>Ga0116142_10001268_pt1 | contig 30783 bp, 28 predicted proteins | sample AD_UKC033_MetaG_FD_89785 | JGI IMG/M metagenome (GOLD analysis project Ga0116142, IMG submission 89785) | Active sludge microbial communities of municipal wastewater-treating anaerobic digesters from USA - AD_UKC033_MetaG | ecosystem: Engineered > Bioreactor > Anaerobic > Digestate | place: USA... | reverse complement strand
CGCGCTGGCCGGTGGACGGCTAGACCGCGAGCCCCTCGGGACGGTTGCGCAGGACGATCTGCAGTCCCTCCTCGACGGTGCGCTTGTACTCGGCCAGAGACTCTACTGCGGCTTCGTTCTGGCGAACGTTGGCGGCGGCCAGCGCCTTCATGACGCGCACCACCGCATACAGGTCCTCGGCAGCAACGATCCGACGGCGCATCGACTCCAGGCTCTGCGTCATCCCGCGGCCTCCCCGAGGCCGGCGACCACGCCGCGAATCACGCGAAGCAGCGCCTCGCGGTCGTCCGCAGTCGGCTTCTCTCCGGATTCCATGCGTCGGCAGACCTCTGGCAGATCCGCAGCGATCGCACGGCGGATCGCCCACTCCGCGTCGGCGACCTTCTCGACGGGCACCGGGTTCAGCAGGCCCTCGCTGGCCGCGAGGAGGACGCCGACCTGTGCTGACACCGACAGCGGCTGGTACTGCGGTTGCTTGAAGACCTCGCGCACCCGACGGCCCTGCTCCAGTGCGTCGAGAGCCGCATCGTCGAGCCGCGTGCCGAACCTGGCGAAGACCTCCAGCTCCCCGAACTGCGCATAGGACAGCCGCAGCGGCCCGGAGACGGCACGGTAACAGGGCAGCTGGGCCTTGCCGCCGACGCGCGACACCGACCTGCCCACGTCCACCGCGGGCAGGATACCTTTCCGGAACAACTGCGGCGTCAGGAAGATCTGTCCGTCGGTGATCGAGATCAGGTTGGTGGGGATGTAGGCGGAGATGTTCTGGGACTGGGTTTCGGCGATCGGCAGTGCCGTCAGCGATCCGCCGCCACGCTCCTCGCGCAGCTGCGTCGCGCGTTCCAGCAGCCGCGAGTGCACGTAGAAGATGTCGCCCGGGTACGCTTCCCGGCCGGGTGGGCGTCGCATCAGCAGGGACAGCTCGCGGTAGGCCCGCGCGTGGCGGGTGAGGTCATCGAAGACGATCAGGACGTCGTGGCCCCGCTCCATGAAGTATTCGGCGATGGTGGTCGCCGCGTACGGCGCGATGTACTGGACCCCCGGCGGCTCGTCGCCCGAGGCCACCACGACGATGCTCCAGGACAGCGCGCCGTGCCGCCGCAGGTGCCCGACGAACTCGGCCACTGCGGAACTGCGCTGGCCGATGCTGCAGTAGATGCAGAGCACGCCCTTGCCGCGCTGGTTGAGGATGGTGTCCAGGGCGATGGCCGTCTTGCCGGTCTGGCGATCGCCGAGGATCAGCTCGCGCTGCCCGCGACCGATCGGCAGCAGGGAATCGATCACTTTCAGGCCGGTCTGCAGGGGCCTGGATACCGGCGCGCGGTGCAGGATGGGCGCGGCCGGTCGCTCGACGGGAAGACGCTCGCGCAGCCGCACCGGGCCGAGTTCGTCGAGGGGCCGGCCCAGGGCGTCGATGACGCGTCCGACGAGCGCGCCGCCGACCGGCACGTCGAGGATGCGACCGGTGCGATGGGCGAAACTGCCGGCCGCCAGATCGTGGCTCGGACCCAGCAGCACGACGCCGACTTCTTCCGGATCGAGGTTGTAGGCGAGGCCGAGCAGCCCGCCGCGGAACGCCACCAACTCCTCCGCCCGAACGCCGGGCAGGCCGCGCACGCGGGCGAACCCCGGGCCGACCGAGGCCACGCGGCCAAATTCGCGGGCGGCCAGTTCGGCGCGCGCCGTCGAGAGGACGCCGTCGATGATGGCCAGGGTTTCCCCGGCGGATTCGCGCAGGGGCGCCTCCGCATGGGAGGAGGGTCCGGCCCTACTTTCCCGCTGCATAGTCCCTGGCGCTCTGGTCCAGTGCTTCGAAGACCTGTGCTTCCATGCTCTCCAGATAGGAATCCAGGTTCCAGCCGAGGCGGTGCGAGTGAGCATGCAGTTCGATGCCGCAGATCAGCGCAGGGTCGGTGGCGAAGCGCAGATCGAGGTCGTCACCCAGCTGCCTGCGCAGGGAACGGGCCAGCGTCTCCCGCGCCTCGACGGACAGCGGGAAGGCGGTGCGGACTTCGATTTCGCGGTCCGGACCGCGGACCGCCGCAATGATGGCGTCCCGCTCCGCCGGATCGGTGGTCGCGAGCCGCTGAAGAAAGACCTTCACGACCTGTGCCTCGAGGTCCGCGTCGGCGAGCTCCCTCAGCCCCTTGCCGGCGAGTGCGAAGACGCCCTGCCCGAGGCGCTCGCGAAAATCCTGGAGCAGTCCCGCCCGCTCGCGCTGCATCGCCGCGAGCCACTGCTTCTGGAGTTCCCCGATATCGCGGCGCGCCTCTTCCACCAGCTGCTGGCGACTGGAGCCGGCCTCGTCGGCGGCGCGCGCCAGTATCTGATCGCGTTGTTCGTCCAGCTCCCGGTTCCGGGCCCGGAACGCTTCCGCCTCCTGCATGGCCGCGGCACGCGCGCGCGCCGCCTCGTCCAGGCGTCCGGCGATATCCGCTTCCCGCGCGTCCATGGCGGCAATGATCCGGCTGTAGAAGACGTGCCTGAGCAGCGCGACGAGCACCAGGAAGTTGACGACCTGGGCAAGCAGCGTAAACCAGTCCAGCTCCATCGCTACGCTCCCGCGAGACCCGCGAAGTAGTTCCAGAACGGGTTGGCGAAGATCAGGATCATCGACACGACGAAGCAGTAGATCGCCGAGGACTCGGTCATCGCGAGGCCGATGAACAGCGTCCGCGAGATGACCGGGGCGGCATCCGGCTGCTGGGCCAGCGCGCTCATGGCGCGCGAGACCGCCCAACCCTCGCCGATCGCGGTGATCGGGGCGCCGATACCGACGGTGGCGCCCGCCATGATGATGGAGATCATGCCGATCAGTTCTGCGCTATCCATGGGTACCTTCCTTCTCCGAGTGGTTCGTCCGGGCGGCCTGCTCTTCGTGCGCCTGCGTGGCGGAGGCGATGAAGACCAGAGCCAGAATCGAAAAGATGTAGGCCTGGATCACGCCGATCAGCAGACCCAGTGCATTCATGATGATGGGAAAGAACAGTGGCGCAATCGCCAGCGCCACGGCAGCGATCATGGTGCCGCTCATCATGTTGCCGAACAGGCGGATCGAGAGCGAGATCGTCCTTGTCACCTCACCCAGCAGGTTGAACGGCAGCATCAGCGGGGTCGGCCGCAGATACGATTTCAGGTACCCGCCAAGGCCCCGCGAGGCGATACCGAAGGCCGGGACCGCGACGAACACGCACAGGGCGAGAGCGCTGGTGGTCGACACCGAACCGGTGGGCGGCCGGAAGCCCGGCACGATCGCCAGCACGTTGCAGACGAGGATGAACAGGAACAGCGTGCCGATGAAGGGCAGGTAGCGGTCGGGGTCCTCATCGACCACGTCCCGGATCTGCCTGCGGATGGTGGTGAGCACGATCTCGAGCAGCAGCTGCCCGCGCGACACCGAGGCTGCGGTCGACAGCCTGCGCGTCACCAGCCACGACCCCACGACCAGGAGCGCCATGACCACCCAGCTGAAGACGAGCGTGGCGTTGATCGCAAAGGGGCCCAGCTGCCCATAGACGATCGCGTCGGGGGTGATGGTCATGGCTGCACGCCTTCCCGCTCTCCGGTGGCTGCGCCGCGGCCCGGGCGCAGCCGGGAGACGAGCACCTGGCGGGCAACGATGAAGCCGAGCAGGCAGGCCAGCATGCGATCCCAACTACCGTCCATGATGAGATAGAAGCCGAGGAGCGTCAGCGCCGTGCGGCCCACGAAACTCGCCGCGAACAGCAGCGTCGGGCGGCGCGCACCGGGGAGCCGCCGCACGGTCAGCCACAGGCCGCCGAAATAGAAAAGGCCCAGCGCCAGGCCGGCGGCAAGGGCCAGGATCAGGGTCGGGAACCCGCTCATCGCTCGCTGCCCTCCTCCGTCGATTCTTCCTTCTCGATCATCCTGGACTCGCGGTTGATCCAGTACCATGCGTTGAAGCAGCCGAGCGTCACCCCGCCCAGCAGCAGCGCGAGGGTCCAGGAGAAGCGGTCGGCCGGCCAGTTGCGGTCGAGCCAGAGTCCCAGCAGGACCCCGGCCACGGTCGGCACCGCGACCGACCAGCCGACGACGCCGGCCGCCCCGAGGCCGTGCCAGAGAGTCCGGTCGCGTGTCCTGCGCGCGCGGACCTTGCGCCGCTCCCGCGCCCCGATTTCCTCGCTCGTGACGCGCGGCCCGGGCGACGGCGACTGGTCGATTCCTGGCACGGACTCACACCTCCCATTCGGCGATCTGGTGCACGAGGCTGGCCTCGAGGTGATCGAGCGCGCGCCGGGCCTTGAGCTCCTCGTCGCCGAGATCGCGAAACTGCGCGAGCACGGCCTGCCGCAGCTCCCCGAGCCTGCCCGGCACGGCGTTCCAGGTCGAGACCCGCACGTTCGCGCCGTGCTTCACCAGCACTCCTTCGTCGACCGCGAGGAAGGTCTCCTGTTGGTCCGGCGAGGTGAGGGTGAGGATGCCCGGGACCAGCGCCGCCACGAAATCGACGTGGCGCGGCAGCAGGCAGAATGCGCCGTCGCGAGCCTCGGCCACCACCTTCGCCGCCTCCTGCTGCAGCAGGACGCCCGAGGGCAGGATGACCTTCACCTGCAGGTTCATGGCCTCTTCGCCTCGTGGATCGCGCCGATCATGTACAGCGATTTCTCGGGATGGCCGGCGAACTCATCGTTCAGAATGCGCTCGCAGCCTTCGAGCGTTTCCTCCAGGCCGACCATCCGGCCTTCCATGCCGGTGAACTGCTCCGTGGTGAAGAACGGTTGCGTAAGGAACCGCTCCAGCCGTCGCGCCCGGTGCACCCGGCGCTGGTCTTCGCGCGACAGCTCCTCCAGCCCGAGCATGGCGATCACGTCCTTCAGCTCTTCATGGATGGCCAGAGTCTCGCGCACCTTGCGTGCCACGCGGTAATGCCGCTCGCCGACCAGCGGTGGCGTCAGCATCTTGGACTCCGAGCGCAGGGGATCGACCGCGGGGTAGAAGCCCTGGCTCGCGCGCTCGCGCGAGAGCACGATCAGCGCCGAGAGGTGGGAAAAGGTGTGGGTGATGGCCGGGTCGGTGAAGTCGTCCGCCGGAACGTAGACGGCCTGCACCGAAGTGATCGCCGCCTGCTTCGTGGTGCAGATGCGCTCCTCGAGCTCGGCCAGCTCCGTGCCCATGGTGGGCTGGTAGCCCATGCGCGACGGCAACCTCCCGAGCAGGCCCGACACCTCGGAGCCGGCCTGGATGAAGCGGAACACGTTGTCGATCAGCAGCAGGACGTCCTGCCGGGCGTCGTCGCGGAAGTATTCAGCCATGGTCAGGGCCGCATGCCCGACGCGGAACCGGGCGCCTGGGGGCTCGTTCATCTGGCCGAACACCAGCACGGTGTTGTCGCGTACGCCGGCAGTGGCCACGTCGCGGACCAGTTCCTCCGCTTCACGCGAGCGCTCGCCGATGCCGCAGAAGACCGTGACGCCCCGGTGGCGGCCGGCGACATTGTGGATCAGCTCGGTGATCAGCACGGTCTTGCCGACGCCGGCGCCGCCGAACAGGCCGGCCTTGCCGCCGCGTTCCAGCGGCGCCAGCAGATCGATGGCCTTGATCCCGGTGACGAACACCTCGGACGTGGAGCCCTGCCCGGCCAGCGAAACGGGCGTTGCGTATAGCGGCCGCCATTCGCCGCCAGCGAGATCTTCTCCGGCGTCGATCGCATCACCGAAGACATTGACGACGCGACCGAGCATCCGCGCGCCCACCGGAACGCGCAACGGATGACCCGCGTCGACGATCGCCGCTCCGCGGGCCAGGCCGGCGGTGGGCGTCAGGGCGACGCCGCGGACCGTCTCCGGATCGAGATGGCTGACCACTTCCACGACGATGCCGTGATCGTCGCCCGCCCGCAGCTCGCTGTGGAACTCAGGCAGGCGCTCGGGGAACCGGGCATCTACGACGCTGCCGCGCACCGACAGCACGGTGCCGCGACGAGGGTCGTCGTGATCGTCCATTGCACGTCCCTTCAGAGTGATGACGGCCAGGTCGTGTAATAGTAGCCTGCTCATCTCCGACGAAGGCGAAGATCCTCGTCGGGCAGCGCTGCGATCGCGCGCAAGAGTCTACGGGGATGTGCACATGGCCTGCAGCCCGCACGTAAGGACAGCATCATGAACCGCGGAAGTTGCCTCTGCGGCGCCGTGCGCTTCGAGGCCGGCCCGTTTGATTCCATGGTCCATTGCCATTGCTCGATGTGCCGCAGGCACCACGGAGCGATGTTCGCGACATTCCTCACTGGCGGAAGCGACAGCTTCCGCTGGCTCGCCGGCCAGGACCGCATCGTCACCTATCGCTCGTCCGCGAAGGGACTGCGCCCGTTCTGCGGGACCTGCGGCTCCGTGGTCCCGACGACCTTGCCGCAGATCGGTGTCGCATTCGTCGCCGCGGGCAACCTCGAGGGCGATCCGGGCTTGCGTCCCGAGCGGCACATGTTCGCCTCCTCCGGCGCCGCGTGGTTCCCGATCACCGACGCGCTCGCGAGGGACGACGCCTTCCCGCCGGGTTTCGAGGACAGCGAACCGGTGGAGGCGGCGCCGCTTCCGCCCGCACGAACCGGCATTGTTCGCGGCCATTGTCTCTGTGGCGACGTCGCCTTCGAAATCGCAGGCGAACCGGAGCTCTTGCAGAACTGCCATTGCTCGCGCTGCCGCCGCGCACGCAGCGCCGCGCATGCAACCAACGCTTTCTACCGTCGCGATCAGCTCACCTGGGTACGCGGTGAGGACCGCGTCGAGCGCTACTCACTGGCCGGCGCGCAGCGTTTCGGGCAGGATTTCTGCCGCCGCTGCGGCTCGCCCGTCGCGCGCGTGGTGGCATCGACCGGCTACGTCGTCGTGCCGTGCGGCAGCCTCGATGACGCGCCCGGCGTCGAGCCGCGCGGACACATCTTCGTCGGCAGCAAGGCGCCCTGGCACGAGATCACCGACGACCTGCCGCAATGGGAAGCCTTGCCTGCGTGAGCCTCTACCATGGGCGCCAGTGTGCGCCCTGCCGGCGGAATCACGCATCGGCTATGCTCGCCGGTATCGGCACAAGGACAACAACATGAAATTCCCGTTAGCCCGATGTGCACTGATCGCAGCCCTGGCAATCGCGACATGGCCGGCGCCCCTGCTCGCCCAGATCGCGCCGTATCAGGTGAAGGCCCGCGAGGTGTATGCGCGCATCATCGGGTTTCGCACCGCGGCCGGCCAGAATCAGACCGGCGCCATGGCGGAGTGGCTCGCCGATGTCCTTAGAGCCGGCGGCGTACCGGCATCGGACATCGCAACGCTCGAAGCCGGCGGCGCGACTGCGATGCTCGTGCGCATTCCGGGTCGCAAGGCGCCGGGCCGCACGGCGGCGCGCCCGATCCTCTTCTCCGCCCACATGGATGTCGTCGATGCGCGCCCGGCCGACTGGCAGCGCGATCCGTTCACGCTGATCGAGGAGGACGGCTACTTCTACGGCCGCGGCACGATGGACAACAAGGCAGGTGTCACGGCGCTCGTGTCGACGATCCTGCGTTTCACTGCGGAGCGACTGCACCCGACGCGTACGCTCGTGTTTGCCTTCGTCGGCGATGAAGAAACGGGCATGGAGACGACCCGCGCCATTGCCGCGCACCCATGGGTGAAGGATGCCGAGTTCGCGATCAACGCCGATGCCGGCGGTGGCGCGCTCGACGATGCCACGGGCAAGCCGCTCATCTACCTCGTGCAGGGCGCCGAGAAGACTTACGCGACGTTCGACCTGACGGTCACGAACCCGGGCGGACACAGCTCGCGGCCCCGCGCCGACAATGCGATCTACCAGCTCGCGCACGCGCTCGACAGGATCGAGGCGCACCGCTTTCCGGTGATGGCGAACGAGCTGACGCGCGCCTACCTCGGCGCGATGGGCCGCGCGCAAACCGGCGCGGTCGGCGATGCGCTGCGGCGCTTCGCAGCGAATCCGGGCGACGCCGCGGCCGCCGATGCGCTCGCGCAGTCGCCCGAGTTCGTCGGCACGACACGCACCACCTGTGTCGCGACGATGCTGCAGGCGGGCCACGCCGAGAATGCCTTGCCGCAGAAGGCAACCGCCGCGATCAATTGCCGCATTTTCCCGGGCGTCGCGGTCGATACGGTGCGCGACGAACTCGTCCGCACGATCGACGAGCCGGAGGTCCGTGTCGTGGTGCGCGGTACGCCGACCGCGAGCCCGGTGTCGGAAATGCGCCCCGACGTCACGGCGGCGATCACGCGCGCGGTGCACGCCGTCCACGCGGGCGTGGCGATCGTCCCGTATCTCGAATCCGGCGGCACAGACGGCAAGGTCTATCGAACCGCGGGTATCCCGACCTTCGCATCCTCGGGTCTCTTCTCGAAGCCGTCCGAAATGTTCGCGCACGGGCTCGACGAGCGCCTGCCGGTCGCGTCCTTCTACCAGGGACTCGATCACATCTATCGTCTTGCCGTGGATCTCGGCGGTGTCCGCGGGCGGCGCTGATATCGGAGTAGCTGGCCCGCGGGCGATATCCTAGCGAGCACTCCGGCGTGCGGCGTTGCTCGACCCGTCTGCCGACGCCGCAATCCCGCGCCCGAGTGCTGCCAGCAGCTGCTCATACGGCTCCAGGAATTTCTGCACGCCTTCCGCTTCCAGTCGTCGCGCAACATCGTCGAGTTCGATGCCGAGCGCCGCAAGCAGGCCTGGCAAGGCGCGTGCCGTGTCGAGATCCTCCGCGATGCGCACGGCGGCCTGGCCGTGGTCGCGGAATGCGGCCAGTGTCGTCGTCGGCATCGTGTTGATCGTCTCGGGCGCGATCAACGCTTCGACGTAGCGGACATCCCGATAGGCGTCGTCCTTGGTGGAAGTGGAGGCCCAGAGCAGGCGCTGCGGCAGCGCACCTGCCGCCGCCAGTGACCGCCAGCGCGGCGTCCGGATCAACCGCTCGTACTGCTCGTAGGCGAGACGGGCGCTCGCAATGGCGGCCTGCCCGCGAAGCGCCTGCGCGTCCGGCGAGCCGATCGCATCCAGTTGACGGTCCACGAACGAATCGATGCGGCTCAGGAAAAAGCTTGCAGCGGACACGGGGAGAGATCCTGGATCGCCGCCGGACTGGATCCGGTCCTCGAGCCCAGCGATCCAGGCCTCCGCGACCGCCGTGTAGCGCGACACGCTGAAGAGAAGCGTGACATTCACGTTGACGCCGGCCGCGATCAGCTTGCGGACCGCCGGCAGCCCGGCCTCGGTCGCGGGCACCTTGATCATGAGGTTCGGGCGCGCGACCGCTTCCCACAGGCGCCGCCCCTCGGCCACCGTCGCATCGCAGTCGTGCGCAAGGCGCGGAGAGACTTCGAGGCTCACGTAGCCGTCGGTCCGGGCGGTCGTGCGGTGAATGTCGAGCAGCAGGTCCGCGGCGGCCTGGATGTCCGCGATCACGAGCGTTTCGTAGAGGTCCCGCGCGGTCAGGCGAGAGCCGGCCAGCCCGGCAATCGCCGCCGCGTAATCGTCGGTTTCCGTGATCGCCTTGGCGAGAATCGCGGGATTCGACGTCACGCCGGTCACACCATCCAGGGCGATGAGGCGCGACAGTGTGCCGTCCGTCAGCCACGCGCGCCGGAGATCGTCGATCCAGACGCTCTGGCCCAGATCTTTCAGGGATAGCAACGGGTTCGTCGTCGCCATGGCTAGATGTTGTCGGCTTCCGTGGAAGTGCGCGCACGCACGTCGGCGGAGCGGCCCCAGCGCCACCCGGCTACGGCCGGCATGTCCTCGCCATAGCGATGAATGTATCGCTTGTGCTCGATCCGGCAGTCGCGCATCGCCTGCTTGACGTACGCGGCGCGCGAGCCGAGGCCGGGAACCCGCCGGATCACGTCCTGCACGAGACGGAAGCGGTCGAGGTCGTTCAGGACGACCATGTCGAACGGCGTCGTCGTGGTGCCTTCCTCCTTGTAGCCGCGCACGTGCAGGTTGCCGTGGTTCGTGCGCCGGTAAGTGAGCTGGTGGATCAGCGACGGATACCCGTGGAAGGCAAAGATGATCGGTCGGTCGCGCGTGAACAGGACGTCGAACTCGTCGCTCGTGAGACCGTGCGGGTGCTCCTCGGCCGGCTGCAGCTTCATGAGGTCGACGACATTGACGACCCGCACCCTGAGCTCGGGCAGGTGCTGGTGCAGGAGCTCGACGGCCGCGAGCGTCTCGAGCGTCGGCACGTCGCCACAGCAGGCCATCACCACATCGGGGTCCGCGCCCTCATCGTTGCTGGCCCAGGGCCAGATGCCGACGCCGGCGGTGCAGTGCCGGATCGCCTCGTCCATCGGCAGCCATTGCGGCGCAGGCTGCTTGCCGGCGACGACGACGTTCACGCAGTTGCGGCTGCGCAGGCATTGGTCCGTCACCGCGAGCAGCGTGTTCGCATCGGGCGGGAGGTAGACCCGGATCACCTCGGCCTTCTTGTTCACGACATGGTCGATAAAGCCGGGATCCTGGTGACTGAAGCCGTTGTGGTCCTGGCGCCAGACGTGCGAGCTCAACAGGTAGTTGAGCGAGGCGATCGGGCGGCGCCACGGAATGTGGTTGCAGACCTTCAGCCATTTGGCGTGCTGGTTGAACATCGAATCGACGATGTGGATGAAGGCCTCGTAGCAGCTGAAGAACCCGTGCCGCCCGGTGAGCAGGTAGCCCTCGAGCCAGCCCTGGCACTGGTGCTCCGACAGCACCTCCATGACGCGACCGTCGGGCGAGAGCCGATCGTCGCCCGCGTGAATCTCCGCCACCCAGGTGCGGTCCGTCACCTCGAGGATGTCCTGCCAGCGATTGGAGTTGTTCTCGTCGGGGCTGAACACGCGGAAATTCGCATGCGGCAGGTTCCGCTGCATCACGTCCCGCAGGTACCTGCCCTGCACGCGCGTCGATTCGGCGCTCACCTCGCCGGGCGAGACGACGGCCACGGCGTAGTCCTGGATCGCCGGCAGCTCGAGGTCGCGGAGCAGCACGCCGCCGTTCGCGTGCGGATTGGCGCTCATGCGGCGCTCGCCGCGCGGCGCGAGTGCGGCGATCTCCGCAACGGGCGCACCGCGCTCATCGAACAGCTCGTCCGGCCGATAGCTGCGCAGCCATTGCTCGAGCACTGCCACGTGCTCCGGCTTGTCCATGTCGCCCATCGGCACCTGGTGGCTGCGCCAGCTGCCTTCCGTGCGCTTACCGTCGATTTCTTTCGGCCCGGTCCAGCCCTTCGGGGACCTGAGCACGATCATCGGCCAGGCCGGCCGGCCCCCGAAACCGCGCGTACGTGCGTCGTGCTGGATCGCGCGGATCTCGCCGATCACCGCATCGAGCGTGGCCGCCATCGCCTGGTGCATGCGCCCGGGGTCGTCGCCTTCGACGAAGTGCGGGTGGTAGCCGTAGCCTTCCAGCAGCTGCGTGAGTTCCGCAGCCGGGATGCGCGCCAGGATGCAGGGACTCGCGATCTTGTAGCCATTGAGGTGCAGGATCGGCAGCACGCAGCCGTCGCGCACCGGGTTCAGGAACTTGTTGCCGTGCCAGCCCGTCGCCAGCGGGCCGGTCTCGGCCTCGCCGTCGCCGACCACGCAGGCGACGATGAGGTCCGGATTGTCGAACGCGGCGCCGTAGGCGTGGGCGAGCGAATAACCGAGTTCGCCGCCCTCATGGATCGACCCGGGCGTCTCGGGCGCCGCATGGCTCGGGATCCCGCCGGGAAAGCTGAACTGCGTGAACAGGCGCTTCAGCCCCGCTTCGTCCAGGCTGACATCCGGGTACAGCTCGCTGTAGGTCCCGTCGAGCCAGGCCTGCGCGACGACGGCGGGCCCGCCGTGGCCGGGACCTGCGATGTAGATCATGTCGAGGTCGAACTTGCGGATTGCGCGGTTGAGGTGCGTATAGATGAAGTTGAGCCCCGGCGTCGTGCCGAAATGGCCGAGCAGGCGCGGCTTGATGTGCTCGCGCCGCAGCGGTTCGCGCAGCAACGGATTGTCGTACAGGTAGATCTGGCCGACCGCGAGGTAATTGGACGCGCGCCAGTGCGCGTCGATCGCCTGGAGTTCCGCCGCCGACAGCGGCGGCGCATCGATCGTGTCCGAGGGTCCGGCTCCCCGGCGGGCCGTACGTTGATGCCTGTTGCTCATTGCACCTGCGTCTCCGCGGCCGACCATCGCGCGTGCCGGCCGGGGTGTCAATCCGCAGCATGTCGTGCGCTCGTCCAGGCAGCCAACACCCGTCATGTTGACCTGGCGCAGCAGATCGCCCTGCCCCTGCCCGCCGCGCGCCAGTCCGACGCCATCGCCCTTCTACATCGTGCGTTGCGACGGACGATAGTGCGGGAAACCACCCCGTACAGGCACTCACTGCAGCTCGTCGGCCAGATCGCGGAGCGGCTGGCTGCTGGGGAGCGGGCGAAGTGGCTGGCTCAGCTGCACGTCGAGTGCAAGGCAAAGCGCAACTTCGTGCGCGATCTGCCTGGGTCACCTCACCCCGACTATTCTCAGCTTGAAGACTGGAACGGCTCCAGCCCTGCAAAAGCACCCTCCGTTCAGGCCACGACCGGACGCACAGATTTCCGGTGCGCCATGAATGCGACTACACCGCCGGCGATGAGCACCGCCGTGAACAGGATGGCTTGCTTGGCGAAGAACAGCGGTACGATCCCGCCGGCAAGCATCACGACCGCGCCCGCCATCAATCGGCCGCGGAAGGCGATAATGCCGCCCACGATTCCCGCCACCAGACTGCCGAGCAGCAGCAGCCCGGCAATGCCCATGGCCTGCAGCTGATCGCCTTGGCCCATCAATTGCGCCGTCATCTTTTGCTGCTCCGTGAGCGCACCGATGTCGCTCAGCCATTTCATGCCGATCCCGCCCGCGATCACGCCGCCGAGGATGCCCAGAACCAGTGCCGCCTTCTTCATGCTTCGCTCCTCCAGTTGCGATCCCGACCATGGAGGCATCATGGTGCCCGCCGCACGGGCGGGGCGCATCGACAGATAGCGCGACTTAGCGGCCGGTAGGGAAAGATGACCGCGGTCAGCCCCGATCGGTGAGTGCCACGAGATCCGGCAGCCGCGCGTACCCTCTGCAGGTCTCGGTGGCTCGTCGCAGGCTCGCCCGCGCCATGTCGAGATCGCCGCGCTGCAGGTAGATCTGCGCGAGCCGGCGCATATCGATCGCCGAGGCGAGTTCGGCGCCGATCGAGTCGATCTCATCGGCGATGCCGAGCAGGACCTTGGGCGGCACCGTCCGGGGATCGAGCTGATCGAGCATCGTGTAATAGTACGCACGTGCCGCGCGATCGGCGGCTGGCGCCGTGCCGCGCAGATGGTCGCGCTCGGCGATTTCCGCTGCGCGCAGGTACGCGGCCACGGCCGCCCCGCGGTCGCCGACCTGGCGGTACGAATCCGCGAGATTGCCCCACATCTCGTGAATTTCCGGCTCGCCACCGGACACCGCCGCGATGGCCCGCTGCCGCAGCGCCGCCGAGCGCTCGAAGTCCCCCAAAAAGTAGTACACGGTGCCGAGGAATTCATCCCCCACGTACGAGGCCGGATTGAGCGCGCGGGCGCGCAGGTAGATGTCGCGCGCCTTCTCAAATGCGCCGTCGCAGAGGTAGAAGCTGCCTAGATTCGCCATCACATACTCGTTTTCGTCGCGGGCCAGCGCCTGCTCGCTGACGGCGATCGCTGCCGCGACGTCGCCGTCGAACCACTCCATCGTGGCGAGCGCAAACAACGGCTTCCAGACGGCAGGGTCCACCTCTCCTGCTCGTCGGGCCGTGTCCTTGGCGGACTCGAGCAGCGCACGCTCCCCGCTTGCACGCCAGGCCTGCAGGCGTGCCGCCGCGAGCCCCGTCAACACGGCGGCGTCCAGCGGGTGCGCAGAAGCGGTCCGCTCGTAGAGTGCAATCGCCTCCTCGTTGCGCCCGGTACGACTCAGGAAATGCGCGTGCGCGGCGGCCACGACCCTGTCCTCCGGATCGAGCTGCACAGCACGGCCACAGGCGACAGCCGCATCCTTCAGCGCACGCTCCTCATTGTCCATCCAGTGCCCTTCGAGCAACGTCTGGCACAAGCCCGCATGCGCTCGCGCATAATTCGGATCACGTCGCAGCGCGGCTTCGAAGTAACCCCGCGCGCGGCGCAGATTGAGCTCGTTGGACGGGCGATCGAGGTAATACTCCCCTCGCAGGTACTCGTCCTGAACCGGCGCGAGCGGAAAATGTCCGCGCGCGCGTGACGGCACCGGCAATCCGGTCGCCCGACGGATGGCAAGCGATGCCCCGCGGGCGATGTCGTGCAGCAAACTGCTCAGCGCCACGGCGGGCAGACTCTGTGACCAGACCTGCTGGCGGACGCCATCGGCCGACAGGAACAGGCGAACCGCGCTGAGCCGCCCGACGGTGACAATCTCGCCGTCGAGTGCGGCGTCAGTCCGCAGCCGCGTCGACGCGGACACCGGGTCGAGATCGCTCGTGAGCACCTCGGCGGTCGCGGTGGCCACTGCAAACGTATTGCCGAGCTCAGCGCGCAACATTCCGGTCAGCGCGCCTTCCGTGTCGCCTTTGATGGGCAGGACGACGAGCGACTCACTGCCCAGGCCGAGAAGCGCGCGGCTCGCGGTGGAAGTCGGCGAGAGGTCCCGCTCGCGCGGCCCGCGCGTGAACCACCAGGTGGAGGCCGTGACGACGACGAGTACCGCGACGCTCAGTGTCCACAAGCGGCGACGGGACGGATGGGTCGGGGGCGGCAAATGCGCGGGCTGCGGGTGCTCGGCCTGCGGATGCACCGACGCCACTGCCGGCCGTGCCTCCTCTCGAGCCGTCTTGTACAGACTGTAGGCATCGACGCCCAGAGCGCGCGCGACGCGCTCCAGTGTCTGGGGCTCGACCGGCCGCTCGCGAAACAATCTGCTGACGAGATCCTTCGGCGCCGCATCCAGACCTTCTAGATCAGCGATGCGCTCAGCTAGCGCCGCCTGGGTCCGCAAACCGGCTTCCGTCAGCGCGTGGGCAAGCCTCACGCGCGAGGCACGCACACCGCGCTTGCGTCCTGTGCCTTCCGTGCCCGTCATCGCCCACCCTGCATCCCGCTTGTTCTTGTCCCTCCAAACCCTTCTGGATGTTTATAGCACAGCGTTTCGGCAGTCGTCGCGTGCAGGCGGAGAGCGCCGCCTGGGCCGCTGCGCGTCCCGATGAGTCCCAAAGTCCCGTTATGTGCGTTTATCTGTCGATGCCGAAATCCGGCCGGCGTCGAGAAAATGTCGATCCCGGCACTCATCGCGAGGCATCTTCATGAACAGCACTACGGCAGGCGTCGGCGCCATGACCATCACGCTGTGCATCATTGCGGCCGGATGCGGCGACACTGGCACAGGTACGGATTCGAGTCCGCCGTTCGCGGGCAGCTTCGCGCCGCAGTTCCCGCCGGGTGCATCCCGGCTGGATCGCGTGGGCGTGGACACCCGCTGGGAGTTCTCGCCCAGCGGGACGGTCATCACTCGCGGCCCCCACCGCACGGTGACCTGGCGCTACGAGATTCGCGGCAGCGAGATTCGACTCACCGGCGTGGATGACCGCAATCAGGGCGAGAGGCGCCTGTTTACGCGTGCCGATGAACATTGCATCTGGGACGGTCACGGCAGCTCGGTGGACGTGAAATTCTGCCCGGTGGAGTAGACGCGGCCGACCTCTGCAGCAAGCAGAGAACTCAAACCAATATGAACACAAGGTGAAACAGATGGCGATGATGAAATTGCTGATCGGGGCGACCCTGTTCGTCGTGCTCGCCGGCTGCGGCGGAAGCGCGGGCACGACGGACGACAGGACTGCAATCATCGATGCCTGCAATACCCAGCAAGGCGCAGGATGGCTTCGCAAGGAGTACGGTGAGAACTACTGCGAGTGCTATGCGGATACGGCGCAGCAGAAGCTGGATTCGGACTCCTACAGGACACTCGCCGCCGCCTCCCGCGAAGAGCTGAAGGCCGCGGATGATGAAGCCGCCCGCGAAACCATCGCCCGACGCAACACGGGGGTTTACTCCGAGGCGTCACATCACGCGCAATCCTGCAAGAGAACGTAATCGCACTCATGCCCGGAACGTGTTGCTGGCCAGGCAAGAAGAGGGTCGCGCGATGCCGATAGAGAAATGCCATGAGGGCAGGAAGCTGCTGTACAAGTTTGCCGTGAGCAGGCTTTCCGGAACGGTCCTGGGCGAGACTACACGCAGCGAAACCACCGTCAGCGGCAAGATCTACGGCGGCGGAACGAACAGCACCTATGGCACCGTCGCCCCGGTACAGGGAACTATCGAATCGGAAACGACGCGCTATCAGACCGTCTTTCTGAGGGACGACGACGGCTCCGAGCACGCGATCGAGCTCGTGGATCTACTGGTTCCCTGTCGGGAGGGGCACAAGCTGACGCTCTGGCGTCTTGGGAAGGATCTCTGGGTTCAGGCCCGGAATCAGAGCACCAACCAGGTCTACAGGTACGGAAAGCTTAAGAAGCTGCTGTATCCCAAGGTTGCCTATTTCGCGATCGGTATCCTGTTCGGCATCTATGCGGTCGATCTCGACAAATCCGGCCTGCTGGGTCTGCTGTTTGCCATTCTGGTCGGCCTGGCCATTGCGACGATTCCATGCGGGCTGATCGCCTGGATGCGTGAACGGGCGATCTTCGAGGCAACCGGCGTGCAGGAGCAAAGTGGAAGCCGGACGCCAGTTCGGTGAAATCCTCAGCGGGTTTTTCGTTGCCTCTCATCGTGTGCCCGCGCTCCCGGCGCTCGGCAGCCGCCAGGTCGTTCATTGGACTGGACGCCGATCACGGGCATTGCTGAGGACCGTCGCCGGCCACGATAATGCTGGACGTCAATTCATCCTGTGGAGATGCCCCATGCCCGTGTACCTGGTATCCGTCGTTGAGCTCACGAATCCGGGGCCGAACATGAAACGGTATGCCGAAAGATCGGCTGAGCTGATCCGCCAGCATGGGGGGCGCTACCTGGTGCGCGGCAAGGCGTCGCAAGTGGTCTCTGGAGAGCTCTTCAACAATCGGGTGCTGATCGTCACCGAGTTTCCAGCGCTCGAGAACTACCAGGCATTCCGCAACAGTGATGCCTACCAGAAAGAATGCCGGCCCCTGCGCGAGGGTACCGGTATCTACGATACCGGGGTGTTCGATGCCCCGCCGCCAGGGATGGCCTGACGGACATCGCGATCGTCCGCCGGACGCCCACCGGGTCACGACGCCAAGCTTCGACGGCGGATTCGTCCACGATGGCCACTCGGTGCAACTGGGCGATCGCGTGATGCGCCACCGGGCACCGCGGTGCTGGTGCTGCTGGTCTCCGTCCCCGTCGGTGGCAAGCGGCGAGCGCCGCGGCGATCTCCGGCGCGTCAGCGCGCAGTCTGGCACTCGGCGATCTCGTCCTCGGTCAGCCCGAGGTCGCGTGCGGCAGCCGCCAGGTCGTCCGCAGTGGCCTTGGCCGTCCGCGCCTCGCCGATGGCGCGCGTGACGGCCTCGCCGCCCAGGCGCCCTGCGTTGCGTGCCACGGCGCCCATGAGCCGGCCCAGACCCTGTTTCTTCTTCTGTGCCGCCTGTCGTTGCCGCGCCTTTTCCTCCAGGCAGGCCTTGTATGCGCTCTGGTCGCCGGCCTGGCCCGCAGAGGCGGCCGGCGCGGTCGACGCCGGCATTGTCATTGGCGTTGGCATCGGCGTTGGCATTGCCCCAGCGCCACCCATTGAGGATGCGGCAGCGGACAGTTGCACCCGCCGCAGCGCCTCGTCGTCCGGATTGACCAGGATCTGCTGCACCTCGGTGACGACCTCGATGCCGCCGCCGGAGGCCATACGCTTCATCGTCTCCATCTGCGGCCCCATGCGTTGCATGACCATGTCGCGTTGCGCAGGTGGCATCTGCGCGAGTTGGCGGTCGAGTTCCTCGAGCTTGGCCTGCGACTCGCGCAGTTCCTTCTGTTGCGCCTCGGTCATCGCTCCCTGGATCCGCATGACCTGCCGGAAGGGTTCGTACATCTTCGAGCCGGGCACGGCGCGATACTGGGTGTTGACGCGCTCGATCGTCACCGGCTGGGTCTTGCCGTCACTGGTGTGCGTGCCGGCCATGGTGAATTTGATCGGCACGCAGTTCCCGGCATCCATCCACAGGTCGAGCTTTTCGATCACCATCTCGCCGCCGCCCTGCGTGGCGTGCCGCTGTCCGAGGCCCTCGGCCCGCAGGTGCTCGGTGGCGACGCCGTCGACGGACTCGCTGCCGACGTGTCGCAGCCGTCGCCCCACCTTGCCCAGCGCGGCGGAATCGGCGGCCGCTTCGGCGACGGCCGCATCGCGCTCACGCTGGTTTGCGTCCTGCGCCTCCGCGGCCGCCTCGAGGAAGGTGCCCGCCCCTCCCATCATCACGCTCGGGTCGGGCGACGCCCACGGTTCGCCACCGTGGTCGAGCATGCCCACCGGCAGGCCGGAGGCCTGCATCTCGTTCGAGAGCCCGATACCAAGCCCCTTGGCCTTGCCCGCGATCATCTTCAGTTCGGCGCTCGAGTACGGGCTGTCGGCGGTCATCGGCCGAAATCCCGGCAGCCGCTGCCCATCGGGCCCGACGACCTCGAAGCGCTCGTATGGCAGTGCGACCTGCTGGCCCATCATCGACTGGACGACGACGTAGTGCGTCACGCCGTCCCAGCGGTCGGCCTTGACCTGCTCGCACTTGCGCAGCAGCGCGGCTGGGTCAACGGCTCCCGCCGGGGATGCCCCGGCGAGCATCAGAATGACGACCGACAGCGAAGCCTTGGCGTGGCGCATCGTTGAATCCCCCTTTACTGAGTTCCTATAGCGGGATTGCGACGCGAAACCGCCATCCAGGACGGCATCGAGTGCGGCGACGGGATCAGCCCTCGACGGGCACCCGGCACAGCTCTGGATAGGGCTCCGGCAGGCTTGCCGAACCGATCAGGGCATGGGAGCTGGCGATGAGTGCCCCGCCCTCGGCCGCCTGCCCGCGGCGCTCGAGTGACACGCCGACGAGGCACTGCGCGACGCCTTGCAGGTGGCGCGCCGCCGGCGTCGCCTGCAGGCGCGCGAGCGCTTCGCGGGCCGCCGCCTCGGCCTCCGCCAGCTCGCCGCGCCGCAGCTGTACGTAGGCGATCGACAGCAGCGGCACTGCTATCACGTAGTTATCCTCATTAAGCACGACCTTGAAGGTCTCGTAGGCCTTGCGATGCAGGGGCAACGACTCATCGTAGCGTCCCTGGTGTGTGATCGCGCTGCCGAAGTTCTGGTAGCTGTCGGCGACGGCGCTGTGCTGCTCACCGTACTTCGTTATCTTCCGCGCCAGCAGTTCACCGTGGAGTCGCTCGGCACCGGCGAGGTCGCCTTGCCCGTGGTACAGGTAGCCCAGGTTGTTGAGCGCGTCTAGCGTGCTACCGTGATTCGGGCCGAGCCTTGCCTCGAGCACCGGGATGGCCGCGAGAAAGTGCTGCTCCGACGCATCATATTCGCCGCGGTTAGTCAGACTCGACGCGAGCCTCACCTGTACCAGCGCTGCCTGCAGGCTGTCGGCGCCGAACACCCGTCGCGCGACCTGCTCCGCCTCGCGCAGCGGGTCGAAGTCGATCGGCACATCGGCGAACGACCGATGCTGCTCCAGCACGATGAGCGCCTCGACGAGTTCATTGGGATGCGACGCCGGTTCGGCACGCAGCGTCGCGACGCCCTGCAGCAGCAGTTCATGGCTGCGATCGAGATTGCCACGCCGCTCCTCGTGCAGACCGGAGGCGATCCGGGCCACGGCGAGGTCCGCTGGCGACACTCCCCGCGACGAACGCGCGATCTCCAGCTGCCGTTCCAGCAGTACGTCGGCTCGTTCCATGTCGCCGGTCGCCGCGTACTGGTATCCGAGCGCGCGCAGGCTCGACGCCACCTGCGCCGAGCGCGGCCCGTGCAACTCCGTCTCGAGCGCGAGCGCCTCCTCGCGCAGGTCGATCGCCTCGGCGTGCTGGTCGAGGCTTGCATAGACGTCGGAGATGGACGCAAGCAGGGCGGCGCGCAGCTCCGGCTGCGCGCCGAGTTCCTCGCGCACGCGACGCTGTCCCAGCTCGAGCGTGTCGACGACCCGGATGTCGCGGCCGCGGGCGGGATCCGCCGGCGCGAACGGATCCGGGCTGCGGAACAACTCCACCATGAACTGCTGGGCCGCGGCCGCCAGCTGCCGCTCGCGCTCGAGCCGCGCGGAATAGACGGTGAGCGTGACGACATAGGCGATCGTGCCGAGCACAACGACGGCCAGCAGCGGCATCAACCACGGGTTGCGGCCTGCCAGCTTGCGCAACCGGTAGCTGAAGCGGTCAGGCTGCGCCTGCACCGGACGACCGGCGAGGAAGTGCTCGAGATCGAGGCGCATCTCGTCCGCGGAGGTGTAGCGCTGCGCGGGATCGGCGTGCGCCGCCCGCAGCGTGATGGCATCGAGGTCGCCGCGCACCTGACGATACAACGCCGTGCCGCGCAGCCGCTGGCTGGGTGGCGGCACCTGGAAGGCTACGGCGGATGGGTCGCCGTCGAACGGGAACTCCCCGGTGAGCAGCTCGTACAGCAGCAGCCCCGCCTGGTAGATGTCGGATCCCGTGGTGACGGTGGCACGCGCGTGCTGCTCCGGGCTGCCGTAGCCGGGCGTCAGCAGCGCGACGCCGGTACGGGTGTGCAGCGCGCCGGTCGGGGACGGGCCCGGCTCGAGCAGCTTCGCGATGCCGAAGTCGAGCAGCTTCACCTCGCCTTCGGCCGACACCAGCACGTTCGATGGCTTGACGTCGCGATGCACTACGAGGTGGCTGTGCGCGTGGTGCAGCGCGCGCAGCACACGGATCAGCAGACGCAGGCGATCGCGCAGCTCGAGCCCGCGCTCGCTGCAGTGGTCGGTGATCGGCCGGCCATCGACGTATTCCAGCACGAGGTAGGGGCGACCGTCCGGCAGTGCGCCGCCGTCGAGGAAGCGCGCGATCGACGGGTGCTCCAGCGACGACAGGATCTGCCGCTCGGCGCGGAAGCGTGCGACGACGTCCTCCGTGTCCAGCCCGCGTCGCAGCACCTTGAATGCTGCCTGCTGCACGAATTCTCCGTCGTCCCGCTGCGCGAGGTAGACGGTCGCGAGGCCGCCGCGCGCCAGGCGACGCTCGATCCGCCAGTTCTGAAACCGCTGCCCGCTGAGGTCTTCCTCGGCTTTCGCGTCCGACGCGAGCAGCGAGCGAAAAAGGTGCTCGCGCGCCGCCTGTATCTGCTCCGCGAACGGATCGCCCTCGCGCTCGGCCGCGTCGAGCAAGGCCTCGACCTCGCGGCGCAACGGCTCGTCGGCGCGGCACTGCTCGTCCAGGTAGCGTCGCCGCTCGCCTCCCCTGCGCTCGAGGGCGCCGGTGTAGATGCGGTCGAGCGCCCCGCCGCACCCGGTCGTGGGGGAATCAGCCGCCACCGGACTGCAGGGCCCGCTTCAGGTAGCCCTTCGCCCTCAGGACCTCGCGCTCGACCGTGCGCTCGGACATCCCGAGCGCTTCCGCGGTCTCGCGGGTGCTGAGTCCGGCGAAGTAGCGACACTCCATGACCTGCTCCAGACGCTGATCGATCCGTGACAGTTCCCTAAGAGCGTCGTCCAGCGCAATCACCGCCACGCTGTCGTCGTCCGTGGCGGGACCCGCGTCGGTGAGCGTGAGCGGCCGCAGGCCGCTGCCGCGCTTCGCGGCTTCGCGCTGCCTCGCGTAGTCCACCAGCAGGTGGCGCATCACGGCACTGGCGGCCCGCAGGAAGTGCTCCCGGTCGTTCCAGTTGGCGTTCCCGCCGGCGAGACGGAGATAGGCCTCGTGCACGATCGCCGTCGTGTTGAGGGTGTGGCCCGGGCGCTCCTTGACCAGGTGGAAATGCGCGATCCGGCGCAGGTCCGGGTAGATCACTCGCACCAGCTCGTCCATGGCCCCGTGCTCGGACCGGCCGACGGCCTCGAGCAGCGCCGCGATGTCGAGGCTTTCGGTCATCAATCCTCCGGGTGCGTACCTCGGGATCCTTATGCGGCATAACTGCCGCGACGCACAACCCTGGAGTGACGATCGTCGGCCTCGAGGCTGGTGCCGGGCCGGCAGAACTGCGCAAGCAGCCGGAAGTTCGCGACCGGCATGACCGCGACCGGGATGGAAGTACTGACGGTGAGCCCGTGCGCTGCCCGCGGTTACCGGAAGTGGGAAACCGGTCCGCCTCCCCAGCGCAAGGGTGCCGCTGAGGCGACGGCTCCAGTCACGGGACGGGTTCGAAGAGGTAGACGGCGCCCGAGCCGATCGCTCCATTGTCGGACTGGTCGCCGTCGACGCCGGTGGCGGTGCTCGCCTCCTGCTCGGCGCCCACGGCAAACCTTCCCTGCGAGATGCCGACGCTGCTGCCAAAGAAGTCGGACGACTCCGCATTCGACGCCTTCACGTAGTGCTGCTGCGTCCACTGGCCCGCCGAAATCGCGAAGAGGTAGGCCGCGCCGGCGCCCGGCGCACTCTCGTCGGCCTGATCCCCATCCAGGCCGGTTGCGGCACTGCCTTCGTTTCTCGCGGCCGCGATCATCTGCTCGCCGTCGAAATCGAGACTGGCGCCGAACCAGTCGTCGATGCCCGGATTGGACGCCTTGATGTACGCGGTCTGGAACCAGGCCCCGGAGGTCCTGGCAAATGCATACACGGCGCCGGAGTCGCGCAGCGCATTGTTCGCCTGGTCACCGTCGATGCCCGTGGCGGCGCTGTCCTCGCCTCGCGCTCCAACGAGCAGGATGTCGCCGGACAACGCCAGGCCGTTGGATCCGAGGTTGCCGCCGCCGAACTGGTCGCCCGTCGCGGTGTTCGACGCCTTGATGTAGGCCTGCTGGCCCCAGGCCCCTCCTCCATCGCGCGTGAATACATAGACGGCGCCGGCGCCGCTGGCTGAGTTGTCCGACTGATCACCGTCGATGCCGGTCGCGGCACTCGCTTCCCGTTCCGCACTGACGGCCGCGCTGTCGCCGTGCACCGCAACGCTTCGGCCGAACAGGTCGCCGGCCTCGGCGTTGGACGCCTTCAGGTATGCCTGTTGAGTCCAGACGTCGCCTGCGCGCGTGAACACGTAAGCAGCGCCTGCATCCTCGGCGCTGTCGTCGGCTTCGTCGCCATCGACGCCGACCGCGGCGCTGTCCTCGTGGGTCGCGGTCACGACCAGCGTGTCACCGTGCAGGGCGACGTTCTGCCCGAAGCGGTCGCCCGCATCGGTGTTCGATGCCTTGAGGTAGGCCTGTTGCGTCCAGGTTCCGGCGCTCCGCGTGAACACGTAGACGGCGCCCGCGTCGATTGCGGCATCGTCTGCCGGGTCACCCGCGGTCCCGGTCGAGGCGCTGTCCTCGCCCGGCGCCCCCACGACCAGTGTGTCGCCGTCGAGCGCCAGACTGGCTCCGAAAAAGTCGAGGGCAGCGGCGTTCGAGGCCTTCAGGTAGGCCTCGGGTTCCCAGCTTCCGTCGCTGCGCCGGACGAATACATAGACGGCGCCGGCGTTTGCCGCCGAGTTATCGAACGGGTCCGGATGAGCCGGGCTGATCCCGGTGGCAGCGCTGTCGTCCCACTCGACGCCGACCGCCAGGGTATCGGCGTCGAGGGCAAGTCGTCGTCCGAAGAAGTCCTGCGTGGTGGCAGCCTTCAGGTACGCGGCCTGTGCGACGTCCGCGTCGACAGCGGCGAGCCGTGTCACCGCAACGGAATAGCTGCGCGTGGTCTGGCCGTCCTCCGCCGTGACGACGACCTGGAAGGAGTTGAGTCCTTCGGCAAGCGCGATTGGCGCACTGCTTTCACCCGAGACGACCGCCGCGCCGTCGACCGTCACGGTCGCGCCCGGATCGGCGGTGACCGGCGTGAGCGTCACACTGGCGGTGGCGAACCCGACGGTGGCTGCGTAGTCGGCGACCGCGGCATCGAACGCCGGGTCGAGATTGCCCGACGAAAGCACCAGGCTGGCCAGGTCGGCATTATTGCTGAGGGCGGCCGGCTCGCGCGTGAGGGTGATCGTGTAGTTCCTTGTCGTTGCGTTGTCCGCGGCGGTGACCTGGACCGTGACGCTCGTATTGCCGACGGCGAGCGGAACCGCGGCGCTGCCGGTGCCGCCGCCGTTCACGTTCACCCTGGCCCCCGCGTCCGCCGCCGTGGCGGACACCGTCACGGACGCCACGCTGTACTCGACAGTGACCGTGTAAGCCGTGGTTGCGGCCGTGAAAGCCGGCGCCAGCTGTCCTGCCGACACGGTGAGCGTCGCCAGACTGGCATCCGCACTCGGGGCTGGTGCAGCCACATTCCCGCGGTGGCGGTCGTTGTCGCAGGCCGACAGCGCCAGTAGGCAGACGACCAGACTCGATCGGGCAATGGAATACTGCATCTTGCTGACTCCGGCTCCCAGGGCGTCGGGCATGGCCCGTACGCAGGTACCGGACCCTCAGCAGGTCAAAGCGTGATCGGCGGACCGAACCGCCAGGAACCCTGCAGATTTGCTGGCCGCCGGCGCCGGCACATGACGCGCGTGCAACCGCACGCGGATCAGGTCGACGTACGGGAAGCCATGCGCAGCGTGCTGCGTTCGACGAGGCATTCAGAGTGCTGGACTCAGCGCTGCTGTGACCGCTGCGCGGCGGAGGCGGTGCCCGGGGGCACGGTCCCCGCGGCGCTGCCGAGGATCTGGTTGACCTCGATGAAGTAGCCGTCCGGATCGTACACGGCACTGAAGAGCACGGGGATCGTGCCCTGGCCGCCCGGCGCCGGGTACTCGATGCGCTCGGGGGCCGTGGCGACCGTGATGCCAGGCGTGTCGCGGATGCGCGCGAACCGCGTCTCGAGGTCCTTCGCGTTGACGACCAGGATGACTTCGCCCGCCTGCGGCTTCACGAGCGGCTTCACCGGCGGATGCGTGACGTTCAGGCGCTGCATCAGGCCGAGCACGCCGATGAACGTGTCGTTCGCGCGCAGCAGCACGAGACGGATCGTCGGCGGCTGCGTCCGGCCGTCGGGGCCGGTGCCGCCTCCGATCTGCTCGTCGTAGACCACTTTGAGACCGAGCGCGTCCCGGTAGAACGGAAGCGAGCGTTCGATGTCGCGTACGAGGAGCGTCGTGCGGCGCACGTCGACGGGCGTGCGCTCGGCCTGCGGGACGGGCTCGGCGTTCAGCACGGACGGTCCCGACGCGGCGGCGACGAGAGCGACGACGAAGGCGAGGTGGGCGTTCTTCATAGCCGCCATTGTGCCTCACGCCCGCTTGGCGGAGGCACGCGCCGTTGCGAGGGGGCGGCAAGCGCATTCGGGGAAATACTTGGGCGCCGTACCTTCCGGGCGGCGTTCACGCAGTGTCCCCTCTATACGCCCCGAGCGTGCCACAATCGCGCCCATGACCGAGGTCGTCGCGCCTCACGGCAGCCCGCTCGGAATCGCCGTGCTCGGTGTCGAACGTTTCGAGACGAGCCGCGAGTTCTACTGCGATCTCATCGGGTTCGACGCCGGCAAGCTCGAAGCCTGGGCTGGGCCCGATTTCGAGAGCCTTTGGCACCTGCCCGCGGGCTCGCGCGCTCGCGCGTGCCTGCTCACCGCGAGCGGCTCGGCCGTCGGGCGTATCCTTCTGGTCGAATTCCAGGCCGCGCACCGCAAGCACGTGCGCGGCAGCATGGACTCCCGCGCCTACGGCCTCGTGAATCTCAACTTCTACACGCGGGACATACGCGCCGCGGCGCGCTCCTTCGCCGCGCTCGGATACGAGTTGTGGTCCGAGCCCACGCAGTACGATCTCGCGGCGGCCGTCGGCAAGCCGATCGAAGTGGTCTTCGAGGGGCCGGACGGCGTCGCCGTCAATCTCGTCGAGCTCGCGAGCACCGATCCAGGCACGCGCATCGGCCAGATGCGCGCGTTCGTCGAGCGCCATGGCTACACGCGCGCGGGCTTCACGCCGGTCGTCACCACCTCGCACGTGTGCCGCTCCATCGCGAAGGCTCGCGCGTTCTACGAGCAGGCGCTGCGCATGGGCGTGCTGATCGACGACGAGTTCAACTCGCCGGCGGTGAATGCCTTCCTGCGGCTCAAGCCCGGCAGCCGGACGCACATCACGTTCATGCAGGGCAACCACATGTTCGGCAAGATCGCGCTGTCCGAGCCGCTCAACTACGCGTGCGGCGATCTCACGCCGCTCGCCGTGGCGCCCAACATCGGCTACCTCGCGCAGGCCTTCGAGGTGTCGGACCTCGCGCGCGCGATCGCCGGCGCGGCCGGGACGCAAGCCCCCATCGAGCTCGAGCCGCGCGCGATGGAGCTGCCTGGTCTCGGCCGCCGGTCAGTCGCCGTCGTGCGCAATCCGGGTAGCGGCGCACTGCAGTGGCTCGTGGAATCGGGCTGAGCCCGATCGCCGACAGCGATCTCCCGACGAGGTGCTCGGAGTCGCTCACGAGCATTGCTGAGGACCATCGCCGGCCACGATAATGCTGGACGTCATTCCAGTCTGTGGAGAATCCCCATGCCCGTGTACCTGGTATCCGTCGTTGAACTCACGAATCCGGGACCGAACATGAAACGGTATGCCGAAAAATCGGCTGAGCTGATTCGTCAGCACGGGGGGCGCTACCTGGTGCGCGGCAAGGCGTCGGAGGTGGACTGTGGGGATCTCTTCGGCAATCGGGTACTGATCGTCATCGAGTTTCCGGCGGTCGAGAACTTCCAGGCGTTCTGGAACAGTGATGCCTACCAGAAAGACTGCCGGCCCCTGCGCGAGGGTACGGGTATCTACGACATCGGGCTGTTCGATGCCCCGCCGCCCGGGATGGCCTGACGTTCCTCGCCCGTCTCCGGGCCGGTGCTGTGCTGAGGTCCGCCCGCCGCTATCCCCAGGTAACTCGTGACAGGCTGCCGCGGAAGGCCTTGAGCCCGTAGGCGATCAGCGCCGTGCCCAGCGAGCCCATCACCAGCGTCACCAGTGCCATGGAGTAGTGGATCTTCATGGGGTCACCGAACACATTGTCGGTGACCCAGCCCATGGCGAAGGGGCCGACGCCGGCGCCGCCGATGCCGATGACAAGAACGTAAATGGCAGTGACGATTCCGCGCAGCTGGTTGGGTGTCATCTCGGCGATGGCGGCCAGCGCCTGTGCCGGCGGGTAGTTGGCGAAGATGCCGGCAATGCAATAGCCGGCCAGGGCGAGTTCGGGGCTGGGCATCAGCGGCGCCACACCCGTGCCGATGGTCAGGCCCAGGCCACCGATGAGGACCGTGCGCATGGTGCCGTCGGTGAAGCCCTTCGCCTTCAGCCAGTTGGTGACGAAGCCGCTGCTGATGGCAGAGAGAACGCCGGTGAGCCCGCCGAAGATGCCGTACCAGATGCTGAACCTGGCCACCGGCCACTCGTGGATGCGCACGAAGAATGCCGGCATCCAGTTCACCCAGCCGTAGACCGCCATGATGATGAATGCCACGCCGAAGTGATGGCACAACAGCGTGGTGCGGTTCTGGCGCAGGAAGGCGCGGATGTCCGCCCAGCTGGCTTTCTGGCTCGTGCCGGCTGCGAGGTCGCGCCGGGCGGGCTCCCGCACGGTCAGCGCCATGAGCAGCGCCGGCACCAGGCCGGCCATACCGATAATGATGAACACAGCCTGCCAGGCGGGGACTTCACCCAGCACGGGCATATTGAAGGTGTTGCCGCCGGTACCCACCCCGACGAAGGCCAGCACCAGGCCGCCACCCAGGTAGGTGACGCCGGTGCCCAGCGCCGTGGACATGGTGTAGATCCCGAAGGCCTTCGGACGGCTCTTCGGTTCGAAATAGTCGCCGATGAGCGAGGTGGTGCACGGGTTGAGCGTGGCTTCACCGGCGCCCACGCCGGCGCGCATAAAGAAGAGTCCCCAGAAGCTGCGCACCAGGCCGGCACCTGCGGTGGCCAGGCTCCAGATGGCCGTACCGGCGGTCAGCAGGCGCTTGCGGTTGGTGCGGTCGGCCGCCAAACCGATGGGCAGGCCGAATACCGTATAGAACAAGGCGAAGGCCAGACCCTGGATGATGCCCATCTGGGAGTCGGTCAGGCCCAGATCCGCCTGGATAGCCGGCGTCAGCAGGCCGACGATGATCCGGTCCATGAAGCCGAACAGATAGGCGAGACAAATGACGCCCAGGCAGTACCAGGCGTAGGCGGGACGGGGATAGGGCTGGTTCTGGGTCACGTGCGATTGTTCCTGTTCTCGTCCGATTCCGGAGCGGTGACGGGCGTGGCGACACTATCGGATAAACACCCTGGTGGGAAATGCGGGCTTCGCGCAGAGCGCCGACAGGTGGCGCGTCGCCATTCGACGGAGTGCGAACTTGGCAGCGAGAGCCGTTACCTGAGCGGCCTGCGGCTGGCCTGAATCCCCGGGGCGCCACTACCGTCCCAACGCTGGCCACGACCCGGTTCGACAGGATCACGGCGAAACCTTGCGCTTGATCGCCATCGCCAGCGGCTGCGGCAGTCTGGCCAGCGAACCGAGCACGTGCGGCAGCAGGCGCAGTTTCAGCCCCGAGAATGTGCTCGGCACCACCGCTTCGATCAGGTGCGGTCCCGGTGCGCGCAGCGCGTAGCCGAGCGCATCGACCAGTTCGTCGGTGGTGGTGGCGCGCACGGCATGCACGCCCATTCCGGCGCCGATCTGCACGAAGTCCAGGCCGGGGTTGCCCAGCTCCAGCTGCGCGCGCGCCTTTTCCCCCGCGCCAATACCGCCGTCGGTCGCACCCATGCGCTGCAGTTCCATGTTGAGGATCGCGTAGGAGCGGTTGTTGAAGACGAGGCTGGTGACGTTCAGCTTCTCGCGCGCCATCGTCCACAGCGCCTGGATCGTGTACATCGCCGAGCCGTCGCCCACCAGCGCCAGCACCGGCCGATCCGGGCAGGCGATCGCGACGCCTACCGCGTTGGGCAGACCCTGGCCGATGGCGCCGCCGGTCAGGGTGATGACATCGTGGCGCGCCGCGCCGCGGGTGTAATGCGGCAACATCACTCCCGAGGTCTGGGCTTCGTCGACGATGATGGCGCGCTCGGGCAACAGGTGGCCCACGGCCTTGCACACCTTCTCGGCGGTGAGCTTGCCCCTGGGCCGCTCGGTGCGGACCGGTGCCTGCAGGACCGGCGCAGCCGCGTCGACGCCGAGGCGGGCCGCGAGTCGCTGCAGGCCGCCGAGCGCATCTTCGGTGGGCGTGGCCAGCGCATGCACCGTGCAGCCTTCGGGGACCAGGTCGCTCGCCTTGCCCGGATAGGCGAAGAACGACACTGGCGACTTGGCATCGACCAGGACCAGATGCTCGAGGCCATGCAGCTGCACCGAGGCCAGTTCGGCCAGGTAGGCCAGGCGTTCGACGTGCGGCAGGCCGGCGCCGCGCTCGATCCGGGTCGGGAATACTTCGGCGAACAGTCCCGCGCCCGTGTGCGCGGCGATCCGCGAGGCCGCCAGCAGGCCCGGTTCGCGCAGCGCCCTCGCGCCCAGCAACAGCGCGGTCTTGCCGCCGCTGCGGATGGCCTGGACGATGGCGTCGATGGTTGCCTCGTCGGTCACGGGCGGCGGGGCCACCGGCAGCCGCTGCGCGGGCTCGCCACCCTCGCTCCAGGACACGTCGGCCGGCAGGACCAGCGTGGCCACCTGGCCCGGTGGCCCCATCGCCGCCGCCACCGCCTGCGCCGTGTCCACGCCCAGCGCCCGGGTGGAGGCGGAGGTCCGCACCCAGGTGGAGACGTTGCGCGCCACAGTTTCTATATCGGACTGCAGCTGCGCGTCGTACTTGACGTGGCTGGTGGCGTGGTCGCCGACGATGTTGACGACCGGCACCCGGCCCTTGCGCGCGTTGTGCAGGTTGGCGAGGCCGTTGCCCAGGCCACACCCGAGATGCAGCAACGTGGCGGCCGGCTTGCCCGTCATCCGCGCGTAGCCGTCCGCGGCGCCAGTGGCGACGCCCTCGAACAGGGTCAGCACCGCGCGCATGCGTGGCTCGTGGTCCAGCGCGGCCACGAAGTGCATCTCGGACGTGCCGGGGTTGCTGAAGCACACGCTCACGCCGGCATCGGCGAGGGTTTTCATCAGGGCCTGGGCGCCGTTCATCTCATCGCCTCCTCGTGGTCCTCGAAGCCGGATGGCTCCAGTTGGCCGGCACCGATGTCCGCCAAGCGGCGCACGCCGGCCAGGGTCATGGACAGCCGCAGTTCCTGCTGCCAGCGCGCGAGCATCCCGGCCAATGCACGCTCGCCGCCCGCGGCGATCGCCCACGCCCAGGGACGGCCGACGAGCACGCCGTGCGCACCAAGCGCCAGCGCCCGCAGCACGTCCACGCCGCTGCGGATGCCGCCATCGACCAGCACTTCGACCTGCGCGCCCAGCGCCTCGACGATGGCCGGCAGTCTGGCCGCGGTCGCGGCCACACCGTCCAGTTGTCGCCCGCCGTGGTTGGAGACCACCAGCCCCTGCGCACCGGCGCTTGCCGCCGCGCGCGCGTCGTCTTCGTCGAGGATGCCCTTGAGCAGCAGGACGCCGGGCCATTGCCCGCGCAGCCAGTCGATGTCGGCCCAGGTGACTGACGGGTCGAACTGGGTGTCCACCCAGGCCTTGAACGCGTCCAGGTCGCGCGCGGCGGGCAGCTGCCCGGCGAGGCTGCCGAACACGTGCGGCTTGCCGCGCACGCCCACGTCCCAGGCCCAGCCGGGATGCGACAGCAGGTCCGCGATCCGGAGCATCCGGGCACGGAACGTGCGCGCGCCCAAGCCATGGCGGATATCG
>Ga0116142_10001266_pt1 | contig 30832 bp, 22 predicted proteins | sample AD_UKC033_MetaG_FD_89785 | JGI IMG/M metagenome (GOLD analysis project Ga0116142, IMG submission 89785) | Active sludge microbial communities of municipal wastewater-treating anaerobic digesters from USA - AD_UKC033_MetaG | ecosystem: Engineered > Bioreactor > Anaerobic > Digestate | place: USA... | reverse complement strand
GTATCGAAACAGAAGGATCAGCAGCTCAGACACTACGTGTAGTGGTTGAGTAAGCAAGCCTGAAGAACAGATAAATCAAGTAAGAGGAAAGCCTCTCCGGTCAACGGAGGGGCTTTCTTTGTTAGTGATGAAGACCATAAAAAGGCGTAATGAAAACATGTCGGAGGCTAAAAAAGTGTACAGAAATGCACAAAAAAGAGGGTTAAAACAGTATGATTATTCATTCAACAGGCTCCTCGCAAACCCTTTAAATACAAGAGAAATGGGAGAATTCTAAGAAAAAACTACATTTACCAATTAATTTAATTAAATCGCCAATTAACCATTGTTTAATTGGATTTATGGCGTACATTAGTAGTAGCGAAACTTGGGCGAAACTGCTCGTCAACCGGAGCTAAATAGATCAACAAATCCGAAAAACATGAAAAATAAATTACGCCGGAAGGCTATCTTCCTACTTTCATTATTATTTGTAAGCATTAGCACAGGTTTATATGCACAGGATCCTTCTTTTTCAATTTATATTGATAACCCCCAAGGTATAGGAAAAAAAGTATTTGAGTTTGATGTGATGGTAAAAGCCTCTGGGTCCTCATCATCATTTGAACTACGCACCTTTCAGGGGGGCATTTGGGTAAGTCCTTCTTATATAAATGGAGGAACGATCAGCTTGCAAAATCTGACTGCTGAATCAGAGATGACTACACCTAAGCACAATGGAAGTGTGCAATGGAATGCGACAGACAACTTTATCAATCTTACTGCAAATATTGGAGTAAAAACTCCAAGTTCTTGCATATCCACCAACGTAACTACAGCACCAATAAGAGTTGCAAGAATTCGTATGACGAACACAGCAGATTTTGGATGTACTACTCCTGACCTGAAGTTCAATTACGTTCAAAACGGAAGCCCGCTTAGATTTCGCACAAGTGTGTCGTGGAGAGCTAGCGGTTGCAATTTGAATTATGACATGTATTATCCTAACCGACCATATACTGGTTCGGCATTATTTAACGGCGAATTATATTCTACCCTTGATGCTGATGGAATGTCTCCTACAAATCCGGACGTAAACGATCCGGGATGCCAGGCAGTATTGAACCTTACTGCTTTCCTTGAAGGAAACTACATGGGTGGATCTACAATGAATACAACATTGTATGATCTGGAAACCTATTTCGTTCTTCCCGGCCCTTATCCAACAACAGCTACAGATAGCATTCTTGTAGAATTATATGCTGTGGGAAATACATATGTTCCGTTTGCAAGTACATCAACGATTCTTCATAATGACGGTACAGCAAAAGTATTATTTGCCAACAATAATGATATTAGCGGTAACCCTTTCTGGGTAGCCCTCAAGCATCGTAACTCAATGCAAACATGGAGCAAGAATCCGGTTGACTTCACAAGCAATGTTTCTTATGACTTTAGTAATTCCTTAGCGAAAGCATATGATGATGGATTCAATCCACCAATGAAAGATATGGGCTCAGGAGTTTTTGCACTTTATGCAGGCGATGTGAATCAAGATGGTACGATTGATTTGTCTGATATGATCGATGTTGATAATGACAACAATCTTTTTGCATTTGGATATAATATCAGTGACTGTAATGGAGATGCTGCAACAGACTTGAGTGACATGATTTATGTGGATAATAACCAACAATTGTTTCTCTTTTACGCACAGCCATATCAGCCATAAGATAGGCTGGAAAAATCTTAATCCCGGACAGAAATTCTTTAGAGTTTTTATCCGGGATTTTCATTTAATTGCGAGCTTGAAATCAAGTTAAAAAAATATTCGTATTCGAGAATCGGGATTCATAAGTAATATTGCAGTTTAGGGTCTGGAGAAATCAAGTAAAATAATAAATCAGGATCAATTCATTTCAATGAGAATAAGGCAATCTTTTATCAACTTTAAAACCGGACTGGTAATTTTACTTGTCTCGTTATATTCTGTGATTTGCAGATCACAAATACCTACGTATAAACTTTTTTTGACAAATGAGAACCAGGTTTCTCCGAATGATTATGAATTTGATGTATATCTTTTAAGGACAAGTGCTGCGACATTTGAGCTGAGTGGCATTCAATTCGGTTTGGCTTTTGATACCAGCATAGCGAATGGTGGAACATTATCAGCTTCGATTGTACCGGGTTATTCACAGCTGCCTCCAAACTACACAAGTGGAAATGTTATCATAGGTGCAATGAACTACAATGTAGGCGGAATCATTTGCAAGTATTTTAATGCAGCGGCTGGAACTATTCCATCCGGCGGACCCGGCTCAGGTTTTTTGGTTCCGGATGTGAACAATGGTTGTGCATCACCCGGGGTAAGAGTTGCCCGCTACCGAATTTCCAATACACAAACTTTTAGACCAAATAGCAGTTGTAAGCACACCTGGTCAACCGGACCCGGAAGTCAAAGGACTAATACTACTGTATCAGCATATGTGGGCTCAACAAATACAATTATCACAGATTATTCGAATCACCTGACTTATACTGATACAGGAACTTGCATCACAAACGTAGTTTTGAACCCTTCAAATCCTTGTGCTGTGTTTGTAGGGACGACAACAACGTCTGCAAGCTGTTTTGGAGTAAATGATGGTTCTGCGAATATCAATCTCACCGGTGCAGGATCAGCATCTACCGGAACATATTCAATTGATGGAGGTGCGACAGTAGCGTTTTCTTCCAATCCTTTTCTCATAAATAATTTAAGTGCAGGAAGTCATACATTGACTATTCAAACTTCTACACCTTGTTCTGCCGGACCGGTGAATTTCGTAATCGGTGGACCCACTAGTCCGGGTTCTTCAAGTCAAACAGTAAGTGCCTGTGATTCTTATACATGGTCTGTTGATGGAAACACTTACACTTCAAGTGGTACCTATACTTTTAATGGTACACAAGGTGGATGTCCTCATACCTATACTTTGAATCTTACTGTCAATTCAAGTACGATTGCCAATTCAACAAGAACCGAATGCAATACCTATACATGGCCGGTGAACGGAACTACGTATAGCAATAGTGGGATATATACTTTTAATGGAACCAATGCTGCAGGTTGTCCATTGACGTCAACCTTGAATCTGACAATCTCTAACGTATCTGTAAACGCTACTCCTTCAGGAGTCTTGAATTGTTTTGATTCAATGACCCCAGTGCAGGTGAATGCTACCGGTGGAGTTTCACCTTATACAGGAACAGGAACATTTAATCAGGGTTCAGGGACAATTACCTATAACGTAACTGATGATAATGGTTGCATGGGGTCTGCCATCGTAAGCCTGACAGCACCATCAAGAATTTCCGGCGTGGTGACTACAACTCCCGCAAACTGTGGAGCCAGTGATGGAACTGCAACAGTAAGTCCTGGTGGCGGAACCGGTCCTTATACCTATTTATGGTCAAATGGACAGACAGGAATATCTGCAAGCGGTCTTTCTTCAGGATCACACTCATTAAACATTACTGATGATAATGGCTGTGTCGAAACAATTAATTTTAATGTTGCGGGGTCAGGCGGGCAACCTGATCCGGCAGGACCAATTAGCGGACCGCCGGGAACATGTGTCAATCAATCCGGTTTGGTGTATTCAATTGCGCCAATAGCTAATGCAGTCAGTTATGTTTGGACATTACCTACCGGAGTGAGCGGTACTTCGACTACTAACAGCATAACGTTAACTGTCGGGCCAACATATGCAGGTGGATTTATATGTGTAGCTCCTGTAAATAGTTGCGGACAAGGAATTCAAAGTTGTTATAATATTCCTTTAATTACCTTAAGACCGTCACAGCCCGGACTTATAAATGGTGATGATAAACCATGCGGCCCTAATGTTTACACTTATTCTATACCATCTATTTCAAATGCACTATCCTATACCTGGTCAGTTTCAGGCTCAGGTGCTACGATCATAAATGGTCAAGGCACAAGAACTATTGAAGTAAGTATCCCTGCAGGGTTTAGCCAGGGCTCAGTCTCGGTCAAGGCACAAAATTGTATCGGGTCTACTGCTACCAGAACTCTGCAATTGACAGGTATTCCGGCTCACACAAACAATCTTATCGGACAGGCTTTTGTTTGTCCGGGTAGCCAGGCTATACCATACAGCATAGGAGCAGTTGCAGGAGCAACATCATACACATGGACCGCCAGTGGTAGTATGCAAATTCTTTCTTCTGTGCAAGGCAGTTGTTTGGTGGACTTTGGATCAGCATTTACATCAGGCGTTTTAACAGTGACAACGAACGGAGCCTGTGGCAACTTTAGTAAAAGTTTTACCATTCGTTCAACACCCTTCCAACCCCGGATGATCAGTGGTCCGGGTACTGACTTATGTAGCTTATCTAATATAACTTATAGTATAAATGCAGTTTTGGGTGCAAGTTCATATAGCTGGACAGTACCGGCCGGAGTGAATATTATAGCCAATACCGGATTGTCGATCACTGTGAATTTTACTTCAGCTTTTTCCGGTACAGGTTACATCTGTGCTAAAGCATTGAATGCTTGTGGTAATAGTGCTGCAAGATGTTTTACTATAAGTAGCAGACCTGAAGCACCGGGAGAAATCGTCGGGGAATATAACCCTTGCAGATCAGCTACTGAAACATATAGTATAGCTCCGGTTAGTGGTGCTAGCGGATATATTTGGTCTGTAAGTGGTGGTGCAACCATTACATCAGCAGGAACGTCAGCAACCGTAAATTACAATTCTATGAATGTGCCAACAGCTGTCTTAACCGTGAAAGCTTCAAATGCCTGTGGAGAAGGAATGGCTTCAAGGAAAAACATCCTGGTAAATTTATTATGCAGGCAATTCAAAGTTACTCCGGCAGAACATCAGTTGGCCTCTTTGTTTCCAAATCCTGCTTCGAAGAGGACATTGCTAAAATTCCATTCTGCTTCTGACCAATTTTGTACTACTTATATTTCTGATGTTAGCGGAAGGGTAATTTATCGCAATACAATTCATAGTGTGGAAGGGTCTAATATACTTGATCTGGACATTTCTTACTTCAAGCCGGGACTATATATTATTTCAGTAGAGCATGAAGACGGAATCATGCAGTCAGACCGATTGATTGTCCAATAATACCTGAAATGCCAACATAGTGCTCTGGTTTTATCTGACAATTGTTAAAACGTACCTTCTGCAACTAATAACGATAATTTAGAAATTGTCGGTTTTCCCGTCAGTTTTTCTTAAATTTGTATATGCAGATTACATTTGCAAAATATCTTTTGTAAATATCTAATGCTGCGTTTTTTATAATGCCGTTCCGGAATTGCGGACTGGAAAAATTATTCTAATAAAGTATGTATTCAAAGGCATTCAATAAATTCATCCACAATTCAGACAATCATTTTAACCCATATATGATCATGAAAAAAGTTGTTTTCATTCTTCTTTGCATTTTTATTTCTTCACTCACTGTTTCGGCTCAAATACCACAACGGTTTAACTACCAGGCTATCGCCCGGGATGCAGGAGGAAATATTATAGCGACACAAAATATTTCAGTGCGATTCAGTGTATTGGACGGATCCCCATCCGGTACATCTGAGTATACAGAAACACATTCTGTCACTACGAATGTATTCGGACTATTCACTCTGCCGATCGGTGCAGGAACACCGTTGTCAGGATCATTTGGAGGAATTACCTGGGCATCGGGTGCGAAGTTTTTGAAAGTTGAAGTGGACCCGGCCGGAGGAAGTACTTACATAGATCTCGGAGCTTCTGAACTGATAAGTGTTCCTTATGCTATCTGGAGTGAAAATAGTAACACTCCGGGACCACAAGGTGTCGATGGTTCAACATGGTATATTGGTGCCGGAGCGCCGGCCGCAGCTACAGGAGTAATAAATGATCTGTACCTCGATAATAGCAACGGGGACTATTATAAAAAGACCGGAGGAAGTGCATGGACTTTGCAAGGAAACCTTGCAGGACCTGCCGGACCGATGGGATTACCGGGCGATAAATATGCTACAACGTCGGTGACTTCGCTTGGAATTTCTACCGGATCAAAAAACCTGACAGTTGAACCCGGTTTATCCTATTCAATCGGACAAACAGTATTGATCTCTAATTCTTCCACTGCTTATATGGAAGGAACTTTGACAGCTTACAATCCTGTTTCAGGGGCCATGAGCGTAAACGTGACTACCATCACCGGAAGCGGAACCTTCGCTAGTTGGCAGGTTAACCTGAACGGAGCACCCGGTCCTGCAGGAACAGCCGGATCAATTTGGCTCGTTGGTTCCGGAGCACCTGCAAGTGCTCTTGGATCTGTCAATGATCTTTATCTGAATACAAATAATGGTGACTACTATTTAAAAACCGGAGCTAACACTTGGACTTTTCAGTCTAACCTCACAGGTGCAACGGGTCCCGCAGGTCCTGCAGGTCCTACGGGTCCTACCGGTCCAATTGGATTGTCCGGTCCGCAAGGAGCAACCGGACCTGTTGGTCCCAGTGGTCCGACAGGTGCAACAGGGCCTATTGGTCTTACCGGCCCACAAGGTCCGACAGGTCCACAGGGGCCGGCAGGTAACGATGGTGTGGATGGGGTCAATGGTGTGAATGGCGTGAATGGCGTGAATGGTGCAACATGGTTTACAGGAGGTACTGCGCCATCAGGCGTTACCGGTGTTGTAAATGATTTATATCTGAATACAACTAACGGAGATTACTATAAAAAAACCGGAGCCAGCACATGGACATTGCAAGCGAACCTCACAGGTCCTGCCGGTCCTGCCGGAACAAATGGAGCCAATGGAACAAATGGAGCTACTTGGTTCACAGGCTCAACAGCTCCGGGGGGTGCAACAGGTGTTGTGAATGATCTTTACCTGAATATTTCTACGGGAGATTACTATAGAAAAACAGGCGTATCTACCTGGACGCTTCAGGCAAACCTTAGCGGCCCGGCCGGACCTCAGGGATTGCCGGGTGATAAGTATGCAACAACTTCTACAACCTCTATGTCAATTTCAATTGCAACAAAAAATTTCACGGTTGCAACCGGTCTCTCATATTCCATTGGTCAGAATGTTCTAATCTCTAATTCTGCGACAAATAGAATGGAAGGAACATTAACATCATACACAAGCGGAACAGGAGCAATGACTGTCGATGTAAATGTCATCAACGGGTCGGGCACTTTTAGTTCCTGGCAAGTGAACCTTAATGGGGCACCGGGTCCTGCAGGTACATCAGGAGCCACATGGTTGACAGGCACCGGAGCACCTTCATCAGGACTGGGTATTTTGAATGATCTTTATCTGAACACGAATAACGGCGACTACTACAAGAAGACGGGTGCCAGTACATGGACACTACAAGGTAGTTTGGCCGGACCTACCGGACCTACGGGTGCAACAGGTCCAACGGGTGCTACGGGCGCAACAGGTCCTGCGGGTCCTGCTGGTCCTGCCGGCCCAACCGGTGCAACAGGTCCTGCGGGTCCTGCCGGAGCAACAGGAGCAACCGGTCCTGCGGGCCCTGCCGGAGCCACAGGAGCCACAGGAGCCACAGGAGCTACCGGACCGATAGGTCCTGCAGGTCCGACAGGTGCTACGGGAGCTACGGGCGCAACAGGGCCACAAGGACCAATTGGTCCTACCGGCGCTGCCGGAGCAAATGGAACCAATGGTGCAACATGGCTAACCGGAACAACTGTTCCTGCAGGCGGTCTTGGTGCTGTGAACGATCTCTATTTGAATACGACCAATGGAAATTATTATAAGAAGACCGGTGCCAGCACATGGACTCTTCAAGGCAATATTACCGGTCCTGCCGGTGCCACAGGTCCTGCAGGTCCCGCAGGCCCAACAGGCCCAACAGGTCCGACCGGCCCAGCAGGAGCAACAGGTTCGATATGGCTCACAGGAACGACGGCTCCTGCCGGAGGACTCGGTGTGGTGAACGACCTTTACCTGAATACGACGAATGGAGACTACTACAAAAAGACAGGAGCCAGCACATGGACATTACAAGGGAATCTGACAGGGCCTCCGGGTAGCGGTGGACTAGCCGGAAACACGAACTATATCATTAAGTTCATTGGCTCATCCAGTGGAGGTAATTCCAACATGTATGATGATGGTTCACATATTGGAATCGGCATAACCTTACCTGAAGCAAGACTACATGTAAATGGCGCTACAGACGAAACACAATTAATTGTATCAGGAGGAACAGGTCAAACGAATATGAACCCCTTAATTAGACTGCGTGATGTTGGTGGTACAGATCTCATGAGTATAAATTCGGATCACGTTGATAATGTATTCGTAGGACTGGATGCAGGCTTAACTAATCAACAAGCTAACGGTGCAACACTAAACACCTTTCTTGGATCCTTTGCCGGTGGTTCGAATACACAAGGAAATAATCTTACAGCAGTAGGTCATAATTCTTTATTTACAAATAGCATAGGAGCAAATAACACAGCTATTGGTTCACAAGCTCTATATAGCAATACGCAGGGGGCTTCAAATTTTGCAGGTGGATTTTTAGCGATGTATACCAATTCAACAGGTAGTAATAATGTCGCAATAGGAAATCAGACTTTATTTTTGAATTCTAACGGAAGTTCAAATACTGTCGTGGGTGCTGAGGCTGCTTCCTTTAGCATGTCGGCCAGCAACAATGCTATTTTTGGATTTCGTGCATTACAAACGGCTACAGCTGCTTCGTTTAGCACAGCTATTGGTTCAAATAGCTTGTTGAACAATCTCAATGGAGGAAACACAGCTATTGGCTATGCTTCCGGTGGAGGTTTTGCGAATGGAACGAACAGCACTTTTATTGGATATAATGCGGATGCCAGCGCAGCAGGGTACAGTAATTCATCTTGTCTTGGTTATAATTCAAGAGTTACAGCAAGCAATCAGGTTCGCTTAGGTAATTCATCTGTTGGATCGATCGGTGGTTTTCAAGATTGGACAAATGTATCAGATGGCCGTATTAAGCGAAATGTGAAAGAAAATGTGAAAGGCCTTGACTTCATCATGAAATTACGACCGGTTACTTATAATCTAGACATCAATGCGATTGATGAAATGCTCAATCCTCCGGGAAGTATCATGCGCGACAAAGACGGAAAAATTGTAGAAGGTAGAGATGAGAGTTCTGAAATGATGGAAGCAAAACGTCAATCTGCGAAGATGATCCATTCAGGTTTCATTGCACAAGAAGTAGAGGCAGCAGCAAAAGAAAGCAACTTCGAATTTAGTGGCGTCGATCTGCCTAAGAACGACCAGGACTTATATGGTCTTCGTTATGGTGAATTTGTCGTTCCTATCGTGAAGGCTATTCAAGAGCAACAGGAGATAATTACCACTCAACAAAAAACAATTGACGCTTTGTTGAAGAGGATTGAACAGCTTGAAAACAAAAAATAATATCCAAAGAAAATAATCATGAAAAAAATAATTTTCGGAATTTTATTCTTAGGGTATACAGGTGCTCATGCACAATCGCTCGATCGCAAGGTTGTGGCAAGCAGCGGAGCCTACACTCAAGGAGCAGGTATTAATCTTTCATCCACAATTGGAGAGGTTTCTGCTACTACATTAGCAGGAGCATCATCATTTTTAACCCAGGGCTTTCAACAACCCGATGGCCTTTTTGTTGGTATTGTTGATCAAACAACAGGACATGTGAATTGGAATGCATATCCTAATCCGGTTTCATCTACCTTAACACTGGAACTTAGTTCATCTAAAAACGAAAGCCTGGTTATTATTTGTCATGATATTCTGGGTCGGACTGTTACTCCAATTTACAATCAAAGTTTAATTGCCGGAGAAACGACGCGATTGCAATTGGATGTACATCATCTTGTTCCTGCCATGTATTTTGTAAGAGTATCAAGAAAGAATGATGATAGACCAATAGAAACCATCCGTATTATAAAGTCACACTAATCATTTATTGAATTTATACAACAGCCCGGTCATTCCGGGCTGTTTGCTTTTGTACACTAAAGTCTTTTATCTTTGAATGAATTGAATAAGATGATAATTGCACGCAAAAACTTTTTTACGACACCTGTCCTGTTAAGTCTTTTATTTGCTATCATCTATTCTCTGGTTTCTCTTCCAAACCACTATTTTTTTCGAACGGCAACATTGGATCTTGGACTGTATACAAATGCATTGTTTGACTATGCACACTTAAAGCTCGCAGATACTTCACCGTTCAAGGAACATTCAGCAATATTATTATCTGATCATTTTGATCCCATTCTAATTTTGTTTTCACCTTTATCCTGGTTGTTTAAATCCTGGACTTTATTGTTAGTTCAGATCCTGGCCTTAGTTTTCGGAGGACAAGGAGTTTACAGGTTTTTAATGGAGAGATTTTCTAATCGAAATATTTCTATTACGGGAATGTTGGTCTTTTATTTACACTATTCAATGTTTTCCGCTCTAAGCTTTGACTATCATAGTAATGTGATTGCGGCATCAATGGTTCCTTGGTTTTTTCTGTTTCTGCAAAAGGAAGAAGCGAAAAGATTTTGGCTATTCTTTATTTTGATTTTGATCTGCAAGGAGAACATGGCACTGTGGTTATTTTTCATTTGTCTTGGATCAATGTTTCTTTTTCATAAGACGACTGTCAAAAAGCAATTGTTTCTGATGGCAACAATTTCGCTCTTTTATTTTTTTACAATCACAGCTTGGCTGATGCCCTTACTGAGCAATGAACAAGCCTATGTACAATTCAAGTATTCAGTTTTAGGTTCTAATTTTAAAGAAGCATTTGCTACTATTATTAGTGAACCGGTTAAAATTTTTAAAACCTTATTCATAAATCATTCCGGAAGACATTTTGGTGACTATACAAAAGCAGAGAGCTGGATTTTCTTTTTAGTATCCGGAGGAGTGTTCCTATTGTATCGGCCGATATGGCTATTTATGTTGATCCCTATATTCTTACAAAAGTATTTGCATAACAATATTTCCATGTGGGGAGTTAATGATCAATATTCGATTGAGTTTGCTCCCATCATAGCATGTGGTGGAATGGATGCAGTTTCAAAGATCGAAAGAAAAAAAATTCAAAAAATTGCTTCAATAGGACTATTGATCCTGACTTGCGCAATTACAATAAGATTGATGGATCGTACATCAGCAAGAGTTCCAAAGACAAATGTCAGATTGTATCAGTCGGCACACTGGAAAAGCGACTTGCCTCTTGCTGACATCAGGGAAATGCTAAGCTTGATTCCGGAACAAGCCGGCGTATCTTCTCACAGTATAATTCATCCTCACGTGGCCTGGCGGGACAAAGCTTATATGTTTCCTATGCTAAAGGATGCAGACTATGTTTGCTTTATCAGGAAAGCTAATCCTTACCCTCTTTCTATGGAAGAGTTCTTAGTTCTGGCTGATAAGATTGAAACCTCCCCTGATGTATGGGAGCTTATTTTTTCGAAAAACGACCTGAGACTTTTCAAAAGAGTGAATGCTGTAAGGTAAATAATGACACAAAGGATGAATATTTTTCACGCTTTATATTTCATTTGAAAAAATCTCCTATCATTGAAGCTTACAGTTTAGATTTCCAATGACAGATCTCGAACTTTTTATTAAGATCCTTTTAGCGCTGATCTTGATTGTCGGCATGGCACAGATTGCCGGCAGACTGATTTCTTTTATCGGCCAACCCTTTGTCGTTGGAGAGATGATCGCAGGGGTCTTGCTGGGGCCTACAGTTTTTGGGTACTTCTTTCCCACACTATCTGCAGCAATTCTACCAAAGGAGATCATGCCAAGTCTTTTTATAATCAGCAATCTCGGTCTGGCTATATATATGTTTATTGTCGGGGCAGGGCTGGACTTGAAATTATTTACCAGACAAACATTCAAGGATGCTTCTGCACTTTCTGTCGCTGCTATTGTAACCCCTTTCTTGATGGGGGGGCTGGCAGCGCATTTATTCGATGAAGAAATCAATACAATGCGCATTGATAAGATATCGATGTTCATTTTTCTTGGTTCTGCCATGGCCATAACTGCCTTTCCGATGCTTGCAAGGATATTGCAGGAAAAAGGAATTGTTCATACGAGGATAGGGGTCTTGTCTATCCTTTCTGCCAGCATTCAGGATATTTTTAGTTGGATTTTGCTTGGTCTTGTTGTGGTGATGTCTACTACTAAAGATTACTCTTCCGTCTTTCTAATGCTAACTGGAGTAGCGGGGTTGACATTTGTACATTTTTTATTAGTAAGACCTTGGCTAAGCAAGTTTGCAGTCAAGGTTAATAGCTTTGAGGATCTTTCCGGTAAAACATTTGGTATCGTAATTTTGCTCCTGCTATGTTCTGCACTTATTACCGATGTTTTGGGTTTGTATTCGGTCTTTGGTGGATTTATTTTTGGATTAGCTCTTCCACGAAAAGGTTTTTTTATTCAAGCCATTTTAATGCGTATCAAGGATCTGACTATATTAATTTTGCTTCCGGTCTTTTTTACTTTTTCAGGGTTAAATACAAATCTTCAGAATTTGGGAAATCTGAATATGCTGATCCCAACAGTTGTCATATTTTTGTTTGCTTTTGCCAGTAAATATGTGAGCTGCACATTGACCATGCGCTATGTAAGTGGCTTTAGCTGGAGGGACTCTTCTGCCATCGGTGGTCTGGTAAATGCAAGGGGACTTATGGAATTGTTGATCGCAAATATCGGTCTTTCCTACGGCTTGATAGGAGGCGACCTTTATTCTATTCTTGTACTTGTTGCAGTCTGTTCCACACTTGCAGCTTTGCCAATTTATACTTTATCAAGACCATCTACGGATCTAAAAAATTGAGCAAGCCTTTCTAATTGACCTTTACAATTAAATCCCAGAATTTAACTGCAAATTTATCCCAGTCAAAATTATTGACATGATCTTTTTGTTGCTGTGCTATTTTTTCACGGAGGTTTGGATCGCCAATAATTTTATTCAACTGCTCCGCCAATGCAAAAGGATCATTTGCATCGAAATAGAAAGACACCTCACCACCTGCTTCAGTCAGACTGGAATTATTGGCAGAAATAACAGGAGTACCACAGCTCAATGCTTCCAGTACAGGAAGCCCGAATCCTTCATACAGTGAAGGATACACAAATACGGTAGCCTGCGAATATAAAGTGGGGAGATCGCTTGTGTCTATAAATCCTGTACATATTATTTCGTCTTTGTATGGATGATCTTTTAGTTTATTAAAAAACAAATCAGATTTCCATCCTGTTCCGCCGGCTATTACCAGTGAAAGAGGGCTTTCATTTTTTTCTTTAAAAATCCTGAATGCTTCCAGAAGTACAATTAAGTTTTTACGCGGTTCAATCGTACCTACAAATAAAATGTATGGCCCTGAAATGTTATATTTTCCCGGTACACCGGCTTTATTTGTTGGTTCGTAAATTTTATTTTTTCCGGGATAGATCCTGTGTACTTTATTACAGTTCTGCGGGTAGACTTTGCAAATATCATTTGCTGTATGATCAGAATTGGCAATGATGAGGTCTGTTTTGTTCAGGATCCTCTTTAGAAATATTTTTTGGAGAAGCTGACTATGCCATCTGTGTAATTGCGGAAAAAGAATAGGGGTCAGATCATGTATGATAGTTACACGTTTAATTCTTTTGATTAAATTAAAAGGACCAAAATGTGCCGGTTCAATCACAACATCAGCCCTTTTTCGGTGTAATATCCAGGGAATCATAATAAATAATCGCAGGGAAGCATATCCAATTGGAAGACGGGTGTTCCAAAGACAGATCTGTTCAACACCTTTCAATTCAGGGTCACGTTTTTCACGGATCAGAATTATTTTATGCCCGGGGTTGGTCCTGATCATTGCATCAACCATCTCTTGTGTAAAGACGTGAATACCGGCACTCTGGTTGTCGATAGGGTCTGCAATGATAGCTATGTGCATTTTTGTAATGTTTCTAATTCAGGTCTGTTAGAGTGCTGTTTATACTTTGTACACTTAAAATATAGTTAAGTGCAATAAGGTTACTCACTATGAAATGTATATCCTTTGAAAAAATCAAACTGCTCGATTTGTATTTGTACTTCATGGATCAGTGATGATTCCCAGATACCGGATCTTTGCCGGCTGGGACGACCGGTTGGCCAAATGATCGATGCACATGCATTGATGTAATCTTCCCTGGCAACAAGTCCTAAGTATGAGCACAGCTCAGTCAGAACTTTCCCGGGCTCTCTGATTAGATTCTCGTAACGGATAGTTGAAACATGGTCCGGTTCTTTCTTAATAATTGCTGATATTGTTTTTGCCCTTGAAAAAAACTCTTCAATCTTTCTTTGATGGTCTTCCTTTGAAAATATTCTTTCCTGTATTTGTTCTTGTTTTTGGATTGACGTTGAGATACAGTCAAATGGATTTTTCACAACATGGATCATTTTGTAATTCGGGGCGAGCACTTTCACCTTTTCGAGGAGGCTATTGTCATCTTCTAAATGTTTCACACTACCACCTCCTCTTTTGTCACCGATTACTTCCAGGCTTTCGAAAGATCCCTGCCACATTCCGGGTATACGATAGGCGTATCCGCTCCACTGACTTCCGTCTTTATAAAAAGCTTTTGATTTTTTTAAGATTGCTTCAAAGAGATTATCACGACTTATCCCGTTTTTGATCAGGGCCAGTGCATCCAGTTCGTGTGATATAATTGCATTCGGATGAGCATCAAGACATGCTCCAAGGAGTGAATGACCACTTCTTGGATAACCTATAAAAAAGGTAAAGGTTTTTATGTCTTGAAATTTATTCATGGAATAAGCTTCGAACAGCAAGTACAAATAGCCGAGTATATATAAATTTCTTTTTGTTGTACTGACTAGCCGGTACAGTGATTATTTATTTACAATTTTTTCGTAAACCCTTAGTGTTTCGTAGGCACTTTTTCTCCAGGTGAATTCGAATGAACGATGGTGTGATCTTTGTGCCAGCAGATCCCGTAGTTCAGGATCATAATATATGCGATACATTTGTTCTTTAATGGAATTCAAATCATTCGGATCAGCAGGAAGTCCCGCTTCACCAATTACTTCTTTCATGGAACTGTTGTTTCCATATATAACCGGTGTTCTGCAACTCATTGCTTCAAGAGGAGGAAGCCCAAATCCCTCATAAAACGAAACGTAACAAAGTGCCCTGGCTTCTGAATAAATTATTGGCAGATGTTCATCTGTAACGTATCCGGTGAATATAATTTTGGGATTGTCAAGATGCAACTCATCACTCAGGTGCTCTGTTTTCCAACCAAAATTTCCCGAAATGACCAGATTAATATCTGCATCCGGATTTTCCTGTATGAACAAATTAAATGCCTGAATTGTATTAGGGAGATTTTTTCTGGGTTCAATTGTTGACAAGCAAAGAAAATATGGATTCGTACCTAACTTGTAATGCTTTCTGATCTTGTCGGTCAGCTTTTTGTTAATATTCCATTTAAAAAGATCATGATCGGCGGCCTCATAAACAAGATGAATTTTTTCTGCAGGAATTTTTTCGTTTTCCAAAACATCATTGACCGTACTTTGAGAGACCGCTATCACATCAGCTTCTTTTTCTATAATAAAGTTCATGCCTGCTTCTGCCAACGTAGTGTTAGTACTTTCATGATACTCTGAAAATAATTTATGAGTCAGATCATGAACCGTAACTAAAAATGGATTATTGAGATTATTAAAGTATATTGAATTCTGAGGTAAAGGTATGTGAATCAGATTTATTGAGTTTTGTTCAGCCACATTATTTCTATACAACTTTTTCATTTTTTTGTATGTAGCCTGTTGCTGCAAAAAACTAAGAAACTTCCTGATACCGGTTTTTTTGTACAGATCGGAAAAACCCTTGTATACTACACCAGGGAGACTTACCCGAACGAATTCCTTGAATCCCATTAGAACTTTTTCATAAGGATGTAGTCTTGTTATTTCCTTCTCCTGCATTTCTTCCTTGTAATTTTCCAATGAATATGTTTTCGATTCAATGAATAATTTAAATCGCCATTTCTGATCTCCATGCCTTGAGACATCCTTTAAACATTTGATCAGATGTTCCAGATATCTTTTAATACCATCATTGGAATTTTCAAGAAGTTTAGTCGCTTCTAAATGAACTAAGAATTTATTATTGGTTTCCTGTGTGACAGGAAGTCCTAGTTTCTTCATAACAAGATGATCCAGAACCGGATTTTGTCCAACTGAATTTTTAAAAGTTGCATAGCCCAGACGTTCCATCATGTTGCCGTGATGATTCCAAAAGAGATCCTGCATTTCAGGTGTCATTTCCTCTTTCCAACCTCCTGATTTACCCTGGCGAAAAAATTTATTTGCAAAATCACCTATGTCAATATCAGGTCTGTTAGCCATTTTATTTGCACCGCCATACATGGCTTTGCCTGATTTCATTTCCTGAAAGGAAGGAAGCTTATCCCAGTTTGGTGGAGGCAGAGGAATGAGTTTATTTACACGCTCAAAAATTTTTTTCGGTTCCTTGACCAGATCCTCATAGCGAATTATAAGATCAGCACGTTCTATCCATTCAGAAACATTTCTGGACCAACCGCCAAAAAAACTCCCTTGTTCTGCCACGATCGCTTCAAGAATATTTGTTTTTAAATCAGAGCCGGGTTTGACAATATCTTTTCTGTGATGTGCGATAGAAAGAACAGCATCACGGCCATCTCTTACCAGATAGATAGCAGGAATTTTTGGGTTGCTTGGAACTAATTTTGAAGGAAGCAGATGTGTTTTAACAAATTTATAAGCATCATAATTTTCATCTACAGGATAGGCTTCTTCTTCATGCCATGTGCTTGATTCAATACCATATACAAAGTATAGAATGTTTCGAAAATATGTATTTCCCGATCGGGGAAAAGAGGCAATCCAACAATCCATTAATTCTTATTTAACTTGAGGGGTTTATACAAGATCTGTTTGTATAATTAATCCACGATCCAGTCAGCATTTAATCGTTCATTAATTTATTTCTTAATTCAATAGCTTTATTGTATAATTCTGTATCTTCCTTATTAAGTTCATATATTTCATCGAGAATTTCGTTTGAAATATCAGCTTTCAATTCAGGTGTTTTGTTGTGATACAGAATATTAGGTAACTCTTTCCAACCTAAAACCTTGCTGAGTCGCCCGATATCTGATTCAAAATGTTCCTGAATGCCGACAAAATCAAAATCTTCAAGACTTCTGCCTTTCACAAATTTAGTCTGTCTGTTTCTGCTGTTTTCAGACCTTGCATATTCTATGAGTGTTCGTTGCATTTTAGACAGAATATTCAGGTTGTTATTTTCTTCGTCAAGAATTTCCTTTAACCTTGATTCCAGATAAAAATAATTTGATACAACTCTTTTTACCGGATCACGTAACCAGGTAATCACTTTTACGTCTGGAGGCAACTTGAATTTATTTTCGATTAACTCCATTGTGAAATGTCCGTGAATCACTTTTGCCTTTGGAAGTTGTGTTTCCCGGTACAATATCTGATTTAAGCGGACATCTTCTTTGCCATTAATATCCAACCGAACTACTTGTTCTTCACCATAGACACTTTTGAGAATGTTTCTAAACGACGTTCCGGCAGTTTTCGGAATGTGTAATGAGATCAATTCAGGAGTGATTTTTTTTGAAAAGAACATAGATCTAATCAATGACATTATTTGGAAGCAGTTTAGTACAATTTTGAAGATAGAAATCTATTCCTTCCTTGATCTCATTAGACTGATATTTAACTTGTCCATTGTCAAGAACGATAATATAGTTTGCCAAAGCGGCGATTCTTTTCATATTATGCGTAACAAAAATGATCCCACATTTATCGGAGATACTTCTCAAGTTATCAAAACACTTTGCTTTAAAAGCAACATCTCCTACTGCAAGTCCCTCGTCAATGATAAGTACATCAGGTTCTGAAGCAACTGCGATTGAATAACCTAATCTTGATTGCATACCTGAGGAATAACTGCCATAAGGAGCGTCTATAAACTTTCCTAATTCAGAGAAGTCTATGATCCAATCCATCTTCTCTGAAAGCCTTTTTTTGGACATTCCAAACATACCGGCTTTCACATAAATATTTTCTCTTCCGGTAAAATGCGGATGCATCCCGCTTTTTAAAGCAAATAAGCTGGAGATTGAACCCCGGACTTCAATTCTACCCTCATCAATCGGGTATATTCCCGAAAGCATTCTCATCAGTGTGGTCTTACCTGAGCCGTTATTTCCTACTATACTCAGGATCTCTCCACGGTACAGTTTGATATTAACATCTTTTAAAGCCCAAAATTCTTGTGTTCGCAGAATGTTTCTTTTTAATTTTTGGTGAAAGAGTAATCGGGCAAGGTCAGTCATTCCATGAAACATGCTCCATTTCAGATCCTGACTGAATTTTTTACTCACCCCTTTAACCTCTATCAAACATTCTCCTTTGTTCATTTTTCGTGTTTTATATCAGAGAGTGATTTTTTCAAATACTACAGGACTTGAGATTGTAAAAAAGCGATAGGAAAAGATTAAAAACAAAAGTGAACCAATTGAACAAATCACAAATAAATTCAAATCCGGAATGGCCTGATTCAACAGAACAGCTCGCGGAAAACTTACCAGATAAGTTAGAGGGTTATATTTCATTATTGTTTGCAGAATACCACTATTTACTGTAGTTGCAAAAACAATTGGAGTTACATACTTTAGAAATTCCAGTGATGTATCAAAAACAGTTGAAAGGTCCATGGCAACAATTTTCAAAACAGAAAAAATCAATCCAAGTCCTGTACCAAGAAAGATCAATGGTAAAATTGCAAAAGGAAACAGTAAAGCTGACCAGGAAATTTGCACCTTAAACAGCAAGAGAACAGCAAGAGAAAGCAATAGCGGAATTAAGAAATTGATAAGTGTAATAATGATCTTTTCAACAACAACAATAATGTGCGGGAAATTATTTTGCAATAATTCTCCTCCACGCCCAATATAAGTTTCGCTGATGTTTTTATAAAAACCGATAAACAAAGTCCATATAGCATTGCTCAGAAAAACGTATGCCACATAGGGTATTTCTGTTTCACCGGGATTTAGCATACCGGAAGCTTCGAGTAGTACCCACAAGAGTATCGAAAAGGCAGGCGCAATGAACAACCATGCTACCCCAACAAAGGACCTTTTATATTGTTGGGTCAAACCTACACGTACCAGCCATTTGATGAGTGTGGAATACTCGGACAACTTCTTGTAAAGTTCCCTTATATCATTCAAATGTCCATGTTTCCGGTAATCTTCCGGAGTATATATTTTCACCTTACCCATAGTCGTGATGCCCGTAGGCAAACTTAAGCTTTTCTGTTCATTGAGGACTTTAAGTTGAAAGTATTGCCAACATTGAAATGAGGAATTGACAGGAAGTTTATTGTTGAAATTTGCAAAAAAATATCCATTTTATCAAAACCCGTAAGCAATTTAATCTTTACATTTGCATAAAATCTCTAAACATATCTCCGCAATGAAAAAGTTATTCGTTTGTATCTGTTCACTTTTACTGGTTCTTGTCCTTCCCGGTTGCGATGGACCAAAGAAATCCAATACTCAATCCAATCCTGCTAAGGAGGAAGCCGCAGCGGAATCTCCTGTGGAGGCTGCAACTCCAAATGCGGAATCTGAAGTGCCTAATGATGAAGGAATGGCAGAAAACCAAAATCTGGAAAGAGAGAAGAAAATGTCTGAAGTGTTTACAGGCGCCGGTATTATTGAAAGTTTGATGGGTAATCTTACCGAGAAATTAGCACTATCCGGTACTCAAACTTCGGATATCAAGAACGTGATCTCAGGAACCTTTACTTCACTAGGTTATTCTTCAGACAAAGAGTATTCATTCGAATTGGCAAAATCAATGAAGCAGGATATTCTTAAGAATTCATCCAATCAAATTCTGGCCGTATTAGATGCAAATCAGAAGGAGAAATTCGGAAAATTTATGAATAAATAGATATTTATACAGGGCGGAACATTTCATTAGACCATATTGGCTATGATTGTTCCGCCCTTTTCAAACACTTTTTGATCAGATTAGGTATGTCTATTCGAAGAATACAGACTTAAATATCTCTTCGTACTTTCCTCCAACGAAAACTTTTTCAGCTCAGAATATTCCCATTCATTGTTCATCGCTTTTTTAAGAGCTTCAAAGACACTTTGAATATTCAGAGATTTTATAGTAAGATGTTTTCCACTTACCGTTTCGGCGAGAGCTCCTTTTCCGGATGAAATTATCGGGACGCCCATTGCTGCTGATTCAACAGCAACATAGCAGAAACCTTCGCTTTGAGAAGGAATTATAATACAGGTTGAAGAAGAGACCTGTGCCAATAACTCTTCTCTTGATAGATCATGCAGAAGAATTAAATTATCCTCGATCTTGCTCGCTTTAATAAGTTCAGTGACTTTAAAGAACAATGATTCGGGATAGGTTGGAATAATAAGCTTTAGTCTGACTTCAGGATAATGCTTTATGAATTGAGCACTTGCCGGGATGAGAATATCAATTCCCTTAGATATTCCCAATCTCCCATAAAAACAGAAAGTAAAATTTTTGGGAGGGTCATAGTGAAAATTCTTCAGGGGTTCGTAAGCTAAACCATTGTAGATTTGTTCGATTCTGGATTCCTGCACACCGTGTTTAACCAATGCATCTCTTGTAGATTCCGAGACTGCTATATACCTATAGAATGGCAGCTTAAGGATAAGCCATTCAAACAGATAGAATCCGGTGAGTTTCCACTTGGGATAGAATGGCAATTTGAACCATAATTTCCCCCACACCTCATGAAATGTTATAAGTACTTTTGTTCTTCTGATCAGTCCGGCAAAGAAAGCAGGTATGGCGGAGTTGTATGAGGTTGTATGGATAAAGTCGGCATTCTTTGACTGCTTGAATACTTCCGGAAAACTTAAAATTGTAAAGAGAAATCTGTTCTTGCATGGAACACGATATATTTTTATACCATCATACTCTTCATGTTTTTTTAAAGAATCAGAATGAAGAGTTGTCACAACCCTGACATCATAACCAAGATCTGCAAGGAATTTGCACAGATTCAAAAAAAGCTCTTCAGCCCCTCCTACATATGGATAAAAGTGTTCAACAACAAATACGATCTTCATTTTTTATCATTGCTATGCGAAGCTTTTTCCAGAGCTAACTTCCTTACTAATTCAGTTAAGGCTTTGTTTTGTTTTTTCAGTGAGTCAAATAACTTAAAGTTTAAAAGAAAGGAAATTGCAAGTCCGATAAAGATGATTCCATTGATATGATCTTTGATACCTATCGTTTCTGAGATAAATAATGTTATTGCGTCCGGGAATATGGCAACAAGTGATATAAATGACCATAACAAAATCCACAATAGGGTTTCAAAGAATGTATTTATTCCCTTCGAAAATTGGCGCATTGTGAAGACTATTCCGATAAGACCCAGTAAGGGTACGATGATCTGATAGATTCTCATTTTTGTTTGTTTTTGAATAGAACTGAATGCAACAAATGTACGAATGTTCGGACTCCATTCAGAAAATGCTGTCCCTTTGCAATGGTTTCAGGGGTATAATAAACTTTTATGGGCACTTCGATAATTTTTAAATTGTTTTCCAGCCCTTTAATTAATATTTCACTACAGTGTTCAAATCTGTCCTGTTCTATGATGATCTTTTGAAGTGCCTTTTTATTAAAGACTTTGAAACCTGACTGAGAATCGTATACTCTTTTGCCGGCAAAAATACTTGTTACAATATTGGCAATCTGATTGTAGAACCATCTTTTAGCAGGAATATTTTTTTTATTTTCTAAAAAACGGTTTCCAATTGTTATGTCAGCATTTTGATTTTCATGTGCCTCTACCAGCTTACGGATATCATCCACATTATGCTGAGTGTCTGCATCAATCATCACGACGGTTTCTGCATCTAAAATGGTCCGACAATATTTTAATCCGGTTTCCGTGGCTGCACCTGCACCTCTGTTTACTAAATGTTGAAGAATAATTACATTCAGATCCTTGATGCCTTCCATCGAATTATCAGTTGACCCATCATCCACAACTACAATCTTTCTATAGCCTTTCCTCTGAATGTCTGTAACGACTTTCAGTATTCGATCTGCTTCATTATAAGAAGGTATGACTATTACAAGCTTATCCTGATCCAAGTGTGTCTTAATTTCCCGAGTTTAAAGAATCATAAATAAGGCATCTGTACCCGGATTGATAATACTGCTTCCAAGTACATCGTACTTGGCTTTTACTCTTTGTCCCTTATGTGATACATTCAAATCGCCGTCAAATCTTTCCATGAGTCTGTCAGTATATAATAATTGGATCTCAGGGTTGTTTACCAATGCCATCATTAATTCATTGAATTTTTTCTTTAATGATTGGTCAGGTGTGATATCAATATCAGCGGCACGCAGACTGACAAGAATATATTTGATATTCGTTTTTTTAAGTTCTGATGCGAAGAGTTTTTTATCATTTCCTGCATTATTGTATATCCCGTTGAAGATCCCCAATTGATTGTCCTTATAGATCCGGATGTCATTGTTCGTGATAAAATAACTTAGGAATGTTGATACATTTAAAATCCTTGCCTTCTTGTCATTGTTTAGAGTATTTATTATATTTTTTTGTTGAGGATTAAAAAAAGAACCAAACACTTCCCTTTCATTCTTTTCACCAATGGCATATTTCATAAAGTTGAGATCAGTGAACTCTTTCACTTTTACGAGACTTTCATTCTTTGTGGTTCTGAAGTCAAGAGGTAAAAACTGAACCGGTAGGATCAAGATCAGCCACAAAGCCGTACAACTTATTGTGTAAGCTTTGGTATATTGATGGTTGTACGAATCGGGATTCTCATTGGTTGCCATCACGGAAATAATAACCGGTAACAATGAAAAGCCAACAATTCCGTACCAAAGTATCCCGCTGGAAAGCACTAACCAATATTGTATTACACAGTAAACTACAACGATTAAGTATTTTGATATGTTGTTTAAACCTCTCAGGCTACTTTTATAAAGAAAGTACAATGGGAAGGCAACTAATGAAAGCAACATAAAAACCATGCCTAAACTTTGGGAAGTAAGATGTTTAAAAAGAGGCTGAAGTGCGTTTTCCCAAAACACCAATACTTCTTTGAGTATGACATAAAGAGGACCAAAGACGTTCTTGAAACTTGTCAGCTCAGTAAAACTCTTTGCCTGAATGGAATGGAATGCTTCATAATAATCGAAAGGCATTTTTAACACTTCCACGGAATGCATTGACAATATCAAAACAATGATCATGAACAGAATTTTCAAAATATTCCAGGCCAATTGCCGAAAAGATGCAACAAGCATAAGGAATGGTAAAAGGATCAACATGAGAATTCCCGGATCTGAAGCGACGACACTAACATTAATTTTCATTGCCAGGTCATAGGGTAAAGAAATGAATCGAATGATTCCTGTTTCATAACCCAGATGTCTTCTGATCTCTTCTTCTTTTTCTTTGTTGGTATAAGTTTCACTCACATTTTGTAAGGATTGCCCCTTTTTAATATTCTCATCATTAGCCTGAGCTAACAGAGTGGAAGTATTTTCCCACAAGTTTGATGAGAGAAATCCGGCATAAATCGTACTTTGCTGACCACCGCTTAGAGGCAATAATTTTTCTGTTTTCTCAGTTTCTCCTCCTTTAGCAGCTTTATTTGTTTCAGAATATAAAGCCGGCAACGCACTTTTTCCGGTGAGAATCGAATCAGCGGATAATTTTTTGTTTTCTACTACATGTTTGATTGCCCATGGAACAAAAGTAATTCCTGCAGCGAATAGAAAGATGAATGCTCTTTTAAAAGCAGTGAATAATTCAGTTCTATTTTTTATGAATGCAACGACGAGGAAAATCAGGCCTATAAGAAATGGGACCGAAAAACGTAGAAAAAGTGAATCGCTTTTAAATGCAGCAAACCGGGTGAGATCCAGGGCATATATCACCGCAAAGTTCAAAAAGAAAATGGCAGAGGCTGCAAATTTTCCTGCTTTGCTGTAGAAGAGCAATACCAGGAGTGCAAATACATTCAGCATGGCCAAATACTTGATCCCAAAACTAAATCCAACTAAAATTCCGCAGATCAGCCAAATTGTGGAGTCAGAGGTTAGCTTCAATAAGTTCAGATCAGATCCGGTATTTTTTTTAGTACTCTCTGTCGAACTTTTCACCAGTAGTAACAATAATGCACAAAGTGTTATGAAAAGCAATGCAAGGTCGGTCTTTTCATCATTTCTCGACATCCATACGGTAACCGGAAAAGAGTAATACACAACACAAGAAAAGAGACTCCAGTTTCTGTTCAGGTTCAGATGCGTGCAGATTTTGTAGATAGCAATAATGGAAAGGATGCCGGGTACGATAGAAATTAAAATGGCAACGACGGTATTATCGTACAGAATAAATCCAAGACTCATTAGAAGAGACCAGTTGTATGCATCTCCACCACTGACCAAACCTTCATAACCGGCGATCAGTTTTGCAATATTCATATATAAGTTCAGTCCGTCATATCCAATTGGGAAGGATCTTGTGACAGAAATTAAATTAATTGAAACAAGAATGAGCAGAAATATATAAGAAAGAATTGCCAGAATATGGATCTTGAATTTCTCGGATTTTTTAATGAGGAGATCTCTGAGTAGAGGAAGTGCTTTTTTACGGTAAGGAATTACAAATAATATGAGGAGAGGAAAGACAGTATAGGCATTCAACAAGCCCAGAGAGCCTAAGATAAACATGCATAGCGTAAGGATAAACAGCCCTAGTGCAATACCGATCAATGCGGATGATACTTTTTCTGTGTGAAGCTTCAGCAGGTCGAGTATATAGGATCCGATACACATTGAAGAAAAAAGAATCAGACCCAGTTCAAGATGAAAACCGAGAGTCCGGAACAGAAAAGTAAAAGCTCCTGATCCGGCACTCAATTTGACATTGACTATATTAAGATAGAAAAAAACGATAAGAACCATCGTGAGCAAAACGAAGAGGTAATGGTAAATGCCTCTAAAGTTTTTAATTTCCGGTTCTATGCTCCACCTGTTTCCTTTTGTAAATAAAAATAAGAAACCCGAACCAAGAATGAGCATTGTAACAATCAGCCCGGTATACTCAAAGTATTGAAATGCCCGGATCAGGAATTGCGAGTGATTAATATAATCCAGGAATAAGTAGAGCGCCCACAGAATGCTAAACAGTTGAACGATGGAGTTACCTGCAATTTTCTTAAACATAGAATTAATTTGAAAAAGAAGCTATTTTATGTCGTGGAATTTAACCTATACGTCATGCAATTTACCTGCCGAATCAGCGTAATTATACAAATAAATACGCTCTGTGACAACCATGCCCGACAGGAGCTTTCAACAGCAAAACGAGTAAATAATTAGCTAAGCTGACAAATGAAACGGGAAGGTTCAATTGCCCAAAAGGGAAAAGTCACTTTCCTGACATGAAAGCTTCCATGAGTTCTTTGCTGTACGAATCCGAAACATGATAACCACAAGTTGCAGTTTCTTCATCATGCTGATCTAAAATAAGGCTCTTATAGCGTAAGTAGTGCTTAGGTTCCTGTAACATATCAAGCATTTCACTATACCTTTCATGCTCCGTGAAGAAGTCTCCGGCTAATAAAAAGTGCAATAGTTCAAAGCATGTTTCCGGATTGATATGATCATTAGAAGACATATTCATATTGTTCACCTCTGCCAGATTCAGAGCCTTGTCATTATAGAAATAGTAGATAAACTTGGCGATTAGTTTATATGCTCCGTCAATTGAATTATATGCTTCAAGCAAGGAGGAATTATCTTTCATGTTTCCTGCTTTCATTTTTTTATCCAATGCTTCTGCCAGAATGAAAGAGGATTTCATACACAAATAAACACCGCTGGCAAAGATAGGATCAAGGAAGGCGGAGGAATCGCCGGTTAAGGAAAAATCATTGCCGTATTTAGCAGCCGTATAATATGAATAATCTCCTACTACCATCAAGGGTTGTGTCTCCAGACGCTTCGCCCTTTTTAATATTTTTGCAACATAGGGCGATGAACTTATTTCATTTAGATAAAACTGATATTTCCAATCTTCAGTATCTGTATTTTTAAGTTTAGCTTTCTCAGATTTTACATAAGCATTGTTCAGTACAACACCTATGCTTACTCTGTTTACTCCAACGGGGATGACAAATATCCAACCCGCCTTTGAGCCACCCAGGTATGCGATCAGCAGTATTCCTACGTTGAGGTATTCCGGCATTTCATCCAACATCCAGTGTGTGGACAAGGAAACACGGTCAAGATTGTCAAATTTTTTTTTATTATTTAATTTATTGCCTAAAAAGGTATCCTGACCACTAGCATCAATAAGTTGTTTGGCATAGTATGTATTCAATTCCCCTGACTTAGACATTACGTCAACTTTCACCAATTCATCAGGTCTGTTCAATTCAACATTGGTAACTTTTGTTTCCTCCAAAGCTACTGCACCCGCTTTCCTGCTGTTGTTTAAAAGCATTTCATCAAACAAGGGCCTGAGTACGTGAAAAGATAAAGCACTTTCATCATGAATAACTTTATTAAAGCAATAGTTTTTTTTATGCACACCATCTGCACTGATGAACATTACGCCCGGCTTGCGGACCATAAATTTTTTCATATCACCCAGGACTCCCAGTTGATCAAGAAGGTCGTAGCAAAAGGGCAATAAAGATTCTCCAACATGTTCTCTGGGAAACTTTTCTTTTTCAAACACAGTCACAGAGTATCCTTTTCTGGCCAATAAAGTTGCAACTGTCGACCCTGAAGGGCCACCACCAATGACAATAAAATCCTGTACCTTTTCCATGCTCAATCGCCTATTAATTATCTAAATATATCAAATTCCAAGATTCGAAGCAATAATATTTTTTTGAATTTCTGATGTACCTGAATAGATGGTTGCAGCAAGCGCATCTCTGACTTCCTGTTCAATACCGTATTCCTTGATATAACCATATCCTCCGTATATTTGCATGGCTTGTAACATAAATTCTTTTACGGAATTGCTTACAAAGAGCTTTGCGATTGCAGCCGATTTCCCTGTGTCTTTCATAGAATCTAATTGACATGCCGCTTTATAAGCGTATGTTTTTGAAACCTCCAGTAGTACCTGCATCTCTGCGATACTATGTGAGACAGCCTGAAATTTCCCGATCGACTTTCCGGAGCTTTTACGTTCATGAACAAACTTGAGCGTTTTATCAAATACTCTTTGCATTGCACCTAAATGAATTCCCGTCATACAAATTCTTTCCCATTCCATTGAATAGTTAAATATTACAGAGCCACCACCTTCTTTTCCGAGGATGTTCAATGAACTTAGTTTTGTATCATTAAATGTGATTTCACCCAATGGACAATTTTCCAATCCCATTTTAGTAAATTCTGTTCCTGAAGTATAGTCCTTTCGTTCAACAATAAAAGCAGTGATCCCACCAAAAAATCCCTTATCTGCATTTGTCGAAACATAAGTTAAAACAAGATCCGAATTGCTGCTATTGGAAATAAATGTCTTGGTTCCGTTCAATACATAATCTTCGCCGGTTTTTACTGCTTTACTCTGCATCGTGAAGACATCAGATCCACTTTCGCTTTCTGTCATGGCATTGGCAATGATCAGCTCACCATTGATTAATTGAGGAAGGTATTTTTCTTTTTGAGCCTCAGTTCCAAATTTGTGAATCGGAATAACGCAAGCAAGGGTATGTGCTGCAATTGCGAAACTCAGTCCATTGTCAGTATTTGTTTTGGCGAGCGCTTCGAGCATAAGCAACATGTCAATAGCCCCTAAGCCCAAACCACCATATTTTTTTTCAACGCAAGTACCAAGGATCCCAGTCTTTGCAATATGTTTCCAGCGTTCGCGGCCAGAAAGACTCTGATCCATTTTGCTCAATGATGCATGAACAGCATTCTGCATCATTATTTGTTCCTGACTTATTTCAATATCCATCAATTTGCTTATTTAATGCCTGCAGGTCTATCTTACCACTGCTGGTCTTGGGCATAGTATGTAATAATACGAATTTGTCAGGAATCATGTATGATGCAAGATGGTTTTGGCAAAATCTCTTCAGTTCGGAAAGGTCAAATTCCATTCGATCCGGGCTTTCATAGAAGCAGCAAAGCAGGTTTTGTTCTTTAGAGAATGTTATTGCTGCTGCAGAAATGCCAGGATAATTCATCATTACCTTTTCAATTTCCAAAGGTTCTATCCTGAAACCGTTCTTCTTTATCATCCTGTCATTACGTCCAACATAAATTAAGTTACCCTCATTATTTTTATAGACTATATCACCGGTTCTATAAAATCGATTCCCGTTTTTATCAAAATAAATTGTCTGCTCTGTTTTACTTTGATCCGCCCAATATTCATTAAACAGACTTTTTCCTGAGATGAGGAGTTCCGCATTTGTATTAGGATGAACGATTTCATTTCCTGCATCATCCAATAATAACGATGCAGCATAATCACAAGCTTTGCCAATAGGAAAAACGGGGTAGTTCATATTTTGCAGGTCTACATTAAAGAAGGTACAGACATTTGTTTCAGTTGGTCCATATAAATTGACATAATTTTTATCAGGCCAATGTTCAAGAAGTGTATTAAACGATTCCATATGGAATACTTCTCCTGCGAACAGAATATTTTTTAATAAACTGTATTCATGTTTATGTAATTTACCATAAAGGGCCAGAGTAGAATAAAAGGTAGGAGTTGCGTAGATTGTGGTAATTTTATCATTGGAAATATTCTGCGCCATTAACATTGCATTTTTAGTTTCATCTTCAGTATACAAAACTAAGCTTGACGATTGACGGGCAGAAACGTATATATCAAAAACCGAAAGATCAAAATTAAATGGAGCAATGGAAGCCAGCACATCTCGTTCCTCTATTTTAAATTCCATTGCGGCCCAGTCTACAAAGACCATTGCGGCATTATGTGATATTACCACACCTTTAGCGGTTCCGGTTGATCCTGAAGTAAAGAGAATAAATGCCGGAAGAGGATGGTCTGTAACAGTTAATTTACCTGTTGGACGGTAAAAAAAAGATGTATTCTCCTCCTCATGAATGAGTTCAACTTTTAGTCCTGTCCCCAAAAGATTGATCTTGCATGGTTCATCGCAAAGAATAAATTTTGAATCAGTTTCTTCGGTGATATACTTTGCCCGTACAGCAGGATTTAAGGATGAGACAGGTACATAGATGGCTTCACTCATACTACACGCAATCATTAAAGCTACCGAAACAGAATTTTTTGAAGAGTAGATAAGAACCCTGTCGCCTTTTTTAAGTCCCCATTTCAGGAGAATAGCTTGATATTCCCTGGCCTTATCATAGATATTTTGAAAGGTATAGGTTCTGTTTCCTGTTCTTAAATAAATCTTTTCCGGCTTTGTCTTTAAAGACTTTTCCAGATAGCTATGCAACATATGGTTTTTCCTTTATCAAGGATTCATTTTTTGGATAGAACAAACTGAGCGATCAAATCTATAGAATCCAGATTTTCTTTATCCACTTCATGAGGTTGAAAGTCTATACCATATTTTTTTTCCAAATGATCCACGATCTTCAGTGTCGAAATCGAATCAATGAATCCATCTGAAATCAGACGGGTGTTATTCTCGATCTTTGCAGATTCGTTTTTAATTATGGAGCTGATAAGATATTCTCTTATGTCTTTTTTTATTTCTTCCGGAGACATGTCATTTAATTTTTGTGAATTTTAAATTAAAGTAATCCTGATTATTGATTATTTTCTCTATCAACTCATCTGAAATGAGTTGATTTGCTTTTTTGTTAGGATGAAAATCTATATCGGAAATTGATAATTCTGAAATATCTTCTTCATGATAGACATCAGTTAAATAAATTGTATTTAAATTATACTTTGACTTAATAGTCTGTACAAAGATACTATCTGTCCGCGTATTTTTATCCTTTATTGCAGGAAGATAGACAGGAACAACTAATGTGCTGTCTTGTTCAGCCGCCAGTTGACAGAGTTGATCCAATGCATAGAAGTTTAATGAATCAGCATAAGAGCCTAATTTTTTTCTTACTTCAGCAAAATTATCTGTTTGTTGAATCTGCTTTGTTATTATAATATTTTTAAGATAAGGGTCTTTTACTTCATAGCCCAGATTTACTACACGATTTACGTAAGTAGCCATTCTTACGTTGTAATTAGTATGAATGAACAGCAGAATAGCATCAGGTTCCCAGAATTGTGCAAAGTCTTTATACTGATAGAATCGCTGCAGCAGATAATATCCATGCGAAGAAAAGTTTATGATTTCAATGTGTTTTTTATTTCCTTCCTGAATTGCCACATACTGATCGTTAAGTGCTTCTTCAACCTGACTTATAAAATCTTTACCATCACTGATTCCGTATCCACATTCATACGAACCTCCGAGTATAATTATTCTATAACAGGAATCCGGTTTTGCTTTAGGGTATTCTTTATCCCTTAATCCAACGGAATTCAATGTATAGCTTATATTATTATATTCGGCTGATGCATTTGGAATGTTGACAGATAGCATCAGATCATAACTCGGTTTTGTAGTTTTTGATTTTATATATTTAGTTAAGTTTCGATCATTATCAGTGTC
>Ga0116142_10001258_pt1 | contig 30884 bp, 25 predicted proteins | sample AD_UKC033_MetaG_FD_89785 | JGI IMG/M metagenome (GOLD analysis project Ga0116142, IMG submission 89785) | Active sludge microbial communities of municipal wastewater-treating anaerobic digesters from USA - AD_UKC033_MetaG | ecosystem: Engineered > Bioreactor > Anaerobic > Digestate | place: USA... | reverse complement strand
CGCCAACAGAATAAGTCTTGATGATGCCCCTTTTTACATTTCCAGTGGCCCGACGAGCCTGTGCGACCCCGAGTCTGTTGACCAGGTCCTGGAGGCCATCGAGGGCATCCCGAAAGACCCGCCTCTCGTCCTGGTCATGTTCGACACCCTGGCCCGAAACTTCGGACCAGGTGACGAAAACAGCACAAAGGACATGTCAGCATCCATCGCCGCCATGGACAGGATCCGGATCCCTTATCGCTGCACCGTCCTTCCCATCCACCACAGCGGACACGGCGACAAGAGCCGGGCGCGGGGGGCCATGGCTCTCCGGGGGGCGCTGGATTCCGAATACCGGTTTGAAAAGGATGAAAACGGGATCGTCCGGATGCAGGCGACTAAGATGAAGGACGCGGAACACCCCGAGCCCATGGCGTTCAAGATCGCCACCGTTGACCTGGGCATCCCGGGTAATGACGGGGAGCCGGTGACAAGCGCCGTTCTGGTTCCCACCGAATATGTTCCGCCGGCCAAGAACACGTCGGGGGGCAAGTGGCAGGGCTTGGCACTGAAACTTCTCGACGGGATTTATGCGGAAAATCGTGGGAGACTTGAAAAACAAGGGTATTCCCCCACCGGCGCCCGCGTTGCTGTCAATGATTGGGTCCAGGCCTGCAAGGATGCCGGCGTTCCGAAAAATCGGTTGAGCGAACTCAAATTAGCACTCCAGGAACGGAAGATCGTCGAGATCAACCATGGGTATATTTCCCGTCTCTGACCGGTTCCGGATTCCGTCCTGTTCCGGTTCCTTTTAAATAAGGAAACCGGAACGGACCGGAACGGCACCTGGAACAAACCGGAACAAACCGGAACGAAAGCGGAACAAAAACCGGAACAAACTGGAACAAAGGAGGAACCGTTCATGATGAAAATTACCCTTACGAACGATTTGGCCATCACCGAAGCACCGGAGAGACTGGTGCGGGAGATTGAGAAGCAGTTGACCTTCCGGAACCCGCGGTATGAAGAGTTGGAGAGGATGGGCCGCTGGACGGGCGACACCCCGGAGTTTCTGGCGCTCTATTCCTACATCCACGGCGGGATCCAGATCCCTCGGGGGTACATCCCGCAGTTGATCGCCCGGTGCCGGGCGGAAAACATCCGCTTCGAGATCATCGACCGAAGGCGGACCCTGCCGCCCGTGGACATCGAATTTCTGGGAACATTGGAGCCCTTCCAGGAAAAGGCCCTGGCCTGGATCCTCAAGAAGGACTTCGGGACTCTCGCCAGCCCCACGGGATCGGGGAAGACGGTCATCGCCCTGGCCGCTGTCGCCCGGAGGAGGCAGCCAGCCCTTATCATCGTCCACACCAAGGAACTCCTGAATCAGTGGGTTGAGAGAATCGGAAGTTTTCTTAACGTTCCAGTGAAGGAAATCGGGCGGATCGGCGCCGGGAAATTCTCCATCGGGGATCAGATCACCGTTGGAATAGTCAACTCCGTCTATGGGAGAGGCCGGGACATCCGAGAGCACATCGGCTTCGTCATCGTCGACGAGTGCCACCGGACCCCAAGCCGGACCTTCACGGAGGCCGTCTCCTCTTTCGATTGCAAATACACCCTGGGCCTTTCGGCCACTCCCTGGAGACGGGACAAGCTCTCCAGGATCATATACTGGTACGTAGGACACGTCGCCCACCGGATCGAAGAGCACGAACTGCTCCAGGAGGGGCACATCCTCCCCTTCGACGTCATCACCCGGGAGACAGATTTCGATACGGCATATAACCCAGCGGAGAAATATTCTCAGATGCTCTCCGAACTCACCCAGGACACTGGCCGGAACCTTCAGATCTGCTCTGATGTAGCCAAAGAAGCGGGAATGGACAACGGGATCTGCCTAGTCCTGACGGACCGGAAGCAGCACTGCGAGGACCTCCGGGAAATCCTCCTGAACAGGTTCGGAGTCGGTTCGGACATTCTCACCGGGGATGTCTCCAAAACGGAGAGGGAGGCCGTTGTCCAGAGGCTCAACGCTGGAAAGACAAGAGTCCTCATCGCCACGGGACAACTCATTGGCGAGGGGTTCGACTGCAAGGCCCTGACCACCCTCTTCCTAGCAACACCCATCAAGTTCGACGGCCGGCTTCGCCAGTATGTCGGCCGGGTCATGCGACCGGCCAGAGGAAAGGACAAGGCCGTCGTCTACGACTACGTCGATGAGAACATTGGTGTTCTTGCAGCGTCCGCAAAGACCAGGAAGCGGGTTTATGGGATGTAGGATCAATAACTTGCGGGTCCTTCCCGGCGGAAAGTGAGCAACGGCGGGCGAAGCCGCATTTTTCCCCCAGGGAGAGGCCTGTTTTCGATGTGTTCAGTACATGAAGATAAAGGGCAGTGAGATCAATGCTCTACACCGTCTGGCATAGCGACCGCTCCGGGAGCCTCTTCCTCTTCGACTACGAGGCCAGGACGAACTTCCTGCGAGGCAGGAAGGCCGACGAGATGGCATGATTGGACTCTAAGAAGGCCGAACACTCTCTCTCGGGAAGTAGTATCTCTTTCTTGTCTTTACTCTTATTGTCAAGAAAAGTTCGTATACGGACAACTAATCTTGCAGCGTTCTTTGGCATTTCTTTAGGTCTACCCGGAATGTCCGGGTGTCGAGGGCATCATCGGGAACTGTGTCATACCGTGTGATAAGGACTGGGATAGCATCGTTCTCTGCCAGATGCTCGACGTTCCAGAGTTCCCAGCGATATCCTTGCTGATCCAAATACTCCCTGTACTCCCGGTGTGTTACATCCACGACGGTTGCCCGACCACTGTGAGCCTTGACCTCAACACGGAGTTCACCCCCCTTCTTCTTCGCCCTAAGGTCAAAACCGGGATTTCTTTGTGGCATCTTCTCGACTGAGAAACCCATACTCTCCAGTTCGCGTGCAGCAAAGACTCTGCCTGCCTCCTCCAACTCCGATTTTTCCGCATCCGTCAGGGGATGCCCTTCCCGCTCCATGACTCTGCCCTCGCCATCGCCTCTAGTGACGACATCTCCGTTGGGTGGGTTACCAAGAACATAGCTTGTTGTTCTGGGATCTTTCAGGCGCATGGGTTGTTTCCCGTTCTCTTGAGGCATGGATGGCATCCCCTCCGGAGTCTCACCTGGTTGCCCGACTGTGGGTTGTTTGGGTAGCTGTTCTTGACTGCCGCCACCTTGATCAACTTTTATTGGCTTTCGAGGGCTTTCGTAAGGCTCCTCCTCAGCATACTGTCCTGAGTATTCTCGGAGGCATCTGTCTATCTCGGCATCTACTATGCCCTTGCTCAGAAGCTTCTCCTTTCGCTGACTGTCGTCAGTGCAACGAAGAAGGTTCTCGTAGAAATCCGCCTCTGACCTAACTTCAAGTGCTTTCGCCAGCGCCTGCGCTAATTCAGTCTGGGTCGAGTGGTCTTTGTGCAAATAGATCGTGTCATCATCGAGGTGCCATCGTCTCATGACTTCGCGTTGAACGCCAGCCAGAGACAGGCTCGCTTTCAATGAGGGCACTACAAGTACATTCAGTCCTTTTAGGTGCGTAGACAACTTATCGGCAGCCTGCTTGCTCTGCGATGACCTCCAAGCCCACACATACGGAAGGGAGTTGTTGAACTGTATGTTCAATTCGCCTGACAACGGCGATTGCGGTTCCCCCCTTGTGACATTGACCTGAACCGATTGCGACAAAGGCAGAACACCAAAGTATTTCACGGCTTCAAAATGCAGCCGGACGGGACTATGGAAGAGCCAAACATCTTCGGCGAATGCCGCGGTTAGGTCGTTGTCGTCGTTCAGATATCTTGGCTCGTCCTTTATGTACTGCCACCCGGACCCCTTCCGACATAAGAGCGGGCAAGACGTGAAGGACTTCTCTGAAATGTTTTCATGCTCCGCCGCAGTCTCCAGACACGCGACATACCATCCTGTTGCCTTGTCTCGAAGGCGTTCATCCGACAGAAGTCTTTCGGCGGGGGCATTGTCTGGTATGTATTTGGACATGAGAGCCTGCCACTCTTCTACGGTCAGTTGCTCTATCCGCGTTCGGAGGCCGACTGCATTGATAAGCCATTCTTGTACGGAATCCTTTTCATCCTTGAACGCATCAACGTCAACGACAGGGAGGAGACCTCCCATGGCCCGCTTTGTCCGCTTGTCAGGCAGCCACAGCGCAGTAAGGGGGAAATACTCCTTGTAGTCATCTCGTCTAGGCAATTTTAATCTCTCGCAGACTTCCCACCACCACTTTGCCTTTACCTGCCACGACCTATAATATTGCTCACGGCTAAGTTTTCCCTCGGCAGCAACTTCGGCAAGATTGCGGTAGTAAGCCTCCCAGTGTTGAGCGACTAATTGAACGAGCAATACACCACGGGCCGCGTCGATGTTATCTATTACAATATGGTCCAGTTTAGACACGGTGGTGATCCGCTTAACATGCCGTCCACAATAGTCTTTTGCCGCGTCAAGGTATTGTTTCCATCGGTCGCAGTCTTCTGGCAACTTCCATAACTTTCTATCTTGGCCCTCATTGAGAATGCGGGGGCAGTGGGCGACACCAAGCCACTCCAAAACGCTACGCCGTCTGGTGCCGTCTGTAATGGCGGTACTATCGTTGGCCACCCATGCGACTGTCGCGACGCCATCGTATAGTTTAGCAAGCAAATCATTTCCCCACTCGCGGCCGAAGTATGCTTTACTGGCCTCTGACCACGCTTCACCATGCAGGGATTGTGAAAGCGATACCGGACATCGCCTCAACGATGACGAAACTTCAGACGTCTCATGCCAGTCCCGCTCAAGAATAAAAAGCAGGAAACGCTCTGGATCGCCCTGTCTGTCTTTCCAGTACTGGTCGATTGCTCGACCAAGGGCGCTTTGGATAACATCTGTACCTGGTTCAATGATTCCCAATTCCTTACTGAATTTCTTGACCAATGACTCCTGCTCGGCTTCGCTTTGGATGCGGTCGCGGAACCAGTCGTTCACAAAGGTCAACGGCAGCCAATCAGGCAGGTTGCCCACGCTGGTATCCGGTTTCCACGTCAGAATTCTGTCTGTGAGGTCGGAAGCCTTCACCACACTGCAATCGATAGGTACTATTGGCAGCGATCCAGCAAGTTCGATCCTCTTCCTGTGCTCCTCTCCGTATGGCTTTTGAGCTACCCAGGCGGCGAGCCATTCCCAGCAAGACCATACCCATTGTGTGTCGGTGGCGAGTGAATCGGCATTCTCGGCAATGGCCGCCATCATTTCTTGATCGTCGATTTCCTTGCAGGCCAAATTCTTGAGCGCTTTGTGTGCTTCTTTGTCTTTGTCGAATGAAGAATGCAGCAGTTGTCCTCGAACACTAGTGGCCTCAAGTAAGGTGCGCGCCAAGTCAGAGCGTACGTCGACGGAGACCAATCGAGCCTCCTCAAGACTCAATCGCTGGGAACCTTCAACGTCGGCAAGTCTGAGGTGTTTCTTCGCTTCGCCGACTATGCGCAGCCATAAATTCTCGGCAACGGGATGAGAAGATTTGTCTGCGAACGGAACAAGCAGGGCGGCATGACTGCTCGGCGCTTCTGGGCGGAACGAGTCATTCACAAACTGGCAGACATGGTAGGCGAGTCTGTCTGCAACCCATACGTTGAAGGGGTTGTTTTGGTTTACTGGCATGAGAGCAGTTCGGTCACTTTTGACTAGGAACTCAGCGTGAAGGAGCAGACGCACGGGGCCATTCTGCTCCGTCGGATAGAAAACGTGAACTGGAAGGTAGTCTGATGTAGGCAAGACGCAATTATTTTCGAGCGGAGCAGCAATTAGGAAGCTGACCCCTTCCGTAGCAACTGCCTTGCGCTCATCTGCCCCCAGTATTTCCAGCAAGTGGTGGGGAGGGAATTCTGTATGTTTGGCAACATACCACTCAACTGGGATCTGCCCTCGACTGTCACGTAAAGACCAAGAACTGCCCCCATCACTCAAGACAACCTCTAGTCCGGGAGCAGTGATTTGTCGAAGGTACCGGAAAGCAAAGAGCGAGTGTGGCGGCCATTCCAACAGCAGTTGTTTCACCTTTTGCTTGTTCTCCGGGGAAAGGCCGGGCAGCCTGATAACTGTTTTGAAGGCCTTCACCTTGAAGTCATCAAGATGTAGGTCTTGTGGTTGGGCTTCATCCCATGGGATGAAGTATGGAACCCATTGGTATGGCACGTGACCTTCATTCAGGCTGTTCTCGCGCAGCCACGCTTCGGTTTTTTTAGGGCTGAACTCGATGCCCTCGCCGTCCACGGTAAGCACTTGTGGATTCTGTGAAACCTCATATACCGACTTGAACCCAACGCCTTTACGGCCTATCGTGCCGGTAGTCTTGTCCGAGAAATCGGTGCCACAGATAGCTCTAACGGCTATGGGCTTGAGGCCATGACCATTATCCGCTACATAGATAGTATCTTTATCAATAATGATAAGAACTTCCGAGGCTTTGGAATCATCGCTATTCTGTAGCAGCTCAAAAAGCCATCGTCCGACATGATCTTTGGTTGCTCGCTCCGCCACACGTGCGTCGCGAACTATTTGGTCAGGATCGGCCTTGTAAACATCAAGGCGTCTTTTTTTGAATTCTTCAATAGCTTTTTCTATTAGTCCGTTTTTCATGTGCCTAACAATATGGTGTCTCTATAAGACGCATATCACGTGTAACAGCAATATAAGACAACAATGAGAAAATCAAATAACGCATTATGAAACAACTAGTTATTGGTTATCAAGAGCTGAGAAGGATTTATATATGTTTTCATTATAAGATTCCTGGCAGAGTTTTATCAAGTCGAGGTCTTTTCTTCTTATTTCTTCCCAGCTTGCTGGCGATAGATGTTAAATGCCCCCGTGGATTGTTGTTCATGCTTTACATGATTATCGAAAATTGTCAATTTTCGCATTCAGAAAGGTTTACATAAACTGATTTTTGAAAAAATCTGACATTTTTTCTTCAAGGGCCTAAAATAATAATTAGGACAGAGTAAAACGGAATAGAACCATGTATATTATTAAGTTAATCATTCCCATCTGTAAGAATACGGCCATGCAAGAGGTACTTGCATGGCCTTTTCTTTACAGGACCTGGCACAGGTTGAAACCGCCATCATCCGGCTTGCCTCGGGGAGCTCGGTCGTCAGGGTGACCCTCGGGGACAAGGCCGTCGAGTATCAGTCCTCCGACATCGACAAGCTGAAGAACCTCCGGAAGGAGATCCAGTCCGAGCTGAGGTCATCCTCCGGCCGTCCCAACCACCTTGTGTTCCAGACGGGGAAGGGCCTGTGAGAAGCGCCTCCATCATCCGTTCCGTCAGCCACTGGAGCATCGAATACAGTGGATCCAACTCACCCATGAAATGAAGTAGCAATTTTTTGTACGCCGAAGTATCATTATCATTGGCCATCGCTCTGTCTCCTTTCCTTAGTGTTGGGCAAACACCATTTTAGGAGATATCGATGGCCTCCTACAATACCTCAAATTGCAAACATTCCCTTACACCAATACCGGATGAAGATGAAAAATGATCGGACATGAAGTCCGTGTTGATGATTGCTGTTTTTTACTGGACTGGCCAAGCTCGCGCAGCGGCTTTCGCTTGTCTTCTGATGTTCGACAACGTGGCGTGAAATGGATGTTCAGAGTTCATGTCGAGGTTCAGCGGTAACGACAATTTGCCGATCAGCTGTTCCTCGAGTACCCAGGGCTCAGGATGCGTCTGCCATGTTACAAAGGCATTGGCATGCATCCAGACGGATAACAGCTCCTCCCCCTGCCCAAATGTGAACCGCCGGCCGCTTCCCACGCAACGCAGTTGGATACCAAGGCTTTCTGATAGAAGGCATCCAAGCGTGAGCCTTAGAGTGGAGCCTGCAGCGTTTCCCCGGTAGTGATAGCGAACCCGGTGAAAGAGTCTCTGTCTGCTGGATCTTGCACCATTCTGTGGCGGCTCCTTTGGTGCAATGCCGACATAAAGCAAGCGGAGATGCTCACGTGCGACACAGTCTTCAGTCGGCACAATCGATGGGAGATTTCGAAAAAACCAGGCGTAGACACCAGGTTCCTTCGGAACGGGCGAGGGTCTCGCAAGTACTTCTTCTCTTGACCACAGCTTATCAGGATGCAAAAAGTTCATTGGAAAACTTTCTTTATACGACATGGCGATAATTTATAATTATCAGGTCTTTCCTCATAATTATGGGAGCGACTGACTTTCGGGGAGGGCACCCAGCTGTAAACATCTTTTTTATTTCAATTGCCCGAAGTTCATGGCCGCGCCTTCATGGCCATGACATTGTAAATTGCGGGAAGAGTGAACTCGGCAGATGGATCACATGCATCAAGCAGTTGTCCTGTGCATTTTTCCCACGCAACGATCTCATCAGCCATCCGGGAAATGATCTCTCCGTAATCAACTGTCTTGAAGAGTCTTTTCCATTGGGCATTATCGATTGGTTGGGCAACCTCCGGGAGCACCGCAAACAAAACCTTGCTGGCCGCCACAAGCCCGTAGGACCAGTCACTCATGCAAACCGATAAAAGCCTTTTGAACATCTTCCAAAGATCCAGGATGACCTCATCTCTTGCAGATGCTGGAATCTCCACCAGTGTTCTGTTCCGATGGCTCACGTTCTGCTGCGAAAGAAATTTTCGGAGGCGGATTGCGTCACTCCCGATGATTGACCAACAGGCATCAATTTGGTCATTCGGGTCCTCAACCGTATCACCAAGATATTTGATGCCTTTGAATAATCCACCGCGAGTCATTTTGAAATTTACCATCAATTGAGCCACGTTTTTGAAGAAGATATCCTTGGTCAGCCTGCTCTTTGATCTTCTGATGACATCATGAACCGTAGGTGCGTAGCTTTTGCCGAAATGGTCGATTTCGTTTTTGATAGCCGTCGAAGAAAGCGGATTTCCGGGTTTTTCAAACAGGATTTTCATCGATTAACTCTTCTCTTGTTTTTAGGTTCTTCCAGCTAAAGCGTACCTTGTTGTGTGAACGGCCATGCGAATTCATAAGCTTCAGCTAGAATCATTTTACACTTTTTTTACGTTCATTTACAAACGCTCGAAGTTCTTTTATTCCGCCCTTGCGCCTGCACCATCCGCACCCGAATTCATTCACTGCCGCGTTGATGTATAGCGGGTGACCGGTCCCGGGACACCTGGTCTGCCAAAAGCCCGGGTCGGTGCCGGTCGGTTGAGGCAAAAGACCGAGTTTCCGGGCCACCATGATAATCCCGGTTTTCCTCGATCGGCTCTTCTCCCGGTTTGCTTTCAACTCTTCTTCGATTCGCCCGACAAGATTCTCGAACCCGGACCTGTCGACGATACCCGGGGCAGCGAACCGATCAGGCCACGCAAAGCCGACCCGGGCGCGGAATAGCCGTTCCAGGAGCCTGAGACACGCCGTCCGTTCATCTCCTTTTCTTCGAACGGCATACACGCACCCCATGTTCGAGAGCTTTTCCGCTTCAAAGTCCCCGGCAAAGGCCTTACCATCAGCAGCAACTGATCTCTCCGGAGAGCTGTCTCCTGAACCGATCCACAGTTCGTCCGTCTTTTCGGTCCTCCGAAAAAACGCCGCTTCGTCAAACCAGTCAACGACCAGGTAGAGTTCATAGCCACACGCCAATCGGGCATCACCAGGCAGGCGTGTTTCCTTCCGCCCTTTCCTGAGCCACGGATCGGCGTAAATGACATCATGACCATTCATGATTTTCCCTTCTTTCAGGTTTATGGGCCGTAAAACTGCCGGAGCGGCTTGTTGTGGAATCCGTCGGCACGTCATCCCGGCTTTAAAATGGGCCTCTTCGTCATTCCCGCCGGCCGTGCACATTTTTCCCGGCAACACCCTTTATTTTCTCGATCTCTTCGGGATCCCCATGATGAACACGTCCGCCCGTACGTCGCCGTCGCCAGCCTTGTCGGCGATGATGGCATCGTACTCCGATTCGTCGATGTGACGCATCCTGGCCTTGCGGAAACTGAGGACGGGCCTGAAGGCCTTCGGGAGGGTCTTCACCGCCCTGCGGACGATGGCCATCTCTTCCCCGTTGAATGCGACGAACCGGAACTCCGGCGTGTAAAGTGAACCGGAGACCCAGTGAAACCCCGCATCGACAAAATGCTGGGCTATTGCCTCCATGGCAGCGTCACCCGTGGCATCGGACAGTTTCAGCGTGAACACACCGGAACCCTTCGCACCGGAATCACGGCAGGCGATGATGATCCCCTCCTGGTTGAACTTCTTCGCCAGGGAGCAGCACCGCCTTTCGATTTCCTGCCGGTCTCCCTTCAGCTCAAAATGGAAGCTGGGTTTGGCGACATAGCGCCTGTGGCTTTCCCCATCTGTTTCCACCCAGCAGCCGGCGCATTTGTCAACCTGTCCGCAAGTGACGCTCCTTGACCTGTCCGCCCCTTTTACACTGACTGCAAACTCGCTCATGTCCATTCCTCCTCTTTCTTCGTCTTTCCTGCCCCCAACTCGATGGCAGGCTGGTCTTCTGGTCAATCCAGGGCGTTTTTTTTCTCAAAAAAAGACCCCGGGCCGAACAGGCGGCACCGGGGCCGTTGGCTGTTTAGCACCTTGTTTGAAGGCGGCTGCAAGTTGCCCTAAATCGTCCCGCCTGGATCACGTTTTCCAAAAAGCAAAAAGCCCGCGCCGAAAGGCAACGGGCTCATCAACAAATCCGCACCGGCCTTTAGCACATTTATATAGCGGAGCAAGTAACCTGGATAAATCACCGCTTTGTCAGTAATACTATCAGATTCTCAGAAAAAGTCAAGGCAGCGATCGATGTCATTCATAGGCGGAAAGCCCCTCCTAAGAGCCCCTCACGGCCTCTTCCTGGCGCTTCAGCCATTCTTTGACGTCCTCCATGAACGACGCCCGGAGCTCCTCTGGCGACAGGATGACGGCATGGGGTATCCAGGACTTGAGGAACGTCCGGATGGCCTCGTAGGTACCCACCCGGAAGGTGACGATAAGGGAGCCGTCCGGCCTTACCTCTTTGATCACCTGGGTGGGGAACATCTTCCGCCGCCTGAAGTAATGGCTCGCCGAGGCGTCGATGGACACGGTCACCTCGAGGTTCATGTCTTCCGTGAACCAGATGTTGGCGCTTCGCCGCAGGATGTCGTCGAGGTCCGCCGGGACCGCCTTGAAGCCGCCTTTTGAAAGTCTTAGATCCCCGATCCGGTCCAGGGCGTACCGCTTGATGACGGCCGAGGCGGTGTCGCTTCCGATGAGATACCAGAACCCCCCGAAATAGGCGACCCGGTAAGGCTCCATCTGGACCGGGTGGGAGCCCCTGTCCGACGTGTACTGAAAGGTCATCTGCCTCTTCTCCCGGACGGCCCGGATGATTTTGTTCAGGAGGCTTCCGTCCAGGGGGACGGGGTCGTCGATCTTCACGAAGACCGGCATGGACGTGGTGCAGTCGTAGAGGCGGTCCAGGACGCCGTCCGCCGCCCTCCGGAAGGGGTCTCCCAGCTGGCCGACGATGTTCTTCAGCGCCACCACGAGGGCAAGCTCCGTGTCGTCAAAGACCTCCAGGTTCTTCACCAGGTCCTTCTCCATCCGGTGGGTGCCCTTCCGGACCTCGTGAAGGGGAAACCCCGACTCCTTGAGGAGGAGGAGATCCCGCTGTATGGTCCGGGGCGTCGTCCGGAACTCCCGGCTCAGGAAGCTCGTCGCCACCTCGTCCCTTTCCATGAAGATACTCAGGATCCGCCCCAGGCGGACCATTTTCGTCTGCACGTTCCCTTCCCGGGCCATGGCCTTCCCCTCCTTTGGCATCATCAAAAAAGCCGTCTCAAATAATGCGACACCCCTTTGTCGTCCTTCCCTGGAATTAACAGGGAAAAAGGCCTAAGGTCAAGACAAAAGAGGGAAAGGAGAGAGGCAAAAATGGAGGGAATACTCAAAAAACAGATAGAAGGCATGACATTGGGGGAGGTCCAGGTCCACGATCACGTGGCCGTCATCCCGCTCGCCGGGGGAAACGGCTTGGGGCCGGACTACCTGACCATGAAAGAGGCCCTGGACGGGCGCCTTCTCACGGTCACCGAGATGACCGAGGGGGGAAGCGTCCCGGAGCTTAAGGTGAAAAACAAGGCGGGAAAGCCCGTTCTGCTTCTTGATGGCGAGGAGCTCTCGGGGGCCAAGCAGAACCGGGTCCTCAACACGACGATCCTCCTCCGGGAGAAGTCGGAAACGGTCATCCCCGTGAGCTGCACCGAGCACGGGCGGTGGTCCTACCAGACCTCCCGGTTCGAGGAGTCGGGGTACATCATGTCCGCCAGCATCCGGGGGCTGAAAAACAAGTCCGTCCACGAGAACCTGAGGACGGCCCACAGCTATGATTCCGACCAGGGGGCCGTCTGGGAAGGGATCGCGAGGCAGGCCCGGGAGAACAAGGTGAGCCCCGCCACGGGGGCCATGAAGGACGTCCTGGAGGCGAAGCGCCAAGACATGGACGACTTCCTGGAAGACTTCCCGGTCGTTGACGGCCAGAGCGGCCTTCTTGTCCTCGTGAACGGGGAAGTCGTCGGCCTGGACAGGGTGTCGCGGCCGGAGGCGTTCCGGGTGCTCCACCCCAAGCTGATCCGAAGCTACGTCGTGGACGCCCTGACGTTGAAACCGGTAAAGGCGAAAGAGCCGCCCCAGGAAAAGGCGGAAGCGTTCCTGAAGGACGTCCTCAAGTGCAAGGAGCAGAAGTTCGTCTCCGTGGGGCACGGCCACGATCACCGCTGCGAGGGCAAGAAGATCGTCGGGTCCGCCCTGGTCCACGAAGAGACGGTGATCCACATGGCCTTCTTCCGGATCGCGGAAATAGAGAAAGCGGGCCGCATGTCCCCCTCTTCCCGGAGATGGACGTACCGGACGAATTAAAAAACGAGGTCAACCGTGGAACTGCTGGAACGTTATGACGCCCTGAAACGGAAGGTCGTCGAGAGAAAAGACCCCTTGGACCGGTTCCTGGCGCTCCTGGAGAGGGAAACCACCTGGCTCACCTCTCCGGCGAGCACCAGGTACCATCTCTCCGAGGAGCAGGGGCTTTTGAGGCACAGCGTCGGGGTTGCGGAAACCCTCCTGCGCTTCCGTGAAGCCTTCGCCCCGGACATAGCGGAGGAAAGTTGCGTCATCGTGGGATTGCTTCACGACGTGGGAAAGCTGGGAATGCCCGGAAAGCCCCTTTACCTCCCGAACGACAACGAATGGCTGGTCAAAAACCGGGGGATGCGTTATAAAATCAATCAACATGTCGTGTCCATGGGACTGGCCGTCCGAAGCCTTTACCTGGTGACGCAGCACATCCCGCTCTCGGAGGCCGAGGCCCAGGCCATCGCCTATCACGACGGACAGTACATCGAGGACAACAGGGTCGTCGCCCACAGGGAGGAGCCGCTGACCCTTCTTGTCCACTGGGCCGATTACTGGACGGCGCACATCTTCGAAGGGGGGCCGAAATGATCTATAAACCGACACAGGAAGCAGGCGACTGGAAGCAACTCCTGGCTGATCCGGAAAGGCAGTGGAAGACCGGTTTCTCCGCCAGAACGCTCGCCCACTGCTGGGAAGAGGCAAGAGGGTTCCCGCCCAGCGTCACGAATGCACTGAACAAGCCCCATGGGACTTTCACCGCCATCGAGCCGCTCCTCATATTTCCGGAGCACCAGGTCCCATTGCCGGGCGGCAAGGCACCCTCCCAGTGCGACATCTGGGTCCTGGCAAAGGACGATCGGGACCTGGTTTCAATCGCCGTCGAGGGCAAGGTGTCGGAAACCTTCGGCCCGGCCCTGAAATACTGGCTGCCTAAAAACGCCAGCCCCGGGAAGGAAGAACGGTTCCAATTTCTCAAATCGAAGCTAGAGCTTGACAACATCCCCGCTTCAACCCCTTACCAGCTGATGCACCGCACCGTCGCCGCGATCCTTGAGGCAGAGAGATTCGAGGCCCGGCATGCCATCCTCCTTGTTCATTCGTTCAGCAAAGAGAATACTCACTTTCCGGAATTTAAGAAGTTTGTGGACCTGTTCGGCTTGACCGCGGTGATGAATGAAACCAGGACCGCGCAGCTCTCGTCCGGATTGAACCTGCATTTTTCATGGGTTTGGACCGAAGAAGAAGAGAAATTTCTGAAACAATGATTGAATAGGAGATTCAAGCTGTGCCGTATTTCCCTGGAAAGAACGTGCCTGAAAAGGACTCAAGCAGAGAGGAACCCGATTTTTTTGAAGATGACGGAAGCGAATATGTGTTTTTTCCAGATCCCGTACCCCCGCCTTCCGGCCGACTGATCGTAAAGCGCGGCGGGCACAGCATCACCCGGAAGATTCCAAAGCCAGTCGTTTTGGTGGATACCCGGGAGAAACAGCCTTTTGATTTCAGTGGCTTCAAAAACTGGATAGCCGGAGAAAAGAGGCAGGCCCTGAAAGTCGGCGATTACAGTGTTGAGGGCATGGAAAAGCATCTTGTTCTGGAACGGAAAACTCTGACCGATCTCATCACGACAACAATCCAGCAGAGATCCCGATTGATAAAGATGTGCGAGAAGATGACCCGTTACCGGTGGCGCGCCTTCCTGATCGAGGCAAGCTACGAAGACGTGAAGTCTTTCTATGACGAGGAATACAGCACGCTGGCGCATCCCAATGCCGTTTCAGGCACCCTCGATGCCCTGGAGGCCCGTTTCGGCATCCCGGTGATTTATACCTCCCTTTACCGGCCATTGGCGGAAGAGAAAGCCGCCAGCTGGCTGTCCAAGCACTTCACCTACTGGTACCTGGAAGAGAATGGCCTGGGCAGGGTTTTACAGGAGGAGGATCTGTAGTGATATTTCAATAAGCGCCGGCCATCATGCTTAGGTCGGGGCATTGCCGTTTATGGTTAATGTGTGAAGGAAAGCCCCTATGTCCAAAACGCCCTTTGACCGCAGCTACTGGGTCATCCCGGGAAAGGTCCTTGTGGGCTATTATCCCGGAGACCGGCATAGGGACGCCATGGAGCGGAAGCTGCGGGGCCTCCTGGATTGCGGCATAAGGTGTATCATCAACCTGATGGAGCCCGAAGAGAGGGACCATGACGGCCTACCCTTTCTGGATTATGTTCCCGTTCTGATGCGCCTCACCAACGGCGGACCTTCTGTTGAATGCCATCGCAAGCCCATCCGGGATCTCGATGTTCCCTCCCGGGAACTGATGGTTCAGATCCTCGACTTGATCGACGCCTCCCTGAACGAGAGCCGCTCCGTCTATGTTCACTGCTGGGGTGGACGAGGCAGGACCGGCACGGTTGTGGGCTGCTGGCTTGTCCGTCACGGGATAGCCGACAAGGAAAGCGTCCTGGATAAGATCCGCGAGCTTCGCCGTTTTGATCTCAAGGCGCATTGGCCATCCCCAGAGATGCCATCGCAGATCAGAATGGTTCACTCCTGGAATAAGGATGAGTTAAGTGTAAGACATAAAAATGGCTGAACGCTTTTAGGATGTTGTTGATAAGGAAAACTATCTGCATAATGTGACAAAATTTTAAAAGGAGGAAAAAAGATGAGTAGAGGACGACCTGAAGATTTACAGAGTACTATCGAACAAATCAGAAACCCAAATCCAACAAAAGGTAGTAAAACTTGGTTGCGCCACAATTTAAATACACAGGCTGGACAGTGTGATCTTATGTTACTGGAAGGAGCTACAATTGAAAAAATGGCAAAAGAACTTATAAGAATGAATCTTGATAAAGAAAATAAAGGAATGGGGTTTATGGAAGAACGCGTATCAAGGCACATAACTGCCTTGAGAGCGCCTATAGAGGAATACGATAGAAGCATGGGGCACAATTTATCTTCTGTATTAAAAGTTGATTCGCATGGAGTGTGGAAATTTGTAATCGATGATTTTGATGCTCTTACGTTAATAAATGGAAAAGAGAAACTGCAATCGTCTTCATATCTTCCCAATAAAGAGGATTTTACGAAAGCTTATAGGGCGCTAGCTGCTCAATATGGAGAAGAAGTCTCTATTGATGAAGTTTTAGATGAAATAGAAAGGGAGGCTAGCAAAATAGAGAAAAAATTGAAGCATAATTGGCGTGTTATTACAGAATATAATATAAATATATGGCAAAAAGGATAAGGATTACAAAGAATGACAAGAATGGAAGTTAATTGGGCTAAGAAAACGGTTAGAATGTGGGGAACAATGGAAAATATATACGATTATTATGATGAAAAGAACTATTTCTTTTCTAAAGAAATCCTGACCCGGTATTTTCTTTCCCTGAAGACCAAGCCATTTGTCATCCTGACGGGAATTTCAGGAACGGGTAAGACAAAGATAGCACAAGTCTTTGCTGAATACATGTGTCAGGGCGAAGAAAACCCTGAAAAACGTGCACACCGTTATGCATTCGTTCCAGTTAGGCCAGACTGGATGGATAACAAGGGGCTCCTGGGATATTACAATCTCTTGTCCGAATCTTATCACATCACGCCCATTTTGAGCCTGCTTCTTGAAGCCGACAAGAACCCAGACAAACCTTATTTCGTTATTCTCGATGAAATGAACCTCGCCAAGGTTGAACAATACTTTTCCGATTTCTTGAGCATTATGGAGAGCCGAACTACCATAAACCTTCTTGGAGAGCCTCTGGATCTTCATTCTGTTGCTGAAGCAGCCAGCCAGGATGGGATTTCGGTACCCCGAAAACTATGCATCCCACCTAACGTCTATTTTACCGGGACAGTCAACGTTGACGAATCCACCTACATGTTCAGTCCCAAGGTCCTGGACCGGGCAAATGTCATCGAGTTCAATGAAGTGGACCTGGCAAACTACGAAAAAGGGATCGCCGCATCGGATCGGTTCATCCTGAAGGAACAGGATGTACGGCAGAAACTGCTTCCGGTTACAGGAGAAACGCTGTTCTCCTCCAGAACCGATTATACGGAGATCCTGGAGACTGTGCCTGCAGCACGTGACCATCTCACCAGGATATCCGGAATCCTTCACCCTTACAGTCTCCACTTTGGTTATCGCGTAATCAACGAAATCTGCCGCTACATCCGAATCTCCTCTGAAATGGTGCAGGATTTTAATCTCGAAGAAGCGATGGATATCCAGATTCTCCAAAAGATTCTTCCAAAGTTCCACGGAACACAGGCGAAGCTGGAGGAACCCTTGGGAAAACTCTATGGCTTCTGCTGTGGGAAGGAAGGCCTGCCTGGGGAACCCTATCTGGACAAGGAGGAACCCCTGTTTGAAGACGCCATCTTCCCGAGATCGGCCCAAAAACTGGCAAGGATGATCCGAAACCTGCGAGTCCAAGGTTACACGAGCTTCATTGAATGAAATGACCTTACTTCTTTATTCTACCGAAAGTCGCATGGCTCTTGCCGAGGATCCCTTTTTCCCTTCTGAAGCGGAAGCAGAAGTATCAACTTTTGCAGAAACCGATTACTTGACGCTTCAGGAGTGGCGGACTTACTTCGTCAAATTCTACGGGGACGAGGTTCCATCGTTTTTTCCAAGTCCCGGCAGTGATTTTGTTCTGCGAATGTTTCCCAATAAGATCTTCGAGATCGGATTCAAAAACGTCGTTGGAAAGACAAGGATAGGACCTGTTCAAGTCCGGGTTGAAAGCCGAAAGATCAGTGAAACTCTCTATGAGGCAATGCTGGATGACATTGCCGCAAAATTCGCCAACCTGGTTTTCAGCTTCAAAACACCCCTCGGACAAAGTTATCGGAAAAAGAAGGCGGGAAGAGACATTGCATATGTCGAATATCTTTTTCTTAAGAAGTACTTGCTCGACAGTACCCCGAATCTGGACGGCATTACCGCGCTGATCCTGGCCAATCCACATCACAGCATCTCCAGGGAATTCAGACGCAACAGCATTGACGCTTTTTCAGAAACCGCCCCCGCGATGCTGGTCAAACTGTTCACCGCTTCCGAAAGTTTTGGTGTTCTGTGTTTCGCTCATCCCCTTCTGTCCACCGCATGCGGGCATGCCCTACAGACTAGAACCGGCCGGAGGCTTTATCCCGGGGAAGCCATAGAGGAGCAAAAACGTCATACCGTGGACACTAATGAAAACCGCTTCGTGAAAAATTTTCTTCAATCAGTCCAGCGCCGCTTGAACGATCTAAAGACAGACCTTCGAGGAGACGGCAGCAACTATCTCAACCCCGATATCGAAACCCACCTGGATGCAATGGAGAGAAAAATCGGGTTATTTCTTTCCGATCCCTTCTGGAGCGATGTCGGTTCCATGCGCCTCATCCCCGCCGGCTCCCAAGTCATGCAGCGTCGTGACGGCTATCGGCAGTTATTCAGCCTCTATTCTCTTCTTCAATTAACCACTCATTGCAGTTTTGACGAAAACGATTTTAAAAACCTCCTGGAAACCAAGGATACACCAACGCTTTTCGAATACTGGTGTTTCTTCGTTGTCAAGAGCATCTTGGATAAATTAAAAAAGAGCCGGTCCTGCAAGATTCTTGTGTCGAATTATGCCCTTGAACAAAAGATAGTCAGCGGCATCTGCCTTGAGTACGAAGACGGTGTATCTCTTTGGTTCAACAGGACATCTTCCGGTTCTCCAGGGATAATGTCTGCTGAATACCCCGAAGATGTTATCACTAATGAAAGCTACTCCCATACCCTTCGACCCGATATTGTCATTTCGAGAGGCAATGACTTTCTGATCTTTGATGCTAAGTTCAAAGGCCAGCGGGGCGGTTTCTATGGAGAGGAGGATGACGGTACAATCAGAACGTGGAAAGAGGAAGACATCGACAAGATGCACACCTATCGGGAGGCGATAAGGAATGTCTCCGGAGCCTTTATCCTCTACCCGGGAAAGGAAGCGAGGATTTATCCCGCCCACGATGCAGCAGGGATTTGCCAGAGTGTGGGTGCCCTGCCATTAAAACCCGATGATTCAGCCTTTCCCAATCGCCGGCAACTGGAAGCCCTCGAACAAATAATCGCCGAGTTTACAAGAGAAGCATAAGAACATGCAGAAAACTGAAGGAACAATTTATTATTCCGCTTCCGATGTCGTTAATTTCCTCGATTGTGAACATCTGACAACACTGGATTTGATAAATCTCGAAACGCCACTTCCAAAAGCGGAGGAAGACGAGGAAACCCTTCTTTACATGCACAAAGGCATCGCCCATGAGACATCCTACCTGTCACACCTCCAACAGCAGGGACTGAAGATCGCCGATATCTCGGGATTCAAGGAAAATCTCCAGGATGCCGTTAAAACGACCTCTGCCGCCATGAGAAGCGGAGCAGACATTATCTATCAAGCCGCTTTACAGGACGGCTGCTTTGTAGGTCACGCGGACTTTTTGAGAAAACTGCCCCGCCCCTCCGATCTTGGCGCCTTCGGCTACGAGGTCATCGATACAAAACTTGCAAGAAACGCCAAGGCCGGCTATCTCGTGCAGCTCTGCTTCTATTCGGAACTCGTGGCCCGCATTCAGGGACAGGATCCTCTCATGATGCACATTGTTCTGGGAGACCGCCGGGAGGAGAGTTACCGATATGCAGACTACTCCCGCTATTACGCGAACCTGAAGCAGAGATTCCTGGTCAGGGTTGAAGCCGACCCTGTTGAAACATACCCTGATCCGCGTGAACGGTGTGACATCTGCCGGTGGCAGAACCTCTGCGAGGAGCGCCGTGTTGACGATGATCATCTGTGCCAGGTCGCCGGCATCACACAGATGCAGATCAGGAAATTAAAAGCGCATGGCGTTGAAACCTTAGAGGCCCTGGCTGAGTTACGGGAAGGCGAACGTGTCCCCAAAATGGCGCCAGAGACCCTGGCGAAAATCCGTCATCAAGCGTCGCTACAGCTCAGGAAGCGACAAACCGGAAAAGATCAGGTCGAACTGCTGCCCCTGGATCCGCTGGAAACGAGAGGTTTTTTCAGACTACCAGAACCGAACGACGGCGATATTTTCTTTGACATGGAGGGAGACCCCCTTGAGGAAGGGGGATTGGAATACCTTTTCGGCGTCCATTTCTTTGACCGGGGAAGGCCCGGCTTTAAGAGCTTTTGGGGCCACGACAGAAGAGCGGAAAAAAAAGCCTTTGAACAATTCATGGAATTTGTCGCCCGGCGTCTGAAAAAATATCCGAAGGCTCATATCTATCACTACGGGCACTATGAAGTGACGGCGCTCAAAAGGCTCATGTCTTTCCACGGCGTAAGGGAAAACGAGGTGGATAACCTCCTGCGTCTCGGGCGGTTTGTTGACCTGTACAAGATCGTCCGGGAGTCTCTTCGTGTTTCAGAACCCCGATACTCCATCAAAAACATGGAGCGCTTTTACATGGCCCGCCGGCGCGGCAGCGTGACTGACGCCGCGCAGAGTCTGGTCTTTTATGAAAGATGGAAGAATACAGGTGATGAAAAACTTATCCATGAAATCGAGTCATACAACCGCGATGACCTGCGTTCTACCTATGAACTTCGCCAATGGCTTCTGGAACTCCGTCCTGACGGAATCCCATGGGCTGACAGTTCCTCTGATGTCATTGAAACCGTCCCGACGGATATAGCTGCCATGAACCCCGACGAACAGCGCCTCGCCCATTACCGGGAACTGCTCGTAGATTCCCTTCCGGAAAATCGGGATGAGTGGTCGACGGAGGAGGCTCTGCGGGAATTGACATTTCTCTTGCTTGATTTCCACCGCCGCGCCGCTAAACCCCAGTGGTGGGGTCTGTTTTCCCGTCGGGACATGTCAGCGGAAGAACTGATCGAGGACGTGGAATCCATTGGTGGCATGACCGTGGAGTCAGTCGAAAACAGTGAAGGAAGACGCAACTCTCTTTACTGTGTTTACAGATACCCGGAGCAGGATACAAAGCTGAAATCGGGAGACACCTGCGTCCGGACAGACACGCTCGACATAATTTCCAATGTGGAGATAGACGAAGAAAATCGACGTGTCACTTTTCATTGGTCCAAACGGTGCGGCGATCCTCCCAAAACCTTGAATATCAGTCCAGGAGGTCCCATCAAGACAGACTCTCTCAAAGAGGCGCTCTTTTGTTTCGCCGACACGATCATCGACAAGAAAGATCGATATAAGGCCTTAAAATCATTAATTGCCCAAGAAATACCCCGCGTTAAAAATCTTCGTCGGGGGAAGAAGATAATCGACGAATCACGGGAAGCCCTCCCCCAAATCATCAAAACGGTGGCCAGCCTAAATGACAGTCATGTCTTCATCCAGGGGCCGCCCGGGACGGGCAAGACCTATACGGCCGCTCATGTCATCTTGGACCTGATTAAAAGAGGGCATCGCATCGCAGTTTCTTCCAACAGCCACAAGGCGATCAACAACCTGCTCTCCCAGATCGAGTATTTTGCCAAGGCTCAAAACATAAAATTCCGAGGCATAAAGAAATCCACCAACTTGAACCCGGACAGCGCGTTTGAAGGTGAGTTTATCAGGAACGTCTTAAGCAATTCGGAAGCGGAGGAATTTGAAGGTCAGCTCGTGGCAGGGACAGCCTGGTTGTTTTCCCGGGACAGTTTCGATCAGGCTTTCGACTATCTCTTTGTGGACGAAGCGGGGCAGGTCGCCCTGGCAAACCTGATTGCCATGGGAACCTGTGCAAAAAACATCGTCCTCTTGGGCGACCAGATGCAGCTCGCCCAGCCGATTCAGGGTGTTCATCCGGGACGCTCGGGCGAATCGACGCTCGATTACCTTTTGAACGGGATGGCAACAATTCCACGGGAAAGAGGGATATTCCTCAAAACGACCAGGCGGATGCACCATGATGTTTGCCAATTCATATCTGAAGCCGTCTATGACGGAAGACTGACAGAGGAACCCGATAACAACAGACGTCACCTGGTTCTCGGTAAAAAGCCCCATCCTCTTCTCCGGTCGTCAGGCATTCGATACATTCCTTCAACACATGAAGGCTGTTCACAGCGAAGCGAAGAAGAAGCCTTCCTTGTTCGAGATCTTTACAAGAGCCTGCTGAAACAGAAATATACGGATAAGAATGGGACAGTGAAGCCTGTGAATCAAGAAAACATCCTCGTGGTGGCGCCTTACAACATGCAGGTGAATCTTCTCAAAAGAACCTTGCCGGCTGGAGCCCGCATCGGCACCGTGGATAAATTCCAGGGACAGGAAGCAGAAGTGGTCATTGTGTCCATGGCGACCTCCAGCGGCGATGACCTGCCACGACATATCGAATTTCTGTACAGTAAAAACCGGCTTAACGTGGCAATTTCGAGGGCAAAATGTCTAGCCATCCTGGTGGCGAATCCTGCACTCATGGCAATACGCTGTACAACTCCCGAGCAAATGGCCCTCGTAAATACCCTCTGCTGGGTTAAAGACTATTCCGACATCAACTGATCTTCCCCTGGCAACACGGTTACAGACCAGGATGGCCCACTTTAGGAATAATAGTAAATGAAGGGGGAAAATATGGAAAAGGCTGAACGTTTCCGAGGATGCCTTTTGGGGCTCGCCGTCGGTGACGCTTTGGGAACAAATCTGGAATTCAAACTGCCGGGAACCTTTAAGCCGATTACGGACATGGTCGGCGGCGGCCCCTTCCATCTCAAGCCTGGCCAATGGACCGACGACACCTCCATGGCCCTTTGTCTCGCTGAGAGTCTGCTTGAGTGCAGTGGCTTCAACCCGAAAGACCAGATGAAACGGTACGTTCGGTGGTGGCGGGAAGGATACCTGAGCAGTACGGGGACATGTTTCGATATCGGCAACACGACAAGGACAGCCCTTGCCGCCTTCCTGAAAACAGGAAATCCTTTCAGCGGTCCCACGGAACCCCGAACCGCCGGAAACGGCTCTCTCATGCGCCTGGCGCCCGTGCCCATGTTTTACGCCGGCAATCCCAGGGAGGCCATCGAAAAATCTGGCGAAAGTTCCCGGACGACCCACGGGGCCAAGGTCTGCGTTGACGCCTGCCGCTATTTCGGCGGACTTATTTCAGGCGCCCTTGCGGGAGCGACAAAAGAAGAGCTCCTCTCCAATTGTTACGCCCCGATCCCAGGCTACTGGAAAGAACATCCCCTAGTTCCGGAAATAGAAGACGTCGCCAGAGGTTCTTACAAAGAAAAGAATCCCCCGGAAATCAGAGGCACGGGCTATGTCGTCCAGTCTCTTGAAACGGCCCTCTGGGCCTTCCATAAAAGCAAAACATTTGAAGAAGGATGCCTCATGGCCGTAAATCTCGGCGATGATGCCGACACCACCGGCGCCATTTACGGCCAGATCGCCGGGGCACATTACGGAGAGAGAAAAATTCCGCTTAAATGGTTTTCGATCTTAACCTTTCAGGGCTTACTTTTATCATTAGTCGATCGACTTACTCATTCAGAATAACAAACTTTTATTGAATTGAGTATAGGCGATTTTTTACTTTTTTAAAGTATATGTCCGACTTTATTCATGATTGAAAAAAAAGATTTTAAAATAATTTTTTTGTTGATTTATGTTGCACATGTTTATATGATTCAACATATCTTGATATCTTGAAACGTTCTGTTACGTTCACATGGTAAGTGTATACATTGACGGAATAAAATATCTCGGCTCAACGGAAATAATTAAACAGCTTAGTGTGTCAAGACAAACCTTTTGGCGCTGGAGGCAGGCAGGGAAAATACCATTGGGGCATCGTTTCCGAGATGGAAGAATCTTTTATACGGAAGAAGAGCTTCAAAAAATCCTAAAATATGCAAACAAGATTGAATCGTTGGAGCCGCCCCTTCCAAAGCAATTGAAATTATTCGATGATTTTTAGCTAATATTAACTATTCTTCTCTTTGAATTCGATTTGAGGGCATGAAAGAAATATACTTCGATAATAACGCAACGACAAGACCTTTACCGGAAGTCCGAGAAGCGATGATGGATGTTCTCGATTCTGGGTTTGGCAATCCCTCAAGTGGCCATTCTGCTGGGGAAAGAGCACGAAACCAGGTAATTATCGCCAGAGAGTCGTTGGCAGACTTAATTGGCACTGATCCCGATAATGTATTTTTCACCAGTGGCGCAACAGAATCAAATAACATGGTATTTTCCTCAATTATTAAAAAATATCATAATTATGCAGGTCTCTTAACGACTAAAGTTGAACACTCATCAATAAAGAAGTTCTGTGAATCCCTTAAAAATGAATTAATTCCTGTAAACTACGTTCCTATAGACAAAAAGGGGCATGTTTCTTTATCTGAATTGGAAAATATGATTAACTCCGAAACGAGGTTGGTATCAATACAATGGGTAAATAATGAGACCGGTGTTATACAACCCGTTAGAGAAATAGGAGAAATATGCAAGAAGAAAGGCGTCTTGTTTCATACAGATGCAGCACAGGCCATTGGCAAGGTCTCGATTAATTTAAACAATCTTTCAATAGATTTTCTCTCAATAAGTGGTCATAAATTTCACGGGCCTCAAGGCATCGGTGCAATTTTTGCGAAGGCTCCAAATCTTCTGTCTTCAATATTGCAGGGGGGGCCGCAAGAGTATGGGCTACGTCCTGGTACTGAAAACGTACCCGGAATTGTTGGCTTAGGAAAAGCTGCAAAACTTAGGAAAAGTCGATTTAATGAAATAGAACATAATATCGGAAAGCTGAGAGATACATTTGAAGAAATGTGCTTAACAGCTGTGTCGATGGCAGAAATTAACGGTGATAAAGAAAACCGGGCTTTTAATACAACCAATATTCTCTTCCGTGAGATCGATGGCCAGGCACTTGTTGCGAGGCTTGATCAAAACGGTATTCGTTGTTCCCAAAGTTCTGCCTGTACGAATCAGTATCCGGAACCGTCCTATGTACTTCGAGAGATGGGGCTCGATGAAGATGACGCTTATTCCAGTGTTCGTTTCAGCTTTTCAGAGCTGAATTCGTTAGATGAAGTCGAATGGGCAGTTAAGGTAATTGCTGATATCTGTAGAAACCTCAGGCCTTACAACATTAGCCATAAGAAGTAGTATATAGCGAGAGGATGCATCAATGCGCTTCGGGGGACACGAAACCTTTCAGATAAGAGAAGGATGGTTGAATAAGGGTCTTAGAACCCTTATTGAAAATCCGGAGTTGCTTGCTGAAGATAATTTTGCGGATCGTCTCGGCGTTGGTAGGAACATGGGTAAATCCATTAAACATTGGCTCACTGCTACCGGATTGGCAGACCTCGTTCCTGCACCTAATTCACCCAAGAAAAAGAGACTTCAAGTCAACGATCTAGGAAAGATTATCTTCGAATATGATCCTTATTTTATGGAAAACGGAACTTGGTGGGCTCTCCATGTCAATCTTGTAAATAATCCTGACTTTGCATATTCATGGAATTGGTTTTTCAACATATTCAACTTGATACGATTTGAAAGAGCTGTTTGCCTCGAAGGCTTACGCCAGCAATTACAATTTCAAAGAAATAATATGCCGGCCATTAAGACACTACAAAGGGATCTGAATTGCCTGTTAGGAAGTTACGCTAAGAGAATTCCAAACGAAGAAGAAGACCCCGAGGATGCATCATATTGCCCCTTTATCGGTCTAAACTTAATGTCTTATTACCCTTCGTCAGGTTTTTATGTACTGAATAACGGCATAAAGAAAATTCATCGAGAATTAATTGGTTATTCGTTGGCCATATGCTCCGATAATTTTTCCAAAGGTCATGAATTTGTAGATGTTTCCATACGTGATGCAGCCCAAATAGCTGGTGGGCCTGGACGATGTTTTGTCCTTTCAAATGAAACCTTTTTTGACATAATCCAGTCAATAGAGGATTCTGGATACAATCAAGACTTCAATCTTTCTGGAAGTGCCGGTGAACGTTTATTGAGAATCAGGTGTAAGGAATCATTTCAGTGGATGAAAGAATTTTACCAGAATAATATAAATTGAGAAAATCATGGCAAGATTAAAATCGATCGCTAAGTCGGATCAGTTGGACCTGAATCTTTTTCTCAAATCGATCAATATTACGCTTGATTCGGAGAATCCAGAAAGAATAAAGCATTTCCATCCGACGGGTAAGAGTGTGCTTTTAATAAAAGCACTGGCAGGCCTGGAAAAGGACAGAGCTTTTTTTATCATTGCACCATACGGTTCAGGTAAGTCCATTGCATCCACTTTTCTCTTGCATCTTGTTGAAAATCAAACAAATTCAAGACCTGTAATTAGTTATATCTCTCATAATATCAAGCACCTGAATCACGGATTATCTGATTACATTACACAAATAAGAAAAAATCCCAATTCAAGAGGCTTAGTCGTCACGATATACGGTCTTTGCGAAAACCTTCCTTCTTATTTCAAATCCTCATTTTTGAAATCGATGAATAGGGTAAAATTGGGAAGGGAAGCAAGGTCATTAAAAAATATTCCTTGCAATAATATTCAACAAATAATGGAGTTTTTAGACCTTGCGAAGGAAAAATTAAAAGCAAAAATTGATCGAATCATCATCATATGGGATGAATTTGGTCGACATCTCGAAACGTTGGTCTCAAAGGGCCGACCAACAGAATTGATGGATTTACAGACACTGGCGGAATACGTTTCAAGGTCCTCAGATTTACCGATAACTCTCAGCTTATTGCTGCATCAAAGCCTTTTTAACTACGCAGGCAACTTGCCTCAGTCAGCCCGTCTGGAATGGAAAAAGATTGAGGGTCGATTTAATACGATTCAATACATTGATGATAGCAAAGAAATATATCGATTAATTGCTGACGTCGTATCTTTACGGCGTATAAATGGAAATCCTAAGCATATCCAGTTTGAAACCCTAGCCAAAAAATGCAAAGAAGATGGTATCTTTAAGGATTTTTCAAACTCAGAATTAAAAAAACTCTTTGAAAGATCGTTTCCGATTGAACCAATCACACTGTATCTCCTGCCACGTTTATCAGCAAGAGTTGCCCAAAGCGAACGGACTTTGTTTAATTTTATTAACAATGTTGATTTGGTCAATCCCGTAAGTCCAGATGCCCTCTATGATTACTTTTCTGTCACAATGCAATCTGACATAGCTATTGGTGGTACGTACCGCAGGTGGCTCGAAACACAAAGTGCCCTATCAAAGGTAAGCAATGAAAGTGAGGCCGTTAAAGCCTTAAAGATTGCATGCCTCTTGGGACTTGGAATCAGTGGCGAACAGTCCCGCGTAAGTCGGAATTTACTTACAAATGCTATTCGGGGTTATTCAGATAACGGAACGGAAAAATGTATTGAAGATTTAATTGCACGTAAACTCTTACTATATCGAAAGCACGCTGATGCGGTCTCATTGTGGCATGGAACTGACCTTGACCTCCGAGGAAAACTCGAAGAAGAAAAAGATAGATGGCGTGGGCAGTTTAATCTTTTAAGGTTTTTGTCTAAGGAGGTAAGACCTCCTGTATGGCGCCCTTTGAAATATAATGATGACTTCAAAATTCGTCGCTATCTTCAATCTGAATATTATGATCTTAGTAAATTTCGCAGTGACTTTCATTTTAGCTTAAAATTACAGGATCTTCCTAATGAAATAGATGGGAAAGTTTTATATCTAATTCCGAACAATAACGAAGAAATTGAGGAAGCTAAAAAAATCATCATAAACAAAATCAAAAATAAGCGCTTAATTATTGCTTTACCCAAACACCCAATTCCAATAAATGAATCGGCCTTAGAGGTCTGGTCGCTAATTCAAATGCAAATGGATAGAGATTTAGTCGAATCAGATCCTCTTGTAATTCCCGAACTGCAACAAATGCTTGATGATGCTCGTCATCACTTACATCAACTTGTTAATCGAATGACCCACCCTGACTCATATGGACCTACATGGTTCCATGAAGGATCCGAAAAACAGATTAATAATATTCGTGAATTTCAGAATTTTATATCAGAAGTAATGAGAGGCCTTTATCCCCTTACTCCAATAATTAATAATGAGATGATTGTTCGCAAAAAGCCTTCTCCAACTGTAGCAGCAGGCAGGAGGAAACTTTTACTAGGCATCTTAGAAAGAAGTGGCCAACCAGATCTTGGAATCGAAGGGAATTTTCCTGATGCTTCGTTGCTCAGAACGGTGTTGATCTATCCAGGACTTTATCGGAAGGAAAACAAAGAAAAGTGGGGATACGAAGCCCCTGAAAATATTGCTGACAATGGATTAATGGAAGTATGGAGAAAATTTAGGGACTTTTTCACGACACCTCAGGATACCCCAAAGAATATAAGTCAGTTCTTCGAAGAATTATCGAAGCCTCCGTTTGGACTTAAATCAGGTTTATATCCGATTCTTTTTGCAGCAGCATTGAAGGCATTTCCAAATGCAACATCATTAATAAAAGATGGAAGCTATATCAAAGACTTGTTACCTTCGGAAATTGAGCAGCTATGCAGAGATCCTAAATCTTATTTTTTAACCGTTCCTAAATTAAATGACAAACAAATTTGGTATCTTAGAGAAACTTTCAAGCTTTTTAGTGATGAGGGAGTTGAAATTTTTGATGAAAAGGATCTTGTTAGGCGTTGCCATGATGCTTTTGAATTATGGAAATCAATTTTACCGCCAGCAGTACTAACTACTAATTTTATTTCAGATAAAGCAAAAGCTTTTCAACGAATCATTTTTCTTGACGTTGATCCTATCGATTTTTTCTTCCGACGGATCCCGCAGGCCTTTGGTTTAAAAGAATTTGAACAGTATGAAATTTTAATTGAGGAAATTAAATACTGCATTTCCGAACTTTCAAATATATCTGATATCTTTCGAAAACATGCTGAATCATCTTTTAGGCAGTCTGTTAATTTGACTGAGAACAATGGTCATCTGCCTTTAAGAGAACTTGCTTTAAGCTGGACAAACTGCTTCTCAGAAGATTTTATTAAGAACATCAATGATGATTCTGCAAAAGGCTTCTTTGCAAGAATTAACACAAAATATGATTCTGATGAAATTTTCCTCGACTCCTTATCTAGCCTTATTTTAGGCAAATCCATTGAAAGATGGGATGATAGCAGCACATTAATATTTGATAAAGAAGTTAAAGACCTCATTCGTAAAATCGAAGAAAAGGCATTTTTATCAATCGATAATTTGCAAATTGACAATTTAAATAAATATGATATTGCTCGTCTCATTGGGGGGAGAATCTCAGGATTTTTGAAGCACTTAAAAATTCTTCTTAGTGAACAAGAATTTAAAGAATTTTTATCTGATTACATTAAATAATCATAATCTGTTAGCACAATGACGACGATTCAAGAAGCTTTAGTTTCTATTCAAGATAAGAAACTTCGTCATATTGTCAGTATCTCTGGCGGTAAGGACTCCGCGGCATTAGCCATTTACATGCGACATAAATATCCCCAAATTGATGTTGAATATGTTTTTTGTGATACAGGCTGTGAATTGCCCGAAACATATGAGTATCTCGAGAGATTACAAGCCTTATTAGGGAAAAAGGTATTACATGTTAACGCCTTAGATATGATTAAGGTAAGGAACAAACCTAATAGAACACCCTTTGATTTTTGGTTGTATGAGGTATACAATGGATTTCTTCCAAGTCCGCGTAGCAGATGGTGTACAAAAATCCTTAAAATAAAACCTTTTGAAGCCTTCGTAGGTAAAGATTATGCGTACAGTTATATTGGAATAAGGGCTGATGAAAACAGAGAGGGATACATTGCTAAAAAGCCTCCGGTTCTTTCAAAAAGACCCAATATCCTGCCAGTTTATCCATTTAAAGATGACAATATAAAATTAGAGGACATCAAATATATTCTAGAAGATTCTGGCTTAGGACTTCCAACTTATTATAAATGGCGCTCAAGATCTGGCTGCTACTTTTGTTTTTACCAGCAAATTGGTGAGTGGCAAGGATTAAAAGAAATTCATCCTGATCTATTCAGCAAAGCAAAAAAATATGAGAAGAAGGAAAACGAAAATCAAAAATACACATGGGTTGATGGAAGGAGTCTTACTGATATTGAGAATCTTTCGAAGCGTTACAGTATAAGTTCTCTCGATGAAGCTGATGGTTGTACAATATGCCATCTTTAAGCTCTAGACGAGATACGTGATTCCTTTAACTTATTGACTATCTTCTCTTTTTGTACACTATTTCACAATCGTTATCTCTCTTGATTTCTTTCAAAAGATATTTTCATGGGAGAATTTAATAATGCACATAAAGAGAATTATTACATCTAGGCTGCCTTTAAAAATCGATAAAGATTTAAGAGATCTGATCAGGTGCTCTTATTTCGAATCAGCAGAAGCAATTGGCACTGAAGAATTCAATTACATAGCATCAAAGATTGTTAATAAAATAAGTATCACTAAATGTGCTTCATCATCTTGGATCCGTCAATTATCAGATGATTATTCGACACTATTCGAAATATTTTGTGACTCTCTTGCAGATGTTATCCCAATATCAGATAAATCAAAGAGATTGATTGCTGCAGCGATATTTTATTTCATAAACCCCTTTGATGTTATCCCAGACTATACACCAGGCATTGGATACGTTGATGATTTGTTTGTATTAATTCTTTGCCTTAAATCACTTGATAAACAAGATACCGAATTAATACATAAATCCTTTAATAAATATACCAAAACGGATTCATAATATGAGCTTTGATAATGTTTGGCTTAATGTTGATAAAGAAATAGGTTTTTTTACGAAGGCTACATTCTATTCTGTTCCGTCCTCTCCTGGAGTCTACGCATGGTTTTATCCCTTAAGAGTTATTTCAACAGATCCATATGAATTTCTATCACAAGTAAGCAGCATTTTAAATT
>Ga0116142_10001252_pt1 | contig 30977 bp, 34 predicted proteins | sample AD_UKC033_MetaG_FD_89785 | JGI IMG/M metagenome (GOLD analysis project Ga0116142, IMG submission 89785) | Active sludge microbial communities of municipal wastewater-treating anaerobic digesters from USA - AD_UKC033_MetaG | ecosystem: Engineered > Bioreactor > Anaerobic > Digestate | place: USA... | reverse complement strand
GAAGCGGGTGCTCGCGCGGCTCTACGACCTCGCCGAAGCGATCGAAGGCGCGGCCGCGGAGGCGCGGCTTTGGGCGTTGGCGCGGGGGCTTGTGCCCCGCGCGGCGCCGGGCGATTTCAACCAAGCCATGATGGAATTGGGCGCGCGCGTCTGCACGCCGAAACGACCCGACTGCGAATTCTGCCCTGTGGCGCCATGCTGCCGCGCTCGCGCGGCGGACACGGTGACGCTGCGACCCGTGCGCCGCGCGGCCAGGCAGACGCCCCATCACGAGATTGTCGTGGCCGCGATCCGCAAGCGCGGGCGCTATCTGCTCGGCAAACGTCCGCCGGAAGGACTGCTCGGTGGGTTGTGGGAATTCCCCGGCGGCAAGGTCGAGCCGGGCGAGACCCATGCGCAGGCGCTCGCGCGCGAATGCCGGGAAGAACTGGGCGTCGAGGTGGCGGTCGGCGGATTGGTCGCCTGCGTGCGGCATGCGTACACCCACTTTCGCGTAACGCTGAACGTATACCGCTGCGCGCTCGTCGCCGGCGAGCCCACGCCCAACCGCCACACGGAACTGCGCTGGGCGGCGCCCGCCGCCTTCGCGGAGCTAGCGTTCCCGAAGGCAAATCACAAATTCCTGCACCTGCTCTGAAATCGCGAGCCCACGCCGACCGTATCGCCGCGCGGAACAACAACGCGGCAACCAGGCGCGTCGCCGCGCCCGATTGCCGGTTGCTGCTTGCGAATGTTCGATATTTCCGTATTACAGGCCGGAGGCGTCCATGCCCGTAATCTTCATTTCGCCGTTGCGCTCCTCGAACACGAGTTCGAACGTGATCGATCCGAAAGCGCCCATGAGTTCGACCGGATACACGATGACTTCATCGCCGTCGACTTCGGCTTCGGCGTCATCGACACTGACCTCGAGATCCTCGAGGTAGCCCATGTCCATGGCCTGGCCGATGAAGTCACGGATACCCGCTTTGTCGCCATATTCATAGTGCTCGAAATCGTCCGCGAAGCACGCCATAATCTTTTCCAGGTCCTGCGCGGCAAGCGCGTCACCCCAAGCCTTCGCCGCGGCTACGGCTTTGTCGCCGGGCTTCGCCGTCGTCGCCTCCGCGGGCGCGGCCTCCGCCGGCGCGGCTGCCGCCGCGGCGGCCGGGCATGGGGCCGAGCCGGGCGCGCCCGCACCACGCATGGCCCGGATGGCCGAGCACACAATCTCGTCATAATCGGCGAGGAACAGGTAGCATTGCGCCAGTTGCTCCGTCGTAAGGTCCATGACGTACGCATCGAGCGCGTCGTTCTTCAGTTGGAAGAGTTGTTCGTCAAGGCCCTGCAATTTGTCGAGCAGGCCGCTGACTTCCGCGCCCGCAGCGCTGCTTTCGATGGCGGCGGTCAGCTTGCCCTTCACCTCGGCCCGCTGGCTTTTCAGCGACGCGACCTGCTCCTGGTACTTGCCGAACTCATCCAGCAGCACCGCCACCTCGTCGCTGGCCAACCCCAGTTGTTCCGACAGGTCGAGCACCAGCGCCTTACCCACCAACGCCTTCGTCTTGGCGTCGAGGCAAATACCGCAACACTGCGCGGACGCTGCACCCGCCCCAACCACTGCCATCGCGACTGTTATCGCCACAACACACGTTACCCGTTTCATGATCGCCGTTCCTCCTCTGTTCCTTAACGCAATACTCCACAAACTGCTCCGCCGCGGCGTCGGCCCGCGGCGCTTTTCCGCAATGAAACACGTACACTACCCAAAAGGCGCGCCGGCCGTCAAAGCCTCGGCGGGTGAAGCCTTAGACCACGCAGCGCCTCGGCAGGTTTTGCCTCGCTTCGCGAAAGAGCAGGCCGAGGTGAGGGTGTCAAAGACCCGGTTCGGGGGGGCTTCCGTTCGTCCGCCTCGTCCTTTTCGTCGCGTTACTGTCCCGCATGGCGCCTGCTGTGCCACGCTCCCGGCGCAATTCGGCCAATGCGGCCCTTGCAATTGCTGGGCTTAATCTGGTATACATGAACAAAGAGCCGACGCGGGGTGGAGCAGCCTGGTAGCTCGTTGGGCTCATAACCCAAAGGTCGTAGGTTCGAATCCTACCCCCGCTACCAATTGGTATCAAAGGACTTGCAGCGATGCAAGTCCTTCTTTTTTTGGGGCTGTGTACCCTAAATTGTACCCTAGTAGATTCGGAGGACTTGCCACGAGCCCAACTTGGCTGCCGCTTATACGGTAGGCGGCCACGAAAGGAGCTCCGTATGGCAAGTCTCAAGAAACGCGGCAAGACCTACTACGCCCAGTACTACGACGGCGACAGGCAGGTCCGACAATGCCTCCACACACCCTCCCTGCAGGTCGCCAAGGAGAAACTCCGGAAACTGGAGTCCCGCCTGTATCGGGGCGAAGACGTAGGGGGCCCCACGAAGACACCGACAGCCGAGATCCTGGCGGCCTACGTCGACCACATCCGCATGACCAAAACGGCGCACAGCGTCCGGTCCGACCTGTGGTACTTGAGCGATCTCTTCGGCCCAATATGCGACGACCTTTCGAAGACAGGAGTGGCGAGCCAAGGGCGGAAGGGCGTACGCCGGTCCAGACGGAAACCGGAGCGATTCCGCATTCAGTCCCAATACATCGAACAGGTCACCGTCGGCGAGATATCCGAAGTCATTGCCAGGCGCATTCGTGAGGAGGGCATCGCCCCGAAGACGGGAAACCGCTACCGGGAGATCCTGAGCCGCCTGTTCTCGTGGGCCATGACCCAGCGGGGAGTACGCATGCCCGGTGGCCAGAACCCCGCGGCCAAGGTCGAGCGCCAGCGGGAGTCCGCGCCCGAGATCCGGTTCCTGACGAAGAGGCAGATCGCGCAGCAACTCGAGGCGCTTGCCGACCATCCCGTGCTTCAGACGATGGTCGCCGTCTACATCTACGCCGGGCTTCGCCGTGAAGAGGCGCTGTGGCTGCAACTCAACGACCTGGATTTGACTGCTGGCGTGCACGGCGTCATCCGGGTGCACGCAAAGACGGTGGATGGCGAATTCTGGGAACCCAAGACAAAACGGAATCGCGCCGTGCCTGTCAGTCGAGCGCTGCGGGCCTATCTGGACGCCTACGCGTGCCGCGTGGTCCCCGGACGATGGCTCTTCCCCACGCCGAAGGGGCTCCGGTGGGACGGAGACAATTTCTCCCATGTGCTTCGTGACGCCAACAAGAAGGCGTGCCTTTCTTGGTCCTGCCTCGACTACCGTCATACCTTCGGCAGCCAGCTGGCGATGAAGGGCGAGAGCCTGTACAAGATCTCCGCGTTGATGGGCAATTCGCCGGAAATCTGCCGGCGCCACTATGCGGCGCTTCAGCCGGAAGCATTGGCGGACTCAGTGGAGTTCGACGACCTGGGCAAACCCGATCTTCGAATCATCAGGGGGTGATCAAGATAGGTCCAAACGGTGCCGCCCCGGTCGGACCTCCCATTGGTCCGACCGGGGCAGCGCGGGCGGCGTGTTCGCCGGGTCAACGATTAGGGGTTGCTTCCGACGCATCGGGAGGCTTCGTAGGCCTCCACCTCCTCCCTGAGATACCGGACGATGCCGTTGCGGCCCTCGCCCAGGCAGAAGCGGCGGAGCCCTGCCCGCTCAGCTATCCGCGTGACCGTCGGCCGCGAACACCGCCACCGCTCCGCTAGGTCCTTGGGCGACAGGTAGGGAGTAGGGTTGGCTTTGGCGAGTCCCTTCCGGCCAACCGAGCTGTCCTTCCTCCGGCTCATCCTTTCGTACTCCTTTCCGAGGCCAAGAGCCTTGTTGCCTGTGGACCTTGTTTCCGTTCTGTGGGAAGTGGGCCTATCACTAGAACGGCACTTCGTTTTCGATGTCGACGACATTGGCGAAGACGTAGCCGTCGTCGGTGGTCTTGTGCTCTACCTTCACCATGCACGGCTTGTCGAGCAGATCCGACACGGCAATCTGCTCGCCAACTTCGATCTCCCGACCCAGGATGGCCGAGGCCCACCGACCAAGCTTGGTGCGCTGGCTCAGTTTCTTACTGGCGAGAGCGGTCACCTCGTGAACGCACTCCTCGTGATTGACCCTGAAGCGCAAGCGGACCATGGGACCATGGGGCCCTTCCATCTCATCCACGTCAATGACTTTCGCCGCGTGTTTCCCGACGGGAAGGGGGTCACCCCGTTCCACAGTCATCTTCAGTTCGCTCATGTTTCTCACCTCCTTTCCAAGTCAAATTGGCGCTGTTCCCGCCAATCCGATAAGCGGAGGAAACAGGAACGTGATTTCAGTGGACGTTCAGATCCATCATCCAGATTCCGGGCTACCCGTCTTGACAACTCGAGGCGGCGGGACCTTGGGCGGTCTTGATTGCGATCGGACACGTAGGCACACAGAAAGGAGCAATGGCCGGGTCGTCGCAAGCGCACCCGCGGTAGTCCTTGTCGAACGCACTGGCTGCTTGAGCCTTTATCTCCGTCGCGGTGATGGTCCGCTTGCCGCCCGACGGACGGTTTTTCTTCGACCATTCGCGAAGAGCCGCCACAGCTATGTCGAACGGGACCCCCTGCCGCTTGAAGTGAACGGACAAGCGGAAACAGGCAACGCGCTGGTCATGCGTCACGCCTTCCGCCAACATGCGCCTCGCACATGGCGGAAGCCCCCATCCCTGCTCGACGGTGCCCAAGACGAGACTGACAGCAGAATCCCTCGGGCAATCCACCTCGATTTCATTGATCTCGATAATCTCGTCGAGAACGGATTCACTGACGCGATGGAAGACCTCCATCAGTCTCCACTGGTTGGGCACAGGGCGCAAGCCGTTTGCCGGGTCAACGAACACAGTGCGTCCCTCCAGAACAAGCCTTCCAAAGAGCGGCAAATTGATGAAATTGCCATATTCACCGCGGCTTAGGTCGATGACGTCCTGCTTCGGAAACACCTCGACGTTGTGCTCGACTTCATCCAGGATGTGCTTCACCACGGCTCGGGCCTTGACAGCGGGCACTCCGTCGTCCTCGAAAAAGAGCCAAACATGAAAGCCCTTGGCCTTGCTGACCTCGATATAGCTCGGAACTTCGTAGTGTGCGGCCTGATTCAAGAACTCTATGGGCAGGTCCGGAACATCGTCGTCGTAGTCGACGACAACGGCACGCGTGTGTGTACCAGTCAGAAGGTACCTCCCAAGGGGTTTCCTCCCCATAATGTGGTTGACGATGACTTCATCGGTCACCGGTTGCTTCACCTGCCACGAACGGCCACTGCCGAGATCGTAGGTGCCGTAGACGTGGTCGAGGCCTGGGAAAGCCGCCCTAAACAGGTCTGTCTTCTCGGCTGTACTCCTGGGGTCTCTTTCCAACATCTCGAAATGCTCGCTCCAACTATTCCGGCAGGAAGTAGCCCTCCATACCGGGCAAGAAGTAGTCATTAGGCTGCGGAAGCAAGGGATTGGCCAAGCCCGGAAACGGCCGGTAGTTGGGGTCGAGACGAAAAGGGTCTTCCATCCCAACCTGCAACGGGCCAACTGAATCCGGGGAAAGAGCGTCGCCTTCTCCAAACAAGCGAGGGTCCCCAGCACCATGCTTGGGAAGGCTCTCCTCAGGCGGGGAGAAGTACTCGATCGCGCCCGGTACCGCCCGAGCCGGCTCCGCGTCCACTTCGTCGTTCGTCAGGACCCGATCTTCAAGCATGCCATTGAACGGGCGAGACAGCCCGAGCAGATCGACCGCCAGCGCATGGGCCTGGAAATCCGTCCTGCATGAGGGACACAGTTCCTGACCTTCATGCCAATCCTGGCCTTCCGGGTCATTGGCATGCAGGTCTTCACGGCAGGACCCACAAATGGAGAAAGCATCAACACGTCCGTCAATGCCGCGGTCGACCCAGACACCGTTCTCTCTCTCCATGTCCTTTCGAAACAACATTGCACTACTCCATGTTGAACTTCTTCTGCTATAGGGGCGGCGGAATTGCAGGGCATGTTTCAGAAATGAAGGCGAGACGCGGGAATGGCGCGTGCCTAGCTTGCGAATAGACGGCGAATGTGGTTGTCGCTTTCGGCGAACTCGAGCACGAGTTCGGGGAGCCGGGCTGCGACCTCTCTTGGGCTTAGGGCGGCCACTTTGCTAAGGTGCGGTGACCACGCTTCCCATACATGCTCCGCGAGCCGATACCGCGATTCCAGGGGGAGCAAAGACAGCCGCCCCGTCAACGTAACCCACAAGAACTTACGTCGCTCGACTGCTTTCATTGCGTCCCCCAACGTCATCAGGACCGACACAACAACGTCGTGCCCGCCAGCGCAGGCCTCGGACAAGGCCACGGAAAAGCCACGGCCACCAGTACCAGCGTAGCAGTTCTCAAGGAGAAAGGCGGCTTCACGGCGGACTTGGCCTGTCGGCAACTCACGTCGAAAGGCCAGCCCCTTGCAGTAGACGTGCCGGAGCAGTCCGGATACCGCATCCAGGACGTCTCGTTGTGTCGGCGGGGAAGGCATACTTAGCTGCCCCACATACTCCGCGACGGCGGCGTCCACAGGGTCATCAATCTGCCGCCTCAGTTCTCGTTCGTCCAGTTCGGCCAGCATCTGCTGCAACAAATCGCGGGGGTTGTCGGCGATCTCAAAGCTCATCGTAAGCGTACTCTTCGTGCTCGGATTGCGAAACACGCTTGTTGAACGTGTGGCGGTATTGCCCACCAAACTTGGGTTTCGGAATTCCCAGTTCGGCGTAGATCTCCTCGGCCGGCATTGCGTACCGCTCTTGTGAATGCCGCTTCACACGGGCCGCCGTGGTCGTATCTTTCGGAGACGGCAGGTCAGGCGTCTTGATTCGAAAAACCTCGGATTCCAGGCGTGCCACCGCATATTGCCGCTCGAGCTTCAACAGTTCGTCTTTCTCAACCTCGCCCCCCAAGAAACGTGTGACTTGCTCCACTCTTTCAGAGCCCACCCGGAAGGCAATCGTGGTCCCCACGCCACTCAGCGCTTCAATACGTTTGTGGGATTCAACTTGCCCCAAGTAGTGCGAGGAAAGAACCAGACTGCAGCCGAACTTGCGCATCTCCACGAGCATCTTTGGAAGTCCGTCATTGACGAAGCGATGCATTTCGTCCACATGGGTATGAAACGGCACGCGGCGCCCTTCATCATCAATGTTACTGCGTGATATTCCCGCGTGGAAAAGTGAAGAGAGCAGCAAGGACCCGATTACATCCTGTGCCTCAGGTCCTAGTGAAGAAAGGTCTGCAATGAGGATACCACTGTTGTCCATGATCTCCCGGCAGTCTATACGGCTCTCTTTCTGGGCGAACATCAGGCACGGCGTGTCGTAGAGCAAGAGCTTCATCAACTTGTTGTGCGCCGGGGCAAGGTCAACGCGTCGGTAGGTTTTGTATTCGTGTTTCCAGAAGTGACGCGACGTTGGATTCCTGACCACTTCCAGGATCCTCTTCTGAAGGCGTTTCGACTCCGGATCGTCAGGTGTGAGCAAAATATCCACGTTGTGCAAGGTGGCCTCACCACAAGCGATGAGGCCATATAGGGCTTGCCTGAACAGACCTTCCACTCGGTGCCCCCATCCGTCGGTGATATTCATAAAGGCACGGATGAAATCGTCGACAACCCGATCCGGAAGACCATAGGCATGAAGTGGATTCCAGAGCGGCACTGAGGTGGGGTGACCTGGCTCGAAGTATATGCACTTCTCCACCGCCTCCTCCGGCAAACGCGCGGCTATGTCCTTCGCCAAATCGCCATGAGGGTCAATGACCGCGACTCCGTGCCCGCGCTCAATATCGCGAAGGCACATGCCCGCGATCAACTTCGATTTTCCCTTCCCAGAGCGCCCTATTATGTGGGTGTGTTCGAGGCGCAGCTCATCGCTTACATGAACTTCGTGTTGGTTCCCCAGCCGCCGTGTGTAACCGATGAGTGTGCCGCCACTGTATGCTCCCGAATCCGCCGGGGCCGGGGCGAGGACACACCCTTCTATGTCCCTTTCCGCCAGCAAGGCAAGGGGAGGCAGATGGAACAGGCCACAACACTCCAGACTGTTGAGTAAGGTTCCGGGGCGATGCGTTACTCCCCAGATGAACATCTCGCGTATCTGGGAGGGGGCGAGTACTTGAAGGTAGTCTTGAGACGACACAAACTGAAGCGGCTGTCCGCCATGTTGAAACAAACCCATGAAAGTCGCCAGGGCTCGAAGAAGTGCCATGCGCTCTTCCGTGTGGCTGGTCCACACACCCACCCGGGCCAATACGTGAAAGAACGGCTTATCCGGATGCGCCTTGCGCTCCACGTCGTTGGCCATGGCATTCAACTGACCAGAGGGCGCCTGTTGGGCATACCGATATTGCATCTGTTGGGTACCGTAAAGCCCGGCGAGATACTGAATGTCGATTAGTTTTTCGACATTCCGATGCCACCGATGGTCGGGATGGGACGGCTGGACTATGGCCTGATACACACCAACTGTGTCTGCAGGCAACCCCGATAGCGCGCGTAGAAAGACCTCCAGCGGGGGAGTCTGGAATTCGGCCGGACGCGTGAGTTGCTCTGTGTACGGAGGAGGCATGCATGTCTCAACAAACGCGAAGCTGTCCCGGGCCTCATCAAACATCGTGATCAGCGACGACACAGGCAACGAAGACAGCTCGCAACCTGGAAATTGACTCGAGAAGGCCACATCGAGAACGGGGGCGTCGTCGGCGTGGCAGAGAATGCTGACAACAACCCGGTCGTGGCCCCCGCAGATTTCATAGACCATGTGATGCGACATCACCTGCAGCTGTTTGATAAAAGCCTCTGTTCTCAGCCAATCGCATTCGTAATCGACTGGTATCCACACTTGGTACCGTGACCACTCCGAGGGTTCCAGTACAGCCGCGGGTGTGCACATGGACCAGTCTGGTTTCCGCATGACCTCATGGGGATCGCGCATGGGCTCATGGGCCGGCTCGATGCACACCGGCTCAGAGTGAATGGTTGGGGTACATCCCTTCATCAGCTCACGCGCACAGACTAGCTGGAGCTTGTCCGCCAACATCGGCGATTCATTCTGAGACGGCACTGGCACTGTGGGCATCCGGAAGCTCCCTTCTAAAAGAAGGGCGGCGGAACTAGCCGCGGGATTTCTGTTTAGCGGATGTTGCGGAGCTTGCGCACCAACCTCGGATGCTGCTTCAGGAACCGCCCGAAAACTGGCACCAAGTAGTCGGTACCCTTGCTTGTCACGTCTTTCGGAAGTAGGTGACCAAACGTAAACAGATAATCGGACGCTGCAAGGCGAACAGCGCCGTCGGATTGTCTGTCTAGGTACCGGTCAACGCGGTTCGAAATGGCACGTTCGGCAAAGGTATCGGCTACGACGGCGGCCGCCTCTTGAATCACGCCGTTGAGGCCCCCATCATGGCCGTGGATAATCCTCTCGTAAACGAGCCGTTCGGGGTACGGTCCATACTTGGGCTCGAACACCTGGCGGAACGTGCTTCTGGCCATGTACGCATTGCCGGCAAAAGAAGGATCCAAAACGGCCGCATTGATGTCCGCGAAGAACCTCTCCATGAGTCGCTCGCATGAACTCCAGTCGTGAGCGGAAAAGGACCGAGAGGAAAACGCATTCACTGCACGGTCTACCTTGCTCAAATACTCATCGTAGATGCGAGTAAGGTCATCAACGAGGAAATCCAATCCGGACATCATCGCTTGATCCCCTTTAGTACCTTAGACTCCAGCTTCAACAAGAAAGAACAAGAAGCTTTATACTTGCCAGACATAAGCGATTCTTCTGCAAGGGTTTAGAAAGCGTGAAAACTGACGGGTCTGCGGCGCTCCACTGGGTTGTGGGCAGAGCCCACGTCAGATTCTTCGATAGACAGAGGCCATCTGTTCGGCTGCACCCACCACAGCACGAATAAGAGTCTCAATATCCTTCACATACAGCCACGGTCTATCGCGGTCAATGCCCGGTAGCACGTCCGAATGGCGCTCAATGAACTCCTCTACCATACGCAGCCTCAAGTCAGGGTCGTCCTTAGGCAAATGCCGGTCAAAAACATCCCGAATGTACCGATCAACGGCCTGCCGCTTGAGTTCTTCACAAAGGAGGTCCAAGCAGACTCGCATTCCGCCGTTGAGCCCGTCTTTGCAGTCTCTGTAGATACTTTGGGCGTCACCACGCCTGCCTCCCTGATGTCTATCCAGCAGGTCTTTCCCAATGCTCGCGGCATCCATACTCGATATCCATCCCCCGTGGATAACGCACGCGCTGTAGGCATGCTGAACGTAGGAACCAACAATCTCGCTGAACTCGGCAAAATCCCGAACGGTGTTCTTGGACAACTGATACTGCAGTCGCGCATCGTCATGTCTTCCCGCGACGTTGTGAAGAATCGCGTGCTCATTCAGTTCCTCTATCAGTACGTCTATGGCGCTCATGCCCCAAACATCTCCTCATCTACAGTTTCCTGATCATACTCTTAAGCCCATCCAGATAGTGCGCGCAAGCTCTGATGATCGTACTCCAGTGGTCGGCAATGTACTGGGGGTCTGCTTCCACGACATCCTTTGGAAGCAGGTCCGCGAATCGTCGCTGGAAGACCTTCACCAGTTTCACCTTTGCATGCTCGTCCTTTCCTTCCAACGCGGTCCCGAGCACCAAAAGGAAATGGTCTCGATGCGCCTGCATCTTGAATGTATCGGTCATCTTTCCAATCACGGTGCGCAAGCCACCGTTCGTGCCTTGACGGCCTTGGAGCTTCGCCACTTTCAGGCCTCCTTCATTGTGGAAGGCCTCCTCGACAAGTCTTACGGCGTCACGATAAGCGAAACCGCAGGCCTCGGGAGTATACACCACCCCCGTTTTGGCCTGTAAATGCAGATAGTAGGATGTGATTATTTCGACGAATTCCTCCTCCGAGTCCACAACCCCAGAGCTGAGGTTAAAGGAGAGGCATGCCTCGTCAATGGCTAGGTCGATCGTCTCTGCAATATGGTCTTCACTCAACTGGCGAATGATGGCATCCCATACCCGATCATAGACCTCATCATCATCTGTGGGCCCGGACATCCGAGGAGGCGAGTCGTCTATCAAGTCTCCTTTGACGTGCCACGCCTGACCACGGTTCGCGCGCAAGAGCAGTTCTGCATCTTCTGCATCGTTCTCCTGAGCGTGGCGGAGCACACTGAAGCAGAGACTTGAGGGCACAAGCGGCCCGCGCATTGCTTTGCGCAAGACAGGGGGAAGTGCGCGCAACAGGTGAAGCACTCTCGCCCCGACTCCCGAAGGATAGGCGCCACGGGCGTCGGAATATTCAAGGAAGGCGGTCAATAGCCTCGCTCCCAACTCTCGGTCCTGAACCTCAAACGCCCGGCCGAGACTGCGCCAGAATCGCTTCTCGTTTTCGTTGCCGAGGTGATGTGCCGCGCGGGCTGCCGGCGTTTCCATTTCAGTGACGCCAGTCGGCCGACCGAAATGCCCCGTGTGCAAGCTGGACAGGCATAGATCCTCTTCGTCAAAGACCTCGCTAAGAAGGTTGTCAACGCCCCGAACCAATGACACCCTCAAGCGACCGCGCGCCCTGGCCAAGGCTTCGCTAAGTCTTTCATGCTCGACCGGCGACAGGGCATCCAAAGAACCGTCCGCACCAAAACTTGGGCAAACGAATTGATGAATCTGTGGATGTTTTTGCGCTGCAGTGAGCTTCTCTGCAATATGCTTCACCAAACCCACCTCACCCATTGAGGAGGCAAATCGGCCCGTAGCAACAACATCCCCCCGCAACGGCAGCCGCAGGCTCGCGGAGAGAAGAGCGAGGAATAGGGGCAAATCGGCAGAGTAGCCGGACATGGACACAGGTAATTCATGAGCAGCCGCCGCTTCGAGAGGCTCCAGCGTCACGTTCCACTTGCCCGCGGCCATGCCGAGAGGCTTCAGAACGCCCCTGAGAAGTGGAACAACGACCGTGTCCACATGGTCGATTGTGTCATGAGAGGCCATGGCTTCCTCAGAGAAACGGATAACCTTTCGACTGCTGTCCTCCCGAGGTGAGACGTTCAGACTGCAGATGAAAGACATCGCCGAAGGCCGGTCAACTAGCGCAATACGGGTGCGTCCGATCTCTTTGACTACACCCTTGGTCTCCATGGTCTCACCTCATTCGCTCGATTACGACAGTCCCGCTTTCAATGCCCGGATAGACACACATCATGATCTCGCCATTCATCAGGGAAATATCCCGTGAAGCTTCCGCCGCCGGTTCCCCCGTGTCTGCCGCCAGCTCTAATGGCCTTCCCGCGATAATAACGTCTGATTCCGCAATCTCCCCGTCCCATAAGACTCGGCCCGAAGAAAGAGATATCCGATAATATCCTGGATGGACTCCGCCAAACCTTCCCAAGACGCCCCCGCGCAGCACGTCGAACGAACCCAGGACATCCTCTCCATGCTGCACAACTAGTTCGAGCGATTGCGACTCGGAGTCCTGATCCAGTGCATCCGCAAGTCGTTCGTAGCGTCGACGCATTTCCGGATATGCTTCAAGAAGCTCAGCCAAGGTTCCGCGCTGGGCGGGCTGCTCCAATTCAGCCACTAGCGCCTCTAGAGCAGCGGCTTCCAGATCTTCAGGTGCTTCAACCCCTTGAACCTGCGCCACGAGTTCCAAGAACTCCTGGAAGTGATTAAATCCTGACTCATACCCAGGCTGGCAGCCCAGCCTCTGGATTTCATCGAACGCAAGATCTAGGGCTTGCCGGACGTCTGGCGCGTCAAACGCATCGAGGAGGATAGGGATGAAGTACATCTCATGTGCCATGGGAACCTCCTTCGCTGCCATCTTCCGCAGCTTTGGCTATCCGTCTGAGAAAACCCGCGTGGCGCGCCGCTTCCAGGAAAACGGGATTCGCCTTCATGATGCGGGCAATGTTGACGACCAGAATCGCCTTCTTCCCTCTCCTCTTCTTACCTGCGAATCGGCTATAGGTGGCTGTGCTCAGGCCAAACTCAAGGGCCAAATCGGCGTCGGACTTCTCCTCAGACTCCCAATTCTCAAGCACGGCGAGGACTAACCTGCGCAGCTTTCTCTTGCCTAACTCACGTATTTTCGGCGGCTGGTCTTTGATCCGTGCTGCTTTTTCGTCTGCAACGAACCGGCGCATGCCCTTTAGTTCAGTCTTCTCGATGCTGGCCGATGGTGAAGACTGTTTCTTTGCAGCGCGCTTCTCCGATGACGGGGTCATTGGAACAAGGTTAGGACGCCCAAATTCCTCGTCGATCAGCGCCTGAATGCGTTCCTTCTCCCAGGGTTTTGACATGTCCGGGCGCCCAACGTGTTCTTGAAGCCACTTACGCCTAGCGTCGCCGGCGAAAGCCGTCGGAAAGGACACGGTAATGTCCCACTCGTCCGTTTTCCATCTGTAACGGCTTGAGAGAGGATTGGCTTCTCGTCGCGCTTCTTTCAGGCAGTATCTAAGTTGCCGACGAACGAAATGCCGCATTAACTCCGCTTCACGCAATTCGCGTTCTGTTTCGTTTGCAGGCGGTTTCTTCCTAAAGCTAGACGTCACTTCTTCAACGTATTCACGATAGTAGTTTCGACAGTCTATACGTTTGGACTCGCTGTCCTTGTCCTTGTCCGAGGAAAGAGATTGCGCATTCGGTACCTCCTCTTTTGGTGGATTGCGCTTCTGACCCTTCTTAAGGTCCTGTTTCTCTTTCGGCCTGTGGGTGAAGCGGTCCATCAGCAGGTCAAGAGCACGCTCTAGTACGGGTACAGTGTTAGAGTACCCTTGATGCTCGAGTTTGTGATTCCGAAGCACCTCCCAGAAAGCCACAAACCCGATACGTTTTCCGTTGGCAGTCTCGAACGGACTACGATGTGTCATGAGCTCGTCCAAGGCATGAAAGTTGGAATCTGCTATCAGTTGGCAGAGTTCGGCCAACGTCCGACCTGAGTAGGGTCGTATCTCCCTTTCTCGGGTCCTGTTCTTCCCGCAACCCGAAGTCTGTCTCTCGTCACTCGCCAAGTTGACACTTTCCCATGCTAACCGAGAGGCCGCGCGCCAAGTACAACGTCGTTACTCGATGGGCACGGCAGAACCTGCGCAACTCAATTGCGTAAAGGCCTGTCTGACAAGCCCATACAACCACTCAGAAGTCGCTTCATCTACTTTAGCACGAGCACCTGGCTTCATGCCATGTCCCGGTTGGCAGTCAGGGATTCGAATAGGTGAGACTGCGCGATGGAGCTGGTGAGACGAACCTTACGGCCGTGAAGATGATGTAGCCCAATCAACTGCTGGGATGTCTACAGGAAACCATGAGGAGACGGTCACGGCTACCGACCTCTACGACTTATGACTTCGTGCTCTTTCTGAAGGCTACCCAACCCACGATGAGAATGGCTTCAACCACCACGAACGCCGCCCAGGGACCCAATTCCACGATGGTACGCCCCTCTGTCCGCGACCACTTCAGCAACGCTACGGTCAGAAGGCCGGCGAAGCCGACCGCAGGTGATCCCCCTACCCATAGACCGTCGTGCTCTCGCCGGAAGGCGATGCGGGCCATCACCGTTTGGATTGCGAACTGGAATGGTGCACGCCAATTCAAGCTCATGGGGCAATTCTGTTATTGAATCTCGGTGCTTGGTGGCTACTTTCCGCTAGAGCATGGCCCTCGAAGAGCTTCAAAGGCGGTGCGAGATGACCACTACGACTCTGACACGAAGCCAAAACCTTCACCGCAGAGTGGTCACACAACGTTCGGTTGGGGCCAGTCCCAAACCCTTACTCAATCACCTCATGAAGCGGTTCATCGATGTAGCGCGGACCGCACTTTTCGCAGTGCATGAACGTAGGCTAGTATGAGGTCTTCGTAGTCGTTTGCATATTCTTCGGGTGTCCGTCGGCCTTCACAAGGAATGTAGGTCCCGTACCGCTCCAGGAACTGACGCATTATGTCCACTCTATCCCGCCATGAGCTAGGGCAAACGTGACGGTCGAATGCGTCTCGGATATATCTCTCTTCGCCTTCCGCCTTCAGTTCGTCGCAGATTATGTCAAGGATGCCGCGCAGGCCGTGGCCAATGCCATCTCTGCATTCTCGAAACGCACTGAGGAAATTACCTCCTCTCGATCGGTAACTTGCATCGACTATCTCTCTCGCGCGTCCACGAGCGTTGACTTGGGAAATTCTTCCGCCACGGCCTATGCATGAGGTGAAATGGTGCTGGTAGTAGTCCGTTATAGCGGTCTCGAAATCCGAAAGGGTGGCAATGCCTCGGACTGGGCATGAGTATGACAACCGCGCCGTATCATGTGCGCTTCCCACACGTTGAGCAACGAGTTCTGGGCTAATCTCATCTAGGAGGTCGTCAATGGCAGGGCGCCTGTCTCCCAAGTTTCCTCCTCCATTCATGGCAATGAGGCCGGTTCTTAGCGAGGCCGTGTCAGAGCGAGAGGTCCCGCACATATGTCTTCGGATTGCGCAGGGCATCGGAATACAGCTGCACCAATTCACGGTAGTCTCGGGCGTATCTCTCTGGCTCATCTAGCCTGATAGAAGCCGGAAGTGTCCCCTCGAAGCGTTTGAGGAACTGCCGGACAATGTGAACCTTCTCCTCCCAAGAGCAGGGCGAGACATGGTGATCAAACTTATCTGTCACGTAATGACGTATGGCCTCAGCTTTCAGCGCCTCGGCCAGAGTGTTTAGAATGTGACCCATCCCGCCGTTCGTGCCATACAGAGCATCGCTGAACGCGGCATTCCGGCCAAGACCTCGCCGACCGTACTCCTGTTCGATGAGCTGTTTCGCTAATCCCAACGAATCGGCGCGGCTGAAGGAAGCGGTTGGCGAGAACGTGTTCTCGAAGTGAAACTGATAGTAGTCACTTAGGATATCCTCGTACTCCGAATAGTCCCGGACGGTCGTCGAGAAGAGTGCGTACTTGCGTCGAACCGTGTCGTGCAGACGGGTCACGCGTCGTGCGATTGTCTCTTCATCCAAGTCTGTCAGTAGTCGCTGCAAGGAGCCCATGTATTCCACGCTTTCATTGATCTCAATCTCCCCCGTTATCCAGCGAGCAAACGTGACAACGCAGCAGAACGCCCTTCCGCGTAGGCCTGGATTATCGTTTCACAGCGCGTTGCATAGCGGTCCGGTTGGTCTGTTCGCACGGTTTGAGGAAGCTCGTCAGCACAGTAAACAAAGAAATCCCTCATTAGTTGACACCTGGCATCGTAGCGGCTGCAATCATGCAAATGGCAGTAGTCGTCGAGGTATTCGGTGAAGGCCCGCCGGACATACGCCTGTACCTGCAAGTCTCGGAATTCTCGAGTGATGGCCTCGATGACCCCGGGCAAACCACCGTTCGTGCCTACAAGTGCATCCGCGCACGCGGACTCTGCACCTTCGCGCGGCGGAGGGTAAGCCTTCTTCAGCAAGTCCTCCGCGTATGAATAGACCATGTAGTCGGGCGGTGCCCCCCCGGGTGGATTTGCTGTGCAGAACCAGGAGAAAAGGTAGGAGTAGTATTCGATCACGATGTCTTTGAATCTGCCTCGACCACTGACGGTCCCCGGCATGCCCCGGAGAAATCGCTCCTGTGCGTCATTGATGGGGACCTCCACCACACTCGCAACGGTTCGCCTATCAAGCTTCCTCAGCAGCATTGCTATCCGCACGTAAACCCTCCTGGCAACTTCTGGGTTGCATGAGAAAGACTCACACTTGGCGAGATTCTAGCCTTCCTCGTCCGAGACAATTGCTGTTCTCACGAAGCCGCTATGCGCGTCATGCTACCCGAGAGTTTACCCTATGGTGTACTTGCTGGGAAAGAGCCTGCTACGGGAAGTCCTCTGAAGGCACCCACAGCTGTCTGAGAAATCACCCTACAAGTAGAAGCTGCTAGGCATGGAATGCAGGGCCGGAGCCGGAGATCTGACCACTTGGGTCCCTCATGGCAAAGGCATTGTCCTCGCAGCACGCAGAGTCTATGGGCACTTGCCAGACGGGCAAGCCCGCGCCTAAGGCTGGGTCATACCTTCGAGCTCTTTCTTAATGCAGCCCACCCCATTATCAATATGGCTTCGACAAGAATGAAGGCCGCCCAAGGGCCTAGGTCTGCAACGCTTTTCCCCTCTTGGCGAGCCCAAGTCAGCGCGGCTACTGTGAGCAGAGCAGCCAGACCAATGGCGAGCGGTCCGCCTACCCGCAAACCGTCATGCTCGCGCCAGAAGGCAACGCGAGCCATGCCCCCGAAAACGAGCAAGAGTACCAGCACATTGCACAATCCCTGGTGATCTGCGTAGAAGGTCTCGATGAAGGTGATATCCATGGTCCTCCTCCTTTCGTATTTCGTAACATGCACCTGTGTTCTACAGTATACATCAGGGCATTTGTATTCTGCAAGAAAAACCTGTATCCTTTAATAAACAAACCTTGATGTCAACATTCAGGGGCAAGAGGTTCAACACGCATGCCGCTGGGAGAACGAATTAGAAGGCTAAGGACGGCAGTGGGGTGGAGTCCAGGGCGATTGGCCAAGGAATCGGGCGTGTCCAGAGCCTACCTGTGGCAACTCGAGACGGGCGGCAAAGACCGGCCAAGTCTCGATATCTTGGAGCGTCTCGCCAAGGCGCTCGGCGTGGGTGTGTCGGAGTTCACGGACCTGGATTCCCCCAGAAGTAGCGATGACTGGCTGCCGCCCGGGCTTGCGGAACTTCTGCGAACAAAAGGAAAACAACTCGGCATCACCGATGACGACATTGAGGTCATGAGGAATATCCATTTTCGGGGCAACAGGCCTGAAGCCCCGGAGGATTATGAACTGCTGTACCTCTTTCTGCGGAGATGGGCCAGGAATGATCAGGCCGCTTCGCGCACTTCATGAAGTTGTCTTTTCACCAGCCTTATCAGCCGTCTTTCCCAGTCCGAGATTTTCTTTTCGAGCTCGACGGCCTTGTCGTGCTCGGCTTGAGCTCGGGCAAGCCAGCCGGCGGTGCCCACCGCCGCGCCATGATCCAGACTGGTCTTCGCTCTACGCACGAACTCCGTCACTGCTTGGAGGTGTTTGTCAACCTCAGCTTGGAGTTTTTCAAGAACGTTCTCCGTCTTGAGCCGTCGACGCTCTTCCAGGATTGACTCCTTTAGTAGCGCCTGTTGCTCCGGCGTGAGGTCATTCAGATTGAACGCGTGCGCTCGCTTGAGCCAGCCTGCATCCACGCGGCGGAGGGCTCCGTCGACCTGAAGCAATTTTTTGCAGTATTTGTGAGCATGATCAGATTTAGATAGTGCACTATCGAGGAGCCGTTCAAGGCGCGCTCGATCGTCGGCGCTATCCGTGCCCTTGTTGGCGACCTTAGTCGCCCTATCAAGGTCGGCGCCGATTTCCTTCTCCTCTTTCATTCCCTGGCGTGTGGTACTCCTTAGTTGCTTCTTCGCGAATCGGGCTTCCCTCTTCAGGAAGGCTTCATCTGGTACGGCATGGTGTTTTCCGAGCAGCTGACCTGGCCTTCTGTTCACGACCTTGTCCAGATACCCTTGCGATCTATTCCATGCCCAATAAGCGACGCCTAGAAAGATCAATAGGACGATGAGTGGGTTCTCGCGGACGAATCGGCCCGTTGCCTCGGGCATCACAGCTCTTGCGAGGGCCAAGGCCATCAGACCGGACAGTAGGACGGTGAGCGGCAAGGGCACATCCGCATGTTTCATGAATCGATATGCGGCAATGAAGATCACGCCACACAACAGAAAGGCGGCCACGGGCCCCATTCTCTCGAGTGAGAAACCGAGCTTGCGTTGCGCAATTGCCAGGCAGGCGGCAAGGAAGAGGCCCACTGCTACCGCAAGAATCTTTCCTTCATGACTGGGAAACGACTTGGCGAAGCCTACCCTCGCCGCAGCTGTGAAGACCAAAAAGTACAGCAAGAAATCCAGTAGCACAGGGTATGAATGCCAAATTCGGATCAGGAATTCCATCTTTCAGGATGGGAATGTCGCTATCTATATAAAGGTATGGCACCACCTGCTAGTGATAGTCGCAGCGACCCGTAAGTTACAGTCGCCATGTCGGGATAACCCCGACATACTTGAGCACAAAAAAAGGGGACTCATTCCCAGAGCGGGATCGTCCCCTTTCGTGCGTCAGGCGACGCGGAGGAAGGCGCCGGAGAAGCCGACCTTGCCCGTGAGGAGGGCGTGGGCGAGTTGTTCTTCGGTGTAGGTATTGTTGTCGTGGGCAACGTCGAGGATGGCATTACCGCGGAGGTGCCTCATCGCGTACATGGTCAGGAGCAGATTGCGGAGAAGTGGCGCATCCTCGATGAGGGGCAGGCGTTCCGACCTCGGCGGTGTAGCGCTGATGCGGACGAAACGTCGGTCGGAGAAGAACGCATCCATCTCCGGTCGCCGGTGCACGTACTCCTTGGCCGCCAGTTTGGCGAGCTTTTGGAGCAGCTTCGACTTGTTACCGGTCATGGATACGCCGTACTCACGGAGGATGTCCTTGAGTACGTCTCCATTGCTTTTCCGGTCGTAGAACCCGCCGATGAAGAAGGCAGGCACGCGATCATCCGGGACCTCGGCGGTCGCGGTCGGTCCGTGGTGGTCGAAGGTGTAGTTGAGCGTCGGGAAGGACGGCACCGCTATACGCTGTTCGACCATCTCGGACAGGCGGTCCATGCTTGTTCTGAAACACAGCCGGCCCTCGTCCGTCCGCCACAACTCGGCGAATTCGCGCGCTTTGCGGCGTTTCGACTCGCTCTTGCCGACCTCAGGCCTGAACCGGCACGTCTCGCCATCGCGTTCCACGTGCCAGACGAGGTGGACGTAGTCCGATCCTTCGGGAATCATGGTCAGCGTCACCTTGTCTATGTCTGGAACAAGCCGCAGCCGTCTTTGGGTGTCTGTCGCCCCGCTCAGGAAGGAGGTCTTCCTGAAATTGAGAGAGGGAATCGCCTCCGAAATAAGAAGGCTGTCCCTACCCTCAAAGTCGTCAAGGGAGAGCACCTGGCCGAGGTCATATTGGCCGACATCCTCGTACCCGGACAGCTTGATGCTCTTGTCCTTGGCTTTGAGAAACCGGCGTAGTTCCTGAAATCCCGGACATGCCCGTTCCGCCAGAGTCCGCGCTACACGATGGTTCCACGACTCCCGAAGGCGCCGTTTGGCAATATCCAGGAGCTGCAGGTAGGAGAGGTCATCCACGAAGTGCATGTTCTTCTGGATGTACTCCAGCGTCCGCTCAAACCGGGTCTTCTTCTCGTAGTAGTAGCCCTGCTGCGCGGAAACGTCATGACCGTACCCAAACGAATCGAGTTCCGCCACCTTGACGCTCTCATCGTTAAGCCTTTGAAGGAAGGCGTCTATGAGCGACGGGTGGACGTCTGTTCCATCCTGGTTTGTGGTCCAGGGGTGAACGCCGCCCATCAATACGTCGCGGATAGGCACCTCCACTTGTTCCCACGCCAACCGTTTGAATTGGGGGAACTGCTGGTCTGGCTCAAGCCAGAATCGGAAGGTCTTCAGTGTACTCATGCTGCAACACCTCCTTTCGCTACACCTGCCGCACCATCGAGCAGGGCCTCAAACTTGCGGATATCCTCTTGGATCGTCCGGCGGGTTCTTTCCAGCCTCTCCGGGTTGACCGCGCCGGAGTCGATTAGCTCGGATACGTGCTGATACGCCACGAGTTTGTCGAGGTCGGATTCCCGATCTAGGAGATCTTCGACCTCTGCTATGTACTCGACGGCATCACCTTCGAGGCGGCCGATGCACTTAGTGCTCAGCTTCTCGCCACTGACCCTTCCGGCCAGTGATGCCAGAAGCTCCTGTGGCACGGTTCCGGGCCTCCTCGCTTCCACCTGGAGGGCCGTGTAAGCGAGGAGCGTGATGTCACGATCCTCGTTCATGAGGTCGGTCCAGGCCTTGGACAGAGCCATCTCACCGAGGTCTTCGGTCAGGAGCAGCTCCGCCCGGCGCATCAGGTCCGGCGTCGTGAACAACTCATAGATCAGATTCACCCGGCCCAGTTCCGCGCCTTCCTCGAAGTACGAACTGAGCAGGTCGAAGCAGACCTCCATCTTGTGGACCGCTTCTTCGCGTTTGAGCCCTTCGTCGTTCAGACCCACCGCGATACTGGCCTGCACCACGTACCGCGCGGATTCGACGAAGTCTGGCAACGACGCGCCGAACACCTCGGCCTTTGCCAGTTCCACGGCCCGATTAGCCAGCAGGTTCCGGTGGATGAACCCGAGCCTGCGTCCGTCCAAGGCCACTTCGCCGCCCGTCTCGCGCACCAATAGTGCCGCGAACTTGGCCAGAAACTCGGCCAGCGTGGGCATCTGATTGCGAAGTCGGAGGAAGTGCTCCCCGGATCTCATCAGGGTCTCCCTCTGCCGGGCGCCAACGTCTTCAACGTCCGCCCGGGCAACTGTCCCTGCCGTCTCGCCGTTGGTCCATTCGGCCAAACTCGGCGCGTCATCGCCGTTGATGTGCCTCGCCACCTTGATGCGGTCCGCTTCGTCCATCTGAAGGACATCCGGCGGATAGAGGAAGATGGCAAACCGCCCAATGAGGGCGTTGTCCAGCGCTTGCGTCGCGCTGTAGCTGATGGGGTTCATGGCCGCCCATACCCATTTTACCTGGGTCGGGAAGCCCATGATCCTGCGGCTGCGGATGATCTCCAGCCATTTCGACTGGAGTTCCGGCACCGCGCGGTTGAGTTCGTCAATGAGCACGAGTTCCTTGTCCCAGATGGTGACGGGACTCGAAACATACTCGACGACGCCGTGCTTGAGCTTCTCCACATTGGGGTAGCCGAGCACGTCTTCGAACATTGCCTTCGACGCGTCATACACCAGGAATTTGCGTCCTAGCGCCTGCGCGACCTTGTTGGCCACATGGGTCTTGGCACACCCGTGGCTGCCGATGAGCAGCAACGGGTCGCCGGTGAGGAGGGAAGCCAGGACAAGGTTCTCGTCTGCTTCCTTCCATCCAAAGATACCGAGTTGTTTCAGAATCATGGTTCTATCTCCTGTTGGTCCTCTGTCTCTGTTCCGGATCAAAGGGGAGGCATCCCACTAAGGGGCACCTCCCACAACAGCCACGTTGGGACTCGGTTTTCAGGGCTTCAGCTCACACTCTCGTACGAAGAAGCTCGTGCCGTCGTCGGCCTTGCAGTTCCGAGCATCTTGATGCGTAATGCCTTGTTCCTGGAGCCAGATCTTCTCAGCGCCTGTGGCAGACTCCTCAGTCATGAAGACCTTGGCATCGTTGACAATGCCTTGAAACGTCTCTATCGCGACGTAAACTCTCATGTGTTTCACCTCCGTTTTCGTTTTCAACTCTGTTGAGATGAAAAGGGAGGCACCATCGAACGAGGCACCTCCCTCCCCATTGGTGATTTCTCGGCATCACAAACGCCTGGCACCTACACCGGTTTGCGTTTGTTCGTCACCATGGGTGTTTGGAATCGGCCCAGACTTCGCGGTCGTCGCCGTGCCGATCCCGGATAATGAAATGAGTAGCAAGCGAGTCGGGGTCCAATTGGATCTCTCGGGCTAAGCGCGCCGCATCCTCGAAGGACTCGGCATCCAGGTCGATGATCCAGGTCACTCTGTATTCCATGGGTGTTGCCTCCTTTCTCAGACGGTGACTTCGTCCAACTGAACGACGTCGCCAAGAACCTCGAACTCAGGACTGTCGGTCCGGCCGCCAAAGAGGACGGTCAACGCCCTGAACGTGCGGGCCTTCAGTTGCTCCTGGTTTTCCTCCGTCATGCTTGCGTAGCCGTCGGTGAGGATGACGGCTTTGTCGAAGCGGTTGGCCAGAACGTGCTCCGCGATGCAGTCAAAGTCCGTGCCGTAGGTGGTCTGAACCTGGCCGGCGAGCAGCGTCCGAAATGGAACCTCGACGACCTTGTTGGAGAACAGAAAGATGCTCATCAACTCGGCCTTCAGACTGCGAAGCAGGCCGATGATCTCTGGCAGGTGCTGATTCACACTGCCGGAGACATCGAGATACACAGCGAGACCGCGTTCCTGTGCAGCCTGACGGTAAGCCACGTTGTGGTAGTGAAACGGAGGAACGCCGGCTGCGAGCAGGACGAAATCCCGCTTCGACGGCCGGATGGGGATTGGCGACACCCCGATGCGCGGGTGCGTAACCATTCTGCGGAACCGGTCGACCTTTTGTCGCGTCGTGAAGCGGTCCAGCAGAGCGCGCTTGAGGCCCATGTGGCTCTTGAGCACATCGAGGAAGAAATCAAACAGGGCTTCCCCGTAGCCTGCGGGATGGCCGCTGGGGCGCTGGGCAACGCGTCTCAGGTTCTCGGCTATTCGAGCGAGCGCTTCTGAATCGAAGATGTTGCCCGAGTGCTCAGCACCAGGCTTGCAGGATCCGGCATCGTGATTGCCGAGAAGGATGATGGTCGATACTTCGACCATCGGTGTAAGCACTTTCAGGGCCTGAATGACCTCTCCCGTGCTCAGTTTCTGGCCGATACAGTGGTTCTCGTAGAAATCATGGTAGAGCCGACTGTACCGGCTCTGGTGCATGTCGCTTTCGGGACGCAGCAGGCCCTCAAGCCCTATAGGCTTGTAGAACCGCCTGAACAGAGCGCCGCTCCCCGAGTGACGGGCAAACAGCAGGCTGATCGTCGCGTTGATGACCATGTCTGCGCCGATGTTTTCCAAGTGGCCATTCTGATAAACGAAGTGGCCGAACATGGGGTGCATCAGCTCATGCGTCACGAGGCAGAACAGGTCCGCCGGGCTCGTGACATACTGCTCAACGAATGATGGGTTGTACCGCATGACGCCTTGGGCATCGATGCTGGCCGTGGGGCAATTCTCGGTTGTTTCCACCTTCTTGATGAAGGATGCAACAAAGCCATCCCGGCCGAAGGTTCCTTGAAGGATGCCTCGGACGGTTTGCAGATTGATTTCCATTGGCTTTCTCTCCTTTGTTATGAAGACGCCCCACAGGGCAAAGTTCTCCTGTGGGGCGTCTGGTTGGGGTTTCAGTGGACCTTGAACACGACGTTGCCTGCATTCTCGCGGAAGCAATAGCCGCATTCGAGGCAGGAATCGACCTCTCCCTGCTGATGCCGGCAGGGCATGCCTGAGGCCCGTGGATCGATTTCGATGAACGCCGTTCGCCAACTCTCCGGTGGTGGCGGCATCTGCGGGTCGAGGCTTGCGAGCACCTCCACATTCGAAAGCGAGCGGAGTTGCTCCAATGCAGGGCGTAGCGCGGCCGTGACCCATGAACGGGTGTAGGCCCAGAACCGGGTTCCTGGTCTGGCCTGACAGATTCCCTGCCATGACGCGCAGTATTCGGCTGAGTAGAAATCCCCGCCCACGTGAACACGCACCAGCGGCGCATCTTCGGGCAGCGACTTCAGTACGTCAGCGACAAAGCGGTCCGGTTCCAAACTCAGCGCCAGGTTCCGGATATACGCTCGGCGGCAGTTTCCGCGGAGCCGCTCGAAACGTGCTGCGTAGCAATGCTGTCTGCACCAGGCGCTTGCGCCCGGGCATGTTACAAAGCTGGGCAGACTGAACGTCCAGACCCGTCCAACTTTGGTGTTGCCTGCGTTCGATAGACACAGGGGAACAGCGAATTCTTGTTCCATCGTTCTTCGCCTCCTTTCCAAAGGAAGAGGGGCGAGTCCACCTCCGAGAAGGCAGATCTCGCCCCGTTTTTGGTTTGGGGTCAGGGTTTCAGCAGGGTGGGTTGGGAGTCATCGCTAGGGAAGGTGCGTCGGTCAAGCTAGGCGTTGCTCTCCTCAACAGACCAAGTTTCGCGGTCGCATTCATGGGAGAATTCGCTGAATTCGATGTCTTCCACTTCAGGCCCGCGTTTATGGACAAGGTCCTTTGCCTGCTCTTCGTTCTCTGCGGTTATCTTGTAGTAGCGGAAGTGCACCTCGCGGACTCCTACAAGGTACGTCTTCGTCATGTTGTGCCCGCCAGTCTCATTCTCACTCTGGCCGCGCGTAGCCGAAGGACCGAAAGCCTTCTCCACTTCTGCCTGAAGTGCTGGACTGCGTGCGACGTGTTCCCGTGCCGCCTCATCGGACTGAAACAGGCAGCAGGCGTCGCAGCGTTGGAGTTCGAGCGCGCGCGTGTCGGTGTTGAACATGACAAGCCAGCCCTTGCCGCCGCACGCGGGACAGCCATCAGATCGTGCAGAGCTCATGGCGCGCCCTCCTTGGGTTTGCGATCTGGGAAATCAACGAAATACTCACGCTCAAGGACCTCCTCGAACTGTTCTCGGATCGCCTCCACTTCCAGAGACGGCTGAAAGACAACGAATGTCTCCCCATCATCCAGATGAAGGGTGGTGGCGATGAAGTGGACCTCGTTGGAGAAACTGATGTCCACAATGGTCCGGCCTTTGAGCATCTTCCGGATCTCGTCCAGATGCGCCTGGCCCTCCTGCGAGCGCATGAAGCGCTCAAGATCGTTCATATCACAGATGTCACCCATGAGTTATCACCTCCTTTTCTTGTTTGGGCTTGCGGAACTGGTAGACCGTTCCGCGATGACAGCATTCATGGCAGCGGCACGAGGACCAGTCTCCCCATTCCTCGCCGGAATCGCCATGCAGCACGACGCCGTCCGCAAACATGAGCAGACACTCGCTCACCTCAATCACGAAGCTCTGTTCGTGTCCGCAGTTTGGACAGCGCAGTTCCGAGATATCCGGTTTGGCCAGGGGTTCCGAGTCAGCCCCTTCGCAATCCGATATGTCCTGCTCGAAGAAGCCTTGCGCGCGGGCAAGCTCGCCTTCCCAGTCGATGCCGTTGGCGTGAGACCATTGGTGCAAGGCGTTGAGCAGTGATGTGATGTAGCCTTCGGGGTCGTGTTTCGCGTCGTAGACCGAAGGCTCATAGCCGTCCTTTTGGGCTCGGAGTCCAATCGCTTCGGCCGCAAACTGAAGCATGAACTCATGAGTTGTAGTTTCAGTCATCGGTATTCCTCCTGATTGCGTTCCCTGGCTGGTTGCCGGAAAAGGCCGATTGAATTGGGAATGGACGAACGACCGTACGTGCAGATATTGGTATGCACATACGGTCGCCGGGGTGATCAGTACTCCTCAGGCAAGAGAAAGGTAGTCGCCTGCCGCTTGCCTTTGTCATCCTCCGCATCCGTGATGATCCAGAGCTTGGTTTCGTCCGGAAGGAAGTACGCGCTTAACAGACGCGCACCCGTGGGCAGAGCATCGTCGTTGGCCTGTTTGTCTTCTTCGCAGACAATTCCCCAGTCGCCCGAGGCATGCCGTCGAAGGTATTCCAGGCCGGTTGAATTGTTCCGTTGGAGCACTTCTAAAGCTCCAGGCGTGGCCACAATCTGGCCGAGGTCAAATCTCACTCGTTCTTTCGTGCTCATCTTGATACCTCCATAGATGGTTGAGGCCCGGCGGGCCACTGGTGTCCCGCCGGGCCGGTCTTCATCGCATAGTGAAGGGCTATGCCGCCCGCTCCCGAGTCTTCAGCTGCCGATAGGCATCGAGGACGATCCTGTTGAGTTCCTCCAGCGCCTCATCGACCATGTCGTCGAAGTAGCCGCCGGGGTGGCTAAAGTCTTCTTCATCCGCGTACGAGCAGCAGCCAAGATGGTCCGAAGCCGAAAACGCTCCCCATGAGACGGTCACGGTGACCGCGGCCCAGGCCCAGACATCGCCCTCCTGTATCCGGCAAATGATGTTGCGCTCAACCTCACGGTCGAAGGCGTCATCACCTGAGGCACAAGCGTTGCCTTCAACCGGCACAAACTCCGGCTCCGCTTCGAGCCGAATATCTACTTCTTCATGAGTCAGCGGACGTAGATTCATTCAAATCACCTCCTTGGTATGGCCCCAATAGGCATACGTCGACCTTGGTGGGGCTGGTTGTTCTTGAGAGAGGAGAGTCAGGCGGAGGGGTTAGGCACTATGCAGTAGCGGACAATTCGGAGGGTTCGGCGGCTGTGGCCGTAGATTCAGCCGTGTCCAGGATCAGCTTGACGCAGTTACAGACGCGGTCGAGCACCTGGATACAGGCGCGCACCGTGTCTACCTTCGCATCCCGGGCATATTGCTCGATGTAACTGAAGGCGCCGCCCAGGTCCGCGTCATGAGACATTCCCAGGCATTCGAGGAGTATCGCGCCGCCGAGTTCGGCTACGATCTCTTTGTGCCACTTCTCACCCTTCAGGTTTGTGAGCCGGTGATCTGCCGCATGAACCAACTCATGTGCCCATGTGGCGAGATTCTCCACGCCAAGCATGACTGCCTGGTTGCCGGTCGAAGCATAACGGTAGTAGCCAAGCGGATTGGCGCCCTGATGACTGAACGTGCCGACGTTGATGTCCCAGGCTTCGGCCACTTCCGTCAAAGGAAGTTCCTTGACCCAGGAGTCATATCGATCATCCCCTTCGGGCAACGGATCGCCTTCCGTATCCTCCGCCGCAAAGACCGGCACGGACCGGAAACCGTAGACAATCTGACGTTCACGGTCCTTGTCATCCTCTTCCTTCACCTTCTTGATGCACGGCGCCAGAATCCAGATTGCGTGGCAACCTTTCTTTACCTTCCGTCCAGCCTTGTTCCACTGCTTGATGCCCCGGGCATCCACCGTGGCGCTCAAGGCCACAATGAGCTGGTTGTGCCAGCTCCATTTCCGGCAGGGCACGTCATCCTTCCTGTGGATGAAGATCGGCGCTAACGCTTTCGGCAAGCGCTGCGGCTGCTCGAACGCTTCGATGATGCGTTCAGCAACCTCCTTCGTACGTCTCCCGTAGAGCTTCATTCGTTTCACCTCCTTTTCTTGTTATGCAAAGAGCCCGACAGGGCACAGTTCACCTGTCGGGCTCTCGCGATACGATGGGACGGGGCAGAATGAGCATACGAACGAATGGTCGTATGTTGAGATGAGCGTACTATTGATTGGTCAACCGGTGATTTCGTCCTCCTTTTACGGTTCAGACACTTCAGAATTCACAGGAGCTATCGCTTCCAAGATCAGCTTCCGTCAACGGTCACATTCCGTCAGCGCTACAAGTGGGTTGAGGCACTTACTTCCTTCATAGGTCCTGACTTCCCAAGAACCGGGTGTGGACCTTCATTTATGGCGTCAGCCGGTCTGTTCCTGATGCGCAGCATGCGCTTTCAGAAATGCCATGTGGCTGCGATAGCCGGATGTGATGAACCATGAACATGTGCGCAAAGGCACAGCTTTGCTCATGCTTCAAATCATTGAAATCAGTTATCACGGCAGGGTAGTGACCGTTTCTATATAAGCTTTTCGATTTCACGGTGGGGAACGCAGCAACGGCGATCTGTGAGAAACTTTCCTGTGGAAAGAAAAAACAAGGAGTGTGAACCGCAGAACATCGGAAAGCTGCTACGACCTCGCCGGGACAACACTTATAAACCCTAGTACCCTTATATATATATCTATATCTCAATAGAAAGAAGAAGAAAGAAGAGGTGGGTTCCATCGGAAATTTCCACACAGTTCCGGGCGCAGCTACTCGGGAGTACTCGGCAAAGTTCATATAGAACCTGTCCTTCTTATCCAACATGCCGCAGAAGATTTCCACTGGAGAGCAGACAGGTGGCTTGTCTCAAGGAACGGAATCCCTGATTCAGCAGGCACTAAAATCGTGCAGCACTCGCAAGATCATGCTGAATCCATCCTTTCTCGATGACGAGAAGCTTCCGGAAGCCGAACGAGTTTCGGTTCTCAAGGAGGTATTCCATCGGAACATCCGCCTCAAGCAGATTCAGCGCCTTGCCGGCCTTCTTGCCCCTGTTGTCGGCGGCACCCTGCCCGCCAACCTGCTCATCTATGGGGCGAGCGGGACCGGAAAGTCCGTCACCTGCCTTCACTTTCTCGAAACACTCAAAACGATGTGCTCCACCAAAGACGTCCCTCTTCGCTATTTCTATGTCGACTTGACAACGCCCCGGACCTGCTTCGGAGCGTTCAACGAACTCGCCATTGCGCTAGACGGTTCCACACGCCGGTATCGGAAAGGCATCGCCTTGGAGCACATGCAGGAGAAGATCATTGCCGCACTGGGAGCCATCGAGGGATTCTGCTGCATCCTGATTGATGAAGCGGACAATATCACCACAGATTCGGATATATTCCTCACATTCCTGGCAAAAACACTGCCCAAGAGGGTGCCGGTTCGGATCTTCTATGTCTTCCTTACCAACCGGATCGAGTGGGAGAAGAACCTTGATCCGCGAATCCTGTCCGTTTTGAAGAAGCAAGACATGATCTTCGAACCCTATGACGCCATGGATCTGATCGAGATCTTGCGGCTTCGGGTGGAGAAGGCCCTTGATGTGAAGAAAGTCGAGGAAACGGCAATACGCAAAATCGCGGCCTATGCGTCCCGCGAGACCGGTGACGCCCGAAAGGCGGTTGAGCTCCTGGCCAAAGCGGTCAAAGTTGCGGAGGAAACCACCGGACTGCTGTCGGAAGCCGAAGTCGATTCCGCCGAACACAGCCTCGAGGTAGACAAGACGGAAGAACTAATCGCCTCTTTGGCTGTTCAACAGCGCCTGGCGCTTCAAGCGTGCTACACGGGATTGCGGCACCAGAAAGGCAAGCTTTCTACTGGCGCAGCCTACGAATGGTACCGGCGCGTTTGCGAAGACGAGGGCGCGCAAGCGCTCACCCAGCGTCGCTTTTCAGACATGGTCAGCTTCATGGACCTCTATGGGCTTCTCAACGCCCGGGTCGCGTCTAAAGGGCGATACGGTAAGACACGGGAGATTTCCAGTTCTTTGCCGCAAAAGCTCGTCAAGAGCATGCTTGTGTCTCAAGACACATGACCGTATGGCCATACGACCGTAGGCAAATATCTCGGTTTGATCGCGTCACTGGGTGCCCTTCCATGCGGGCGCGTCTATGGTGGCTCAGGTCCACTTCTGTGCTTGGTGTCCTTGTTCAACTGAAGGCCGGTCTCTTTGTGTCAAATCCAGCCATTCTCGATGGGTCATGTGATCAAGCCCTTGTTAAGGGTTCGCGGGCACGGAGAACCCTCCCAGACGCCAACCGACCTTCTACCGAAAACCGTGCGAATCCATGAGTTTCGTGCCCAGCCAGGTACCTTTGTGGGGGAAGCGTCCGGTCAGTAGGCATTCTATCGTGTTTTCAGGCAGACACTGGCCGACTGATTGGGAGGGTGGAAATCTTTACAATGTTGGGGGCGGCGGATCGGAGCATTTCAGGCCGCATCCCCGACGGAAAGCGACCTCATCACCAGGTTTGCCAGTGTTTCCAGGCTGGTTCTCTATGTGGCAAGAAGTGGCGGAAACAATCGCATTGTGCCACTATATGGGCTGTCGGGGCGGCTCTGGGTGCTGAGCACGTTCGCAGGAGGAACTGACCATGCCGACCTATTCATACCGGTGCGAAGCCTGCCGGAAGACCTTCTCGCTCCAGATGACCATAGCAGATCACGACAGAAAGCGGGTCAAATGCCCAAAATGCGGCAGTCGGAAGGCTCGCCAGCAGTTGAGGTCGTTCGGGGTCAAGACATCGAAGAAAAGCTGATCCGTGGGGCGACGGATCGCCGCCGAAAACCCAAGTTGGCGCCACACCTTACAGGTAGGAGAACAAATCCCTGTCTTTCCGCTCCTGAGTTGCGTTCCGGCACTCCCGAAGCCTGGCAGTCATGTCGGCCAACTTTTCAATCGCATGGGCGAACTTGTTGGAGAACACCCACCCTTCCCGGTAGCCATACTTCCGGTTAAACCGGCTCACGTGGTCGATAAGGCCCAGGCGGCGCATCTTGGCGCGGACGGTCTCAAGGGTTCGGTGGCTGAGACCGTTCTTGTCGGCAACAGGTTCCAGAGCGGGGAGAAACTGGCCGTCGGCCCATTTGAGTTCGACAAAGATGGCTAGAAACGCACGCTGATGATTTTTGTTGTTCGGGAACAGCACAGCGGCGAGTTCATCCAGGTCTTCGAGCCTCATGATGTGGCTGCAGTTT
>Ga0116142_10001251_pt1 | contig 30986 bp, 21 predicted proteins | sample AD_UKC033_MetaG_FD_89785 | JGI IMG/M metagenome (GOLD analysis project Ga0116142, IMG submission 89785) | Active sludge microbial communities of municipal wastewater-treating anaerobic digesters from USA - AD_UKC033_MetaG | ecosystem: Engineered > Bioreactor > Anaerobic > Digestate | place: USA... | reverse complement strand
GCAATTACTGACTCCGCCGATAATCTTTTGCGCCACCAGCATGCCGAGAACCGTTCCTTGTTCGTTTTTGGCGACGAAAATATATTCCTCGCCTTGTTTAATCCAACGAAACAAATTACTCCGGCGATGTCTTTTAATCTGGAAAGAGGCCACTTCGGGAGAATATTCCTTAAAATCTTCACTGATCGCTTTTTTAAAGATAGCGTAAAAAGCCGCTAAATCGCGTTTTTTTAATTTTTCAATTTTGATTTTCATCGGAACATCCCCTTATGGCAGAAATCTTTAACAAGAAGACAACCTCATTATAGCAATTTTTTGAGCGGAAATGAAGTAGCCAGACGAATCTCTTTTAAAAACCGCTCGGAGCCGAATTTGCTTGCCCGAGAAAGGCAATCTTTTGGTCGGAAACCGGCTTTGGCTTCAATCTTCTCAAACCTTTTAATTGCTTCCTTCAACGAATCGACCGACGGCCGATCAAAGAAGATCCCGGTTTTGTTTTCCACTACGGTTTCTCTAACCCCGCCCTGTCTTAGGGCAATCACCGGCTTGCCGGCGGCCATTGCCTCCACCGGCGCAATACCAAAATCCTCTTCCTCGGCCGGAAAAAGATAAGCACGGCAATTGGCTAAAAGTTCGGCCTTTTGTTCCTCGGTAACTTCACCCAAAAATTGAACCAAGGGCCCGGCCATTTGTCTTAACTCTTTTTCGTAACCGGCAAAAGCTCGGCCAAAAATCTTAAGCGGGATATTTAATTCGCTGCAGGCCTTAATCGCCAGATCGATTCTCTTTGCCCTGGCCAGCCTTCCCCCTGCCAGAAAATAGCGGCCGGCGTCCGACTGGGAAAATCCAAGTTTTACCGGAAGTTCAACCGGCGGATAAATTACCCTTGCTTCCCGACGATAAAACTTTTTAATCCTAGCCGCTGTATTTTGCGAATTGGCAATAAAATAATCGGTTTTTTGAGCCGAGAGAAAATCAATCCGCTTTAAAAAACGATTGATAATTTTTGCCGGAAAACGAATCCACCAATGCTTCTGCCAATTTCTTGACGTCGGCAAGCCGTAAAGATATCTTGGCGGTGTATGACAATAGCAGAAGTGAGTCCCTTTTTTCGTTTTAACCAAATTGGGATTATAAGCGCCGGTAGCCGAAACCATCACTAAATCATAATCGCTTAAATCCAACCGACTGAAGAGGAGCGGTGCTAAAATCCTCAAAGGACTGATTAATTTTGCCAAAAAAGGAAATTTTGCAGAAATAATCGGTTTTACCGACCAGGAAGAAAGCCTTTGTCGGTGAGGACCTAAAAAATCCGGCAAATAAACCAAGGTAAAAATAGGCGCTTCCGGCCAAAGCCGATGAAATTGTTCCAATACCCGCTCCGCCCCGCCGTATTCCTTTAAATAATCATGAACTAAGGCAACTTTCATTCTTGTTGTTAAAATAACCTTTCCTGCCCACTTTCCTCGGGAGTTTTTTTCTTTTTTCTTTCTTTTTTTTTCTCTTCCCTGCCGGCAATTCTGGAAATCAAAGACTTAAATCCAAGTTCTCTCAAACATTCAATCGCTTCCGGCCGGTTAAAATCCTTAAGTACAGCTTCTTCTAATTTTAAGTCAACCGGAGCCTCCGTTACCACCGTCGCCAATTTTTGCGACAAAAAAGCGCTTTCCTTGCCGTCTGCTAATTTTTTGGCCAAAACGGGAGAACTGATCGCTGGCAATGAATGGTAAATATTGGCCAATGTTTTAAATTTTTGCAAAAGATCAATTGCTCCCTTGGGACCGATGCCCGGAACTCCGGGATAATTGTCGGAAGGATCGCCGACTAAAGCCTTATAATCAACAATTTGCTCCGGTTTAATGCCCATTTTTTCAAACACTTCTTTTTCGCCAAAAATCTGGGCTTCGGATAAGCCCTTAACCGGCATAAAAAGTTTGACCTTCTCGTTCACCAGTTGGAAAAGATCTTTGTCCCCGGTAACGATAACAACCTCCAAATTTAAGTTTTGATTTTTTGTTTCCCGATCGGATTTACCCTCGTTACCTTGTCGGAGGGCTTGCTTGACCAAGGTTCCGATAATGTCATCTGCTTCAAAACCAGGAGCCTCGTAAGAAGGAATTCCCAAAGCTTTTACCAAAAAATGAACTTTTTCCACTTGGGAGAAAAGCTCTTGGTCTGTTTCCGGCCTTTGCGATTGATAACCGATAAACAAATCGTGGCGAAAGGTCGTTTCCGGCGTATCAAAAGCAGCCGCCAAATACTTCGGCTGTAAATCGGCCACAACCTTAAGCAAAATTGAGCAATAGCCGTAAACCGCGTTGGTCAATTCCCCGGAACGATTGGTTAAGGGCGGCAAGGCGTGATAGGCCCGATGTAAAATCGCATAGCTATCAATTAAAATTAATTTATCCGTCATTGAAGCCATTTTACCACGAAGAAAAAACCGGAAGATTATTTCATCAATTTGGCAAATTCGTCACCTTCAATCGTTTCTTTCACTAGAAGAGTTTTGGCAATCAAATCAAGTTTAGGCCGATTTTTAGCAATAATTTCTTCCGCTTTTTTATAGCCGTTGTTAATAATCGCCTTGATCGTCTCGTCAACCTTGCCTTGCATTTGGGGAGAAATCTGGGTTGATTCGTACCAAATCCTGCCCATGTCGGAAACGTCGCTCTGGGGACCGAGATTAACCGGACCCAATTCACTCATCCCAAATTCAACCACCATGGCCCGGGCAATCCGCGTTGCCTGGCTGATGTCATTGGCCGCCCCGGTCGTCATTTCCTTAAAAACAATTTCTTCGGCTACCCGGCCGCCCAGCATCACCTGTATTTGCTCAACAAGATGGGTTTTGCTTTCATGGGAGCGGTCTTTTGCCGGCGGAATTAAAGTATGGCCCAAACTCATTCCCCGGGCGACAATGGAAATCCGGTGAACCGGATCCATCTGAGAAGAAAAATAATTAACCAGAGCGTGTCCCGCTTCGTGATAAGCGGTTAACTTCTTATCTTCTTCCGACTGAAAACGCTTTCTTTCCGGTCCCAGCTTAACCTTGACGGCCGCTTCTTCGATGTCTGCTGTCTCAATCGCTTTTTTGTTCCCCCGGGCAGCCAAAATCGCCGCTTCGTTCAACATATTTTCCAAATCCGCGCCGGAAAAGCCAACGGTTCTCTTGGCTATTTTTTCCCAATCGATCTTTTTAAAAAAAGGCTTCCCTCGAGCATGGATGGCCAAAATCGCCTTCCTTCCTTCAATGTCCGGCATATCCAAAACCACACGACGATCAAAACGGCCGGGCCGCAAAAGCGCCGGATCCAAAAGATCGCCCCGGTTAGTGGCCGCGACGACAATAACATTATCGTTGGGCGTAAAACCGTCCATTTCCACCAAAATCTGGTTCAGGGTTTGTTCTCTTTCGTCATGACCGCCAGCAATACCAAAACCCCGTTGGCGACCAATAGCATCGATTTCGTCAATAAAGATAATCGCCGGAGCCGCTTTTTTAGCTGTCCCAAAAAGATCCCTTACCCGGCTGGCGCCGACACCAACCAACATTTCCATAAACTCGGATCCGGCCATGGAAAAAAACGGCACCCCCGCTTCTCCGGCAACTGCCCGCGCCAAAAGAGTTTTACCGACACCGGACGGGCCAACCAACAAAACACCCTTTGGTGTCCTGGCTCCCAATAACCGATATTTTTGAGGGTGTTTTAAAAAATCAACCACTTCCTGAAGCTCTTTCTTGGCCTCGTCCACTCCGGCAACATCCTTAAAAGTGATTCTTTGTTTTCCTTTGGCAAACAACCTGGCTCGCGATTGACCGAAAGAAAAGATTGACTCCTGGGCTCCGCGAGCTTGCTTGATAATGAAATAAAAGAAAACCGCCATTAGAATTAGGGGCAAGACCGTTCCCAAAATATCGGCCCAAGCTCTAGACATGGTCTGATCGGCCACCTTTATCTTGACGCTTTTCGGATCAATTCCGACCGCCTCCAGAGTTTTGACCAAACTGTCGGCCGATTCTTTACGGGAGGTAAAAATTTTTTCGTCCGTATAAGTCAAGGCCAACTTGTCCCCTTCTACGTAAATTTCCTTGACTTTTCCGTCTCTAACGTCCTGAAGCGCGGTAGAAAGGTCAATTTCTTCTCCGACCAAGGTCGGACCGGCCAAAGAACTCAAAAAAGACAACCCAAAAAAGAGAAGCAAAATCCAAATCAAAATTTTTCTGAAATTGAGATTGAATTTCAACTCAAAACGGCGAATTAATTTTTTTTCTTTATTGTTCCGGCCGTTGCCGTTCTTGGTGTCGTTGTTCATCGCGAAAAAATTATACCTTTTTTTCTCTTTCCCGGCAATCCCTAAAACTATGGCTTGATATTAAATAATCGTCTATTTAAACTAAAGAAGATGAGTTGGAACAGTATTGTCAATTATCCCAAATATCTAAAAGAGAAACTAAACTTATCAACAAAAATCTTTCGGAAACAAAAAACTTCCCTTTATGCTCTTTTACTTCTTCTTTTTTTTCTGCCTATCTCCATCTTGGTTGTCAAAAAATCAACCTGGCTTGTTCCAAAAGCACAAACTCCCAATCAATCGGCTGACCCCGGCAACGCTTACGATTTTATTCCCGACATAATTTTCGGCAAGGCGGGATTTGGCGAAATTGTTCCCAATCAAGTTACGGGAAACCGGGTTTTTTTGCCGGCCGGAATTACGGTTGATAGAGGAACCAGCCCAAACCGAATTTACGTTTGGGACAGCGGCAACAGCCGAATCCTCGGTTTTACTTCATTGGGAACTTGCGAGAGCGGTGCCAACACCGGCCGGCCTTGCACAAACAATCTTGATTGCCCCTCTTCCGTTTGCCAAATAAATTCAACCAAAAATGCGGATCTGGTTTTCGGCCAACCCGATCTGTTTCATGCCGCCTGTAACGGAGATAGTACCATTAAGGCCAACCCCTCCGCTGCCACTTTATGCTCCCAACGCCATCCAAACCAAATAAGTTTGATTGAAGGACCGGAGCCAAACAATATGGCCGTTGATCAAAACCATAATCTTTATGTCGTCGATAAATGGAATAATCGGGCTTTAAAATACAACGATCCTTTCAATCCCGATAAAACAGAAGGAAAAGGAGATAATATCGCCGACCAGGTTTGGGGCCAACCGGATTTTTTTAGCCGCAGCTGCAACCGGAACGAAAACGACGATTGCCATATAGTTGCCAACCCAACCAGCAACAGTCTCTGTTTAGATTGCCATAATCTTAATGTTATTAATAGCGAGTTTAATTCCAGCGGCCTGGACGTTGAACCGGACGGATCTCGTCTCTGGATTGCCGACGGAGCCAATCATCGGGTTCTTCGTTTTCCTGCAGATTCCGGTGATGCCGACTTGGTTATCGGCCAACCAGACTTTTCTTCAAGAAATCCAAACGGCTGTGTTTCTTACCCCAATTTACCGGCAGAAGATGCCCTTTGTCGGCCAAAAGTGGCCAAATATAGTCCTTTAACCAATCAGTTATATATTCTTGATTGGGCCGATGAAATCAACCTTTTCCGAATTTTAATTTACGACCCTCCTTTTACCAACAATAAAATGGCTCCTTCGGAAATCATTTACGGAGGGCCAACCGACCAATACCGCGATTTGATTGTTAACCAGGAACGTTCCGATTGGAGCTACCACCGGCTCAGCCGTCCGCTGGGATTGGCATTAGATCCTTTTGCTCCCAGTGCTTTTTGGTTAACGGACAATAATCACAACCGGGCTTTGTATTTTCAAAAAATTGCCGGCAAGTGGCAACCAACCAAGGTTTTACCTCAGCCAAATTTGGAAAGAATTCAGAAGTTCGGCTCTTTCAACTGCTCAAACTTACCGGAAGAAGAAAGATGGCGGTGCTTTGTCAACCCGAGTGGCTCAGCCGGTATTGATTCCGAGGGAAATATTTATCTGGAATCTAACTTCCATGAGCAGATTTTGCGATTTTCAGCACCGATTCCCACGCCCCTAGCGGAAGCAACCGGCGACGAGGGAATCGGATACGCAGCGGAAAATGTCTTTCTTAAACAACAGGAAAATGCTTCCGCCGACCAGATGGTGGGAATAAATTTTATCGGTCCGGCAGGGATACATACTCCCAACGCCGCCTTGACGGTCAACTATACAGGCGGGGCAAAACAGCTTTTCGTCCAAGACAAATTCCGAGTGCTTGTCTGGAATGATTACACCAATAAAGTTTCCAATTCTCCGGCAGACTATGTTCTTTTTCAAAACGATTTTAACAGTCAGCTTACCAACGTAAACAACCAGGCCAATAATTGGCTGGTAAGACAAATGGTTGCCGATTCTCAAGGAAGAATCTGGATGGCAAAAGAAAGCCAGGGAGTTTATGTTTTTCAGGGCCCGATTAGTACTTCCCCAGCCACCCCTACGATTATTCCCTTAACCTTAAATCTTAAAAACAGTTCCCGACCAATCAATCTCGGCTTGATTTCCGGATTGGCTTATGACGAAAATGAAGATTGCCTCTGGGTTGCCGATGCTGACAATTACCGGGTTGTCAGAATTAATCACCCTCTTGATCCCAACCAAAGAATTGTTGATCTGGTTTTGGGACAACCCAACCTGGACAGTATTAAACCAAACCGATCCAAAGACGACCGATCCGATCCTCAAAACTGCCCCAATATGCAACCGGACAGTTTTGCCTCTTTAAGCAAAATTTACCTGGATAATTTTAAAAATCTTTATGTTGTTGATGCCACTCATGAATTGGCTTGGTGCAGCAACAACCGACTGATTGAATACGACAAGACTGATTTGACCGCCAAGTTGGAAGAAGGAAAAGTTTTTCTTGCCGACAATGAACTGGTCCCCAAAAGAGTTTATGGCCGATCCGGGTTTACCACCAGCGAAAAAAATAAATATTCTGATGAAAATAAACCCAATGCGCCCTTCTCCATCTCTTTTACTTCCGACAACAGAATGCTGATCGGCGCCGAGGGTTATGGCAATAAAAACTATAAAAGAATCTACCTGCTCAATAATCCTCTGCCCAATTGCCAAACTTCCTGCCGGGTGGATGAGGACTATCTTGAACTGGCGCCGGGAGCAATTCCCCAATTTGGCTTATCTTATCTTATTCCCCTTTCGGTGAGCCAGCCGGACGAAGTTTTTTGGGACAAATCAAATAATCTGATTGTTCTTGATCATGCCTGGAGCCGGGTTCTCTTTTTTAAGACTCCCCTTCCTCCTGCGCCTACTCCAACAAATGTGCCCAACTGCGCCACCGTCGGCAGAAATTGCACCAGCGTTCCTTGTTGCACCAGTCAAGGGACTGTCTGCACGAAAATTACTTCTTCCTATTATCAATGCCAAATTCCCGGCGCTTCTTCCCAAGAAGGAAACCAAACTCCCACCGACGTACCCAACTGCGCTACTGTCGGCAGAAATTGTATAAGCACTCCTTGTTGTGCCAGCCAAGGAACCGTTTGTACTCCGATTGTCCCTAACTACTCACAATGTTTAGTTCCCACCGTGGCAACCGGCACGACAACCCCAACCCGAGTTCCGACTTCAAGCCCAACCCCAACCATAATTCCAACACCAAACGCACCTTCCCCGACTTCCGGCCCCATCTCGGGACCAATAATCAAAGATTTCAGCTCTGTAGCGGATACTTTTATTTATAACTCTGCCGCAAGCGAAAACAGTAATTTCGGCAGCCAGGGAAACCTTAGAACTTCTTTTTGGTCAAGCACAGACATCCGTCAAAGCTTAATAAAATTTGAATTGTCCGAGATTCCGGTATCGGCAAACGTTACTTCAGCAATTCTTAGCCTTGAATCGGTTGCCTGGGGAGGAAAAGGAACTACCGTCAGTCTTTACAAATTATTGCAAGACTGGGACGAACTGACGGTCACCTGGAAAAATAAACCCAATCAAGACACCCTTCTTTTGGGGAGCTTCAATGTAACTTCTTTGGGTAAACACCAGCTCAATTTAACTCCGATTGTCCAATCCTGGATTAATAACCCCAATACCAACAAGGGACTTTTGTTAAAAATTGAGGTTAAGGGGTTTGATCTTTACTTTGCCTCAAGAGAAAACAACAATCTGACAAAAAGACCGAAGCTGACGGTTACCTATACGATTCCGTAAATCAAATTTTTACACCAGTCCCATTTTTTCTTTGGCCTCTCGGAGTGTTTCTTTAGCAATTATTGAGCAATAGTCTCTTCCTTCCTCCAATATTTCCTCGACTAAGTTGGAATTTTGTTCGTAAAATTTTCTTTTTTCCTGAATCGGTTTGATTTCTTCGTAAATCGCATTGGCCAAATCATGTTTGAGATCCTGATAACGGATTCCTTCATGGAGGTACTGGCTTTCGTATTTCATTCTGATGTCCTTGCCCTCGAAAAGTTCAACCAAGGTCAGCAAATTAGCTACACCGCCCTCTTGGGGTACTTCCGTACCCTTGCCGGTATCTGTCGGCGCGCCGGCCAATCTTTTTCTAATCATTTCCAAATCATCGGTCAGTAGAATGTAACTGCCTTCAATCGACTTACTCATCTTGCCTTCCCCTTTTAAAGAAGGCACATAAGCGCCTTCCATCAAATAAGCCTGCGGCTCGGGAAAGGTTTTGCCGAACATCAAATTAAATTTCCGGGCAAATTCGCGCGTAATTTCTATATGGGGAACTTGATCTTTACCAACCGGCACCGTATCGGCTTTATAAAGCATAATATCCGCCGCCATTAAAACCGGATAATACAAAAGTCCCATGTTGAGATAACCCGGATTTTCCGCTTTTTTGTCTTTATAAGTCGGCAGATCTTCCAATCTGCTTACCGGAAAAATTGTTCCCAGTAAATAAGCAAGCTCCAGGTGTTCCGGTACTTGCGACTGGATCATTAAATGACACTTTTGAGGATCAAGCCCCGCCGCCAATAAATCCAAAGCCAAATTTCTAATTTGATTCGGCAAATCCTTGGGTTTGTAAGGAGTGGTGATTCCATGTAAATCAACCACGCCGTAAATGCAGTCAAATCCCGGCTTGTTTTGCAGGTCAATTTGACCCTTGATGGCTCCCAGATAATTCCCGATATGAATCAGGTTTGTCGGTCTTAATCCGGAAAAAACTCGTTTTTTCATAAGCAGGGATGGAGGGAATCGAACCCCCGACCGACGGTTTTGGAGACCGTTGCTCTACCAACTGAGCTACATCCCTTTAAAAAGTAGCAGGGGCGGGACTCGAACCCGCGATCTTTGCGTTATGAATGCACTGCTCTAACCAGCTGAGCTACCCTGCCTGGTTTAAATTTGAAATACAGAAGCATTATAACAACAATAAAACTCCGCTTCAATTAAAGCGGGGTTCTCGCTTTTATGAATATCGTTATCCCGATCGTATAGAAAGAAAAAACCGCCAAATTTATGGCGGTTTTTTAATAACTCATGTTGCGGGGCCGGGAGTCGCGCCCGGCCTGGAAGATTATGAGCCTTCCGTGCTACTGTACACTACCCCGCACAACGAAAACTATTTTAACAAAAAAATGTTTAAACCGCAAGGAAGTGATGCTGGATTTTCTTGGGAAAACTTCCTATAATTTTTTTATGGATCCGAAACTGCCCATTCGCTCCTCTACCCAAGAACAGGTTCCCCTGGAAAATATCAGGGATAACCTTTTTATTCTCAAGGACGGCAATTGCGGCGTAGTTCTTTCCGTTTCCGCCTTGAATTTCAGCTTGCTTTCCGAAACCGAACAGGAAGCGACAATTTATGCCTATGCGGCCCTGCTTAACTCGCTGACTTTTCCCATCCAGATACTTACCCGCTCAAAGCAAAAAGATATCTCCTCTTATCTGGCGATTCTCCTTGAGGAAGAAAATAAACAGAAAAATCCCCTTCTTCAAGGACAAATTAAAAAATACCGCAAATTTGTTGAAGAGATGATTAAAAGAAACAACGTCCTCGATAAAGATTTCTACGTCGTTATCCCCTTTTCTCTTTATGAACTGGGGGCGCCGCAGATTATCGGGAAAGGCCTGATTTCCCCAAAAAAATCTTTGCCTTTTTCCGAAAATTATATTGTTGAAAAGGCCAAGATTAATCTTGGCCCCAAAAAAGACCAATTGATCCGTCAATTCGGCCGCATCGGCCTGGTGGCCAGACAGCTCAATACCCAAGAACTGACGGCTCTTTTTTACGAAATTTATAACCCTAAGCAAGCGGAAAGACAAAAAATTTCGGCCGACAATCAATATTCTTCTCCAATTGTTCAACCCGCTCCGTCAGGCCCCCGGCTAAAACTCAATAGACAAACAATTTCCACCAACGGCGCCAGTTAGATATCGGCCGGTCTTCCGTATCAGCTAGGAAATTGGGCGGAACTATTGTCGGCAAAATAATCACTTTTTCTCCCTCTCTGGTCATTCCCAGTTTCTCCCTGGCCTCTTCTTCAATAAAATCCTTTCCTTGAACCTTTTCCAGCTTCGCCCTAAGTTCCCGGTTTTTTTCTTCCAACTCCAAAATTTCCGTTTCTAAATCCACCAGCTTCCGACCAGCTTTCCAAGTAACATAAATCTGTCTAGAAAAATTCACTATAAGGCTAAACAAAAAAATTATTACCAGGCTGTAAAAAAAATTATTCTTCATATTATGGGTTGACATCATTCCTGCTTCGTGTTATCATTCTCCAATATGAATGAGCCGACCACCATTACTTCTGCCAAATTGGAATTCACGGAAACTCTTAAAAAACAAAAAAGAGCTTCTGCGACTATTCTAGCATACGGCAATGATATCGCTCAGTTGGAAGCTTTTTTGGCCCAAAAAGGCATTTCCCAAATTTTAGCCATTAATCAAGCGGTTTTGGATGAGTTTAAGGCACAAATGGAAAAGGACGGCTATACGGCCAAATCCATCTCCCGCAAGATAAATTCCATTAAAACTTTTTTCCGGGTTTTACAAAACGAAGGCGTTATTAAAGATAATCCGGCTACTTTATTGGCTCACCCCAAATACGAAACCAAACCCCCGAGAATTCTTTCCAAGGTCGAATACCGAGCCTTAAGAGACGCCTGTAGAAACGATGTCCGTATTTCGGCCATCGTTGAATTGATGCTCCAAACCGGATTGCGTATCAGCGAAGTCGCCAATCTGAAAATTGAAGATTATAAAAACGATTCACTTTTCATTGCCGCCTACGAATCCCATCCGGAAAGAGTTATTCCCTTAAACAAAGCGGCCAAAACCGCCCTGGAAAGGTATTTAAGCCAAAGGCCGAAAGACATCAAGGAAAAAGCAATTTTTGTGACCAAAACCGGCCGCTCTTTCTTAATCAGAAATATCCGCTCCGCCATTGAACGCTACTTTAGCCAGGCCGATCTTAAAAACGTCAAAGTTAACGATTTGCGTCATACCTGGGTATTCTATCAACTGGACGCGGGCGTTTCCGTAGCGACGATCGCCAAACTGGCCGGCCACAAAAGAGTTTCCACGACGGAAAAATATTTGGAACTAATCGGCAGTAAAAAAGAGCAAGCGGCTAAACTGGAAGAATTGTAAACCTTCTTTATTTTTGATTGCCTCCCTCCCCTTCTTTGTTTAACTAATTTTTAATGGCAGAATAGAAATATTGGGAGGTTAGGATTTTATTTATAAATAGTAGGCTCGCTTGGGATCGAACCAAGGACCCTTTCTTTATAATTTGCTTCGCAAAGTATATTGAATTTCGGACTAAGGTGGACCAGCTTGGATTCGAACCAAGGACTCCGTCTTTATAAGAGACGTACTCTACCGCTGAGTTACTGGTCCAAATTCATTATTAAATTCATTATAATTATTAAATTCATTATAAGAGAAATGCTCTACCACCGAGCTACGAGCCCCCCAAAATTAGCCTAATTTTAACAGATTCGAAGCAAAAAGGAAAAAATCAGGTAGCCAGTATCAAATATCCGAGCTACAGTCTCGCTCTTTGCGCAATCTCCGCCTCTACCACTGCCTTGGAACGGCCATACTTCAACCTTGACAGCTCTTTTACCATCTCGGACATTTTCGGATTCTGTTGCTGCCAAATCGGCGGCATGTCTTGTTTCATGGTCATCGAAAAAGCCGGCACCGGTTCGTTACCGACCAAAGTCTTGACATAAGCATTGTAAGCTTCAATATTAAGCAAGTCCGATTCGGAAAAGGTCGGCGTATATTCGTGTTGCAAATATTGAGCGTCGGTAACGCCTACCCGAAAGCTGATTTTGGTGCCGCAGTTGCCGAAAACCGCGTTTTTGACTTCGTCATCCATTTGGCCGATAAATTGGTTGGCCACACAAAGACCCAAATGAAACTTTCTGGCCTCGGAAAGAATTTGGGCAAAATCGGGAGTGGCAAAGTTTTGAAACTCGTCAACGTAAAGATAAAAATCTTTTCTTTGGGCTTCGGGGATATCCGAACGACTCATCGCCGCCATCAGGATTTTCGGAACCAAAACCAAACCCAAAAAACTGGAATTTTCTTCCCCAATCTGGCCTTTGGCCAGATTGATAATCAAAATCTTCCCCTCATCCATCACTTTCCGAAAATCAAAGGAGGATTTAGACTGGCCGACAATATTTCTCATCATCCGGTTGGTGACGAAACGACCAAACTTGGAAACAATGTAATCCAAAACCTCGGATTTATGAAAATCGGCGGTCTGGGCAATCTGGTCGGTCCAATAACGCCGCACCATCGGATCCTGAACCTTGGGCAACAATTCTTGAACAAAGTTCTGGTCTTGAAGCGCCCGCATTACTTCCACAAAAGTTGCTCCCGGTTCGCACATTACCGTTAACATTGCGTTTCTGATTGCGTGCTCAAACCGCGGCCCGATAATTCCGGTTTTATAAGGATCGTAAAGTTTATACATCAAATTGATAATCGCCGAGGCGATAAAATGTTTTTGGTCCTCGCTTTGGGCTTCAATCAAATTCAAACCCATCGGTCTTTCCGTATCAGCCGGCGAAAAATAAATCACATCCTCTGCTCTTTCCGGCGGAATCAGTTGCATCACCATTTCAAAAGTGTCATGAGGATCAATAAAACAAAAACCCTTTCCGGCTTTCATATCCTGATACATCATTTTGGCCAAGAGTTGAGATTTTCCGGTTCCGGTGGCGCCAATAATGTAAATATGGCGCATCCTGTCCTTGTCCTGAATATAAACCGGCACCTCAATCCCCCGAAAGGCGCTTTTTCCCAAATAAAGTCCTTCCTTGGGAATTTGCTGAGGAGCCGGCGCCCTTTTGGCATTCAGCCAAAAAATAAAAGGTGTTTCCACGGTTTTATTGGGCAAGTGAAAAATTCCGGCCAATTCTTCGGAAGATAAAATTATTTTGTTGCGGAAAAAATAGAGCTGCGGCGGATAACGGTAAATAAAATCGGTCATAAATAACTTGTTTAAACGGATTTTCCGACTTTTAAAGCCGTTTTGATCGGAGTTAAATTGCTCAAACGCCGCCTTGAGGTTAGCCAAATGCGCTTTTGCCGACTCCATCGTCGGCGAAGAAACAACCATCTTCAAACTGACTTCAAAACCAGGCTTAGTGCATTTATTTTCGATTGCTTCCAATTGCTTCGGATCGGTTTTATAAGTTGCCTTTTCCGGATCGGATTCGGTTTTTTTGGTTTTGGCCAAAAAGCGTTTTCCCGAAGAGGCCCATTTCCGATTAGCCGGCGTAAATAAAAGCTGAATTGCCGCTCCTTCTCCGGGTTGCATCTTGGCCAAAGCGGAAGTTATTAAGGCCAGCGGGTCGGTCGGCAAATCCTTATAAACTTTAATCGGGAAAAAAGGAGCCGATCGGAATTGAAGCTCGGAAAAAGCGACTTTGCCTTTTTCGGAAAAAATATTGTATTCTTTGGCTTCCTGAATTTCGGCTCCGGGATAAGCTCCATGAATCTGTTTTTCCACCATGTCCCTTAATTTCCCGGGGACGGAAATATAAAAACGAACATCTTCGGGTAAACCGACTATCTCAAAAGAAAGAAAGTCCTGGGATTTTAAAAATTCAAAGCGACCGCCCTTTCTTAACGAGGAAAAGGCGGCAAACATTTGTTCGGCCGCGTCAATTTTGATCTCGTTGTCTTTGGGAACGGCGACCTGAAGCAAAACATAACCCAAAGACTTTTTTTCCCGAAAACGATTCCGCCACCAAACAACCAGAAAATAACCGGAGATAAAAAGAAAAATCAGAAAAAATACCCCGAAGGTTAAAATCTCCAAAACCAATTGGAAATTGGCTAAAAATAGGTTGTCCAAAAAATTGGAAACTGGTTCACTGGGCGGCATTTTCTTCCTTTCTGAAGACGGTCTGTTTGTCAAACATCTTAATCAAGCGGCGGCACCATTCCGCCAACCAGCGGACCGATTCGGAAACTTTTTGTTTTAAACCAAAAAGAAACGTTGCCTCGCTTATCGGCAAAACAATCTGCGTCGGTTGGGCGGACGGCGCGGTTACTAAAGTTTGGCCGTAATCATCAGTAATCGGTTTGGCCAAGTAAATCTCCTTTTCAATTTTTTCAATATAGGGCTGGACCTCTTTTTCGATTTCTTTTTCCTTTTCTTCAACCACCGGAAAGCGCTCCTCTTCTTCATTAAAAAGAGAGTTCAGAACTTCCTTCTCTTTACTCATTGATCCGGCCGGAGACGAGGTAACGGGCAGTGCCATATATTTATAATATAGTATAAATTGACCGGGAAATAAAGGTAAGGAGAGATTAAAAAAACCGACCGGAAAAATTAATCTCCCCTAATTTCAGCCGTAGGAATAATTTTTTGGACAATTTTCAAAGATTGCTTTAACTCTCCGGACGTAAACGGTTTCAGCTCACTAAACCGAAGATCCAAACAATTAGTCGGTCGGAAGTTCTGCAAAACCCAACGATAATTTACAATTTTTAATTTACAATTTTCAATTAAAGATCTTATCTCGCCCGCCATTTGAATTAAAATCTTTTCATTGTGCAACCCCGGCACGACCGTGGTCCGAAACTCACAACCTATACCACTTTTTAAAATCAATTCCATTGAAGATTTAACATTTGACATTTGACATTTGACATTGATGAAATTTTGATAATTATCAAAATTTCCCTTGTAATCCATGGCTACAAAATCAATTAATCCGTCTTTCAGTAATCGGGTGATTGTTTCCGGCTTGCTCCCGTTGGTTTCAATCATTGTCAAAAAACCCATTTTTTTAAGCTCTTTTAAAAAACCGGCCAACTCCGGCTGCAGGGTCGGTTCCCCTCCGGTAACGACAATGGCATCAACCCATTTTTGCCTTTTTTTCAGGTCGGCGAAAATTTCCCCTTCTTCAAAGAAGGTCAGCTTAGGCTGCTTTTGGGGATCGGACAAGTCGGAGTTGTGACAAAACGGGCAACGGAAATTACAACCGGGAACAAAAATCACCGCCGCAATTTTTCCCGGCCACTCAATTAAGGAAGTTTTAAGATAGCCGGCTATTTGAACCATAATTAAATTTAAAGCGAGAAGTTTGAGATGAGAAGTTAGAAGTTGAAGAGTAAGACGAAATGTCCAAAAACTTAACTCCCACTTCTTTTAACTTTATCCGAATCCAACCTCCCGCCTCTCTCTTCCGTCTTCAGATTTAAAAAATCATTTTTTGCCAATAATGTAGGTCTTTCTCTGTTCAAACTCCTGCTGTTTGCCGTCATTCCATTGCGATATCGGTCGGAGATAGCCGACAATACGGGAAAAAATCTCACAGGGTTGCCTTTTAAGAATTTTGGTTTGGTCCATACAACCTCCCTTTTTACTTAATTAAAAAATAATCTTTATTTTTTACCCCGTCTCTATCTCTATCTCTTACTTTTACTCTATCTCCACCCGGTATCCTTCTTTCTCCAATTCTTTCTTTTGTCTGATTAGATCTTCGTCACATTTGGGACAAAAACTAAAACCACCCTTAAGATACCCGTGACGGGGACAGATACTGAAAGTCGGCGTCAGGGTAAAATAAGGCAAATGAAAATTTTCGGCGATCTTTTTAACCGCCGTTTTGACCGTTTGGATATCGGAAAGGCTTTCTCCTAAAAAACCATGCAAAACCGTTCCTCCGGTATATTGGCATTGAAGTTCATCCTGATGTTCCAAGGCTTCAAAAATATCGGCAGTATAATCAACCGGCAAATGAGTTGAATTGGTATAATACGGTTCTGCTTTTTTCTCCTTAACCGCCCGGTTGTTGGCAAAAATTATCTCCGGATAACGTTTCCGATCCTCGCGGGCAAAACGATAAGAAGTTCCCTCGGCCGGAGTTGCTTCCAAATTAAAAAGCTGGCCGGTTTCTTCTTGATAACGACCGATTCTCTCCCTCATAAATTTCAAAACTTTCAAGGCAAAGCTGCGTCCTTTTTTGGTCGCGATGTTTTCCCCCAAAAGATTTAAACAGGCTTCGTTCATACCCACTAAACCGATGGTGTTGAAATGGTTTTTCCAATATTCGCCGAAGCGCTCTTTGATTGGCGTCAAAAAAACCTGGGAATAGGGATAAAGTCCTTTTCCGGTAAAATCTTCAACCACTTTTCTTTTGATCATCAAGCTTTCCTTGGCCAAATCCATCATTGCGGCCAGATTTTGAAAAAAATCCTTTTCTTTCTTGGCCAAAAAACCAAGTCTCGGTAAATTAATCGTCACTACCCCAACGGCTCCGGTCAAAGGATTGGCGCCAAAAAGTCCGCCGCCTTTTTTCCTCAATTCCCGATTGTCCAAGCGCAATCGGCAACACATACTGCGCGCGTCTTCGGGGCTCATATCGGAATTAATAAAATTGGAAAAATAAGGAATGCCGTATTTTCGGGTTGCTTCCCAAAGATTTTCCAAATCCGGATTGTCCCAATCGAAATCCTTGGTGATATTAATGGTCGGGATCGGGAAAGAAAAAACCCGGCCCTGGGCGTCGCCTTCCAACAAAACCTCGCCAAAAGCACGGTTAAAAAGATTCATTTCTTTTTGAAAATCACCATAGGTCTTTTTTTGCGGCTGGCCGCCGACAATGACCGATTCTTTCGCCATCATCTTTGGAACCTTCAAGTCCAAAGTCACGTTGGAAAAAGGCGTTTGAAAACCGACCCGGGTCGGCACGTTCATATTAAACATGAACTCCTGCAAGGCCTGTTTGACCTCAAGATAATCCAATTTGTCGTAATAAATAAACGGCGCCAATAAGGTATCAAAATTTGAAACCGCCTGAGCTCCGGCCGTTTCTCCCTGAAGGGTATAAATTAAATTAACCAATTGGCCGAGCGCGGTCCGAAAATGTTTTGGTGGACGTGAATTCAGTTTTCCGGAAACGCCGCCGAAACCTTTGACTAAAAACTCGCGCAAATCCCATCCGCAACAGTAAGCCGCCAAAATCGCCAGGTCGTGGAGATGTAAGTCGCCGTTTAAATGAGCATCCCCAATCTTCTTAGGATATATTTGATTTAGCCAGAAATTTGAAGAAACCAAGCTGGCCACGTGGTTATTCAACCCCTGGAGAGAAAAAGTCATATTACTGTTTTCCTTAACCCGCCAATCCAGCTTTCCCAAATAGTTTTTAATCAGCTCGTCCGAATCCACCAGGCTTTCAATGCTTCTGATTTTGTTATGCAGCTCCCGGTAAAGAATATAAGCTTTAGAAACCGCCACCAGCCGATTTTTAATCAGAACCTCTTCAACAATATCCTGAATCTGTTCTACCCCGGGAATTAAATGACCGTCAAAGCGCCGATCGAGGATTTTACTGACCTCAAGTGCCATTTGCCTGGCTTTCGGCAAATCCACCTCTCCCACCGCCCACATTGCTTTGGAAATGGCAATAAAAATTTTTTTCCGGTCAAAATCAACAATCCGACCGTCCCTTTTGCAAATTTGTCTCACTGGTCGGGAAATCTTATTTGCCGTCTCGTTTAGTTTTGATTTATTTTTAAAACTATTTTTCATCATTCTCCACAAAAAAACCTGCCCCTGTATCTTTTGTGAAGATATTATCACTCTTCCCCACTGAAGCCTGTCAACCGGTAATTTTAATATCAAAAGATATCAGCTCAAGGCCGGGCAAACCACAAAAAAATTTTTGCCGATATTTTGGGCAAAAACTTAAGAATAAATTTTCTCCCCAATTCCTTAATCTAATAACTTTTCTGTCCCTAAAATCACCCTTTCGGAATATTGAGTTAAACGAATCAGGGTCTCTTTTCCCTCGGAACTTAAACCCTGGGCCAGGTCGGATATCAATTCCTGATGTTTTTCCGCTGCCGTTTTGATTTTCTTGGCCAAAACGGAAACATCTTCTCCTTGTTTTTTTGCCTCTTCCAGATTTAAAACCGCCTGTTCAAGGTATTTTTCCGCTTTTTCTATAGTGGTAATTCCCAGGTCAATTTTATTGCCCTCAATTAAAAATCTACCTGCTCCGAGTCTTTTGTCGGCAAAAAGCAAAACAATTTCCGCTTTTTTCTCCGCGCCAGAGGTCAACCATAACCAAATTCTGTCCCTGATCATTTTAAAAGAATAAAGCGGGTGGTCGGGTAAGATACCGGGATACGGCAAATAGTATAAAATTTCGGCTTTGGGAGTCGGCGTCGGTGTTAAAACCAAAACCGTCTCGGTTTTTGTGGTGACAACCTTAGCCGAAGCGTTTAGAACCGATAAAAACAAAACCGAAAATGCAAAGACCAAAGCTGCTATGACGGTAAAAATTTTTTTCATCCTTTAAAATCACCTCCTTTCATTTTTCTTTTGCTATTTAGAGTAAAACAATTATACGACTTTCGTTTTCCGACAAAACATTATTTTATCAAAAAATAATTTAAATACTTCGCCCGCTCTTAATTTTTCTTCCCCTAAACGACAAAATTGATTAATCTTCCCGGAACAAAAATTACTTTTCTGATTTTCTTGTCCGCCAAATATTTTCGAACCCTCTCGCTTTCCTTGGCCAATTTTTCAATTTCGTCTTTGGCTTCCCTTTTTTCATTGTCAATCGTCAGTTTTTCCCTTAACTTGCCGTTAACCTGAACAACGACCGTTACCATTTCTTCCCGAATCAAAACCTTATCGTATTCCGGCCAATTTGTGGCGTGAATTGAGAAATTGTTTCCCAATCTTTCCCATAATTCTTCGGCCAGATAAGGCGCAAAAGGAGCTAAAATTTGGAGAAATTTTCCGGTATCTTCTTTGGCTAGCTCCGAATTTTCTTCCTGCCAAACATTAACAAATTCCATCATGGCGGCAACCGCCGTATTGAATTTCATTCTGGCAATATCCTCCCCCACTTTCTTAATTGTCTGGTGTAATTTTCTCTTTAAGTTCAAATTCCCGCTCCCCGCCTTTTTCTCCGCTTCCAACTCACACTTCCCGATCACTAACCCCCAAACCCGCTTAATAAAGCGGTAACATCCTTCCATGCTTTCCTGGCTCCAAGTCATTGTTCCCTCAAACGGACCCATAAACATCAGGTAGGTTCTTAAGGCATCTACCCCAAAAGCTTCCCAAATCACATCCGGATTGATCACGTTTCCTCTGGACTTGCTCATCCTTTGGCCGTCTGATCCCAAAATCACTCCGTGAGACAACCTCTTGTAATAAGGCTCTGGATGCTCTTTCGGGACAAATCCCTGATCCCACAAAAATTGATAGGTAAAACGCGAATAAAGCAAATGAAGAGTATTGTGCTCATCCCCGCCGACGTAAATATCCACCGGCAGCCAATATTTTGCTTTTTTTAAATCAACCGGAGCCTTGCTGTTACGAGGATCCAAATAGCGCAAGAAATACCAATCCGAGCCCGCCCAATTCGGCATCGTGTCGGTTTCTCTTCTGGCCGGGCCGCCACACTGCGGGCAAACGGTCTTAACCCAACCTTCAATCCCCGCCAAGGGAGATTCTCCGGTTTCCGTCGGTTGATAATTTTCAACCTTGGGCAACTCTACCGGCAAATCGCTTTCGGGAACCGGTACCTCCCCGCACTTTGAACATAAAATTATCGGAATCGGTTCCCCCCAATAATGCTGCCGGGAAAAAATCCAATCGCGAAGATGATAAGAAACCGTCTTTTGGCCGATTTTCTTTTCTTCCAGCCATTGAACTGCTTTTTTAATTGCCTCCCCTGTCGGCAATCCGTTCCACTCTTCGCTATTGATACTGGTTCCTTTTTCCGTTTCAAGATAGGGAGCTTTTGTAAAATCCCATTCTTTTTTGGCTGCAATTACCGGAACAATCGGCAAGCCAAATTTTTTGGCAAAGGCAAAATCCCGATCGTCGTGAGCCGGAACAGACATAATCGCCCCAGTCCCGTAAGTGCTTAAAACAAAATCAGAAATCCAAATGGGAATCTCTTTTCCCGTTACCGGATTAACGGCCATCAGTCCGCTGAAAACCCCGGTTTTTTCCTTGGCCAAATCGGTTCTTTCCAAATCCGATTTCTTTAGAGACTTCTCAACATAATGTTTAACCTCGTCATTATTAATTTGATCAACAATTTCGTGCTCGGGGGATAAAACCATAAAAGTCGCTCCGTACAAAGTATCCGGCCGAGTCGTAAAAACTTTAATTTTTGATTCCCGACCTTTAATGGCAAATTCAATTTCCGCCCCCTCGGATTTTCCGATCCAGTTTATTTGCGCCGCTTTAACTTTCTCAATAAAATCGGTCCGGGAAAGTCCTTCCATCAACCGATCGGCATAGTCGGTAATTTTAACCACCCATTGCTTGATCCTCTTACGGGTTACTTCCGCTCCACACCTTTCGCAGCTTCCGGCAACAACTTCCTCATTCGCCAGCCCGATTTTACACCGGGGGCACCAATTAATCGGCATTTCGACTTTTTTGGCCAACCCTTTTTTGTACCATTGCAAGAAAATCCATTGCGTCCACCGGTAATAAGCCGGTTCCGTTGTGGAAATTTCTCTTTCCCAATCGAGTGATAAAGCCAAGTGTTTAGCTTGGATCTTAGAGTTGGCAATGTTTTTGACAGTCGTAATCATCGGGTTAATGCCGGTTTTGATAGCGTAGTTTTCCGCCGGCAAACCAAAAGCGTCCCAGCCGATCGGCAGCAAAACATTAAAACCGTTCATCCGGCTAAAACGCGCCAAAACATCAGTGCCGGTAAAAGAAAAAGTGTGGCCGACATGCAGTCTTTCCCCCGAAGGATAAGGAAATTCAAAAAGAATATATTTTTTGGGTCTTTTATCAAAATCAATTGCCCGATAAAGATTCGCCTCTTCCCACCTTTTTTGCCATTTCGGCTCTATCAAGCGATGATTATATTTTTCAGCTGTTTCCATCTTCTAAATATTATTTCTCTTGCCGCTTAAAAGGCGGGCAAAATCCCCAAAGAAAGCAAAATCCCCAAAATAACGAAACCGATAAAGGTAAAAACGGTAAACCCGGCAACAAAGATCAAAAGCAGGAAAAGCGGATTTTGCTTGTTTTCTTTATTCATGGACATGCCTTATTTTAGCACAGAGAACCTAAAGTCCCAAAATTACCTGCCAATTCCAAAGAAAATGCCAAACGATTGAGGGGACCGTATTGTAAGTTAAAGAGAATAACAATCCCGACCCAAAACTCATGACCGAAAGTAACCCTAAGGCCGCCAGAATCTGTTCTCCGCTCAAACGAAGAACAAAAATACTGATTGGCAGATGAATTAAAACAAAACCCAAACTGACCAAAAGGTTTGCCTTCCAGGCCTTTCCCAAAGCTTCCCATAAACGATTAAACAAATAGCCGCGAAAAAATGTCTCCTCAACTACCGCCGTTAAAAATTGAATTGAAATCGTTACCAGGCTGGATAAGGGCAAGGTCCCGAGAATTGTCAAAAAAGAACGGGAGTGGCGGGAAAAACCGACAATTAGACTTTCCAAAACAACAAAAACCAGAAAATAAAAAATGACCCAAAGACTGGTTTGAAAGTTTTTGCCTAAATAACCCAATGAGGAAAAGAGCGGCCGCTTCTCCACTTTTCTGATAAGATAAATTGTCGGCAAAAGCCAAAGAGCCGGCTTTATAGCTGCTTCCTCCCAGAACAAGGGTAAACGAAAAAAATAACGATAAACGGACCAACCAACCAAAACCAGAAAAAAATCCAAAAAAGCCAAGGAAAGCGTTCTTTTTTGAGCGGAAAGTGAGGTCTTGGCAACCTGGCAACCCTTGAAGGAAAAATCAATTGCCGTCAAAATTTCCTCAATTTTTTCTCTTGCCGAAACCAAATTAACCAAATTGTCTTTTTCCGGGAAAAAATGAAAAACCATATTGCGGGAATTTTTCCAAGTATGCCAAAGCTTAGAAGAAATCTCTTCTCCGCCGCAAAAACGAGTCAATTTTTCATAAACCGATTCCCGAGGATATTCTTTGTAAATCGCCGGGTTTAAGGCCCGGCCGATTCTAAATCTTTCTCCGGAAAACTGGCTGCGATTAATCAACCCCAAATCAAAAAATAATTTTTTAAGAAAGCCCTCGTAAGCTCTGGCTGCCGGAAAAACAACAAAGGAATAGTCAAGAAAACCGGAAGGGTTTTTTTCTTCCTTTTCCAAAAGAATCAGGCTTTGCCTAAGCAAATCCTGTTGGACACCATCCAAAAAACTCCACCAGGATTTTTTGCTTAAATCTTCCATCTTTTTTATTATACTCTTACTTTATCTCTTCCTTTTACTATTTTTGGTATAATTCAGGCAATGAAACCCCGTAAAAGAAAAATCCGAACCCGAAGAAAATCCAAGCTTTTATCTTTGTTCAAAGAAAAAAAATTTTGGCTGCTGATTTTTTTTGTCGGCTTGGCCGCTTACTGGTTGGTTTTTAAAGACCTTCCTTCCCCGACTTCCTTGACTTCTTCAAAAATCAATCCCGTTTCCACCAAAATTTTAGACCGCAACGGAAAACTACTCTACGAAATTTATGTCCAAAAAAACCGGACTCCGGTTAAGCTTTCCGAACTTCCCGAATACATTAAACAGGCAACCATCGCCTCGGAAGATAAAGATTTTTATAAACACGCCGGTTTTGATCTTCGGGGAATTGCCCGGGCCCTTTTTAATACCGTTTTCCGCCGAAAATTACAGGGCGGGTCAACAATTACCCAGCAGCTTGCCAAAAATGCCTTGTTAACACAGGAAAGGACCATTCAGAGAAAAATTAGGGAAGCCCTTTTGACCTTGGCGATTGAATTAATCTATTCCAAAGATACCATTTTGGAAATGTATTTAAATCAAATTCCCTACGGAGGAACCGCTTACGGTATCGGCGCTGCCGCCGAAAATTATTTCGGTAAAAATGCGGCCGATTTAACGCTGGCGCAAGCCGCCCTTTTGGCCGGACTGCCGGCTTCTCCTACCCGCTATTCCCCTTTCGGCTCCCAACCGGCACTAGCCAAAAAACGCCAGGAATACGTTCTGGACCAAATGGTTACCGTTAAATTTATTAAAACCGACCAGGCGGAAGAAGCAAAAAAAGAAATTCTGACTTATAAAGAACACGGAAAAGGAATCAAGGCTCCCCATTTCGTGATGTATGTTAAAGAGAGGCTGGAAGAAGAATACGGCCAGCCAGTCATAGAGCAAGGAGGCTTAAGAGTAACCACAACTTTAGATCTGGATCTTCAGGAATTTGCCCAGCAAGCCGTCGCTTCCGAAGTTGCCAAGTTGAAAAAAGAAAAGGTCTCCAACGGCTCGGCCTTAATAACCAATCCCAAAACCGGAGAAATTCTCGCTATGGTTGGATCCAAAGATTATTTTGATAAAGAGATTGACGGCAACGTTAACGTCACAACTTCTTTAAGACAACCCGGCTCGGCAATTAAACCCCTTAATTACGTTTTGGGTTTTTATAAAAAAATCATTACGCCTGCTTCTTTGGTTTTGGATATTCCAACCTGTTTCCGCAGTCCCGGACAACCGCTTTACTGCCCGGGCAATTATGACGGCCAATTTCACGGACCGACTCAAGTCAGATTTGCCCTGGGCAACTCTTTCAATATCCCGGCCGTTAAAACCCTTGCCTTTAATGGCCTGGAGGATTTCATCGCCACCGCCTCGGCAATGGGAATTTCCACTTTTAAAGACCCGAAAAATTACGGTCTTTCCTTGACTTTGGGCGGCGGAGAGGTCAAGATGGTTGACCTGGCCACCGCTTTCGGCGTCTTGGCCAACCAGGGAATCCGGCAGGACCTTGTCAGTCTGCTTAAGGTTGAAGACTATACCGGCAAAATTCTGGAAGACTCGGCAATTGAAGAAGGCAACCGAATTTTACCGCCGGAACCTTGTTATTTGATTTCCCATATCCTTTTGGACAATAATGCCCGATCGGCCATGTTTGGCGAATCGTCTTATTTAATTGTCAAAGGCCATCCGGAGGTTGCCGTTAAGACCGGAACCACCAACGATCGCCGCGACAATTGGACTATCGGCTATACTCCCAGCTTCCTGGTTGTTACCTGGGTCGGCAACAACGACAATAAGCCAATGAGCTATGTTGCCTCCGGAGTTACCGGCGCTTCGCCGATCTGGAATAAAATCATGCGTTTTGCTCTGGAAAAACAAGATCGGGAAAAAGGAAAGAATTTTCAGGAATGGCCGGTTAAGCCCGATGGGGTTGTCGGCAGCCCAATCTGCCAAACTTCCGGCCTTTCACCGGGAGATTCCGGCTGCTCAACCAGATTTGAATATTTTATCGAAGGTACTGTCCCCCAGGAAACGGAAAATCTGAAAAGAACCATCGCCGTTAACAAAGAAAATGGCCAGCCGATTCAACCCGGGCAAAATATTCCTCCGGAAAAAACGGAAAATCAGGAACACCAGCAAGTTTTGACCGATATTTCCGGCTCCTTTCTCTGCCTTGATTGTTCTTTTCCTTCCGACCCGGCAATCTTCAATCTGGGAGATCTTAAAAGATAGTAAAATAAACAGATTTCGCTTCTTTACTTTTAAGGCAACTTATCCTATAATCATCAAGTTATGACGAAAAGGACAGGTTTTCCTCAAATTTTGACTTTATTTTATTGGCTCGGCCGGCCTTTCTTTTGGCTGTTTCTTCTGGCCGGTTATTTGCTTATAGTCGGCATAAGCATCTTAAGGCTGACTTTGTCCTTTTTCCTTAAAAACACAAAGGGATTATTTCTCCTCCTTTTTTCCTTCCCGGGTCAAATTTTTAAAAAGATTCCGCGCTTAAAAATAAAAAAACCGGTTGTTTCTTTTCCGAAAATTCCCCCATTTAAATTATTTAAATTCAGATTCCGCCGGATTACCTTTCCGAAGCCTAAATTAAGACTCTCCTTGGGACCGAAATCGGTTGCTTTTTTATTGGGAATTATTCCCGGTTGTCTAGTCTTTCTTTCTTTTTATTTTTATATCTTAAAAGAGCTGCCTTCTCCCCAGGAGCTTTCCAAACCGTTGCCTTTGACAACCAAAATCCTGGATCGTAACGGCCAGGTCCTTTATAAAATCTACCGTAACCAAAACCGCACCAAAGTCTCTTTAGCCGATATTCCTCTCTATGCCCGCCAGGCAACCACTGCCATTGAAGACAAAGATTTTTACCGCCATTCCGGTTTTGATCTTCGGGGAATTACCCGGGCCGTTTACTACTTTTTGACCGAAGGCAAATTGACCGGCGGCTCAACCATCACTCAACAGCTGGTTAAAAATACACTTTTAAATTCGGAAAAGACCTTGCGCCGGAAACTTAAGGAATTAATTCTGGCTATTCTGGTTGAGAAGAAATACACCAAAGACGAAATTCTGGAAATGTATTTGAACGAAGTCGGTTACGGCGGCGCCACCTACGGAATTGAAGAAGCCAGTCAAAAATATTTCGGCAAATCGGTTAAGGAGCTAACTTTAGCCCAGGCGGCTCTCCTGGCCGGACTGCCGGCTTCTCCGACCGCCTACTCCCCTTTCGGCAGCCATCCGGAAATTGCCCGGCTTAGACAATCGCAGGTTCTCTCCCGAATGGTTGAAGACGGTTATTTAAGCGAAAACGAGGCTCAGGCCGCGCTAAAAGAAAACATTAATTACCGCAAACAGGAAATTGAAATCCGCGCTCCCCACTTTGTGATGTACGTTAAGGAATTGCTGGCCCAGGAATTCGGAGAAAGGCTTTTGGAAGAAGGCGGCCTGGAAGTATTAACCAGCCTTGATTTGCAACTTCAGGAAGAAGCGCAGGAAATCGTTAAACAAGAAATTGAAAAACTCAAACCCCTCAGAATTACCAACGGCGCCGCCCTGGTTACCAACCCAAAAACAGGAGAAATCCTGGCCATGGTCGGCTCAAAAGACTATCAAGCAACCGATATTGACGGGAATTTCAATGTCACCACGGCCCTGCGCCAACCCGGATCGGCGATTAAACCGGTTAACTATTCTCTGGCTCTGGAAAGAGGGTTTACCCCCTCAACTTTGATTTCCGATACGGCCATTACTTACCGCGTTGCCGGTCAACCGGCTTATTCTCCCAAAAATTACGATAACCGTTTCCACGGAAATGTTTCTCTAAGAACGGCGCTGGGTTCCTCTTATAATATTCCTGCCGTCAAAATACTGTCCGCTTTTGGGGTTGAAGAAATGGTCAAAAGAGGCCAAGCAATGGGAATCACCGACTGGAACGACTCCTCCCGTTTTGGTCTTTCCTTAACCTTGGGTGGCGGCGAAGTTAAAATGACCGATCTGGCCGTTGTCTACGGAACAATCGCCAATTACGGCAAGAAAGTGAGCTTAAACCCCATACTGGAAGTTAAAGACAGTTCGGGAAAAATCTTAAAACAGAATCCCTGCTTGCCGCAAAAAGAAAATTTCAGCCTCAAGAAGGAAGAAAAAACAACCTGCGAGTCTCCGGTTCTCAATGCGGGAGTCGCCTGGTTGTTGACCAATATTTTAGCCGACAATTCGGCCAGGACTCCGGCTTTCGGCCCCAATTCTCTATTGGTAATTCCCCATCACGAAGTAGCGGTTAAAACCGGCACTACCCAAAACATGCGTGACAACTGGACCATCGGCTATACGCCTTCCCGGTTGGTTGCCGTTTGGGTCGGGAATAACAACAATGCGCCGATGAGCTACGTTGCTTCCGGAGTTACCGGCGCTTCGCCGATCTGGAATAAAATTATGAATAGTTTACTAAAAAACCAGCCGAACGAGCCCTTTGCCAAACCGGAAGAAATAATTTCCGGCCAAATTTGTATTCTCACCGGAACTTTGTCCTGCGAAGGCTGTCCGTCTGTTAAAAACGAATATTTTTTAAAAGGAACCGAGCCGAAAAACCATTGTGACCCGGAAAAAATAAAGCAAATTCTTGAAGAAAAAGCCAGATTGGAAGAAGAACAGAAAAAGTCGGAAAGACCGGAATAACAATTTCCAATATCCAATGAGATTATTTTTCAAACTGTTTATATACCAATTCCGCAATCTTGGGTAAAACCTCTTTGGCTTCTTTCTCCAAAACACCCCTGGATAAAATTGCCAAAATAAAAGGTTTTTTGGCAAAAACAATTCCCGCATCGGAAACAACGCCAATCTCGGAGCCCACTTTGTGGGCAACTCTAATCCCGTTGGGAATACCGGTCGGAATTCTGTCTTCCCAAATCGTTTCCGTCAAAAAAGAAAGTAATTCATCGCGATCGTCGCGGATCAAGAGATTCTGGGTATAAAGTTTGTAGAAAAAAAGGCCAATATCCGCCGGGGTTGTCTCCCAATCCACAAAAGAGGTTTTTTTCAAACCAAGATCGTCAATTAATCTTTGCACCTTTTCTTCCCCTAAAATCCGGCTAACAACATTAAAGGCGGTATTGTCCGATTGTTTGCCCATCAGCTCCGCCATTTGCCGGTAGGTCAAAGAATAACCGACCGGTTTGTATTGAAGACTGCCGGCACCTGGCCGCTTGTCCCCTACCCGCAAACTGTATTTTGTCTCCAAGTCTAAATTACCCGCCTCGGCCTCCCGATAAAGAGCCAAAAGCAAAGGTAATTTATTTAAAGAGGCCGAGTCAAAAACCTGGTCTTCGTTGTAGCCGTAGCTTTTACCGGAAGCCAAATCCTGAACAAAAACTCCATAATTTCCCTTTAAGGGGCTAACCAAATCGGCAATTTCTTTTTTCTCCCGGGCAAAAGCCGGGGTCGGAGTTACCGTGGTTTCTTCCTTGGAAGAAATTATTGTCCGAGGCGCAACCAACTGACGGAAAAACTTTCGCAAAACCAGGCGGCCGTCCCGATAGGCAATCACTCCGAAAATAATTAAAAGCGTTCCGGCCAAAACCGAAAGAACAATTTTCCGGTTCCTCCGCAATTGCCGATAATCTTTATCGGATATTTTTTCCTTTTTCTTAAAAATTTCAATCATCATATTAGCCCGGTCTCTATCTTTGTGCTTTATACTTTCCGCTCTATACTAATGATATTAATCATATTACAAAATTTGCATATATGCTAAAAGCAAACCTTCGGGTAGCCAAAACTCAAGAAAAGTACTAAAATCTTTTTATGCCAAATACAAAAATAGTTAAAGTTGGTCTTTTTGTTGATTATCTCGGCTTTCTGCAAGCGACAGAAAACCTTCCTTTGGTAGATTATTATTATCTAACAGCTGAAGACACCCGCGACCAAGAGTGGGCCAGAAAATTTTTACCCGCAGAAAAAATTATTACTTATAAGATCGGAGGAAAGTATGGTTATTTCCATAATTACTTCACCGATAGAATAATCCGCGATTCAAATCTTACCGAAGTTCTAAAGCAAAACGAAATCAGTGTTCTTGTTCCGGGATTCGACTGTTCTCGGTTTGTCTTTGGCTGGGCGGCTAAAAACAATCTTAAAATCGCCTCAATTGACCATCGCTTCCAACATAATTTCGAAAATAAAATATATTTTGATAAATTTCTCCAAGCTAATGGTTTTCCCAAACCAAAAAGTTTTATCACCCAGCTTCCTTTAACTTCTTCTCTTCCTTTTTCCGACAGGTTTGTTCTCCAGGCCTCTGCCTCCCGAGGCGGAACCGGAACTTTTTTTTTGGAATCGGCCGAACAAATTGATAATTTAATCAAGACAAAAGTTCTAGAAACAAAAACCGACTATCTTTTGCGAGAATTTATAAGTGGTAAAACCTATGGTATTTCCGTTTTTGTCGGCCAAGATTTTCTCGCACTTTCCGCTGCCAGACAACAATGTTTTTTCGATCTGGACCAGCGCCATAATAAAGTTTTTCGCGGCGTCCAATGGGTAGGTAATAGTTTCAGCGACAATCTAAAAGAGAAAGTCAACGAAAACTTTTCCCGAATCGGCAAACTACTCCTGGGAAAAGGTTATTTCGGTTTTGCTAATTTTGATTTCATGATTGACGAAAAAGAAAGTCTTTATTTTATTGAATTTAACCCCCGACTATCTTCGGCCACTCCCCAAATTTTTCTAAACCCGGAATTGCTTTCCGGTTTGCCTTTGGGTCAAATCTTTTTGGAAAAATTTTTGGAAACCAAAACCTTCATTCCTGAATCCAATTTCTATCCTTATCCGGAAACCGACTTTGAAGGCTCTCTTTTAGATGTGGTTGTTAAAAGTCCGGATAAAAAGAAACACTTAATTGAAAAAGAATACACTAATGGAATTTACAGCCTAAAACAAAACTCCTTTGTTTTTGAAAATCCAGATATCCGAAAAATTAAAGGGGATAACTTCTTGAAAAAGATAATTTTTTATTCTGATGTACGCCGAGGAGAGAGTTACGGCGACCGAGCCGTGGTTTTTCACCTTTTTTCTACCTACCGACTTTTCCGGCAAGACGGCACCCTTAATGAAGAGGGAGAAAAAGCCCTTGCCGCTTTCAAATATAAATCTTGAGCAAAAATCTCTATCCTGATTTATCTTAAAAACAAATTCGGCCGAGGCTCCCCGATTACCTTTCCGTAAATCCAGCAATCCAAGCCAAACCAGGATTTTTCTTCAAAGCCTTCCTGTTTAAAGCCCATTTTTAAATAGAAGTCGTGATTTTTTCTTCCCTGAGTAATTAACGTCAACTTATGGCCGCCGGCCTTTTCAACTTCTTCTTCCCAACGATTTAATAAATCCCTGGCCAATCCCCGGCCCCGATAACTTTCCCCGACTCCCAGCCAATTGCAATAACTGACTCCGCCGTAAAGACTGTCCGCCAATAAAAAAGCGGCCGGTTTTTCTTCAATAAATTCCAAAAAACCGAACCATTGATTACTTTTAAGTTTTTCTTCAAAAACATTTTTGGCATAATCTTTTTCAATTAAAAAGTTAACCAGATCTTCGGAATATTCCGGAAAACCGGTCTTTAAAACTTCTTTAAAAATCAGCAAAAATTGGTCTAAATTTTCTAACGATAATTTTTCTATTTTTGTCATTCCAAAGAGTTAATTTTTAATTGATAAATTAATTAATTGTTTATAGATTTGTGTTTATTTCGGTAATTAATTCAAATTTTCTCCGGGGTAAATAAATTGTTCTTAGTTCAAAGTTCTAGCCTTTCCATAAGAATTTCTTTATTAAGCCAATTGTTTATGTCGGCCGCTTTGATGATCCCTTTTTTGGCCCCGACCTGGCTGACAACCGAAGTCGCATTGGCAGAGGCAATTTTTAAACAATCGCTTAGTGAAAACTCTTTAATTATTCCGGCGACTAAACCGGAACCGAAAGAGTCCCCGGCTCCGGTTGTCTCCACCCGGGGAACGTCATCAAAAATTCCGCAATGCCACCAAAAAGAATCGCCTTTTTGGTGGAGATATGAACCGTTTCGGTCATCGGTAATCACGACAAAACGGCAAGGCAATTCGCCCGCCTTACTCAGTAATTCTTTCATTTCCCATTCTTCACCCTCGCCCCCCAATAGTTCTTCCATTTCTTCTTTGTTGATATTTAGGAGTGTTATCCCCGGTAATATTGCCGCTACTTTTTCTTTTTGTTTTAATTCACCGCCGCCCGGATTCCAAGCGACCTT
>Ga0116142_10001249_pt1 | contig 31005 bp, 21 predicted proteins | sample AD_UKC033_MetaG_FD_89785 | JGI IMG/M metagenome (GOLD analysis project Ga0116142, IMG submission 89785) | Active sludge microbial communities of municipal wastewater-treating anaerobic digesters from USA - AD_UKC033_MetaG | ecosystem: Engineered > Bioreactor > Anaerobic > Digestate | place: USA... | reverse complement strand
GCGGCATCTGTTGCGGCGGGGGAGCTTGTCCTCCGCCTTGCGTCATGTTCTGCAGCTCCTGTACGAGAGCTTGCAGCTGTTGTTCGTCGAGCTGGGCAAGTGTTTGAATGATGATCAACATCGCTTCCGGCCCGATTTGCTCGAGGATTTGCATGAATTGTTCGTTCATTGGTTACTCCTTATGTGTTGATATTGTTGTTCGGCTTCATAGTCATCTGGGTCTACAAGCCGGGCTCATTGTCAATCCTCTTTGCTATCCCCATAGTTTATTATATAGAGCTTGACGAGCTGCTCGTCTGTATCTAATGTCATCAAGCACTTCTTTCATAACGGGCGATACTTTTGAATTTGGTTTCCTTGCTATATAAGGGCCGCCATTAATTGATTCATTATATGTATAATCCGGATCAGCAAGTTCTTCGTCAGTAAACTCTCTTCCAACGAGAGGGTGTGGAGGAGGATTGTTTACATAGTCTTGTATATTCCGGCGTTCGTCTTTTACACGTGCATCCAGCAAGTTAATTGGATCATTTGGACCAAAATACATGTCTTGATAGGGATCATAGTTGGCCCAGCCCCTATTAATAAGTTGATTAGCGTTTCCTCCCATTTGCATTGGAAAGTGTTTGGCATAACGATAATCTGCTCCAAACCTCCAGTTTTCAAGATTCTGTTTGGTCCATCTTCTTGATGCCGATCTCCCATCATTAAGTTCGTCAAGAGTCAGCGATCCGGGATCGTAGGATTCCACTGTTGTAAAGTCATTCCTGGGACCAAGAGCCCCAATTAATGACCTAATTCTTAGCATTGATGCTTCTCTGCTTAGTTGGGGACGTTGGTTGTTAGTACTGTAATTCATCATTAACTCCTATGCCTAGTTTAGTTTGTTTGTATACATAAACTTTGCATACTCACACAGGTGAGTGATGAAAGTCCTTATCATGTCTTTGTCACATTTGTAGTAAGCAACTTGTGACGGGTATCTGTCCAGCACTTGTTCCACTATTGACTCGATACTGAAGTCAGCAGTGGTCTTGTTTCTAATGAACTCGAACATGTCGTCTATGACTGGCTTGTACTTCTTGGTCATTGTATCACCCTTTGAGGATCTACTCTTGCGGCTCTGCCACGAGTAAGTGACTGCAGCTGATAATCAGCTATGGTCCTGGGCAGGTAATTGCGTCTGGAGCCAGCCCTAGCCTTAACCCTTGTGGCATGATCATTGGCATAGCCTTCCCACTCCTTGCTCTTATAGGTCTTGAAGGGTACTGGGTTGTTCTGCCATACGCTTACGCCTATCATGGATAACAGCATCTTTCTGATGTTGTCCTGGGCAAACCTGTCGTTAACCCCCTCGGGATTGATGGGATCCCTAATGAAGGCAAGCTCTGCGGCCCGTTCGACAAGCCACAGAGGGTCGGCAGCGGTAAGGTTGCCAGTAGCCGTGCGCAATGCATACTGCTGTTCATACAGCCTGTTTAGCTTGCCATGGGTGAACTCTGGATAGATAACCGTCTCAAGGGCTATACGGGGTAGATCGAAGTTAAGCTTCATTTTATCCAGGAATTCCTGCATGCCGCCGTCCTCACGGACTACAGCAGACACTTCCTTGCCACCAAGCAGGTTAAGCATGAACCTGATATTGCTGGCCTTGATCTCGTTATAAGCTTCATCAGACAGCGGGGATCCCAGCAAGGGGGCCATCACTGAGGCATAGAACAGGTTCATGGGATTTCTGAAATCTTGGAACGGGTTAAAGGTTTCGGTAAGGCCAACTTGTACGCTGTTATGATCTGCCCTGATAGCATCGCGGTAGAATTCATAACAAGCCATGGACAAGCCCAGGCCGGCAGCACCGGACATGGCGCTGAAGACCTTCTGCATCTCCGGAGTAATTGACTTCCGAAAAGCCGGGTCTGTCCAATAGGCTCCCAGTTTGCCCATGGTGGTGAGGAATGCTTCCACGTTAGTTATCATAGGGTGTCTGAACGCATAGAGAAACTTGGCCATTGCTCCTGCCGTTACCATCGCAGCGTTCTCGGCAGTGTCGCCCATGGTGTGGGCCCAGTAAGGCTTGGCCGTCGGAGAGAAGTCACCAAGGGCTGCCCAGATATCATACTGGGCGTCCTGCACATGTCTCTGAATCAGAGAGTCTATCAGCTTCTTTCCATTACTGCCAAGGTTATCAGCCCTTGTCGACATCAGATCTTCGATACCAGGCAACTCAATAATCCGGTTATAGATCAGGCCCTTGATATGAGACCTGGCCCGCTCCTCTGATCCCTTCATACTGAAAAGAACGCGCCAGATATTTGAGCTGTCTTTACCACCGGGGATTATAGGCAGGGCAAAGATACCCTCGCCCATATTATCGGCCCACTTCTGGACTATGGAGTTAGCTTGCTCCATGGTGGTGACGCCGCGGCCGCTTGGCGGAGTAAAGGTTTCAAACTCACGAATGACACCAGTGGACATCAGCCACCTGTCGACATACTCGTCTATCGCTTTAGCCAGGGCACTGTTGTCCTTAAGAGCTGTCTCAAAGGCAACCATTCTATGCTGTGTTCCGGTTACCATTGTCATCATAAAGTTAGCGGCAAGCGTGTTGTTTATGGCTGAGCCGGGCATCATCAGGTATGAAGCGGGTATAAGGCCAGCTGCGGCGGAAGCCTTTCTGGCCACCCTATAGGACGTACTGCTGTTCTCTTTCTTGGAATTGATAATGCTTTCAAGGTCTGACAGATACTGGCGGATGCCTCCTTCTATGGCGCGCCTGGCCGAACTGGCCTGGAACCATTCGGGGTTGGCGTCCACCTGCTCCTTGATCTTACTGTAGGCAAGGATCCTGGCTCCCTCTGTGAACATAATGCCAGAAGCCTGTATCTGGGTAAGGGCGGAGTTAAGAAAGTCACCAGCATCATTGAATGCGTCGTCCGTTCTATGGAACATGAAGGTAGAGAGGTGTATGAGGTTTTCGCTATCCGACTGGCGCCAGGTGGCGTTCATATCGAACAAGCTCTCAAGCCCCACGGCTTCACCTTGGTTACCCGGCACATAGCCGAACAGGCCATTCATCTCATTAATCTTTTTATGCATGAGCTCTATTGACTTCCTATGCCTTGTCTGGATCTCGTCATTGTCACCAAGAGAAGACTTGGTTTGCTCATACATATTGTTAAAGGCGTCACGCAACAACTTGAAGTTGCCAAGGATGGAGCCAGGCTGCGAGACCTCTATCAGGGCCTTGTTCCTTATCAGTTCAGGATTATCGGCATGCTTTTGAGCAAAGGCTTCACCATCGGCGGTCTTAAGGAAATCGCTTATGGCTGCTTCTAACTGTTCACGGGTCATGCCGTGATTCACTTCTGACCAGTTAATGTCCCTGATCTTGATGTACTCGTCGTAAACAAGGCGGGCATCTTCCTGACTCAAGTTAACCTTGTACTGTTCCAGCGCTTCTGCCAATCTGTTGGGGCTCATCTGGGCCGCGTAGGCTTCGTCTGTCATGCCGAAGGTTTTGCTGAAAACCTCGGTATCGATGTTGAATCTCCTAAGCGTAGGGGATTGATCGACAGCTTTCATCATACTGCGCAGCTTGCCGTTGGTCTTGGTGTTATAGGAATTGGTAAAGTTATCTATCTGGGCAAGCTGAAAGTAATACTTTGCAGCAGGCTCGAAGTGCCTGACTATGTTGGGCGTGTTCTTCCAGACCTCACCCTTAACGCCAAACAACTTAAGTATTCCATTAAAGCTCCTGTAGGCAAAGGTGTCCGTATTGGCGGTAATAGCTTGTCTCTTGTAGGCTGCGATCATTCTTGCTGATCCGTTGGCTTCAGCAAGCAGTGCGGCAGGGTCATCAGAGGCGTTATACAACTTCTCGAAAGCTTGGGTAAGCAGATAGCCATACTTGGCAGAAGCTTTCTCGTCACCCTGCAAATCTTTGAGAGACGTAACAAGCCCGCCAGTAAGAGCTTCAACGACATGGTCAACCTCGCGTATCTCTTGGTCTACTCCGTTTCTAAGAATAGGAATCATATCGCCGTGCTTGGCTCTTGAATAAAGGTCAAGGAACTTGGCTGTATCAGCCGCCAGCTCCTCGGTTATGTAAGCCACCGTATTGGCTGCCTTGGTATCGACGAATCCGCAATCTACTGATGCCATTAGTTACATACTCCTCTGGTTCTGGTTCTGAATCCGATATCGCTGGTAGGCCCACCAAGGTCCTCAAGGAAGGCCTTGACCAACAGCTTGGAGTTTTCGTTGATCTCGAAGGAGAAATTATCGCTTAGCCTGGACAGGTCAAGCTTATAGTCGATACCGTCATGACCCTGTACGGCATTGGCAAGCTCCTTCAGTGTAGTTGACGTTATGCCCTCTCCCAGTAACATCATGTTGCGTTGGGTATGAGGATCAACAACACTGGTAAGGGCTGTGTATACGGCTTTAAGGCGCTGTCTCTGGAGATTGTTGACAGCCCCCTTGGACATGAACCCAACCATATTGTTATAGAGTTGCTCAGAAGTAACGTGCTTGCCATTCATTTCAAATACGCCATGCTTGCCCATGGTGGCCATGTCACGGTATTCTTTTTTAAGCGCCTTATTATTGATCATGAACCCAGACAGCAGCCCGGTACGGTTAGGCTCTCGCATCTCGTCAGAATACATTATGGCCAGACCTTCGGTCTTATCTACTTTGATCTTAAGCGAGTTAAAGATCTCGCGTACCGAAGACTCGCTAAGAATGTTGCCGGATGTAAGAGGGCTCATCCTGAGCCTTTCCATTACGGCAGCAACCAACTTGTCGGTACTGTCTATGCCTCCGGCTATGTACACCTTGGCCCTGCCCATGGATTTGGCCTCTTCTATCAATGAGCCAAAGGTGAGCAGGGTGCCCCTGTTGTTCAGCAGATACTCTGCCACATTGTAGCCATAAATGGCATTCTGAAGGTCAGCAACCTCTTTAGCGCTAGTAGGCACAAGCGACGCTTTGCCCTTATAGATGGCGTCAAAGGACTCGTCGGTAAGGTGGATCCTGATGGCTGGGGGCAGCCTGAATCCTTCCTGGATAGAGTCCAACACGTCGGGATCCTGCGCATAGAGCCTGCCTAATAGGTAAAGGTTGTTAGGAAGGTAGTCAAGGTTGCCATTGGCACTAACTCGCTTAAGTATGTCGGCCATTTCTTCGACGCGCCTCGTAACCTCGGCATCCGCCTCTGCCCCCTCCTTGCCTTCTGCAAGCTTGCGCAGATCAGTTATCTTGCGTCCAGTAAGGTGGTAATCGGCAGTTTCAACGACCCGCTCATAATTGGCAATCTTCTGGCTTATCCTGGTAACAAGCTCGGCATCGCCTTCTCCGTCAAAGTTGTTCTTTATGACTACCGCTTTCTTTATGTTATAGTATTTACTAATCATTTCCCTAAGGGCTATCATGTTCATTATGAAGTCATTCTTCATAACACCGGAGACCTTAAGGTCTTTACGAATGGCATCGCTCAGCTCTATGGGCACAGCCACAAGCTTGTAGCTATCTACGTTTCCTATCTTGCCGTTCACGGCATCAAGCATATCGCTGTAATTGTCATAATGCTTAAGGGTAGTTGGCGCAGCCTCAAGGATTGTAGCGGACGCAGCTTCAACCCTCCTGATAAAGCTGAATAGGTTCTGCACCTTCTGGTCATCGTTGCCGCTGATGCGTGCCTTCATAATGGCCAGCCCGTCTTTGGACTTAACGAAGTCAACGAATGACGCGCCGACAACTTTACTAAGCAAGCCGGGTGACGTGAATCGGATGTTAGGCCCAAAGTCCCTGGTAATCGCGGATGCCTTCTGGCTGTCTATAGTTTCCTGGAAATTGTTATTACCAATGGCCCGGCCAAGATCGGCCATCTTCTGGTTGAAGTCATCCCCATATACGAACACGCCGTGGTTCTTGAGCCCAAAGAAGTTCTTCTCTGCTTCATATACGGCATAGTACTTGACGCCGCTGAGCTCAAACACAAAGTAGCCGATGTTGCCTCTGATCCGCCCCTTGGTAATGGTTCTGAGGCCACCCTTGACCGCCCACCTATCGATAAGGTCGGTGCCCTTGTTGTCCATGACGATTACGTTGTCGTTGCTAAAGCGCAAGCGGTAGCTTTGATGCTTTGACGCGGTGTCGGCCACGTTCCCGGCGTCTATGTTTAACAACGCGTCTCTGTTTCCAGGCTGATCTGCAGAGAACCTGATCTTCTCGGGATAATAGATCCGGTTGACATCCATGTCTATGGTTTCACGAAGAGCCTCAATAATAGATCTAGCTGCGTAGTGGTTCGCGTTCATCCTGATCAGGTTACCATAAAACTTCTGTGAGCCTAGATGGGCAGCACCTTTTCCAGTACCCTCAAACTCACTTATAAGCGTGTTGCTTGCTCTATCCAGAACTATGGCTTGATGGGCAAGCAGGTACTCGAACAAGCGTGTGTCGTTGACCCTGGCTCCCTCCTGAACAAAGGATTCAGAAAAGCTTTCGTCGGGCAGGTGGAATGCCTCTCTCAGCGCTTTGGCCATCTGGCCCTTGGAGATAGGGTAAGAGATAAAGGTATCCTTGTCATAATCACCATTCTGTATGTAGGCGTACTTCTGATTGATGCCAACTGCTTCCGGGGCGTCAACGTCATAGATCCTGGTAACTATGGATGGTATCATGTGACCGTCATTGTCTATACTGTAACGCACATTAAGATTGGCATAGGCATCATGTTTTGTGCCGTTTACGTCGACGCTCATTTTCACAAACTGACTGCGTTTGCCAGACAAATACTCAAGCAACTTCTTTCCGTTGATCCCGGCCCAGTCTGGATCGGGGGGCTTGGTGCCGTCATACTCATTGGCGCGCTTGAAAACTTCCTGGACAACTTTGTGGATATCAGCCTCGGCACCGTTATACACAGGTTTTACGCCGATCATCTTGGATACCTGTCTGGCCAGAGATATGATGCTGACTCCGCTCGCAAACTGGATGGAGGCAAGGATTTCTCCTTGTTGCCCTTCGTAACTGAAGGCGGCCCGATTACCAGCTTTGCCATATTTGCCGATCATCTCGGCATCGAGCGCGTTAAGCGTCTTGTTGTTGGAATCGAAATTGTCAAGGCCGGGATCAGACATTAGCCTGCTTGTCGTACTGACAACTTCACCCATGTTTCTTGTCTTGGCCAACACAGTATTGATGTACTCTGAATAACTGCGTGGCATTACCTTGTTAACACTGTTGCGCAGGTTATCAAGATCGTAGGCCCGGTCTATGATAATCGACCCGAATGATCCATAGTTACTGGTCTGGCTGCTTGGGGCACTCTTATCTGTGCGCTCATAAACATCGCTTTGCTTAGCCATGCCAGAGAAGAACAAGCCCATAAGCTCCCTGGCTTGACTGTTGCTGATGTTGCCGTCAAACAAGCCATCCTTGATCATCATAGCCATCAAGGGGTCAACCTTCTTTACGGCCCCGGTGTGTATCACTATGTCAGCATCAATGCTATCATCAGAAACAAGGCTTACCTTCATCAACGAGTTGAAGGCTTGCACGGTAAGGCCTTCTACGGCAAAGCTGTTCTGTAGTAGCTTAAACATCCAGGATTTCATAAGGATCTCGCCGTCATGTTCCTGTCCAGTGGCGGTCTTAATGCTATCAATGATCCTAATGGTAGCTCCGCCATGAGTCTTCCAAACCTGATCAACAAGGTTGTCAACCTCATCACCGGTCATGACCCGCTGCACTGTTTCAGCAGAGAAGCGCTTGGGCCCAGTCTCGGGGGATATCCCCAACGACTCGTTCTTGGTAAGGTAGGCAGTATACAACAGATTTCTGATCTCTACTTCGTCTTTGGGAAGCTTGGCAAGATCAAAGGTGGCCGGATACTTTTGCGATTGCGTTGTGTCAAGATCAGCAATCTTGTTTACTTCCACGCTAATGTCGTTAAGAACATCGTCGATCAGGTCGGTTACCTTGGCTACTGCCTGTTGTCCAAAGAGAGCCTTCCGTGCTCCAGACTCCCAGTCCCGCCTTTCTTTGGTAAGCATCTCAACTGCGTCTTCTATAGTTCTGGTATTGCCGCCTGACTGGTTAACTATCCCTATGGCACTCTCGATAACGTCGAACTCTGTCCTAGACGATGACTCCAACAAGGTTGCAAGCCGTGTAGGCAAGCCAAGGTAGCCAAGGCCGTGCTCGGCATTCGTGGTCAGCTTGGTGTCGTAACGATCCGGATCTTTAAGAAACTCCTCAAGCATGGCCTTTTCTGAGGGATCCGCTATCATGTCAACCAATGTTCTCAGTCTAACTGCCAGCGGATCAGTGGTTGAGTCGAGATCAAAGACCTTACTGCTGGACCCCGACTGTGCGTCATACCATTTCTGCCATTCGCCAGCCAACCTGTAACCCTCTGAGGAAGCAAGGCTTTTTACATTGCTTAGCCTGCTCCTGATCTTGCCAAAGACAGGAGCCTTGTTTAACGGCCCCACCTTGGCTTTGGCTATCAAGGCCGTGGCATTCTGAAGATTGACGAGCACTTTGCCAAGGGCTTTCTGGACGACATTCGTGCTGGTCGCATTAGAGGCCTCGACATACGCTAGCCTGGCATCCTTAAGGAGAGCCACGGCTTCCGGAGAAAGGGGCTTGCCACCTATTCTAATGGCGTCTACGCGATCATTATAGTCGTCCTGCCCGATGATAGACAGATAGTAGCGATAGTCAGCATTGATATAGTCGTTGCTAAGCAGCCCTATCCTTGTTCTTTCAAGGTTGTAAATATCAAGCACGGCCTTTCTGTGGGCCTGGAAGTTAGCAATCTCTTCGTTGGCCGAAGCAGCTATCCTCGCAAAGACAAGGTTCCCCATCGTATTGCCGGGCTGGGAGACCGGCTTATAGCCTTCTCTGGACATTATATCAGTTATTTTGGTCAGCTCGTCGGAAGTAACGAGCTTAATGTTTACGGTATAGGAGTCAAGGTAGTCCAACCCGGCAAAATTGGTGGTCCTGTTAATAGCCGCCATATTGGCGCCAAGCTCAAGGTAAAGCTTCCTGTTGAGATTAACCTCGGTCATTGACAAGTCTATGTCCTGGGTCTCAACGGCGCGCCTTAAGAGCGCCCTGGACAAAGACTCAAATTCTTGGTCACCAAGTTTGAGCCCATCATCACTCTCTATGGAGAATCCGCCTATCTTGCGGCTGAGCATTTCCTTGAATCTCAAGTAAATGTCGGTATTGATCGAGCCCGCTTTGCCGGCAAGAGCAAGGTCTATCCCATTGGCGACTATCATACTGGCATGTTGTGCAAACTCAGGATAGGCATTGATCAATGACCTGTAGATATTGTCTACATTGCCATGATCCGGTCTGCCGTCGATAAAGAACCGGTAGATACGCTTGGTAGCCGGCAACTCATAGTCGATCAGACCAGGAGTAAGCAATTGCTTATGATCCACCACAGGCTTCATGAAGGCCTCAAAGGCGTCGCTTACCCTGGAATTGTTAACGTCCATGAACTTCAGCTGGATCTTGTTGGTGGCCTCATCAAAGCTTACCAGCTCAATGCCGTAGTTATTCTTAAGGCTGTCAGCCACGTCCTTCTTTGCCCCGGCCGTCATGTCGCCCCAGGCAGCTTTGTTGGGGAGATGCGATTCGACATACTTGCCCATGACATATTTGTGAGTCATGGCAGCAAGGATGGATGTTATGTCTGTCGCTGTATAGCGCATGGCATCTGATGTCTGGGACAGCATGAAGTCACGGTATATCGCTATGGACAAGGCTATGGTATCTTCGTCGAGCATGAGCTTGACTTTGTTGTTGCTGGGATCAAGAACGTCTATAAGGCTGTTGAGCCTACTGGTCTTACCTGGAAGAACGCTGTAGGCGCTGACGGCCTGTAGAATACCGGCAAAGTTATGCTCAAAGCCTTGTTCATAGTCTATGCCAAGGTTTCTTGTCAGTGTCGGATCCATGGTCACGAACGGGGATATGGCGCTCTTAACGAAGTTAAGCTGCTCGTAAACATTGAGGTCAAGGTATAGGTCGGAGGCGTCGACTCCGCCTATCTTGGTATCTGCGAACTTGGACCTTATGTCTTTCAGTCTATCTTCAACTTGCGTATTAAGGTAGTTCTTAAGCTCCTTATGAGAGTCCGGGCTGGCATACTTGAAGAACAAGGCCTGCAGCGTGTCGCTGACGCGCTTGGCATTAACGGCGGCCAGCACCTTGTCGGTATAGCTGATCTTAGGATCGTCCATAACCCTTACTAAAGACTCATATTCTCCCTTCATCAGCTTTGCGGAGATCAAGCCAAGGGTGTCAAGATACTCAACAAACGACCCCACTTTGCGCTGTTGCATCATAGCCTGGCCTTCAGTAGCCAGCTTCATGGTAATGTTGAAAAGATTTTCACCATCCACTTCGTCAAGAGACTTCAGCATGACTTCCCAGGTCTTAAACATGGGGTGATACTTGTAGTTGCCCTCAGCATCAAGATCAGCAACAAGCTTCCCGCTCGCGTCTAGCTTAGCGGTGCCGGCCAGTCTTGTTTCACGGCTAAAGCCTTCAAGCATTTTCACAAGCTCGCCCATCGCCGCACTGTTAGCCCTGAACTCTTCTTCGCTGACATTAAGCAACCGCTTGTAACCGGGGTTAGTGGTTGTCTGTGCGTCTTCGGCAGCGCGTATCCTTTTTATTATGTCGTCTTCAGTAGCTCTAAGCTCCACTAAATTCTCGGAACGCTTTCCTTCGATGCCTATGCCAAGGTTTTCTCTTCCGGCAGAAACATCAAGCTTGAACCCGCTCATGATACCAATGGCAGTATCCCTGTCAATCACGTTGTTTGCGGCAAGGTCGTTGATGGTTTCCCTGAGCGGCATGACGGCAGCCTCGCGAATATCCAGGCCGAGCTGCTCGCTGACGTTGTCTCCGCCTATGGACATTCCTTTCAAAACATGAAAGGCATTGCCGACCACCCTAAGGGCATCTTCAGGATTAACCATGCCAGTAGTGGCGTCCTTGGGATACCACTTTATGGCCTGGGCAATATGCTCGCCAAAGACCTTGCCAAGCAACCCGGCTTGCTCTATAGTAGAGATATTGCTGCTATTAAGATTGGTTATCATACGCCCAAGCGCGGCCAGGTCAGTGGGGTTCACCATTATCCCTGTAAGCCTGTCTACGTCGACCGCGCCAGTGGCGGAAGTAAGCCATCGGAACAAGGTGTTGGACTGTCTCTCAGCAAGGGCCCAATAGTGGATGTAATCCCTGAAGCTCAGCTGCCCCTCTTTTAGCCTTGTTACAAAACTCTTGGCAAGCGGGGTGTTGCTCAACATCTGATCGATGGCCTTGACATTGCCTGGATAGATGTTCCACATCAGGGACACAGCCTTAAGCCTGAACCTGGCCATAGAGTCATAGTTGGCCTCGCCACCAAACTGCCGCTTGAACCAGGGCATGGAGAAGATGGAGTCAGCCGTGCCGCTCTGCTTGGCCAGGAAGTTCCTGGCTACGCCAGAGCCTATTACCATGGCCGACCTGAACATGAATTCATTGGCCAGCTTGCTGGCATTTTCTCGCGGGGTGCCGCTGAGGTCATACCTGTTCATCTGGTATTGGCTATACTCAAGGTGGTCCTTAGTGGCCTGGTGAAACCCGTAGTCTATGCCCATGTCAACGGCAGTGTTGATCCCAACCTGCCAGACAGGGATCAGGCCAACTGCGGTAATAGTGGACGGCTTGAAAACCCTGAGCATCTTACCGATGGTATTGATAAAGTCAGGATTGCCGGCCATGCCGGTTATACCGGTGGCCAGATATTGCGATATGGACAGGCCTATGCCAGTAGTAACAGCATCAAAGACAAGGCCGTTAGTCCACTTCTTGGCGTTAAACCTTTCCTGCATTCCGGTTGAGTATTCGTAATCGACAAGCCGGCCCTTGCCTACGTTAAGCCCAAACATCGCTACGGTACCGCCAGTCTTGGCAGCAAGAATGTTCTCGGCTATTGACCCGGCATAACCCAAAACTGTAGCCGCGGTCTTGGCTGCCTTGCCAAGCATGGCACTCTCCGGGCTACCCTCAAGGTTTTCCTGCATGGCGGCGGCCCTGTAGTCGGTAACAAGCGAGGGGGAATTACCGGACAGGTAGTCATACACCTTGGTAATGACGGAGCCCATCAGCGTGCGCTCTCCGGCCGACTGCAAAAAAGCGCCTAAAGCGTTACCTACATCCAGCCGGTCTCCTGTCTTCATGTTAGTGTCCAGGATCCCCGTAAAGGTCTTGGCCATAACACTGCCGTCACCTATGGATATGAACGGGTACATGGTGGACACTTCGCCTGATTTATCCGTATAAGACATTATGTTAGAGGCATAGCCAACCATGCCGGGAGTAGTGATCGCCTCTGCCATGGACATCCCATTAAGGATCTCTGTCTTTGTCTGGAATAGATTCGCGTTAGTGAACTTAATAGCGGTATCCCTGTCAAAGCCCTGCCTTAAATAACTGACATAAGAGTCCGCCCCCATTTCGGACATCTTAAAGATAAGGCCCTTTGTCATGGCCATGATGGGATCCTTGACAACCTCTTCAGGCGTCATGTCAATAACCTGCGGGTTCATCGACAGTACCCAGTTAAGGGTTTTGCCGCCGGTTGATCCTCCGGCCATCTCTTGCTGGACGGCATTGTATACGGCACCAAAGAAATCCTTGTTATTGCTGAGGTCGCTGTATAGGGAGTAGGCAACCGTCCCCAGCTTCTTTACTGGGGTGCCGAACCCATCGGCAAAGACATCAAATAAACTCATCTGGAGGCTCCAAAGTAATCGGCTATACGAACCCCAAGGGCCTTAAGCATACCATAGATCTCTTTCCTTTGCTTGGTTGTAACGGCGGCGTCCTTCATACTGTCGATCAGCTTAAGGGCGTAGTCGATTTCACCGCCTATATCGGTGCCACCCTGGGCGCTCCCACCCCTGCCATAGGCATTGGCTTGAGCATAGCTTGCTCCTGCGGCATACTTCTGTACCGCATAAGCCTCAGGCGTATACTTGGAAGTTACAAGGCCGGCAAGTCCCTGCATGAGTGGCCCGAGTTCGGCCACAACGCCGGTCTTCTTGGCCTCCATATACAGATCCGGATTAGAGTCGATCTGGCTGATCAGGTACTGCAGCTTGGCAATTTCCTGGCCTGATGCTTGGGCCATGGCCGAAGCAGCCTCTGCGCTTCCGCCAAAACTAAGGAAGCCAGCTGCCAACATCTGATTCTGATGGTACTTAAGGCGCTCCTCAAGGCTTTGTTTTTCCTTCTTGATGTCGGTGGTATTACTGTTAAGGATCTCCAGTATCTTAGACGCCAAGGCCTGCGCTTGCGGGTCTATCTTCTGGGCACCGCCAGATCCTCCGCCACCGCTCTTCGACGAAGAGGACGAAAGCTCAACTTGCTGGGTGCCACCGCCAAGCGGGAAGGCGCCCTGATTAAAGCCAAGGTTGGGTGTTTGTTGCCCGCCGTTTCCAAAGCGGGCACGCTGAGCAGTTCGTTTATCTACCTGTGTCATTTGCCCTCCATTAGTTCTGTAATATCCCGTATGTACTTATCTCTTACTGTATCTTTCAGTACAACATCAAGAGCGTTATCAATAACAGTTGACTGCATGTATGACCCCTCTGGCAAAGTGTTCATTATTGCGTTGTACAGCACGTCTCCATCACCATAAGTGTCGAGGCGGTCAATAACGCGCTGCTTCCTGGCAAGCAGATCCTCTGACCAAACATTGTTCGGGTTTTTGTCGTTCTCCAGTTCCATGAACTTTAATAAGCCAAGGTCTTTCCCAATGCTTAGGGATAGAGACTTAATGGCGGTTGACGCTTGCGAGATCGCCTGGCCGGCTATCATAGCTCTGAGGCGATCATCCAGCGCTTTCTCCTGAATCTTGGTGGCTGCAACTCTGTTTCTTACGTCACGGTCAGCAAGCAGCGAGGCGGTAAGTTGATCAATAGACGCAATAACTTCGCTTGATCCTGACTCCAGCTTAACTGGAGCTTGTCCTGGTGTCATGTAATATGCCATTATAAACTCCTATTAACTAATTCACTTTCGGCGGGAACCACCAGCCAGTCGGAACTCCAGCATCAGCCAAAGCACTAGTCCCCTGAATTCCAGCTCCCATGCCAGACGCAAAGCCCTTAAGAGCACCACGCATCCAGGCGCCCTTGACCCAGCTGTCACTAATGGACGCGGGTCGCTGCGCAAGCAACTGCTGAGCAGTGGTGCGTAAAGCGCTTCGTTGCTGAGACGACTGACCAAGCTGGGTAGACAAGCCCTGGGTCACAGAGGCGATGGCCTCCGGGTTGCGCCTGTATTTGTTCACCATGGACGATGCCCAGTTATAGGCATATTGCATGGCGGCACCCTCTTTGGCCTCAAGAGCCCTGATGTTGTTCGCGGACTGGAATATCTGCTTGCGCTGCTCCGCAATCTGTCGTTGCTGCTCCTGCGCTTCCTGACGTTCGGCAACGCCTCCGCTTATTGCTCCTAAAGTTCCGCCTATAGCGGGAAATAACCATAGTGGTAACATCTTCTACTCCTTACTCTGCTGGTGGTATTAAATTTATTTCGTATGTATCGCTGTGGTTATTTTCATCAGCATATACTGCAGTTACTGTTATGTTAATAAGTTCTACATGGCTCATACTGTCAAGTTCCTGATAATAGCTTGTAGCTCTTACCCCAACGATGGCATTGATAATGTCGATCCACTCGATACCATCGTAATATGCAAGATCCACTCCATAGTACAGTAGCTGGGCTCCGTGCTTGTTATATTGATCGGCGGCAGTCCATACTGCTTCGATCTTGCCAGCCAGAGTTTCTTCATCATAAATACAATAGGAATTAACCTCATCAATGTCAAGCTCAACAAAGGTCCCGGACAAGGTGAAGTTAGTCGGGCTACTTTCTATGACAGAGTCATCTTCATAGGTGGCGGTAATGATGACCGTATAGGTTCCAGAACTTTCATTTGTAAACATGTAAGAAGGTTGTTTTGCATTGGCTGTTTCAATTACAACCGCCCCCTTCATAATGCTGAACTCATAGGTAACCGCGCCAACTATTTCCTCACACTCTATCAGTGCTATGTTGCTGCCCATTGCGGTGACAGTAACAGTAAGCTCGTCTACTTCAAGAGTAGCGAACTCTATGACTTGAGACTTGACACCCTCTCTGTCCTTATAGATCGCATAGATAACCAGGCCATAGTCTGTATTGGGCTTGAGTCCGGTAAGAGAATAGCTGTTGGTGGCTATGTTCTTGTATTGGGCGACGATATTGCCCTTCTCCATAAGCAACAAGGTGAAGGTGTCATATAGGGCGCTTGTTTTCCAGGTAACTTCGGCACTGTCTGTGTCGGGAGTAATCGCAATGTCATACGGATGAGCAATGTCAAGGTTGCCAAAGAATAGGGTAAGCGCATTGCTGTAGGCACTTTTGAAAGAACCGAGCACAGCCTTGCACTTAACGAGCACAGTGGCCGAGTTCAGGAGGATGTGAGGAATGTAGATTTCAGCCACAGGCTCGTTAAGCGTTTCTGTTAGCACCCAAGTGACAGGAGTAGTATCGTCTTCTGGAGTATAAAGCTCAAGTTCAAAGTAGTCGATGTTATCGGAGTAAACAGCAGTGTTGCTGCTGTTCCTAACTGTAATGATAGACCTGACATTGGTTGCTCTTGAGAAGACAAGCGTGGGTGTGTCCAGGACAATTCCTGTCATCACAACAGAATCCTCGGCAAAGCTTCCGGCAACGTCATTCTCGAGGCAAGCTGCCCTTACATGGATAGTTTGTCCTGGGGCTGTCACGGGTATGTTTATGACGGTGGTAAGCATATCGTCAACAGGATCATCGCTGCCGGCGGGAACGCGCTTGCATCTGTATCCACTTAAGCAGTTGAGATAGTTACCGTCAAAGCCTACATCTATCTGGAAGTTGTCGATGTCTTCCGGAGCAACAAGCGTTACAATGATACCGTCCCCATCTTCATCTTCTTCAATCTCTATCTGCGGTACAGGCGGGTCAGGGACATACTGTTCAATGGTTTCGGCCAGCAACGGAAGAGGATAAATCAGCCAGGCAACATTACGAAGCGTGCCTGAGCAATTAGATATCTCATACCGTGCGCAGCCTACGGGAAGCTCAAACTTGAACCTTTCAATGCACTCGACATCGCAAGCGATGCCATCCTTAAACAATACACATGTATCGTTAACGTAGACCTTCAGGTCAAAGGTGGCGGAAGAATCGTAATCAAAGGAGAGCTTGATCCCGGACAGGATTGTCTTGTATCCGTCTATCAGCGGGAAATAGAACTCGGATGACCGAAGGCTGTAGTTGGTATCCTGGATGCTTTCGATAGCAGTATACACAGAGCCGTTGTTCTTTGTAATCAAGGTGCTGGAAGACATATCATTTCTGGAGATTGTTATTCCGACTATGCCGGGACTAACATTGTTCATTGTAACGATGGGCCCGTCTATCAGATAAATAGCAAGCTGCCTGTTATGCACAATGTAGAGGGCTGTGCCAAGCCCTGCCGAATGGTTAAGGCATGCGGCGGCGGACTCAGCCGGGATGTTCTTAATTGGCATAATGGTATTTTGCTGCAGCACATAAAGCACGATCTTGGTACTCTCAACGGAGGCAAAGAGAAGTCCTGAAGCAGTGAATATCGGATCAGGCGCGACCTGGCCAATAACACTCCCCATGCAAATAGTCTCGTTCTCGCCCATGACATAGACGTGTGTGACATGGTCCATCCTGACAAAGACAAACTGGCCAGCGCCAAGGTATCCGCCGGATGCGTGGGGGAGCTTGGTCACATAGTTGTCTTTTGTTGTGGTTAACGGATAGAGATAGCTTGCATTGTAAAGCCTTGTTCTTGTGGCAAGGTACTCCGTGGACTGGATGGCCATTATCCTCGTTGAGTACACGATCTTGTTATGCGAGAACTCACATCCTATGGTGTCCTTCGCGAACAAGACAGTTTCAGGAGTCCCCGATTCCGTAAGAGCTGGCGGACTTATCAGCAATACGCTGCCAGTATGGGTCTCGCCGGTGATCACAATATGATCATAGACTCCAGGTACATTGAAAGACTTGAAGTTTGCCCAGGGTGGTATAGTCCCGTGTCGCCAGATGTCAGCAAGATGGAATCCCAGTCTGTCCTGGGCGGTGGCCTGGATCCAATCCCATCGATAGGTGTCATCTGGCACCACTTCGTCAAACGGGTAAACATCCCCAAGCCCCAGCTTGCCTTGCTCAAAGTAGAGGGTGGGAGTATGGAGGATATAACCATCTGTATATGAGATCCCCTCACTGCTGTCATGATGCCACGTCTGCGGGTAGAGAATGCGGGCTTGGGTATCTATCTTCAAGGCTACAAGCTGTGGAAAAAGAATCGGGATCACCATAACTGGATAGTGTTCACAGGCTATTCCTGTATACTCAGCATGTCCAAGCATTGCCAGCTTATCGGTAAATACCGGTACGGCCGCGCCATAAGCTACGTCGATGCTTCCCTTGATCTGATTGGATATAGCGTCAAGGTTGCCATAATAAATGTTAACCCCATGCTTTCTCAGGGTCGGCGGAAGGTGCGGCCTGTCAAGCCACTTTTGAACCTTAATACCCGGCCCATTCACCCTGTATGACCAGGTCCAGTCATAAGTATTTTCAGGTGCAACGCGAGTCCACTTCTCATTATGAAAATGTAGACTGACATCTCGTTGCGAAGTCGCATCAACGGTTTTTACCGGCAGCGGTTTGTCTGAGTTCAGGATAACCATTTTAAGTAGCGGTATGTCGAGTACGTCGGACCTGACGCCATAGCTTAGCGGAGACACTGCCTTTGCCGAGCTCTTGGCAAGGGATACCGCAACTTCTTGTCCACGATAGCGCAGAACAAGCGCGTACGATGTTTCCACGGCGGTTACGTCGCGCCTGGAAGACTCTATGCAAGTTACTGTCTGTCCTATTGGCTCACCGGTGGAAAGAACAAGCCCGTCCTCAATGTCTTCCGGAATAAGCAAGGTCCCGTCTTCTTGCTCAAGCGCAAGAACGCAAACAGTTCTTTTGCCCGGCGTTTCTGGTTCGTCATGATCCAAATACTTTGGGTTCTCCCACGGCTCTCCGGCAAGGTGGGTGATAAGGAATAGCGCGCATACCGACTCATTGTCGAAGGTAGCCAGCCGCTTTTTCTTTATCGTGTCGATATTCCCCATGAAAGCATTAGGTATAAATATGGCGTTCTCTTCCCTGGATACGGACGATGAGACATTGGTCACGTAAAGCAACTCAATCCTGTCAGGGATAGCCACGAAGTATTCGCGTCCAAACATGGGTGTGTATGACTCATATTCTGGATAGCTATGCCGCATATCGGTAGCATTTTGGGTTCCGGGCCCAAGACTCGAGATACTGTAGACAACATATCCAACGACGCTGTCAAGCGGGTATGCCGAAGGAGTGCAGACAACCTTGAAGGCGTTTGCCTTTCTGATCTTACAGGCAAGGTCGATGCCACCATTAGCAAGTATCTCTGCAGGATATTGCGAGGAGCCGCCGATCCAGACGAACGGACCTTGCCGGACATTAAGCTTCATGTCACGGCTTTCAGCAGTAGATATCAATGGCCTGGACATCGACACTGTCCTGCTTGTGATAGCAACATAATCATCAGGGCTAAAGGGATTCGTCCCCTGAACTACGGTTGTGGCCGACTGATAAAAAGTGTCAAGCTCCGGCGTCAACTTCTCGTCGCCTATCCAGGAAACCCCAAAGTTTAGTGTTGTAACTGGCATGTGAACCCGTGCGTCACTAATAGCGCCTGAATCGTCGTCATAGCCCTTCGCTTTTCTAAGAGTGGTCAGGTTCATGAACCCTATCTCTGGGATTATGGGTATCCACATTCTTATCCCAGAGAGTTGATTAGAGCGAAGGCGTATGGGAATCCTGATCTCTTTCGGCAATACCGGCATCAGGGCCCCTGTCACGTCACCGTCAACCTCTTCGGTTTGTATCCTGCGCGGGTACATGGCATTTACATAAGCACTGTTAAAGCGCCCGATAGATAGGCTGGTCTCAGTAAGGAAGGCCATGCTTATCTCATCAAGGCCCCCGGTATCGCCAGTAGCTGACAGCTGTATCTCCCTTCCAGGTGAGATCTCTCCGGCAACACTTCTGACATCAGCATACTCAAGCTCAGTGATCGTTGTCCTGTCCTTGGGGTGGACAGTGTTGATCCCGAGCCTTTCAAAGTCTATGGCGCCTATCTCGACTTCTTGGGCATCGAAGACCTTGAAGCTGTTCCGGGTCGACGCGGCCGGGTTAACTCCTGTAAACTGTCCTATGTTAGATTTATTAAAGGGCATAAGCCTCAACCTTTATGTCGCAGGGCTGTGGCCCTATTATCGGCAATCTCTCACAGATCACCCTGTGAACAAGCAGGAATGCCTGCATTGTAACATACGCCGATACGGCATCGCGCCGCTTAAGGTTGTCGTACATTGTTAGCAGCAGATCCGTAAGCAAGTCAAGTTCCGGCTCTTTGGGAATAATGCACTGGGTATCTTCCGACAGGTGATTGGCAAGCATGGTGGGATCATCAGAAACAAGCATGTTATAAGTACTATGTTCTTCCGGCGGGCTTACTTCACCCGGGGCTTGCGTAATAACGCAGTCAGCATCGCTGACCAGGCTTACGAACCTTATCGTCGCGATCCTTTCAAGACCGGTATCATTGCCTGAGAAAGTCAGCTTGTAAGATGCCGTACCAGGGTTAGTGCCAGAAGACATGTGAATACTCAGCCAGTCATAGTTATCAACATCCAGCACTTCCCATGGGCTAATTGACTGCACCGTTATTACGACATACCCAGGTTGGCAGGCAAGCGAGTAGCTTTCCGGGGTGACGCGGACACCTTCAGGAATATCGGGAGGTGGGGGCTCAATAACACCCCCTCTTCCAGGCGGCGTTTCGTAGGCGTCCACCGTAACAGCTTCAAGCTTAAGGCCTGTCTCCAGATAATGGTGCAGGGGCTTGACCGTAAATCCTGGCGTAAAGGTATTGTTGTCATAAAACATGCCTCTCTGGTATGTGTGCACCTTGGCGTTACCGGCCAGCAAATAGGCAAGCCCCACGTATGGAGCCAGTTCTGACTGCATTGAACTAGGGAGGGAAGTATTTACAAGCTCCATGGCACCAACTGTATGTCTCTTTCAGGCTTGATCCTGGTAGTAGCCAGGTTCTCGCTGATAACGTTCTTTGTGGAATTACTGATCCTGTTGATCGCAATGTATGCAGATGACACGTCGCGATGCTTAAGGCACATGTAAAGCAATCCCAAATCATCTATAAGTTCTGTTCGTGGAGTTCCGGCATGAATGCTTGCTATGCCATCCTCGTTAGCTATAACGTAATTGTTCTTTACCGACAGTACAGGATTGGTGTGCAAGTACTGGGTCACGTCTGGAAGAACGGTGTCGCCATCGCTAAGATTCTCTGGGCAAAAGTCGTATTCGATCTCGGCGTTGAACAGGCCGGCGGCGTTTACAAACATGGCAACATCTTTTTGCACAAGGATATTCTTGATGGTAATACCTTCATGGTAAGCGGCTGGAATCCATGGGGACAGATCATACTGCATGAGCTACAAGCTCCCCTATGTTGCACCAGCTTTGAGGCATGACCTTGTTCAAGGTAAGGTTGAGGTGATTAATTAAGCCGTGATAGATGGCGTCATATTGAGTAATGCCAGCTATGTCCCTGTTTTTGGCGCAATGGTTGGACAAGGCTTTGGCAATGGTAATCAGAGAAAACCCGTCGGGTATCTGCCCATCACTTGCAATATGCGGATAGAGGTAGCATATCAGGTTCAGTGTGGCTGTCAGGCATGTCAAGGAGTTGTTATTGTAATAGGCTTCTCCCGACGGGGTTAATGGCTCGAACGAGAACCTGATGTCTTCCGGGTCAGTCCCTACAACAAGGTCCTCAAGTTCGTAGATCGGAGTCTCAGAGATCACCTCCTTTACTTCTTTTATCGTATACACATCCCCGTCAATCTCGATACAGTTGTCAGGTCCGACCAGCCCCTTGTTGTACACGTTAGAGGCAACACAGGATACAAGCATCGGCTGCAGGGATATCTTTCTTTTAGCAGAATCAAAGGCGTTATGAATATCTGTCTCTGACAGCATAGGGAAATCGGCAAGAATCTGGGTTATTGTCATGCTGAAGCTGCCCCCTGAGTATTAAGATAGAAATCGGTGACGAGTCTTACGCCACGGTATTTCTCTATGGTTACGTTAAGAAAACTCCAGGCCCCAATGTCTATCTCGCGATAGAACGCATTATACCCATCTCTCGCTGCGTTAAATGTCTCGAACAGTGTGCTGGTACCATCGCAATCCAAAAACTCCATAGCGAGCTCGATAGACCCATTCTCGAACATATCTGCCACAATGAGCAATGACGCGGTGGAAGATACGCTTCCTTCTTTGATCAGGCTCTTGGTTTTGAGTATCATCAGATGTTCACCCCATGGGACAGTATCAGCTCTATCAGTGGATGCGGTGTGGCGCCTTTCTCAAACTCGTAGTAGATGGCAACCAGGGTATCGGTGCCAGTAAAGTCAATGCAGCCGTTAGCTACAGAGCCAAGGCTGACAAGAGAGTTACTCGTCGTTAAGCCAAAAAAGGCCAGGGGGAGGCCGGAGCTTACCCGCAGCCCTCTTGGCTGAGGCGATGTTCCTTCTGTGATCAGAACGAACGGTAGACTACGCACCTTTATTCGGCTGCCGTTTACTCGCAGACGGTTTCGTGGCTACAGTCTTTGCCTTCTTATCCTTGGCGACCTTGGGCTTGCCTTCATTCTTTTTGACTATCCAGCCCTTGGACTTAAGGAAGGTAACAATGAGTTTCTCAAAGGACGAATTCCAGAGATACTCTTCAACGTCTTGTACGCTTTTGATGTCATGGCGATCGATCAAGGGGAGCTTCTCGAACTGGGCAGTAGCCCAGCCTCTGTACTCCTTGTCTTCCATCTTTCTGGCGCCAAGCCCTTTCACTCCGGTAAGGAACGCGATTTCTTCCTCGTCTTCGGTGGAGTACTCGGTGCCACGCTTGAAGACGACCACCTTGTCATTCGGCAAGGTAACGCTGATCTCGGCGATCTCATAGCGGGCAACGTAGAATATCGTAGGCTCTTTCATGATCTCTCCTTAAGGCTGTGGGAGGGGTTGCCCCCTCCCGTCGCCATTATTGGTTATGATTGAGGAACCCACACGATAGCGTGGTTCATCGGGAATCTGAGCTTGAATCCGGACTCGCCGCGGATAGCCTCCATGAAGGCATCCTGGCCGATGTCCTGGACGTTGCCATGGATCTTATCGGGGCGCAGCACGACACGTGACATGTTCTTGGCGTCTACGCTGATCAACAGATCGCGGGGGCTGATCTTGGAGGCAGGCCCATAGATCCAGTATGGAAGCTGGATCGACGGAGTGTTGTCCATTCCGGGATCGTGGATGAATTTCACCAGTACTCCGGAACCGGACATGAACTCGTAGTAGGGCAAGCCGAAGCTCAGCTGGGACGGGGCTTGCATTTGCACAGCGCCGCCCATCAGCAGTCCATTGGCAGTAATGGCTCTTACGAGATGGTTAAGCCGGTTGCAGAAGTGCTGGGAGCACAGGAAGGTCAGGCTCTTGGTGCCTTGTTGACGATAAGCTGCCAGATTGTCGGCAAGCTTGTCAAGCCAGGTGATGAAGGTTCCGGTCGAGGCTACATTCCAACCCGGGTCTGCAAGCGGGGCCTTGATGTGCCGGATGGGGAACATGGCATAATCCATGAGCCCACCGGTAGCACGGACGGGCTGTCCGTTCACGAAGGGGGCGTAACCGGTTCCGGATACGGCGGCAATGGTCTCGCCCTTGACTCCGTACATGAAGGTCCCCTGCATCCTTTTCTTGTAGATGCTGAAGTATATGTCGCGGGTCTTGATGAAGTCATCGCCGAAGCGGAAGGTGGAGGCCTGGTGGGTTCCAGTAATACCGTAGGCGGGCGATACGAAGATCTGGGTATTGTTCATCTTCTGCTCGCGGCCCATGGTGAAGTTACCGGTCGCCGTGAACTTGTCGCCCTCGGGAATGGGCTGGGCGGCAGTCTGGGCTTGGCCGATGTACAGCATTCGGGAAATGGATCCAGCATATACGGAGGCGGCCGAGGCGGTGTCGCCAAACACGGCTGTTCCGTTAGCGGGAGTACCGTGACCAATGCTGGGCTGACCAATCATGACGCTGTCATAATTGGCTCCACCAGCATAGGCTGCAAGGCTGGCTCCGGTTACCTGGGAGTTTGAGTCGCCGAAGTCGATGGTAAACACCATTCCCTTGGGTCCTGTTTTGCTGCCGCCTATGGTTGTATAAGCGACACTGTGCAGGCGAACAAGGATCTGCTGTTCCTGGGTAATGGTTCCGGTTGTCGTGCCAACGAAGATGCTCACGTTGGGCAGAGCCATGTACACGGGAAGGTGCGCAGTGCTCACATAACGAAGGACAGTGCCTGCCTCATGGTTATCATCAACGCTATCGTTGGTGTAGATAAGCTCTTCATAACCCATGTTGACAAGCAAGTTGCGGATCTTGTTCCAAGTCGTCACCATCTGGCCGACAGTATTACTGTCATCCTCCAGAATAGCAAACATAACCTTTCCGGCATCGCCGTTCGTGGGGACGAACGCTTGCCCAAGCATGTAGTTGGTGGTAAACAGAGTCATCTTCTGCACTTTGTCTGCTCCGGCAGCGACAAAGTTATTGATGTTGTTAGTGCCGTGACCCAGGTTCTGGATAGGCCTGATCTTGATAAGCCCGCCAAGGTAGCTGGAATTGTCCATCGGCAGGGCAAGATTCTTTGTGTTATAGGAGGCGCCAAATCCGGAAAGCGCGATGTCGGCTGATGCATCTGCGCCAACAGCGTTCCGCTGACGCAGGTTGTCGAAGCTGATGTCCCACCAGCTTGTTCCGACATATTCGTCGGACCAAATGAAGTAAGGGGCATTAGCAGTCTCTGATCCCATGGACTCCAGGATGGTAAGAAGAGGAGTCTCTTCCGGGCGATGGGTCTGTAATGACCCGTACAAATCGATCTGGTACTTATCGGCAACCCCAAGGACGGTCTTGGTATTGATCCCGTCAGCAACAGTCGTTTCCATCTGCTGAGTCAGGCCAATATCATTTAGGGTTTTGCCTATGTAATTACCAGTATATGGTGTCTCATTCATTTTATAAACCTCGTATTAAGTATAATTTAATCCCATAGTGGGTTTCTAGTGCGCGGATATTGCGAAGGATTAAAGGCAGGCTGGCTAGGAGTAGGCATGTTCTGTATCGATCTAGGTGGTTCCGGTATCTGGTGCTGTGGCTGTTGCTGTTGCTGTTGCGTGGCACCAGCCTGCTCCGCTTCCGCTTTCTTGAATTCCTTGTACAACAGGATCATGTCCTGCGGGCTTCTCTCGTTGAGAAACTGCACTACATCGGCAGGATTCACCTGCTCCTGGGCACAAGCTTGTACGAATTGTTCATACGAGGGATCTGCATTCGGTTGATTTTGACGTGGTGTGTCTTGTCCTGGTGCAACATTCTGCGTTTCATTGACCGGTGTTTCATTCGCGAACAACCCAGCGAACGGATCAGCAAACTGAGGTTCCGTCCTTGCAGGCTCACTGGGCAAGGCTTGAGTGTTCTGTACAGGCCGCGGTTGGGCTGGCGGATTGGACTGCCGCATCACTTCGGCCAAGGCTGAGGTGAACTGCGGCGTCTTTACAAACTCGCCCAGGTTCCTCAGGTATTCCAATTCGCTCTGTTCAATTTTAGGCTCGGCTGGAGACATCTGCGCCTCTCTCTCGCGAACACGCTCCGAGATCAAAGAGTGCAGCGTATCGCCGCCGTCAAAACTGCTTTTAATAATCTGCGACTGCATGTCGGGTGTAAACATGCTGGCATCGAAAGTGTAGGACCCAGGGTACAAGCGCTGGCTCATGTCGATCTGTCTCTCGTTCATTTTAGTCTCCATTCGTAGTATTTTATCATCTGGTATATTTGTCAAGCATTATTCTGACCTAAGGATCTCATCAAAGTCAGGGACATAGGGGCTGCCATCGTCATTGCGCATCCTGAGCTTCTTCTTTTCGGCCTCCAGCTCGACATCATTAAGGATCTCCCTGATCTCATTCTGAAGGTCGCGCATGGCCTGCTGATTATCCATCCGGCCCTTGTGCTTGTCAAAGTAGGCCTTGATCCTGCCCATGGCAATATCTTTGTCTATCTTGACCTTGCCCTTGGCCACTTCCATCTCCATTTCCTTGCCGATAATCTGTTTCTTGTAGGAAGCAAGCAGGCTTTCATACTCCTTAATCTGCTCAGCATTTTGCTCAAGCTGACCCTGAAGCTGCCTGATAGTATCGAACCTGGCTATAAGTTCCTCCCTGTTATCCACGGGCAAGAACTGCAGAGGCACACTGGGATCCACTCCGCCCATCTGAGCAAGCTCCATCATGATCCGGAACATAGACATCTCATAGGTGGGGGTATACGACCCGGGCACAACTGTGACATCATAGGAATCAAAGTTGGGCTCGTTGATAAAGTACTGCAAGGCTTTCTGCTTGTCACTGCTGTTCTTTCTTTCGGCAAGCTCCTGCTGAATCTGTTCCTCTGGGACACCACGCTGTTGCTGATACTGCACATACTGGCCAACACTGCGCTCATCATCTACGTCCAGTTCCTGGGACTTGTTCACGATAAGGTCCTCATAGCCCACGATCCTGATGATCTTGTTTTCCGGAAGATAAGCCCGGGCATACTGCAAGACAACCTTGCCCAACTGCGAGCAAGCCAGCTCTATGTTGGACATAAAGTCCTTGAATGAATCAAGCACGGTTTGTTTCATGTCGAGCAGCATGCTGGGCTGATAGGCCTTCTCACTGTCCATCATGCCAAGCATCTGGTTGGGGATGGTGTTGTATTCCATTTCCAGCTTGGCATCCTGGTACAAGGTAAAGAAAGCCTGATTCAAAGGCTGACCCTGGATTATTATGGGCTGCTCTGCACCGGCCGTAAGAATGCCAATGGCCCCAGGAGCCGAGAACTTCTGCATAAAGGTCTTGGAATCGTTATTGGGTATATCTGTCTCCCTAAGCATGATCTTGGGATTCGACAGAAGCTGGGCATTGAGCAAGGTCACCCCATAGCACTTATTGATAAAGCGCTGAAGCTCTTTCACAAAATGAACTTCGCCACGGGGATAAGGGTTCTCGGCCTTGTCAACGTAACCGGGGATAATGGGATACTCAGTAATCCTCGGATCAAGATACTCGCGGTAGACATGGCTAAAGCCAAGCACGGTGTCCTTGCGTATCCGGTTCTGGATCTCGCCGTTCTCGAGATGGTAAGGCTCCTTGTAATAGCACTCATAGATCCTGATCGTCTGTTGGTCAGGAGTAGAGATCTTTTCAAGGAACATGTCAAAAGACATTGCATAACCTGTATCTACTCCACCGCCAAAGTTGGCGCCTGTATACTCAAACTGTATGGTTGTGATCAGTGGATCTTCTATGTTATAGTACTTCTTAACGTACTCCGTAGATACTTCGCGACGGACCATCAGAGCTTGCGCATCACGATACAACGGATCAGTGCAGGATGGATCAGGCAACACCTCGTTAAAGGCAAGGGTCTTGAACCTGATCATCTTCATGGTATCGACATACACGTAGAAGTACGCTACGTTATCCACTGCAGCATTCTTGGCGAATGACCGCATGCAATGGATGCCATTACTGTTGGCCCAGGCCCACTTAATAATCCTCTCGCCAATGGTAGCCGTATGGTAATCGTTATCGGCTATGGGAACAAGCTTGTACTGAGGCACAGCCGCGGCTACCATGCCAACGATTCCGCGCATAGCTTTGCGGATTTTGTTGATCACGATCTCGTACTGGCCTCTTTCAGCAATGGCTGTCTTTTCCTCGTCAGTGCTCTGGATGCCGTAGTAGAACCTGCGGTTATCCTTGCACTCGCCAAGCCACTGGGTATAAAAGCCACATTCGTAGCTGTAGATCTTCAGCCAGATCTTCTGGGCAGCTTGGGTATCTATCTTCATCAACTTAGTTACAGGGGCAGCCTGTTCCATTATTTCTTTCCTTTCTTAGTGTTCATATTGGACATTGGCTATGCCTCTATCGGATCCTGCGGTCTGAAGACGTAGTCCCTACCGACAGTGGATAGGATGCCAACGTTGCTGTCGAGATTAAGCCGGTGCATTGTCTCGGAATAGAAGTGGTCCCAGAAGTAATTTATCATATACCAGTACCTCTCGTACATCATCCACTCAGGGATAAGAACCCACTCGTTCCCGTCCCATTGCCGACAAAGGCAGACCCAATCTTGTCCGTTGCTGTCTTTAATGTGCATTGGCTATACATCATTCCGGCTCAACATACCTTACCTGAGAAATGAGACCGATGCTGGCATCCAGGTTGGTGGCATGCTTGGTTTGTTGCGGATAGGAGAGTCCTGCTTCCCAAACCTTGGCATACCTGAACAACTCAAGAACGTATCCAACGGTGCCTCCGCTGCCAAGAAAGTCTGAGTACACATTGCCCTTGACGATATGGTCTTCACCATCAAGGGTAAGATTGATAGAGCCCTCGAGACAATAGTAGTCATACAGCGGTGTGCCGTTTATCCCGCCTATCAAAGAGGGAGCTCCGAGGTTCTTCTCTTGCCAGACATATTGTGCGCCATTGCCGTCAGTGATGTGGTCAATAACCTCTCTGTTGAATCCGCTTGTTGCGCTATTGTTAAGGAGCTTCTGCAGCCCGGCTTCTGCCGAATACAGCATTGTCGTTACTATTATGACGCTCGGACCTACAAGCAGGGTGGGGTCAGTGGGGTCAACGTCCATGCCGCCCTTAAGGTCACAGGTAATGGCGCCCAGCATATTCATGTAGATGACAATGTCTTCGGTGATGGTAACGGGAGCTGGCGGCGTTGGAGTCGCACCTGTATCATAGGCATAGGTGACAGATAGCTCACACTCTACCCTGACAGGGGCGGTTGGGATGGGCATGACCTCAAGATCGCTAAAGGCGGTAAGAATGATCTGGGCTATCTGCCCAAGCCTGAACTTCAACGTTGGCTTGGTAGAAAAGATACCGCTAGGCTCAGAGATGTTGTCTGGTAGCGTAAGAGCAATAACCTGATCCTCAGCAAACGTCACAAGTTGCCACTGAGATGTTGCGGCATTATAGAACCTTAAGCCGGCGCCAAGCTTTATACGAAGATAGCAAGTCTCATCCCAGACAAGGTCATGGATAGTGGTAACGCTTATGGGAATCTCGCTAATGGGGCCATTCTCAGCTGACCCATAGCTATAAAGACTTTCCAGCGTTATGAACAAGGTCTTGTCAATCTCCACGGTTGGGGCCTGGCTAACGCCAACCGCTATCTTGCTTGCTGTTTCCCGGAAGCTTTGAGGCAGATAGGAATAGTTTTTATAGCCGATGATACGGTTAAGCTCCGAGGTCTCAATGTAAATATTCCAACCGTCGAGGCCGGTAGTACTGGGGAGATTTACCGACAGGGCAGGCTCATACTTCAGATCCAGAAGCGTAGTATAATGAGGAAAGTATCTGGCGTGTTCAACGGCGTAGTCTCCGCTAAACTTAAAATACGCGGCCGGAGATGAACCCGGTATCAGTTCTTTGTCAGACGGCGACACAACCGCCACGGTTTCAGAATACAGGGTATGGGGAAGAAGAGTGCCGGAACGCAAAGGCTCTACGCCCAATCTGATATAGCGAGAGCGGACCACATAAGGAGGCTCCTCTATGCCTCCGCCAGACTTCCTGCTTGCGCCAGACTTCCTGCTTGTGACGGGAACAAGCTCATTTATAAAGGTTTCTTTTGTTTCCCAGATCTTAATGCTGGCACCAATCTCGTCAAACCTCTGTACTGCGCCGGGCATATTGTTAAGAGTGTCGCCAGAGGTAAATATGTCTTCACCGACTCTAATATATCCGCTGTCTCCAGTACGTCTGTTGAGCACCATGCCGTCGGCGAAGTTATAAGGGGCACAAGCATTGAGCGTTATTTCTTCGGGTACGAGTTGATATACGGTTGCCTCAACCTCACCAATCTTGTAGGTAAGCGTTTTCCAGAGAGTCAGCTTGAGCGGAACAAGGTTATCAGGCGTTGGCAGATAGAACGTCTTTGTGTCGACAGTAATTTCATACCAGCCTAAATAGGTTGCACTCTCATCAACTATCCCGGTTCCATAAACAAGGTGGGTATTCGGGTCAGTCACAAGATTGTTAATAAGAAAATCATAGCCAAGATTTAAGACATTGACGCCTTGGTCAGGATTGATCTCGTTAGCCATGCTCTTCGGCCGCACAGCCAACGGCGGAGGAGTCGGTGAGTTGATGTCCGGGACAATAGCAAGGCCTGATGCATTATTGTACAGCCAGGCTCCTGGCGAGGTTGTCCCATCAAACTCAACATCAGCGGAGCCATCTGCATCGGCATAGGCCTCAAAGGTTGTTTGATTAAGGCAGAATACTGCCGCTGAAATCTCTATTTTAGTTATTTTTGCTGAGAGTTCTGCCATTTTAGTAGCTCCTATCTATAGGGAAGAAAAAGAGAACTTACATTGTACCATAAGTCTCCTATCTTCGGGTTTATCGGTTTAGTGGTCTGGATATAGATGTCTGCGCCATGCACACGACAGCCGAGATGTGTTTCCATTATTTCTTTAGTAAGCCCCGACAAAGAGCCTCCCACCTTTTTATCAACCCCGTACTCCAGTCTGCGGACATCCTGACGTACTTGCTCTTTCTTCTTGTTCATCTAGAAGTCCTTCTCTTCAAGCAGGGTATAGCTGACATAGTCCGTGCCAAGCACTATGCTCTGCCTTCTGATAAGAGAGTAGATATACTTGAAGTCATCTATACTCTGAACAACCTGACAGCCAGCAGAGAATTTCTGCACTGTCTTTGCTATGCCGTCAGGAAGGGTTCTATGGATGTTTGCTCCAAACAAGCCAGTTTGTTCCCTGCCACTCTTGAAGTCAAGCTTGCCGTCTTTATTAAAGTCTCTGATCACGGTTATGGGCTTGACTTGAACGATAGCATCATAGCCCCTGTGCTTACCCAGCTTGTATGCGGTTCTATACTGGCCAGGCTTGATTATCAATGCCCCGCTTGAGTTGATGGGATTCTTGATATAATACAAGCTGGGGTCCACAGTAACGGGGCAGGTGAACAAGCGGGCATAGCCATTGAGGTCAAGGTAGGCAACACATAAAGTATCATCAAAGTAATCAGGAACAGTACTCTTGTTACGAATGCCGACAAGGTTGATGTCATAAGGCCTTGACGCTTTTTCAAACCAAGCGTAGCCTTTGCGTTGCACTACCGTTCTGAGAGTATTGTAATCAAGGTCTCTGATCATGTTACGGTCTCATCCTATTGCCCATATAGGTTCCCATCGTAAGGATCCAGAATGGGACTAAGAAAGCCAGATTACCAACAAGCAGATCAAGCAGGGTATCCTGCAACTTGGCGCTAAGATACAGCTTCAATGGAAGCTTGCTGCGTTTCCATTGCCAGGCTTCCCATAACAAGGTTATCGCAAACCAGACAATGCTGCCGATGATGGCAAAAGTTAGTTTGGCGACAGGGTTGCTGTCGCTGGGTTTCAGTATGCTCCCAAGAAATCCGGCAGCAAAGCCGCCTATCATGTGAAGCTTCAGGTTAGTTGCTTTTTTCATTTATCCTCCCTGTAGTTTAGTAGCCCCGCAATGATGAGGGCGAGTAGAAAGATGCTCCAAATTATCATTTATCTTGTTCCTGCAATTCGGGATTCAGCAGATTCAAATCGTCAGCAT
>Ga0116142_10001247_pt1 | contig 31035 bp, 23 predicted proteins | sample AD_UKC033_MetaG_FD_89785 | JGI IMG/M metagenome (GOLD analysis project Ga0116142, IMG submission 89785) | Active sludge microbial communities of municipal wastewater-treating anaerobic digesters from USA - AD_UKC033_MetaG | ecosystem: Engineered > Bioreactor > Anaerobic > Digestate | place: USA... | reverse complement strand
GAGGTCAGTTTGAGCTGGGTGGTGTTGTCGCTGTAATATTCGCGCACCAGAGGAAAGAGAAAATATTCGCGTTCGCGTTTGTGGGAAACATAAAAGCGCAGATCGCCGAGTTTGTCGCTGAGGTAGGGCAGCGGCCCGCCGAAACTGCCGTCAAAGATCCAGTCCGGATCCTTGATATCGCCCTGTTTGCGGTGCTGCCAACGATAGACCCGCTGCGCTCCCCAGGGAGTCAGATCGTTGGTGGGATCGTCATCGGTCAAGGTGCGGCGGGACACTTCGTTCCATCCATCAAAAGCCGGATACTGATCCTGCATATGTTCATCCCAGGCGCCGTTGTTGGTACCGGTCCAGCATACGGCATCGTCGAGATAGGGCCGGTTCCAGAATGACATCGGATCATAAGGCGAGATATCGAAATGTTTCTGCGCAGCCGGGCTGTGTTCATAGCGGAATGATCCGGTATAGCGGTCGCGCTCGCCCTCTTTGGTGACCACATTGACCACACCGCTGCGCACATTGCCGTATTCGGCGTTAAAACCGCCGGTTTCGACCTTGACCGCCTGCACCGAGCTGAGAGCCAGATTGGTGATCGGCTGGTTGGTGCGTTCGTCGCGCATGGTGACGCCGTCGAGCATGAAAGCCAGCTGATCGGCACCGCCGCCGCGCACTTCCAGGCCAACAATGCCGGCCTGCACACCGACCACCTCGGAGACGCGCTGGATCGGCAGCACTTCGACCTGCGAGGCTTCGATATTGACCTGGCTGGAGGAAATGTCCTGCACCACCACCGGCCGGGTTGCGACCACTGTCACTTCCTGACCGGAGATCACCTCGGTTTGAATCCTCATATCGATGCGGGTGGTCAATTCGATGTCAACGCGCACGTTCTGTACGGTGTAGGGAGAATACCCGATCATGGTCGCCCTTAACGAATAAACACCAGGCTGCACGTTGAGTATGACATAATTGCCGTCCAGATTGGTAGCCGCCCCCATGGTCGTCCCCTCGATCACCACATTGACCCCGGGTAAAGGCTCACCCGTCTGCGCATCGGTCACCTTGCCAGCGATCTTGCCGGTAGTCGCCGCCAACAACAGAGACGGCACCAATGCCATTACGAGCAACAGAGATAGCCACGATCTCATTGCATAACCTCCAAATTTAAGGATGGAGAATGTGATTTTCAGGCAAGCTCATCGCGTCAGATCCGAACTGTTTGTGGGTCGCCGGGCAAATCCTTTTCACCCGTTCGGTTTGTCGTTGACCAGTCGCGAATATTTCGAAAGATACGATCGGAAAAATTGGGTATGTCAGAGAATCAATACAAAATACAGGTAATTATAGCTTAGTCCTTTTCGAGCAAAAAGTCAAGATATTTTTTAGGGAAATAAACCATAAGTTCATAAAAGCAGGTATTTTATAACCGATTAATGTTTTAGTTTTTTTAGTCAAAGGCCATTCTAGATAAATTTCATAAAAGAAATCGACAGGAATATTAAATTATTTCATATCAATGGGGTGTAATATCTAAATAATTATTGTGTTTTTTTGGCAGAAGCACGTTTTGTGGAGTTCGTAAGAATTGGAAATGGAGCCGACGTTCCATCAGATCGCCCCGGTGCAGGCATGACAAGAAGGCCTGCGCCAAACTTGGGTCGTCGCTGCAGTCGATGGACAAGAAGGGGAACAAGATCCGAAGGTGATATCCTCCGGATCTTGTTGGTTTAGAGGATAAAAAGCATTTCTGAATATTTCGGCAGCGGCCAAAGCGAATCATCGATCAGCTGTTCGAGCGCATCAGCCGGAACGCGCGCCTCCGCCAGCAGGCTGACCACATGATCGCCGACTGCCTTGGCGCACTGAGAGAGGTCGTCGATGCTCTGCACCCTGACCAACTCACTGTTGAGCTGTTCAGTATAACCGGCCAATTTTTCGATTTGCTCCTGGATCTCGCGCAGCAACGCTACTTCCCGGACAGCGGTACCATCGCCGAGCACCTCGCGCAATCCCTTGATCACCTGCAACAATTGCGTTTCATAGGCAAATGCAGCAGGCAGGACAATGGTTTTCGCCATATCGATGAAAGTCACGACCTCGATTTCTAAAGTCTTGATGTATTGCTCCAGCTTGGTGTGGTAGCGCGCATAGAGTTCGCTGGCGCTGAAGACTCGTTGTCTCTCCAGCAGCTCGATATTCTTCTTGGCCACCAACGCATCGACGGCGCAAGCGGTGTTTTTGTTGTGGGACAAGCCGCGGCGAATCGCTTCTTCTTCCCAGGCCCGGTCATAATTGTTTCCCTCGAACAACACCGCTGAATGGGCATCGATCTTTTTTCGCAGAACCTCGAGCACCGCAGCATTCAGCTCAATGCCCGCAGAAACTCTCTTTTCAATTAAATCGATGGTTTGATCGAGTGCATCGGCTACCGCAGCGTTCAACACCGTGTTCGGCAGCGAAACAGACGACGAAGACCCCACAGCGCGAAATTCAAACTTTGTCCCGGTAAAGGCAAAGGGTGAAGTGCGGTTGCGGTCGGTATTGTCGCGCAAGATCGACGGCAGCTTGCTGATGCCGAGATCGATGATAAAGTCGGTCGCAGTCTGCGCGCGCTTCTTGCCGGTACGGAGGTAATCCAACGCCTGGCTCAAATGCTGGCCGAGATAAACCGACATGATCGCAGGCGGCGCTTCGTTGGCACCCAGGCGGTGATCGTTGCTCGCTGAAGCGATCGATGCGTGCAACAGGTCGCCGTATTCGTGTACGGCTTGTATGACGGCAGTTAAAAAGACCAAAAACTGCAGGTTTTCTTCCGGCGTCTTGCCCGGATCGAACAAATTGTTGCCGTCCGAATCCTCCAGCGACCAGTTGTTGTGTTTGCCGCTGCCGTTGACTCCGGCAAACGGCTTTTCATGCAACAACAAAGACAGGTTCATGCGGTTGGCAATCTTTTTCAATATTTCCATGACCTGATGGTTGCGGTCCGCACCCACATTGGCTTCACCATAGATCAAGGCGATCTCAAATTGCAGCGGTGCCACCTCGTTGTGCCTGGTCTTGGCTGGTACTCCCATTTTGTAGAGCTCTTCTTCGGCTCTGTCCATAAAGGCGAGCACCCTTTCCCGGATCGAACCGAAATAGTGGTCCTCCAGATCTTGACCCTTGGGAGGCTTGGCGCCCATCAGAGTGCGACCGGTAATGCGCAAATCAGGCCGCAGGTTATAAAACGCTTTGTCGAGGAGAAAATACTCTTGTTCGGTTCCAAGAGTCGGAACCACCCGCGTTGCGCTCTGATTGCCGAACAATTGCAGGACCCGCAATGCAGCGCGATTGACGGCTTCCATCGAACGCAAAAGCGGCGTTTTTTTATCGAGCGCTTCGCCGTTGTAGCTGATAAATACCGAAGGAATACACAGAATGCCGCTTTTCGGCCCCTGCATGATAAATGCCGGACTCGATGGGTCCCACATCGTATAACCGCGCGCTTCAAATGTCGTCCGCATGCCGCCGCTGGGAAAAGAAGATGCGTCTGGCTCTCCCTGCACCAGCTGCTCGCCGCGAAAACGCTCCAACGGCTCGCCCTCGTCGAATTCCAGAAAGGAATCATGCTTCTCAGCAGTTGACCCGGTTTGCGGCTGAAACCAATGGGTGAAATGGGTGCACCCTTTGCTGATGGCCCACTCTTTCATCGCATGGGCGACACTGTTGGCTATGGCCATATCAAGCTTGCTGCCCCGGCGGATCGTATCGCGCAACTTGCGATAAACATCCTTGGGCAACAGCTCATGCATCACCTTGTCGGAAAACTGGTTGATGCCAAAGATAGACATCGCCCTCACGCCTTCCGAGTGACCTGCCGATTGACCATTCGCGGCAATCTTGAGCATCACCTGCTGTCGCAACGATGACATAGACCCTTCTCCTCTGTTTGTTCGTGCGCACGTTCGCAACACTCTTTTTGGAACCTATCGCAACAATATATGACCTTTTTTTCTATCATTCAAGAAGTTTCCTTGGCTTTATTATTATTTCCTGCAACATTTCATTAATTATTTAAGTAAATGTCTGATACATCTTATTAAAAAAAGACCTGCCAACAAGCTATAAAAATCCGGAAATACCCTCATCTCGCTCAGCGTTTCATTGCATGGATCGATTTTCAGAAGGAAAGCGTCTGCTACCCCAACAATTCAGGAGAAGGAATGAAACGCGCTCGACTATGGTTTCAAGCTGCAAGGCCGTTCTCATTAACCGTCAGCATCATGCCGCCTATCATCGGCGGGTTGATCGCCGCAGTGGAAAATCCTGATCTGAGACTGCATTTTCCCCATTTTGTGCTCGCCTTGTTGGGGTGTGTTCTTGCCCACGCCGGCTCGAACATGCTCTCCGACACGATGGATTTCCGCGCCCGGGTTGATCGCCGGGGGACCTATGGTTCAAGCGGTCTCTTAACCACAAACCTGATGCAGCCTGCGCAACTGCTGCGCGGCGCGGTAATATGTTATGGTATCGCCCTGGCCATCGCGATCTATTTCATCCTGGTTTCTCCCAATGGTCTCGCCCTGCTCTGGCTGATTCTGCTCGGTGCGGTTCTCGGAATCTTTTACACCTTTGGCCCGTTCGCATGGAAATACCACGCCCTTGGCGATATCGCGGTTTTCATTTCATTTGGACCGGCCATGAGCCTGGGCGCCTATCTGGTCCAGACCGGCCGTTTTGCCTGGCCGCCAGTGCTCTACATCCTGCCTCTGGCGTTGCTGGTCGACGCCATTCTGCACAGCAACAACCTGCGCGACATCGACAACGACAAAGTCGCCGGCATCCGCACTCTGCCGATCGTTGTCGGAGCAAAACAAGGCCGAAGCTTCTATGCGCTGCTGGTGTACGGTTCATACCTTCTCATTCTGGTTCTCATCATTTTTTCCGGACTCACCTGGTTGGCTGCCTTGACTTTTATCTCGTTACCTCTCGCTCTCCGACTGGGCAAAAAAGTAAAAAACCAGGCCGATTTGCCAAAACCAGAGTTCAGCCGCATCGACGCGGAAACTGCGCAACTGCATTCGGTCTTTGGCCTCTTGTTCATTGCAGCATTGCTGCTGGATCTATGGGTAGGGTGATGAAGATCCGCTTCTATTCTTCCATCGCTCTCGCCTTTGGCCTTTGGACGATGGCGTTTGTTTGGAAACCGTTCAATTTCTGGATTTTGATGAGCGCCAGCACTTTGCTGTTGACGGCAATTGCGGTCACAATCGGTCGGCCGTTGCAGCCCCATGCCAAACCGACCTTTCGCGATTTTTGTTTCGGTGTCCTCGCGGCAGTTCTGCTCTACACCATTTTTTTCGCCGGCCGCCTGTTCATCGATCTGCTCGCCGAAAGGTGGCCGCTTCTTTTTGGCCACAGTGAAGCGCAAATACAGAATGTCTATGGCGACCGCAATTCGCTGCCGCTGCCCCTGATCGCCTTGCTTCTGGTTTTTCCGATCGGTTTCGGGGAGGAACTTTTTTGGCGCGGTCTCGTGCAAAAGACATTTGCCGAGCACCACTCGGCCGGCACTGCATTTATCATGGCCACCTTGCTGTATACGGCTGTCCATCTGGTGACCGGCAATGCGGTTTTGCTCATCGCCGCCCTGGTCGGCGGACTGTTTTGGGGCGGCATCTACTGGAAGACCGGCAATCTGTGGATCCCCCTGATTTCGCACATGATCTGGGATCCCTGGATATTCGTCTGGATGCCGGTCGCCTGAGGCGTTTTTCGAAGCTCGATGCTCAAGAGCGTTGCATCGAGAGCAGAACAACCCGATCCAAACTGCAACTCTAAAGAAATGGGACTGTTTTCCATGTCCCATTTTGAACAAATCACCCTCAATCCAGAGGTTACTCATGAAACCTTTTGCATGGCTCGTTTTGTTGAGCGCGCTGAGTTTCTCCGGATGCACAAAATTGGATAAAAGCCAGAGCATCCCGACACCGCCACCAACCGATCTCTACTCCATCGCCCTGACTTCCATAACCGGGGAAGCGGCAGACTTGAGCCTCTATCGCGGCAAAGTGCTCCTCATCGTCAATGTCGCCAGCAAATGCGGCTATACAAAACAGTACGAGGGGCTGCAAAAGTTGTACGAAACCTACGCCGACAGCGGTCTCGTCGTTTTAGGTTTCCCGGCCAACAATTTCGCCAATCAGGAACCCGGCAGCGATGATGAAATTTACGAGTTTTGCACCACCAACTTTAGTGTGACCTTTCCAATGTACAGCAAGATTTCGGTGGCTGGTGACGATATTCACCCACTCTACCGTTTCCTCACCCAATCGCAAGTTGATTCAACGTACAAGGGTTCGATTGCCTGGAATTTCACCAAATTCATCATCAACCGCGAGGGGCGAACAGTCGCCCGTTTTGCACCTGCAGTTTCACCGACCAGCGCAGAGGTGGTACAGGCCATCCGCGATGCTCTGGCCGAGCCCAACGCATCCTAGTCTTCTATGAGCGCAGAAAAAAGAAAAGCAGGCGCTAGATGGATCAGGCGCGTGTCGATCGGCTGTTCAAACATAAGGTGGGTTTTGGGCAACCACAAACCGATCATTGCAGCAATTCTTTTGTTGCTCATTTTTGCCAACAGACAAATCCGGTCATCGACACCGGTTCTTTCAGAGTTGGAAATTCAACTGCAGTCTGACATCGCCGATCACCGTCTCGACGATTTTCCGTTGATCGAAGCGGCGTTCATCCTCTCTGGAGTCGACCACCCTGATTCGCTGGCCTTTTATTGCCGCTGGTATGAAGAGCTGCTGCAAAGCTTGCGCGATTACCATTTCGACTCTGCCGATCGAGTCGGTTCAGCCGCCAAGGTCTTTTCCTATCTGCATGCCAACTGGTTGCTGACCTATCGCGAGCAAGCCACCACCCTGATCGACGTGGTGCGACACCGACAATTCAACTGTGTTGCCGGCACCCTCCTCTTCAATCTGGTCTGCGATGATCTCGGCTGGAGCACCGAGGCTTTTGAAACCCCGTCGCACACCTACACGCTGTTTCCCAATTTTACCGAGCAGATCGCGGTGGAAAACACAACCCCCATGGGTTTTGATATCATGCGCAATCTGCACGACTATTCGGTTTATCTGCGCCGCTTTTATCCGCAAAACGAAGCGGTGCAGATCGGGTTTGACCGACTGTACGCCTATGAAAATTCAAAAGGCCGGATCATCAACAACACCGAATTGCTCGGCTTGCTGGCCTACAATCGGGCGTATCTGAGCAAGGAAAACCGGGATTATGCGACCGCCTACGAGTATGTGCTGTTGGCCCAGAGTTTCAACGCCGACTCCCGCTCGAATGTGCGGTTTGAAGTCTCCCTGTATCAAACCTGGGGCAAGGCTCTATTCGACGAACAAAATTACTCCCTGGCTTTCCAAATCCTCGCCGACGCCGCTTATCGCTATTGGAATATCGAGGAATTTGCAAAGAACTGCAAAGCCGCTTATTTTCTCTCCATGAATCGTTTTTGGCAGGTCAAGAATTGGCCGGAATCCCGCCGAATGACTGAAGAGCTTTTGGCGCTGGATATCCTCGATCCCAACGATGCTCGCCAAATTACCAGCCACCTGCAGGCCTGGCGAAGTTATCTTGTGCAGCAAAACAGAACACCGGAGGCACAGGAAAACGCCTCTTTGCTCGAGCAACTGATAAAAGGGATAAAATCCGGGCAATTCGAAAAAAGATAGGCTGGCTGAAAAGCGATTGACGTTCGCAAGTCATCGGTCTGGTCGGCCGCGGTTGCCCTAGGCCTGGCGCTCCTCGACCAGTTCCAACACCTCTGACAAAACTTCTCGTGCGGGCGTGAGGCGAAACAGCTCCAGCGCCGTCCGGGCTTTCATCAATGCATCCGCAATCACTTTTCGTGTCTGTTGCAGTGTGCCGGTTTCGTTCAAAAGATCGATAACCAGTCGAATATCCTGTTCGCTGAGATTCGTTTGATGGAGAAAAGCGTGGAGCTGGCGGCGGAGTTCGGGTGTTCCATTTTCCAGCGCATGCAGAATCAGAAAGGTCTTCTTGCCCTCTTTGAGATCACTTCCCACCTCTTTCCCGAGAATCTCTTGTTTGCCGACCAGGTCGAGCAGATCATCCTGCACCTGAAAAGCAAAACCGAGTTGCAGGCCATACTGCCTGGCTTGTTTCTGTTCTTCGGGAGTGCCCTGTCCCAACAACGCTCCCAATTCACAGCAAAGAGCAAAAAGTCTGCCGGTTTTCAGGCCAATCATGTTGGCATATTCATGGATGGCAACCTCATCGCGGTTCTCGAAGGCTTTGTCATAGGCCTGGCCTTCGCAAACCCCGATGATGTCCTCGGCAAAGCGCTGTACTGCGGCTAGAGAGTGCGGAGATGGAACAGACGATAGAACTCGAAATGCATGGACCAACAGGCAATCGCCCGCAAGGATGGCGATGCTTTCGTCCCATTGGGCATGCACGGTCGGTCTTCCCCGGCGCAGGGTATCGTGATCCATGATGTCATCGTGCACCAGAGAAAAATCGTGTACCAGTTCGATGGCCGCCGCCGCGTCGAAGAGAGTCTCAGGGTCACTGCCGACGGCCTCGCCGAACAACAACAACAGCAACGGCCGCAGCTTTTTGCCGCCGGCGGTAACCGCGTAGCGCATCGGCTCATAGAGCGAAGCCGGCTCCTGGCGATCGATCCATGCCAGCATTCGGTGATCAATGCTCTCGCGCCAAACATCGATTTTCAAACGGTTCGCTTCTTTCATTTCATTCCTTCGATTTAAGCACCGAGAGCATACAACCAGATCATCGCGGCCGTCGGGTGATCGACAGGTCGTGCGGCCGCTCCGGCTTTGCGGAGGACAGCCTTACAAGCCTTGTACCCCATCGATATGGCTTTTGGTAAACTGTTGCGGCTGAAAACGCGCGCTCTTGAGAGAGGCGTCGGCCAGATTTGCATCGATAAAAGAAGCACCGCTCAGATCCGCGCGTTCGAGATGGGCGCTTTGCAAATTGGCACGGTCGAGGTTGGCATGTTTGAGATTGGCGCGTTTCATCCGCGCCCGGGAAAGATCGGCATCCCCAAGATCAGCTTCCTCCAGCGAGGAGCCAAACAAACTGATATGGTTCATCTTGGCGCCGCGCAAAGATGCCTTTTCGAGGTTGCTGTCTTGCAGATTGGTATTCTCCAGTATTGCACCATCCAGACGGGCACCATACAAATTGCAGCCGAACATAAAAGCGCCGCTCAGGTTGGCATGGCTAAAATCGGCTTCTTCAAGATTGGAATTTTGCAGATGAGCATCGGTCAAATCAGCGCCGCTGAAATCGATTCGTCGCATCGATTCATAAGAAAGATCGATATTGCGCAGATCGAGACCGGCCATCGATTGACCGCTCCGAATTCTTTCGAGGGCTTGTTCGCGTGTCAGTGCTGGCATAAACTTTCCCCTATTTATAACTTTTCACGGCGCTCTCCACAGAATCAAACTCTTTAAAAATCGAATCGAGCTTGGTGATTTGTATCGGTCTGCGCAGACGATCGTTGAGATTGGCCAACTTGAGATCTCCGCTGCTGCTCCGCAGACTGGTCAGTGCGCTGATCAGCATTCCCAAGCCCGAACTGTTCATCCAACTCACCCCGGCCATGTCAACCACCACATTGACGGTTTCTTTTTCTATTGCCTTTTCAATGGTCTTGCGAAAACGGTCCATCTCGCCGCCGCCCATCAGTTCACCTTCGAGGTGCAAAACCAATACATCAGCGATCATCTTCTCGGTGACTTGCATAGCTCCTCCAGAGATCATCTCCCTAATCTCCCTGTAGACCGCCTGTTCCACTCGGCGGACCCTTTATGGATCACTCAAAACGCAGGGCAACGATCGGATCCAGGCGGGCGGCTTTTGTCGCCGGATAGACGCCAAAGATCAAGCCCACGGCCGAACAAAAGAGCAATCCCAAAATCACTGTCCAAACCGGCACGGCAGCCGGAATCGGCGAAACCAAAGCGACCACTTTGGCCAGCGTCAATCCGAGCACGATGCCGATCACTCCCCCGACTTCGGACAAGACGATCGCCTCGATCAGAAACTGCCACAGGACATCGCGTCGTTTGGCGCCGATCGACTTGCGGATGCCGATTTCTCGGGTTCGTTCCGTTACCGAGACCAGCATGATGTTCATAATACCGATGCCGGCGACCAAAAGAGAAATCGAGGCGATGACAATGGCCACAATGCGCACATAGCGGGTCAAATTGTCAAAAAATTCGATCAACGTGTCGTTGGAAAAGACATCAAAATCGTTCGGCTCGCCAGGCGGTACTTTGCGCACAACGCGCATAACCCCCGTGGTCTGTTCCATCGCGGTGTTGTACAGCTCTGCACTTATGGCCTGAACCGTGATATTCAGCGAACGCTCTTTGCCGAACACTTTAACAAATGAACCGATCGGGATCACCACATAGGTATCGCGCGATTGGCCAAAAGTGCTGCCGCGCGATTGCAAAACTCCGATCACTTCGAATCGGCGACCGCTGATCTTGACCTCTTTCTGCAGGGGGTCATCATAGGGGAAAAGCTGCCTGGCCACATCGGCACCGAGCACCACATATTGCCGATTGTAATCAACATCCTGCTGAGTGATGAAACGTCCATCACCGATTTCATAGCCGTTGTTTTCGATAAACTCTGGCGTACCGCCGCACACACTGATAATCGGCAAGGTCTTGTGTTCGCCATGCCGGAGCTCCTGTCCCCCCATCCAGTATTCTGCGCCGACACTCTTGGCCGCCGTGACAGTTTCCTTGACCGCTTCGTACTCTTTCAGGGTAATGTTTTTCCGATTGCGATACTTGCGAAACATATCGCCGCCGGTGTGAATCGCCGGAAATTTTTGTACTTGAAAGACATTCGAACCCAGCGCCGTAACCTGCTCATGAATGCTCTTGCGCAGCCCGGTGATCAGGGATTGCATAGTAATAATCGTCATGACACCGATAATTATTCCCAGCAACGTCAATATGGAACGCATTTTGTTTGCACGAACCGCCGTCAGGGCGATTGGTATATTTTCACCCAGTTGCACAACCCACCTCTAGCTTTGATCACCTGTCGCTGCATTGCCGTTATTCATAACGCAACGCCTCGATCGGGTTAAGACGCGCCGCTTTGCTCGCCGGATAGATCCCAAAAAAAAGACCGATCGCAAAAACAAAACCAAGGCCGAGAAAAACCACCCACAGGCGAATCGATGCCGGCAACGGCGTGGTTGCCGAAATCGCCTTGGCCAATCCAACCGCTAAAATAACACCGATGGTCACCCCCAGCGCACAAATCATAGTCGATTCGATCAGAAATTGCAGCAGGATATCCCCGCGCCGGGCGCCAACCGCTTTGCGCACACCGATCTCCCGCGTCCGCTCGGTAACCGAAACCAAGAGGATGTTCATGATGCCAATGCCGCCAACCAAAAGAGAAATCGCCCCCACCCCGATCGCCACCGCCCACAAGACCCCGGTGAGCCGCTGATAGGTGTCCTGCAAGGCGACTTGTTTGTTGACGGCAAAATCGTTTTCCATGTCGCCGCTCAATCCACGAATACGCCGCATCAAACCGGTCAATTCGAGCTCCGCTTCATCCAGCAACTCGGGTGAATTGACCTTGACCGCAATCTCCACCGACCGATATTGTGCCCCGAAACGAGATTGAAACGCACCGATCGGGATATAGGCATAGGTATCGAGATTGTTGCCGAAAAAGGTGCCACGCTTTTCGCGCACTCCGATGACGCGAAATTTGTAACCGCCAAGAGTGATGCGTTTGCCCAGCGGATCGGAGTTGGGAAACAGTTTTTCAGCAATTTCACTGCCCAACACCACCACCGGCCGATGATGGCTGACGTCATTGGCCGTTAAAAAGCGGCCGTATTCAGGCACGAAACCTGCGGTGATCAAGTACTGATCCGTGGTGCCGACGATGATCGCTCCTTCGAGCTGATTTTCCTGGAATTTGATTGGACGATTGGTATACAAGGCTGGCGCCACCGCTTGCGCCAAAGTCGACAGGTCGGCAAGTCTTTCGGCTTCTTTTACGGTGATGTTGCGGCGATTGCGATACATCCAGAAAGAATTGCCCTCCATCATCCAAGGGAATTTGGCGATGTAAAGAGTATCGCTCCCCAAAGAACTGATCTGATTGGTAAACGCTTTGTTCAATCCCTGGATCAGCGCCACAATGGTAATCACGGTCGTCACACCGATAATAATGCCCAGAGTGGTCAAAGTCGAACGCATCTTATACGAGCGCAAGGCCTCGAAGGCCATTTTCATGCTTTCCCAGATGGTGATCACAATTTTCATAGATCAGTCCGTTTGATTCGACACACAAACCTCTTGTCGCTGAAAAGATCAGCAGCAGAGGCGGATCAATGGCTGCCGTTGGCGGCTTCATCGCGTTCGATCAGCCCGTCGCGCAGACGCACGATGCGGTCAGTATGTTCAGCGATATACTCTTCATGGGTAACCAAAATGATGGTGTTGCCCGCTTCGTGCAACGTTTCAAAGATCTCCATGATTTCGTCGCCGGTCTTGCTGTCGAGGTTACCGGTCGGTTCGTCGGCTAAAATAATCGACGGATTGTTGACCAAAGCGCGGGCAATGGCAACTCTTTGGCGTTGTCCGCCTGACAGTTCGTTCGGTTTGTGATCCATGCGATCAGCCAAGCCCACCTTTGCCAAAGAGTCTCTGGCCTGCGCCCGCCGTTTGGCTGACGGCACACCGCGGTAAATCAGCGGCAATTCGACGTTTTGCAAAGCATTCGCGCGCGGCAAAAGATTGAATGTTTGAAAGACAAACCCGATTTCCCGATTGCGAATCTCCGCCAATCGATCATCGTCCAGATCGCTGATCCGGGTATCGTTGAGCAGATAAGAACCCGAAGACGGAGTATCCAGGCATCCGAGTATATTCATCAAAGTCGATTTCCCGGAGCCGGAAGGCCCCATAATCGCCACATACTCATTGCGATCGATGTTCATCTTTATGCCTTGCAGGGCAGTGACTGTTACTGAACCAACTTGATAATCCTTGGTAATATTTTCCAGCTGGATCAACATAGAATCCTCACTCAATCTGACGTCTTGCGATAGCCGAGATCTTTTTTGACCTTTACACGGCTGCCTGCTTGCAACTGGCTTGACAAGGCTCTATAATTACCCGATACCACTTTCTCGTCTTCCCGCACTCCGCTGATGATTTCGATACTGGTATCGTTGCTGATACCGGTCTCGACTTTTGCCATGCGCACCGTATCGCCCTCGACCACAAATACGACTTCTTGCATGTCTGTTTTTCCTTCACCCGACGCGGATGGCGGCAAAGTCGACGAACTGGCGGCGGCGCTGTCCTTTTTCGCTGCCCGCGCGGTCACGCACTGAATCGGGAGGTACAAAACATCGGAGCGGGTTTCTGTGGCAATATCGACGGTTGCCGACATGCCCGGCCGCAATTTCGCATGGCCTTCGATCACTGCTGTCTTGACTTCAAAATTGGTCACCTGCTCCTGGGTTCCCCGACCACGGGTGGTCGCCATGTGAGCAATCTCCGACACCCGTCCCGGCAAAATCGTATCCTGGATCGCATCAACCTCGATCCGGCATTCGTCACCGACTGTGACAAAAACCACGTCGTTCTCATCGATCTCGGTCAAGACCTCCATGCGGCTGAGATCTGCAACATTGAGGATGGGATCGGCCTGAAATTGCGATCCGGTTACGATCTCACCCACCTCTTTGTAGCGTTTGATCACTGTTCCGTTCATTGGCGACAACAACCGCGTTTTGCTCAAATCATCTTTCGTCTGGCGCAACAGCGCTTCCATCTGCCGCACCGCACTTTCAGACGACAACAAGTGCGCTTCCGCCGCATCCAGATCCGCCTGCGAGGTCAGATTTTTATTAAACAAGTCTTGAGTGCGCTTGAAATCGGCGTTCGCCTTCTTGAAATCCGCACGCGCCGATAGCAGCTGCGATTCAGTCTGCTCCAGGGCTGCCTCATAACGTGTGCGGTCCAAATCGGCCAGTAGCTGACCTTGTTTGACGCTATCTCCTTCACGCACGTGGATGGTCACGATTTCTGCAGGAATGCGAGCCGAAATATCCACATCGACCGCAGATTGCACATAACCTGATCCTGAGACTGTGCGTGTGATATCCCCGCGCTTGGCCACCTCAACCGAAACATCGACAGTGCCGGTGTTGTCGCGTTTTAAAGTAACCGCCGCCATGACGGCGATCAACAAAAACAGACCAAGAAACAACAATCCTTTTTTTCTTTTCGACATGCCTGAACTCCGTTCTTAGCATCAACGACTGCTTATACCCAGGACCGACTCCAATCGCGCGCGGGCGATTTTGGCGTCATACTCGGCGCGCACATAGCTGCTGTGGGCTTCCGTCAATTGAACCTGTGCCTGTGCCACTTCCAGCTCGGTGCCAGAGCCGACTCGGCGTTTTTCTCGCTGCAACCGCAAATTTTCCTCTGCCGCCTCGATGTTCTCGCGGTTGATTTCGAGCAAATCCCGATAGGCAGCAAGACGAAGAAAATATTGTTTGACGTTGGCAATTACGATCCGTCTCGCTTCCGTCAGGTCTTCCAGTGCGATTTCATAACCCAACTGCTGGCGCTGAATCGCGGCTTTATCGGTAAAACCATTGAACAAATTCAGCTGAAAAGAAAGACCCAGGTTGACCGAATAATCCTCATCCAAATTGCTTGTATAAACCCGGTTATAATCGTCATTGGCGCGGCTGTAGGAAGCACCAAATCCCAACGCCGGCATATAGCGCGCCTTTGCGGCCTGATAGGCAAAAAGATTGCTTCTTGCTTCCAACTCGAGCATTTTTATGGTCTTGTTCCCAGCAATTGCCGTATCGACCGCCTGTTTGATATCCTGGTCAGGAAATATCGGTGCGCTGCGGTCCTCAGTGACTTCAATCGGCGTGCTCGGATCGCGCCCCATGGCGTAATTGAGATCCGCACGGCCAAACTCGACCAAATTCTGCTGTTCGAGCAAAGCGGCGCGATTGCTGCCCAAATTGACCCGCGCGGCATAGACTTCGGCCCGTGAAGCCAAACCGATATCCAACCGGGTCTGCGCTTCATCCAGTTGCTGTTGCGCCAAAGCCACCGCCTTTCCATAGACTTCCTGCAGATGGAGTTGCTTGAGCAATTCATAATAGGCGACCTTGACTTGCAAAACAACATCCAATTCGGTCTGCTCGCGCGAGAAACGAGATGCCGACTGCAACGCCTTGCTCTGACGGATTCCATTGCTGCTGCGGCCGAAATCCCATAAATTTTGGTTCAGCGATATCGATGCCGAGTGCGAGTTGCGCTCGCTGCGCGGCTGGGTAATTTGTTGCTGATCAAACAAAGTGCGATTGGTCAAAGAATCGTAACCCACCGGCACATTCTCCTGATCCACCCGGGCACCCCGAATCGACTTGCCTGCCGACAGCGACGTCGAAATCGTCGGCAAAAAGGCTGACCAGGCATCTGTGACCTGGGTTCCGGCCACCTGTTCCCGGCGGGCGGCGTTGCGCAGCGTCGAATTGTTTTGCAGCGCTATTTCGATGCATTCATCCAGACTGACGAGCTGACAAAACCCTGTTCCAACCAAGGCAAACAACAAAAAAACGCCACATAAAAAAGTTTTTCCCGTCATGCCAAAACTCCCGACTCGATTGATCAACAGTTTAACGCGGATAACCTTCGTCACAATTTCTACATGCCGCCCATCATGGCGCCCAGCGCGGAAAAGGCCGATGAACCCAGATAATAAAGCGCATAGATTCCCAGGACCCAGGGCAATACCGACTTGAGCGGCTTGCCGACCAACACCCCCAGCCCGATGGCCAACACGGCCAGAGACCAGATGGAAAATATCTCAATTTTCGACATCAGAGTATAAACAAAATTCTGAAGAAATCCCTTCGGTGTGATATTGAGGAAGGTGGCCAGGCTGAAATGGACATCCACACTCGATTTGGCAACCATCAGGGGCAGTTTGATCAAACCGCCGAGGGTATTGATAAACGAGTGATAAGTGACGAGGCCGAGCATTTGCCCAAACGAAACCCGCCCCTCAAGAACCACCTTGCTGACCAACAGCCATAGAGCGGCGAGGAAAAAAACACTGAGCAAGCTAACCAGGACAATCACCAGCGCTCGGGCTACAGGATGCCGCATCGCTTTGGTCATGGGATTGTTTTCCATCGCCTTTATGGCGGTATCGATTTGCTCTTGACTCATGTCGCGTGCGCGCAGCATGGCGATGGCTTTCTCCGTCTGTTCCTGCATGGCGATCGGACCCACGACCTCGCCCACCAGAACGCCGATGAGGATCAGAACGATCAGCGGTATAACCCAGGCCGGTCTGATCTTTACAGCTTTAAAAGTCAGCTGTGGCGCGGCAAACACGTTGATGATGCGGGAGATCAGATTCAGATCCTGCGCCGCGACTGGCGCTTTGTCAGGTGTTATTTCATTCATCATGATTTCCTCTGAAAAATGAGCCCTTCTTCCTTTTCACTTACTCACTCAAAGCACTTTGGCAGATTCTTGCCCCTTGACGCTGAAAATCCATCGGCGCACTGAAAGCTCTTGAAATAACAATGGCGAACCGGAAAACAGATAAAATAAAAATTGTCCCATCTTGCAGCACTATCTGCGCTGGAAGTGCCTTGTATAGGGACGAAAGGGGCAAAAAAAAGTTTCGGATTTGGCTTTGTGCGGCGGCCTGGTCAGTCCGTGGATTCGAGTATTTCGTCTTTCACACGCAGCAAATAAGCCAATGCTGCGTCGTGATCGTTGGCAATCACCCCATTGAGTATGGCTTCCTCGATCGCCCTTTTCAGCCGTCCCACCTGCGGGCCTGCAGACAGTTTGCACAGCTGCATGATTTCGTCTCCACGCACCGGGGACTGGAAGGCTCGCAGTCGGTCTTTTTCAGCGATTTCCTCGATCCGCTCGACCAGGTAGTCAAAATTGGCCAGATGTTGCGCCACCCGCCGCGGATTTTCCGATGTGATATCCGCCCGGCAGAGAATCAACAGATCATCCAGATCTTCGCCGGCCTGCACCACCAAACGCCGGATCGCCGAATCGGTAACACCCTCCTCCGCCAGATGAATCGGCCGCAGGTGCAGACGAATCATCTTTTTCGTATAAGTGATGATACTCTTGGATATTCTGAGGCGTTTGCCAATGCGATCCAGCATGCGAGCACCGATTTCCTCGTGGCCGTGAAAAGTCCAGCCGGCCTCTGGATTGAACTCTTTGGTGGTCGGCTTGGCGACATCGTGATAGAGAGCGGCAAAGCGCAGAGGCAGAGAATCCGAAATCCGGGCAACATTGTCCACAACCTTGCAGGTATGCCGAAAGACATCTTTATGCTGATATTTTCCGATCCGCTCAAAACCGCGCAGTTGGGCGATTTCTGGCAAAACCACGTCCAACACGCCGGTCTCGTCCATCAGGTAAAGACCGATTGACGGTTGTTTGCTCTGTAAAATCTTGACAAGTTCGTCGGTGATGCGTTCCTGTGAGATGATCGACAGACGATGCTTTTCTTTTGCCAAAGCCTGCCTGGTCAGGGGTTCGATTTGAAAATGAAGCTGACAGGCGAAACGGATCGCGCGCATGACGCGCAAGGGATCGTCGAAAAAGGTGGTTTCCGGCGGCACCGGCGTGCGCAGTATTTTGTGTTTGAGATCGCGGTATCCGTCGAAGGGATCGATCAACTGGCCAAAGTGGTCGCTGTTCAACTCGATGGCGAGCGCATTGATGGTGAAATCGCGGCGCGCCAGATCAGTAGCCAGATCAGCGCTTTCCACTTGCGGCCGCCGCGATTCCTGATGATAGCTCTCTTTGCGCGCACCGACAAATTCCAGCACTTGATCCTGGTGTTGCAACATCGCAGTGCCGAAATGGCGATAAACTGTCAATTGTTTGCATCCCAGCGCCCGAGCCACTGCTTTGGCGAATTTGGGTCCGTCGCCTACAACCACGAAATCGATATCCTTGACCGTCTTGCCGAGCAAAAGATCGCGGACAAAGCCGCCTACCACATAAACCGGAAGTCCCATCTGATCTGCAACTGCACCGATCAAACGAAACAGCTGATTATCGATCTGCTCGATCTGTTGTGCGCTTAGAGCCTTTTTCTGCCGCAAGCCTCTCCTCCGACGAACCGAATTCGTTCCGCAGTTTCAGGCGGTGCCGATCGCGCACCAAAACCCGTGCAGATAAAATTCCACCTATCCATCCTTTTCGAGGGTGGACCAATTAATCCTTTTTTAACCTCAAAGATCCTGCAAGCTGCATCAAGTATTGTTAGCTGATCCGGCATTCGAATGATCGACCTGAAGTTGCCAGGCTGTATGCCGGCGGTCAAAATTTGCCGCGGCGCAAGATGGTGAGGATCAGGCCGATTCCCAAAATAGCTGCAAAAAGGTAACCGATCATGCCAAGAAACGGATAACCCAGCAAAAGAGGTCCGCGATCGAGCATCATGATCATGGAAGAGGCAATCACCAGAGCGGCGATGATCAAGCTGAGAGAAAGCCGATTAAAGGAACGATCCATTTCCTGGATAAAAGTCTGAATGCCGCGGTGCTGCAATTCGATGGCAAATCGGCCCTGTCGCATGCGGCGCAGGATCCATTCAAATTCGCGCGGCGCTGTTTTGGCCAGATCGTAGAGATCGCGCAGCGTTTTGGTGGATTCATACAGAGCTTTGCCAACATCGAGGCGCCGCAGGATCATTTTTTTGATAAAAGGCTGAATTTCTGCGAGCAAATTGAAATCCGGATCCAATTTCCGGGCCAAATCCTCATAGGCACCGATGGTTTTCCCCAGCAACATCAAGTTGGGGGGTATGCGCAAGTGGTGCCGATTGATCAGATCGACGCCATGTTGCAGCAGCTGCCTCATATCGATACGGTTGAGAGGCAGGCCGTAGTAGCGATGTAAATACTCGGCAAGATCGAACTGAAGAGCGCGGTGATCGATATCGATCGACAAAGCACCCAGGTCAACCAACACGCTGATGAGCAGTTCAACATCCCGCCGCCACAGACCGATCGTCAAATCCGAGATCTTGGCGATCATCCATTGATCCAGGCGGCCCATAATGCCATAATCGACCGGTGCCAGGCGGCCGTCGCGGGTGACGAAAAGATTGCCTGGATGCGGATCGGCGTGAAAAAAACCGTTGTCAAAAATCTGGGAAAAAATAAATTGAGCGCCGAGATGAGCCAACTCTTGCAGAGAAATGCCGGCGTTGCGCAACTCTTCGAATTGGGTGACTTTGATACCGTCGATATATTCCATCGTAATCACCCGGGGGCTGCACAAGTCCCAATAAAGCCGGGGCAAGCGCACATGCGGATTGTGGCTGTGTTGCGCAGTAAAAAGTTCGATGTTGCGCGCTTCATTGGTAAAATCGAGTTCCAGCAGCATGCTGCGGCGCAATTCGTCGATCATGCCGACCGGATTGATCTGTTCGGCCTCTTCCACATGGCGTTGCACCAGCGTTGCCAGATCGTGCAGGATGTCCATGTCGACCTGGATGAGACGGTTGAGCTGCGGCCGTTGAACTTTAACGATAACCGCTTCGCCGTTCGGCAAGGTCGCCCGATAGACCTGCGCAATGGATGCAGAGGCGATCGGGTTGGGATCAAACGAGGAAAAACAGACGCTTAAATCTCCAATCTCGTCCTGCAGAATTTGGCGCACCGACTCGAAATCGACCGGCTTGACATTGTCCTGCAAACAAGCCAATTCCTCGATGAATGACGGGGGCAATAGAAAAGAACGCGTGCTCAACAACTGACCGAGTTTAATAAAAGTCGGCCCCAACTCCTCAAGGGCCATGCGCAAACGTGCGGCGACCGATCGATTTTTCACCGGTCGGCCAGCCTTGCGCAGTCGGGCCGGAATGTGCAAAAATCCGCTCAAATTCAACTGATCGAGAAACTGGGCAAAGCCATACTTGCCGAACACGCTCACGATCCGGTGATAACGGCGCAAATAGTGATAACCTTTGTCGAAACGGTAAAATTTCAAACGCTTCCCTGCAGAATAAAGTCGTTGAATTTGCCGCTGACAGCCGTCAGACAATTAAATATAGCAGAATAAAGCTCAATCACAATATTTTTCCGGCAGGCTTGCGACTGTCTCATGTAAGCACAAATGTTTCACCCATACACGAAATCCCGCAAACAAAGTTCAGATCAGTCAAAAGACCCGATACCCCGGGAGATTTATTACATTCATAATATCATCAGGTTATGCCATGCATCAATATGCGCTCCATGCTTTTTGGGCGACTTGAATCGCGCTGCGATCCTGGCATTGATTTTGCGTTCATCAGACCAACGGACCATCCCATATCCGCACGCATTCTGTTCAGACATGTGGATTGGCGACCTAAATTTGGAGGAAAACATGAGGCTCAAATCGCTACTCATCGCCGTGTTCTTGACCTGTCTTCTGGTACAAGCCGGTTATGCGCAATGGGGAACCATCACCGAGCGCATCACCGCTGACCCGGAAAATATCGGGACGGCGCGGTGGATTAAATTGACCCTGGAAAATTCAGCGGGAGGGTCAAACCAACTCAACGATGATTTCAGCGGGATGTCTTTCAAGATCAATCTGGATCTGGACGGCGATGGCAATCCTGCCAACGATCCACCGGGTACCAATTACGTCATCTCCGGTGATTCGATCAAAACCCACTGGAACAACTCTGATGGCCGCCGTGATCAGTTTATCTATCTGCCGATCCGCGGCGACCATGTGACCAGCATTCGACCTCGGGTTAAGCTGACCTCTTCCGGCGCTCTTCGGATTGGCAGCGGTGTTTTCCTCTACTCGATCGCAGTCGATACCGATTTCTTCCGCTGTACCGACGGCATCAAGCCGAGAATCTATCGCGCCTATTACTATGATGACGGCAGCGGCCACACCGCTCCCTCAGCCAGTGCGCCGATGGGCAATCAAACCGCCTTTGACGGTTATATCGATCGCATCGATCTGATCTGGAGCGAACCGATGGATCCGAGCATAACCGACATCCAAGCGGGAATGTTCACGGGGCTGGGAATGACCATCCATGCAGTCGAACCGATCGGGCAATGGTATAAACTGTTTGTCATGACCAACAACTACCGTCGGTTGACTCTCTTCGTCACCTCCACTCAGCCGAACACCGGTGTTGCCATGAACATCACCTACACGCCACCGGTGAACGAGTCAGAACAGTTCAAAGCGGCCAATATATACAGCGAAGCCGGTTTGCGCTATTCCGCCGAAATGCATACGGCGGTGGTGATCGACAATGCTGGTCCGGCTGTGGTGTCCGCAAAAACCGTGCGCGCCTACGGCAAACGCCGGCAACCGCTGGCCGACGCTCTGCTCAGCCGGCGTGTTCAGGTCACTTTCAGCGAAGTGGTTGACCGCTCCACCCTTGCCCTGGGCGATACCACCTTGAATTTCCGAATGTCGGGTTTCCCGGGCATCATTCAAGGCATCCAGAGCATCGTTTACCCAGCCCATGGCAACAGTCAGATGTTTGAATTTGTTCTCGACAGCATTTTCGTCACCGAGAACGATACCGGCCTCGTTCAATTCAGCGCCGCCAACCGGCTAGCCGACACCCAGGGCAATTACAACGGCAACTTTACCGCTTTGAGACCGCCCAATCCGCCCACCGATCCAGCGATCCGGCTTGGGCCGGTGGTGCCGGTCAAAGACGGCATCAATCCCAATATTTTGCTGGTGCAAACCCGCGATGCCATTCTCATCTGGGGACCGCCTCCCTCAGCGGAAAAATTCCCCCAATATGCGCGCATCACGAGCTATACATCGGAACTGGCGAGCGGTGGCGCAAACGGCTGGGGCTATCTCGATTGGGTCGATATCACTTTTGACCACGCGATGGACACCACCCGCAAAAGCACCGAAGGATTCATCGTCGAAGGGAGCGGAATCGCCGGGGTTGGGCCCCTGGGCATCTGGATCGATACCTATACATTCCGTGTTCCATTGACCGCCAGTTCGCCCAAACTGGCCAATACCGGCGTCATTCCTCAGGTGAGCTACAACAATCCATTTGGCAGCAACGGCTCAATGGATTATCTGTTGCACGGTTACACCGAAAACCTGCTTTTCAGCGATATCTACGAGTATCCGGGCAATCCGAACTGCTACAATGCCGTCGATGTACTCGATAAAGCGGGGCCGGCTATTGTTCTCTCCTACACAGCCGGCACCAACAAAATACGCATCACCATGAGCGAGTTGGTTGATCTCACCTATCCCTTTGCCGACGCCTGGCCGTTGCGCAGCGGTTTGCCTTATACTCTGCCGGCCAACCAGAAATTTCAGTGGTATGTCAAGAGCAGCCCGACCAACATCGCTTCGGTTTCCGGTGTTCAGATCTATTTCTCGGGATTCAACAGCGAACCGTATGACGATGTGTTCTATCTCAATCACAACAGCAGCGCCTGGACCAAGGACGACGACGGCGCGATCAACTTTATCGTTCCCGGCGCAGTGCGCGATCTGAATGGCAACATCAACGATCAGTGGGATAACGATAACAGCTTGATCGCATCCACCATGCAGCTCACCGGCTCGGACGTCAAGATTCGCCGCGATAATATTCCGCCCAATCTTGTCACTCTGGAAACAGTCGATCTGGACCACAACGGCCGCATCGATCATTACCGTTTTGTCTTCGACGACACTTCGGCCATCTATCCCAAGACGTCGTTCAATCCGGCGAACTGGAAAATCAATTCCTTTTACCTGCGCAACCTGAAACCGATCATCGGCCTCAATGAATGGATGTTCAATGTGGTCGGCGGCGATACACTCGAGGTCTATATGCAATTCGAAGAGACCCCCACCGACACTTTGATCAACCGGCCCTACTTTGGAGACACCGGCGACAGGCCCGATGTGATCGTCGGCGCCGGCGCCGGATTCACCGACTGGGCCGGCAATGCCATGCGCGAACTGCGGTTGATGGAATTTCTGCCCGAAACCGACGGCGCCGGACCTGCGATTACCGCCGCCAAATCGATCAGCACAACCGAAGTCGAAGCGCTGATCAGCGAAGACCTGCGCAATGAAACCGTCAATCGCGACGATTTTGAGCTCCGCATGGGCGGCGATTTCCCGCTGACCACCGTGATCCCCCTTTTCACGGTCGAAGAGATCGATCCTGTGCCGGTGAACAACGCCCAAGGAAGGGTGATCTTGACTGCCCGCGATCAGTTCTATTGGTTGCCGGAAACCATTGGCGAGGTCAAGTTCGCCTATGCAGGTGCGGTTAGCGATAACCCGATCTCGCAACCCTTCATCAATGGCAATGACCAGACCCATGCGATTTCTGTCAACGACCGCATCGCCAACCATTTTGCCATCACTTTGCTCTATCCAGGCAATCCGGTTGCAGGTGTGCCGTTCCAGATTCGGGTAGCTGCCCTGGACAACAATGGGCAAATCGATGACAACTTTCCGGAACGCATCAATTTGTCCAGCAACTGGCCGGCAGCACAAATCGATCTGCCGATAGGCTCGCAGAGCCTGCAGAAAGGTATCGGCACCTTTGGCATCACCTGCAAAGCGCCGACCACCGTACTTCCACCGTTGGTCATCAGCGTGTCCTTCGCCAATGACCGGCTGGCGCGCTATTTCTCCGACTCCGCCCCGATCATCGTCGAAGAAGCAACCATCGACACGCCCGATACCCTGATCGTGCGCGACTATCGCGGCCTTGACGGCGAAGGCGATCAGGGCGGACAAGTCGAACTCGTTTGGGATTTCTCCGCCAACCATCCCGGAGTCGGCGATTACAACCTGATCAACTATTATGTCATCTATCGTGAAATCGACGGCAATCCCTATCAACTCGATCCACCGATCCTGGCGCATGACGTCAATCAGACTGGCATCGATTCGATGCGCGTCCTGCTCTATGTCGGTGACAATCGGCCCTCGGTCTTTTGGGTGCGCGCCGTGCGCGATATCTCCGCTGCCCAGGCGGACCTGCCGCGGCTGACTTCAATGCGAACTTTGCCCAAAGGTCTGGTTGCAGTCGAGGAACCGGCTTTTCAGATCTATGAACGCCGGGAAAAGAATGTCGTGCTAAAACGCACCGTTTCAGGCGATTGGGCAACAATCGACGGTGGAGCCGATGCTCCCATGCTCTCCGGCGCAGTGATGGGAATGGGAAGGGCAATCGACAACATTCCGCCACAATCGCCCGCCAGAATCCGTGTCGCCCGCCAGGGTACAGCCCTGCAGTTGAGCTGGCAAGCGGTAACCCAGGGCATAAACGGCACACCCGAACAGTTCGGAGTTCAGTATGCGGTCTATGCACACTCGAACAATGCCTACTTTAATCCATTGAGCGAGGGCATTCTCCTTGCGACGGTGACGGACACCGCCTATATCGAAACCGGCACCGATTTGTGTCGTTTCTACTGTGTGCTGGCCCAGGACAGCGATAACCTGTCGGCGGCCGATAAACGGGTCGGCAAATACGGTTTTGAATTGAACCGCAGCCACAAAACAGCGTACAATTATCTGTCGCTGCCATTGGAAAACGAGATGCTGACAAACGCCAAAGCATCCAACCTCGCCGAGCAGGTACCCGGCACAGCTGTGGTCTACCAATTGGATCCGGTCGCCAACCAGTTCAGCCGCTACTATGTGGCCCTGAACGGCTTCGGCACCAATTTCCCGATTCACAGCGGCATGCCGGTGCTGGTCTCGAGCCAGGGTTCCGAGGAACCGTCCTGGTTCTACAGCGGCCTTGTTCCCAAAGCCGGCTCGGTTTCGTTCAACTTGCGCAAGAACAACTTTTTCACCTACAACGAAATCATCGTGCCGCTTGACCGTGCGGATCTGAACACCGCCGATAAACTGGCGAAAGCGATCGGCGGGGTCGAGGTGATCTACAAGCTGGATCCGGACAGCAACATGTTCAATACCTATTACGTGGTTTCGACCGGCGCAGGAACTCCATTTGCCATTCAACCCGGCGAACCGGTGCTGTTGCTGGTCAACCAGCAGGCGCCGGATGTCTGGCCAAACGCCGGACTGTAAAAGTCGCTTTCAGAAAAAACTTTGCAGAGGAGACGGTTCGATTCTGCCTCCTCTGCAAATCAATAACTTGATAAAACCTTCGATCGGAGGTCAACGATGAAAGTTAAAATCTGGAGTGCGATTTTGGTACTCGCCATGCTGACCCTGGCGTCAGCCGGGCAGGCCCAACTCCTCATCAAGCTGGTGACCGGCAAAGTGCTCAATCCAGATGCCACTCTCCCCAAAGCAGATGAATGGGCTTTTTGCGCCTATCTGACCAGCGAAATAGACGATACCACGGCCACCGACTCGTGTGCCGACAAAGGCGGATGGGCGGTCAGTTTGATGGATTTCAATGCCCTTGGGAAATCCTGGACCGCCGGGGATACACTGGTTGTGCTGTTCAAAAATATCGCTGGCGGCTCGTTCGACGGCATGAATTACAAGATCACCCATCGAACGACCAATGACGAATTCCAGCAAGTCGGCGATGTGGTGTTGCCCGTCGAGCTCACCCTCTTCGAAGCACAGGCCGAAAACGACCAAACCGAGGACCTGGTGGTGCTCAGTTGGCGCACTGTCGGGGAATCCAATAATCTCGGATTTCAGGTCGAAAAGGCCGGCGCCGGGCAAGAGTTTGTCAACATCGGTTTTATCGCCGGAGCCGGATCGACCAACCAGGCGCAGGCTTATCGTTTTGAGGACCGCGATGTACAAGTCGGCAGCTATCGCTATCGTCTCAAACAGATCGACACCGATGGTTCGTTTACCTATTCTGAGATCGTGCAGGTGACCGTAATGCCACCGCAGGAATATGCGCTCAGCCAGAATTATCCCAATCCCTTTAATCCGGAAACGCATATCGCCTTCCAGGTCAAACAGGAAGGACGGGTCACGATCAAGGTTTATGACATCCTCGGCCGAGAAACCGCTACCCTGCTCGATCAGACGATGAAAGCCGGCACCCACAAGCTCAGCTTTGACGGCCGCGCCATGCCATCCGGCCTTTATTTCTATGCCATGCAGGCCGGCGATTTTCGGCAGGTCAAAAAGATGATGTTGTTGAAATAAGGAAAATGATCCACCCAAAAACACGATTCGTGGGATATGCCGAAAACTGCAGATGGCGATCGGCACCTTCCGCGTACTCATGACTCCATTAAAGGAATGGGCGGACCGATGTGTCCGCCCATTCCTTTTCAGGCCATCAATTCCCGCTCAGCATGATCCATGGCCGCGTGCGTCTCTTCCGTCCACCAGAAAGAGCAATCAGACCAAAAAAAAAGCTCATTCGGTGCATTCTCACCAAATGAGCTTTTGATTTCGTTAGAAAAATCAATCCTATTTTTTGTCGCCGCAACAAGGGGCTTTCTTGCTGCATCCGGACTTGGCCGATCTGCAGGGAGCCTTGGTGCTCTGCTCGCCGCAAGGCGTTTGAGCGGCTTGTTCCCCGCAGCGGACCTGGGCTCCTTTGGCGTGGGCGCAATCCGTGCATTTGTGGGGATTGTCTGTCTTGGTCGAGCCGGCGTTATAACCTGCACCGGCAATCGCTTTTTCAAGCGCTTTGATGTTGGTCTTTTTGCCATCAAACACCACCACTGCCGTCTTGTCGTCCAGAGAAACCGCGACCGAATCGACACCCGGAATGGTTTTCACAGCCTGGCTGACGCGTTCGGTACAATGGGGACAGCTCATGCCTTCGACTTTGATGGTGACAGTTTCCGGCCCTGCCCATGCCGTACGATACACAGCGAAAAGTGCAGCCAGTATAGCGGCGATAAATAAAAACTTGTTCATTCGACCTCCCGAGTTCGTTATTCAGACAGATGGATTGCAAGGGGATAAATATAGACTATTTTTATGCCGACGGCAACAAAAAGATGCACCTGTTTTTCAAACTGCCGTATTTTGCCGGCAGAAGAACGGTGCTCGCAATCCCCCCCTCAGCTGTCGCAAGACCCTTGAATCCTATGCACAAATTCGCTATCTTTGAAAGCATCACCAATCAAACCTTTATCAGAGTTTATTGGAAGGATTCATGCATCATCACCACTCACCCGATTCCGGCAAAAATATCGCCCTGGCCTTTTGGCTCAACGTCGGTTTCACCGCCGTCGAGATCGCCGGAGCTGTGCTGACCAACAGCCTGGCCATCTTCGCCGATGCGATCCACGATCTGGGCGATTCGCTGACTCTCGGTTTTTCCTATTACCTGGAGCGCGTGGCAGCACGCAAACGCGACTCTGTTTTTTCCTATGGTTATCGCCGCTTCTCGCTGTTGGCTGCCCTGATCAGCAGCAGCATACTCATTGCTGGCTCGATGATCGTCCTCAGCCGGGCGGTGCCGCGCCTTTTCGATCCACAGCCGGTTTCCGCCCACGGCATGATGTTGCTGGCCGTGTTGGGAATCGTTGTCAACGGCATGGCAGCGCTGCGGCTGCGAAGGGGGCGAACGCTCAATGAGTCGGTGGTCAGCTGGCATCTGCTCGAGGATGTGTTTGGTTGGGTTGCCATCCTGGTTACCGGCATTGTCCTGCGCTTTGTCGATTGGCCAATCCTCGATCCGCTGGTGTCGATCGCTTTTACCCTCTTTATTCTGCGCCAGGTTGCGATCCAATTCAAACGGATCTGGATGATCTTTTTGCAATCGACGCCGTCCGACCTGGATCCGGACAAGATCACCGCCCGCCTGGCGCAAAACAAGGATGTGTTGGGCATACACGATCTCCATCTGTGGTCGCTGGACGGCGCCTACCATGTTCTCACTGTGCATGTAGTGGTGGACAATTCTCTCGAGCGCCGACAAATCGTCGAGCTCAAACAGCGCATCGTGGCGCAGATGCGGCAACTGGGCGTCGCTCATTCGACCCTCGAAATCGAACTGGCAGGCGAATCCTGCGATCTGGAGGATTGCTGAGACCAACCAAAACCTTTCCTTCTGGAGACAGGTTATGGCCAAAGATCCAATCAAAAAATTCATCGAACATCCATATCCCGTGTTGTTGAACGGCATCGTCCGGCATTATGCCTGGGGCGGAACGCACTTTATTCCAAAACTTTTGGGAATTCCCAATCCGCAAAACCAACCCTTTGCCGAACTTTGGATGGGTGCGCACCCACAAGCGCCATCCAGGGCGGTCTTGAACGACACGACCCTGGGCCTAGACGAGTTGATCGCTGCGGCGCCGGAGAAAATTCTCGGCCGCGACAACATTGTAAAACTGGGGCCATCGCTTCCCTATCTGCTGAAGATTCTCGATGCCCGCGATATGCTTTCCATCCAGGTACACCCTTCGGCGGCACAAGCCCGAGAGGGATTTGCCCGCGAAGAAGCAGCCGGAATTCCATGGGACGCGCCGCACCGCAGCTATAAAGACCAACACCACAAACCCGAAGTGCATGTGGCGCTCACCGATTTTTGGATGTTGCACGGGTTTCGACCTGACGAGGAAATCTCCCAGGTTCTGCGCTCCACACCCGAATTCTCGCCGTTGTTGCCGGCTTTTGCCGGCAACGATCTGCGGCGCCTTTATCACACCCTCATGACCCTGCCGCAGGACGAGGTGGATGCCATGCTCCATCCTCTCCTCGCCAGACTTGCCGGGATGACCTTGTCCGACAAGGGGAATCCCGACTACTGGGCCAGGCTTGCCGGCCAGAACTTTGCACTGCCCGAAGGTCGGCGCGACCGCGGACTTTTCTCCATCTACCTGCTCAATCTCGTCCGCCTGGCGCCGGGGCAGGGCACGTTTCAGGCCGCCGGTGTACCGCATGCCTATCTGCAGGGGATCAATGTCGAGCTCATGGCCAACTCGGATAATGTGCTGCGCGCCGGGCTGACTCCGAAACACATCGACGTGCCGGAACTGCTCAAGGCGCTGAGCTTTGACGGCAGTCGACCTGCAATTATAAACGGGGTAAAAACAGCAACCGGAGAAACCGTTTTCCCCACCCCTGCTGAAGAATTCGAGTTGTGTCGCATCGATTTGCAGTCAGGTGAGAGGTGGACAACAGGAGACAATCCCGGTGCGGAGATCTTGGTTTTTATCAGCGGCCGAGGCACAGCCCAAAACGAACGCACAGTGCTTGACTGGCAACCCGGCACCGCTCTGTTTTTGCCGGCGAACACGGTTCTGCAGCTCTGCGCCAAATCGGCCGGTTGCTGCTATTTGGCGCGAGTACCCCAAACCCGTTAGGCGGTGCAAATGAATATCTACGCATGGATCGTGCTTCTCACCCTCTTGTTCGAGGCAGTGCTCAATTTCATCGCCGATCAACTCAATCTGCGCGCGTTGAAACCGCAACTACCTGCTGAATTTCAGGGCGTCTATGATGAAATCGCCTATGCGCGATCACAAGATTATACGCGGGTCAAGACCCGATTCGGACTTGTCGTCTCGACACTCGAACTGCTTTTTTTGCTCGCTTTTTGGTTTGCCGGCGGATTCGGTTGGCTCGACCAGCAGGTGCGCGCTTTTGCCCTGCATCCCATCATCACCGGTCTGATCTATATCGGCGTGCTGATGTTCGCACACGGAGTTTTGTCCTTGCCCTTTGCGATCTATTCAACTTTTGTCATCGAAGAGCGGTTCGGCTTCAACCGAACCACCATCAAAACATTTATCCTCGACCTGATCAAAGGCACGGCGCTGAGCATCGCCGTCGGCGCGCCCTTGCTGGCCGGCGTATTGGCCATCTTCCAATATGGTGGAACCTGGGCCTGGCTCTACTGCTGGATCGGAGTGACGATTTTTACCCTTTTGATTCAATTTGTTGCACCGGTTTGGATCATGCCGCTGTTCAACAAATTCACTCCGCTTGCAGACGGTGAGCTCTTGCAGCGCATTCGCAGTTACAGCGAATCGGTGCATTTCCCTCTGCAGGGCGTGTTTGTCATGGATGGATCGAAGCGCTCCGGCAAATCCAATGCCTTTTTCACCGGCTTTGGACGACACAAGCGCATCGCCCTGTATGACACCCTGATCGAAAAACATACCGTCGGCGAATTGGTCAGCGTGCTGGCGCACGAAATCGGACATTACAAAAAGAAACATATCATAAAAAACCTGATTGCCGGCATCCTGCACATGGGTGTACTTTTTTTCCTGCTGTCGATCTTTCTTCGCCACTCCGGACTGTTTGCCGCTTTTTACGTCGAAGAGGTATCGATCTATGCCGGGCTGATCTTTTTTGGCCTCTTGTACACGCCCATTGAGCTCGTGCTCTCTGTCATCCTGTCGGTCTTTTCCCGTCGGCATGAGTTTGAAGCCGACCGCTTTGTGGTTGAAACCACGGACGAGGGGGACTCGTTCATCGCCGCCCTGAAAAAGCTGTCGCTGCACAACCTCAGCAACCTGAGTCCACATCCCTTTACCGTATTTCTGAACTACTCGCACCCTCCGGTGCTGCAGCGAATTCATGCGGTTCGCCGGCTGATCGGGGAGAGAGCCGCATGATCGAAATTTTTCCGTGGTTGTCTATTCCTGAAAATGAGGTGCGTTTTACCGCCAGCCGCAGCAGCGGTCCGGGCGGACAAAACGTCAATAAAGTCAATACCCGCGTCACGCTCTATTTCGATATCGAGGCATCTGAGGCTTTATCCGAGGAACAAAAAGCACGGCTGCGCGAGCGGTTGACCAGACGCATCAGTCAAGATGGCGTGCTGCAGATTTCGTCACAGTCCGAGCGGACTCAGCTGGCCAATCGCATCACAGCGCTCGAGAAATTCACCGCGCTCTTGCGCAAATCTTTAACGGTACACCCGCCGCGCAAAAAAAAGCCGACTTCCTTTGCCGCCAAACAGCGGCGGTTGGAGGCGAAACGGCAGCACAGCGAGCGCAAAAGTCGACGCAATCGAGTTGATTGGGAGCAATAG
>Ga0116142_10001245_pt1 | contig 31152 bp, 48 predicted proteins | sample AD_UKC033_MetaG_FD_89785 | JGI IMG/M metagenome (GOLD analysis project Ga0116142, IMG submission 89785) | Active sludge microbial communities of municipal wastewater-treating anaerobic digesters from USA - AD_UKC033_MetaG | ecosystem: Engineered > Bioreactor > Anaerobic > Digestate | place: USA... | reverse complement strand
TTGTGTGTTCGTTCCATCACTAAGCGTAAAACCTGTAAAGAAATTAGTAACATTTACAGAACCATTTTGTCTATTAAGGGTTAATGTTCCGTTTGAATAGGTACCACCTGTTACGTAGTTGTCCGTGAAACCTGTTAAAAATCCTGTAACAGTGAATGAACCACCACTATTATTGTAGAATGTAGCTGAACCTGTGTTAGGATCGTAAGTACCACCGGTGATTTTAACATCTGTTGCTAGTAAACCTAAATTTGTTGTAAAAGTACTAGCATCATTTTGTGTGATAGTTAAATCATAAGTACTATTATTAAAACTAAAACCACTAACTTTAGTGTCGAAATCGGGTAATTGTATAACAAAAGTGGTACCAGATCCAACAACTGAACCCCCACTCATTATTAAATTACCATTTAATACAACTAATTGACCATTTTCTTGTATATCTATTATACCCTCAACAATTAAATCACCATATATGAATGTTTGAAAATCATTTGGTACTGTAACTGTAATTCCAGATGGTACAAACCATCTATTACCTAAACCATAATTAGATATATTGTTAGGAGTTAAGAATGCCACATCCCAATCACTAAATGTGAAAGACCAAGGTTCTGGTAATAATCTATAATGTCTGGTACCACCAGATACACCCACAATCATACCAGCCTTTCTACGTAATGCGGTTATCTCATCTAATTCACTCTCTGTGTCAACGTTTCTAAGACCATCACGACCGTAATACGCATCGTGTGTGGCATAGGTGTCACCTGAGTATGTTGGGGCGATAAAACCCGTAATTTGTACTGAACCGTATATTGCCATCTTATATTTTTATGTTACTCTAATGTTAATTGCTGCACCTAATTGGTACTTACTTCTAAAACACTTATAAGTGTTAGTTATTCCATATTGGTTAACAATAGGGAGTGAATAGTAATACCAGTTATTATTAGGTGTTGGTGTTAAAAATCCATCTGTAGGGTCGGCCATTGCCATATTCAATAATGTTAATTGGTCTTGAATTAACACCACGTCAGGAGCTGTTGAAGGGTAACAAATATATTTGTAAGTACCTGGAGCCCCAGAGAATGGGAAAGCACTTGTCGCACTTGATGGATTATAATATTTTGAATGTCCGTTAATGTCTTGATAAGCTAAAGTTGTAACCATACCAGAAGTAGGTATTGGGTCCGTACTGTTACCCCAATATCTTCTATATCTCCAAGTAGCCGTATAGGTCCTCGGATTTGGTGTGATTGCTGTGTTATTAGTTCTAGTACCTGAAATTTTCCAAGTATAAGTTCCAGCACCTGAGTTTGTAATCGTAGGTAATGTAATAACTTCAGTGTAGTCATTAGACATACCTGTTACAGGTGTACTAATAGTGGCATTAACATTATTTTTAATGATAATAGAATTAGGTTTAACATTCGCAGGGAATGATGTACCCCATAAGAACGTATAGTTACCACCAGTTATGGAGTAACCAACTTCATACGTTGGGGCTGTAACACCTAATTGTTGTATGTAGAACGATGTAAATGTTGAACTTTGATATGTGTAGAATATACTATCGAATACTTGTTGTATTGTAGCCGCACTGAATGTGGTACCAACTGGTTGACCACCTACTGCCGCTGTTGTTGGACCTAAATATGTTGTATATGTTACAGGATTGTTAACAGGCTCAGATGTTAATAATTGCATATTCTCACCATTGTAGATGAGGTAATATGTCACACCTGTTAAAATATCACCCGCTTCTAAAGGTACTAAACCATCTTCACCAACTTTAACAATATCTAAAACACCGATACCATTAATATCTATTGTCGTAGCAGAAGTGGTATTTTCTGTATCAAATGTTGTTATATAAACGTAAGAAGCACTATAACCTGTAATATAAGGGTCGGATACTGCCGAATAGTTATCAGCTGTATAAGCTGATACAATAATATTTTGATATCCACTTGTACCACCAACACTAATTAGATTACCATTGAGGTATAAATCACCCCAAATATTTGTGTCACCTGAAATTACTAAATCACAAACTGCTGGTTCAATATGCCAACAACCACCGCTAAATAGGATAGAGGCACTACTGCCAGGTCCTATAGCATCTTCTAGTATAATACCACCACCTTGAGCTGTTGCAGTATTACCACTCACATTAAGAGTGAGTATGTTAGCTTGGGAGTTTATAACTTGTGTGTTAAGAGTCGTTGCTGGACCCCAAACAGTCACATTACCGTTGATTATAACGTTTGCATTTACATTAATTTCGTTATTATCACACGCGAATAAATCGTTTACATAGACACCACCAGTACAAGCACTTAGTGGTCCTGTAATACTACCACCTGAAAGTGGTAAAAAGTTTGTGCTGACATAATTGTTAAGTGAACTAATGGCAGTATCTAAACATAGGAAATTATTATCCAATTCCCCATGTGTTAAAGCTGAACCTTTAATACCTCTTAACGTCAAACAATTTACATATGCCATTTAAAATTTGTCTTTTGATATAAATATTCTCTAATTGTTATATATCAGTAGGAAAGATATAATATCTTTCTCCGTCTACTATCGTTGAATAGTAATTACCTGTTGTACTGAAATAATCTAAATCTACAATGTTCTCTAAGTCACTTTTTATAGAATCCTCATCTAACGAAACTATATCTAACTCAAAGGCCTTTTTTGTTGGTTTATTATCTTCCCACCACCCAAAATCTTTTAACCATCTAATTGGGTAATTTACCATTTCATCTTCATATTCTCGTTTAATTAAATCACGTAGAATTTCCCTAATTGTTTTTAACTTATTATCTAAATAAACTGATAACTCTTTTCTTTCTTTCTGTATTCTATCTAATTCGGCTGTATATTCAGATGGTGTAATTTCTTCTTTCGAAAACTTATCTTCCAATTCTTCCTCATCATCATCAAAGTCAGATTCGGTACCACTAGAAATCATATAATCTTCCAACAACTCTTTAACTTCTCTATCACGTGATCTTTTAGCCTCATCTAATAAATCCTCATCACTTAAATCAGAAATAATAGAATCTGCCATATCTGTGGCAATACCATGTGTATCAGTTATATAGATGTAATCAGAGTAATTACCACCGAGAATGGAAATTGCATCATCAAAACTTGAATTATCGAAAAAATCATCTGCCCATATAGCTCTAGCATTATCAACACCACTTTCTGAAGCTACCGTATATCCGTAATCATCGTATACATAAATTGACATACCAAAATTGGTAAAATCCATTTTATCAATGTCTTGGATATTATCTTGTGGTATGTTTAAATGTTGAACTAAGGCCTGCATATTAGGGTCCTCACTAAAACCAACACCTTGATAGTATTCGTCCATCATTTTTTGTGTGTAATCAACAATGGCTGATTTAAGTCCTATCGGTAAAGTGGAAAAATATTCTGTAGTCAAACTTGGATATCTATCACCCATTGATATGTCTTCAGCGTCCCAAAACTTAACTTTATTTAGGTTTACATCATCAATTGATAATATTTTATTTATTTTCCTAGTATAAGGAATTTGCCAAGCTACTTTATATGTTGGATTATTAGAATCTATAGATTTAGATAGAACATAAACTAATGCTCTCTTATCTGTCTCACGTTTAAAATGTCTATCACTCTCTTTGGATGTTGTACACCAACGTGTTCCAGCTCCATATGCACAAGAAGATTCCCAAGTTCTAGGACGTACAACTAACCAATCTTTATCTTCATAAATTTTATCAGCTTGTCTTCTAACTTCCTTTTCTTTCTTTTTCTTCTCACTCTCGTACTTTCTTTCTTTTGCTCTAGCTAGGTCGAAATTTAGATAATGAATCATTTCACTATCAGTAAATTTGTATTGATACAAATCGGTAGTACCAACTCTTTTACCGTTTTCTGTATGAACCAAATAAGGTTGTAAATCGTGGAATTCACGAACCATATTTAAAATCTCATTAGCTGTTTCTATATGTGGTTCAGTGAACGCAGTACCGTAATTTTCTCCGTCATATCCAAGAATTTCTCCGTTTATAGATCGAACTGTTGGTATATGGTCCATAGCTTTAACCATCCACTCCAAATATTTTTGGTTTCCAGATGGGTCATTATCTATGAAATATTGAATTAAGTCGGGGTTAACGTTAGGAAATTTCTTCTTAACATCGTCAACCCTTCCTTCAGATAAAGTTTCTCTTATCGATTCTAAAATTATTTTCATTTTCGTGGAAAATTCGTTTATTTATAAATATCAAAATATTTATAAACGATGGCTTATTCAGAATTTGAAAACGATTATAAAGTTGCTATTAACAATATTCTAAAAGACCTATATAAGGACACTGAATATTGGGGTGTTGGTCCTGCTGGAAATCAAGGGATTATAAAACCTATTACCGATTCTGATGATCCAAAATGGTCAAACTATAATTTCATTAACACACATTGGACTGTTCGTGATAAAGTAGTTAACCCATTCCTAGGTGATTTACCTATCGAAAAAGATAAAAAATATACTCAAAGTGAGGCCAATTCAAACTATTTTAGAAGTTTGTGGAAGAATAGAAAAGAAATTTTTGGTTTAGATTCACCACTTAAAAACAGAATTGTTGATGAAATTAATAAAACAAGAAAACGAGGTAATGAAAGAGAATCTTACGTTGCCCTTTCATTGAAATCAATTCCTAGTGTTGACATTGAAACTGTGGCTCAAGCTGGTGGAACTGAAGACTTTCAAGGTATTGATTTAAGAATAATCTCAACGAACAATGAACTACCTAGTGGTACAGCTCAAGTTAAACCTTTTAGAGGTATAAACAAAAACAAAGATTATTGGTTTGTAGATACTGATTTAAGAAGAAAATACAGTACTGATTATATGATATTCGGTAAACTAGATGGTATGGAATACCATGTAGCTGTCTTCTTAAACAGACCAGATAATTTTAAATTCCTAGAAAATAATAAATTAGCAATACCTAAAGACGATTGTAAATTATTGATTAACTACAATGTTATCAGTAAGAAAAGTACGTTTAAGTTCTATTAATAATGGGACACTCTAGTTTAGGTGTAACTTCAATAGTAACAGGTACCGTTTCTAATATTGGACTGCCGTTAGTGTAGATATAAGAAACAACATTTGGTTTATTTAGACGATATCTAATTGTTAAACGATGGTCGTCACAACCTCTCTGACCTTTATTACTCCAATAAAGTTCAATATCATCCATTAGGATAATTCTATTTTTTTCATAGACAATAGCATCAATACTGTTACCAATAGTTTCAAGTAAACCCTCACCCCTTTCTTTTAATTGTAAGTAAACACCATCTATTACGGTGTTATAGGTATTTCTAAAAACTGGGTCGTTGATATATTCTGGGAAGTTTTTAGGGTTTTTATAGATGGCAAAAAATTCAGAAAAGTAACTATCCAATCTATAATCCATTTTCTTAACTTCAATATTACTACCCTTCTCTAATACAACAGTTTCTTCATTATCATATAATGTTGTTTTTAAAGATAAATCCGCCTTACCCGTTAAATCTTCTGGGTTAGTACTTAATATAGTATCTGTTATAACTTTTATAACCTCATCTATACTGTATTTTTTTGTTAGTATACCACTGATGATTTTATGGAAAGTACTTTCATCATGACCATGTTTAAGTTCAATATAACCACGTATTAAATCGAAATGGTCACCAACGAAAGATTGTTCATACTTACTATACTCTACAGTTCTAGCCGCTCTTAAGAAATCTTCTAATTCAGCCTCTTTAACTTCACCATTTTTTTGGATAAAACTTCTTAACCTCGTAACCTTTTCATCGATGTTAATATTTGGGTCTTGTAAATAACTTGCAATAAGTTTAAAAGCAATAGTTGGGTTTTCGTTCTTTAAGATAACTTCAGCTGTTTTTCTGAATAAAGTTCTATTGTCTGTAGTAATACGTTCCCTATAGAACTTATAGATATCATCAATAGCACTATGTATTTCTAATGATTTTCTTTGAGGTAGGTTTGATAGTAATTTACCTAATTTACAATAAACACTATTTTCTTCAGGTAACCCATTATTAATATCATCACCACAAAGTGTATTTAACTTAACCATATCCCTGAAATGTTTTCCACTTTCAGGTGTAATATCTTCATTTAGGAGATTTCTACGTAAAAAGGCAGTTTCATTAACCACTTCTCTTCTTTTTAAAGCTTCCTGAATTTGATATCCTCTACGTAATAGAGCCCTTTCTTTATGTCCCTTAATTGCCATCAAATATAAATATTCGATTATATGATAACATTATCTATTTCACCCCTTTCATTTATTACAGATGAAAATGGTGTTCTAAAAAAATCGTCATGAGAAAACGCAATAACGTTATAAGGTGGCTTGGTATAAGACCAAGTTAAAGGTAAATTAAATTTATTGTTGGATGACCAACGAAGGTGAGATTTAGATTCTTTATGGTAAATTCTATCTAAATAACCTGTTTGATTTGTAATACTTAAAACAGAATCATATAACTCTTCTATCATAATTAAATTGTTTACTTAACTATAAACAATTAAAAATTAATACTGAAGGTTATTATTCTTCATCATTGTGACCATCTAAGTCACGTAAAAACTCCACAGAACTAATAATTGATTCCATATTAGAAATTAAATTTTCTAAATAAGATTCAGCGTAAGTTTCTTCTGGGTACATATCTACTAAAACATCTGGTTCTTTTGTTTGAATAATTCTAAGGTCCTCAACCATTTCAGTTAAACCATGAATCATATCACGAAACGCATCTTTAGCATTTTCACTAAAAGACATTGTATCTTCATATGATAAATTTTCATCATCCCTTTCTCTACGTTCTCTAAGATATTGGAGAATAGCTTTATCTATTTTGGATTCGTGCACAAAGGTACCATCTCGTTTTAGTCTTTCCTTAACTAACTTTCGAACTCTGTTGTTATCGAGTTTGACTCTTTTTTTCATTTTACCTTTATGTTTTGCTATAAATATTATAGTTTTATTAATAAATAAAGAAAAGATGCAAAATTTAGATCCTCAAAATTTATTAAAAATGGGAAAAGACGATAAAGTTTTAAGAGATGTTGTTACTATTGAAGTAATTAAAGAATTGGTTAAGAAATATCCTAACGATATGGAATTAGGGTCTCTTGTTAGAAAAATTATTACAAATCAAAAGTAATAGTTTCTAAACCTTCAAAGGAGTCGAATTCTTCTTTTGATATTTGTTTAACTTTAAACCCATTATCGAAAAACCCATCTAAGAATTCAACTAAATCATTATCCTCTATAAGTAATTTAATTTTATAAATAGGTTCATCGTCCTTGGTGAGAATTTCTATGTACTTAGCCCTAGATTGAGCAATAGCCTCTAATAGTACATAAACTTTTGCGATATGATCTTTATTATTTTCCATCATTTATAAATATGTGTGGCTTTAGGTAACTGATTGGTTTAAAGTCTTTTTCAAAATGAATTTTACCTGTACGTATCAAAGGTCTACTACCAAATAGTATCTGTCTTTCAAAATCTAGTATAAATCTTTGAGAACGTTTGTTTCTCATATATGCCCTAACAAATAAATTACTCATATATTAATAATAAACTTGTTTAGCCAAATATAAATGTTTATCTTTGTCACATGCGTATAGGTTATGCTTGTATTAATATGACCCTCGGTGACAAAAACGTCACAACCAATCGTGGTATGGTCAAACGTACTTTTGACTCCAAGGGTGTTAAGTACGCTTCAGAGTTGGCTCTTCAAAATGTTCGTGACTTACTTCAAATCATCAATTGGAATCAACGTAATAATATTAATTTTTATCGTATGTCTTCTGATATGTTTCCGTGGATGTCAGAATACAAATTTGACGACTTACCCGACATTCAACTTATTCGTAATATACTTTCTGGTATTGGTAAACTTGTACATCCGTTACATTACGACCATCGACTTACTTTCCATCCCGGCCCATTCAATGTTTTAGCATCACCAAACCAAGATGTTATTACCAAAACCGTGGCCGAACTTGACCGTCACGCGTATATTATGAATATGCTTGGTTTACCTAAGTCACCATTTTCCAAGATTAACATCCATGTTGGCGGCGCTTACGGTAATAAGTCTGACGCACTCAAACGTTGGGTCGACAACTTCTCTTTATTACATGACGACACCAAAGCTCGTCTCACTATCGAGAACGACGACAAACCTAACATGTTTACTGTGGTTGACCTTATGTACATTCACGAACATACAGGTATTCCTATTGTTTTTGACTACCACCATCACAATTGTCACAATGACGGTATGTCTACTGAGGAAGCCCTCAAGTTAGCTGTATCTACATGGCCTGACAATATTGTCCCAGCTGTCCATGTTTCAGAGCCGCGTGACGACAAGAATTTTCGTGCACACCACGATTACGTTCAGAATCAAGTTCAAACTTACGGTTTAGACCTTGACCTTATGTTCGAGTCCAAAGCCAAAGAATTATCTGTCCTTGAGTACCGTAAAAAATTTGACAATGTCTTAATTAATTAATATTTATTATAAAAATCAAAATAAAAAAATGAAAAAGTTAGCAATCCTTTTAAGTGTTATGAGTCTGTTAGTTGCATGTTCAACTTCAACTCCAGAATGTGAAAACGTTGAATCTTGTGATTCACTTTCAACTTGTTGTGATACCACGAAATGTGACTCAACAAAGTGTGATACCACAGTATGTGACACGATAAAATAAAAAAAGGGACTTAAGTCCCTTTTTTTTTATTTCATTTCTATACCTATATTAAAAAATATTAATTTAAAATCTCCGAAAGTTAGATTAAATACAACAAACTTACCACTACCCCAAAGATTAACAAAAGATAATTTCTTCTTTTTAGGTTTCTCTTCCATACTAACAACAATCCTTTGTTTCATATCATTTAACGTTGGAGCTGAAAAACTTGGTGTACCTAAAACTGTTGTTGGTGGTATTAAAACATAATCTTCTTCACCACTAGTAATTTTATCCATTTCTTTCTGTAGGGCTGCCGCTACTTCATATTCCTCTTTTTGTTCACAAGTTTCAATCCATAGGGTTAATAAAGCAACACGTTGGGGTGTGGTCATTTGATGTTTGTAAAAATTATACAACCCCACAATTCCTTTTATTTTTTTATTTAATTCTTCACCCATTTGTTTAAGTATACTAAACATTGTATATTATATAAATAATTCGTATATTTGTTTTTATGTTAAAACGTGTAAAAGAATTAGTTGATAAACTACAATCAGACTCCTCTTCTAATAAGAAGATTGATTTAATTAGGGAATATTTCCATGATAGTGATTTAAAGAAACTATTCATGTATGTTTATAACCCATTCTACCAATTTCATGTAACTTCAGATAATTGTAAAAAGAATGATACCATTCTTTCTCTAACAGAGAAAAATTATACTATATTCGAACTATTAGATTTATTACGTACTCGTGAAGTTACAGGACATAACGCAATAGGTCTTGTAAACTCTTTTATTGCTGCCAATTCCGATTATAGTGAACTCATTTATAATATCATAAACAAAGACCTTAAATGTCGTGTAGGTGAATCCTTGATTAATAAGGCAATTCCTGGGACCGTTCCCACATTTGATGTGGCTCTCGCTGAAAAGTTTGAACCTGAAATGGTGAATTTCGAAAAAGAGGAATGGTATATATCCCGTAAACTTGATGGTGTTCGTTGTATTGTTGTTGTCGATGAAAATGGTAAAGCAACTTCATATTCTCGTCAGGGTAAAATATTCGAAACCTTAGGTAAGGTTGAGGGTATGATTTCTGATTTTGGTCTTAGAAATATTGTTTTTGATGGTGAGATTTGTGTGGTAGATGAAAACGGAAACGAAGATTTCCAATCTATTATGAAAGAGATTCGTAGAAAGAATCATACCATCCAAAATGTTAAATATAAAATGTTCGATTGTTTAACTTTGGAGGAGTTTGCTAACCAAAGAAGTGTACGTAAACTTTCAGAACGTTTAAGATTGATTGAACACTTTGTGGGTGGTAACACTATTGAATATCTCCCACAAGAAAGAGTTCGAAATATGCAACACTTCCAAGAGTGGATGGATAGAGCTGACAAAGGTGGTTGGGAAGGTGTTATGTTACGTAAAAATGTTGGTTATAAAGGTAAACGTAGTAAAGACCTTTTAAAGGCTAAGAAATTTCATGATGCTGAATATGTTGTAAAAGGAATAAACTACGGAGATATTCGTATCATTATTGACGGTAAAGAAGTTACTGAAACTATGACTTCACAAATTGTTATTGAACATAAAGGTTTTGAGGTTGGGGTGGGTAGTGGTTTCTCTATCGAACAACGTCAGGAGTTCTATCGAGACCCATCTAAGATTGTTGGTAAGACAGTTACTATCCAATATTTTGAAGAAACTAAAAACCAAGAAGGTGGTATTAGTCTTCGATTTCCTGTGTTAAAACATATCTACGATAATGGTAGGAATGTTTAAAATTTTTTATTATTTTTGTAAAAATGAAAATTATATTTTTAGATATTGATGGTGTACTAGCACTCGCTTTTGGTTCAATGAAAAGAAACAATAAGTGGGATGCATACCCTTTTGATAAAAAGGCTGTAAAAGTTTTAAATAAAATCCTGAAAGAAACTGGAGCTGAAATCGTATTGTCTTCCGATTGGAAACATCACTACGGTTTGAAGGCTTTATCTGAAATTTTCTTAGAACTTAATGGAGTTATCAAAGCCCCAATTGATGTTACACCTGCTCTACCAACTAATTCAATGGATTTAGAAGGTGGTAGAATTGCCGAAATTAAACTTTGGTTAAAAGAAAATGCTGAAAAAATGGGTGTTACTCATTGGGTTTCAATTGACGACTTGAATATGAGTGAAGGTTTAACTAACTTTGTTCACTGTAAGAGATTTAATGAAGGTATTAAACAAACAGGTCTTGCAGATAAAATACTTAAATTTTTAGAATAAATGGAGATTTGGAAAGATTATTACAAAGTGTTGGATGTTATCGATAGTTGTCGTACTGTTGAACAACTTAAAGGTGCCTCAAGAATGTTAGGTTTTTGGAGAGATAAACATTTAGACGAACAAGTTTACGCAAGTACCTATGTAAACCATGTAGAGAAAAAACTTAAAGAATTAAAAAGTGATAAAATATAAAATAAAAAGATTACAATTTGTTAAACCTAAATGGTTTTCAACCAATCCGTGTCTTGAAATAGTTCTACCTGTTTCCCAAGAACCTGTAAGGTTAACGGTAAATATGGACTTTGCTTCTTTATACAATAGGGTTGAAGGTTACCAAATGGGTGAATTGGGTGTTATTACACCATATGAAGGACTAGGTTATACTAGGAGACATAGAAGGAGAGGCTGGGAAGAATACATTGCCGGTGATTTTACAGCTCCTATTAATTTTATTGAAGATGAACAACCATTCTAAAATATATGAAGAGAAGATTAAATCGTTGGTTATATTATAGATTTGCCAGATTATCGGTAAAAGCTAAATGGTCAAGGGATAGATTACCCGAACTTAGTAAGGTTCAAAAAGATATCATGAAGATTACGTTAACCCTAATAGCGGATAACGAATCTGAATTGTTAATAAACCCAACCTATGATGAACGTATAGGTGAAAAATATTATGTCAAAAAAGAAGGTAGTGATGGTGAAGTCGAAAAATTTGTAACAATTGCCAAATCTTCAACGGGTTACATGATTACAGTTATAGGTCATGAGATACTTGAGGGTGTTAAACATAACTACCATTACGATATTTGGTTTAGTGAAACTTGTGGAAGAACAATTGTAGAAAAATTTACACGGGTCATTAGACGTAGAAGGAACAAGATGGAGTATGAGATGCGTAAAGGTGATGAAGAAACTTTAGAATTAATAATTAAAAAATTGGAGCGTAAATAATGAAAAAAAAAGTTTTATTTTAATGGTGTGTACTTGGTTGAAGGTAGAAAATGGTTTGGTAGTATTAAAGGTGTGATAATTTCATCAACAAATCCGTCATACTCAAAAGGTGAAAAAGTAACATTTACAGCTGAAACATTTAAAGAGGTTGCTAAAGATAAAGTAGAGAAATTAAAAGATTGGGGTTTTATTGGTTAAAACGCTTTGCTTAACTTTTCAGTGTGGTAGTCCTTACATCTACCAATACCACTTTGAAACACTAACCACGAATCTAAACCGTATACATTAGTAACCAACTCTTCTATTATATCTGAATCTATTTCATCATCTGCCGCATCATAAAATGTTAGGTTGGAGTCTATATCCATATGTAGTGCTATTTTACTTAAATCGTATTCATCACCATACCACTTAGTGAAATAACCATCATCACCAGTTGGTTCTAAATTTGGTATGAAATAAAATAATGAACTAAGATTGGTTTGGTACCTGTTAAATTGTGCCGGTCCTTCTTTAGCTGTCGTACACCAACGAGTTCCAGACCCGTAAGCACATGAAGCTCTATATGTTAATGGAACGATAAGTGTCCAATACTCATTGTTTAATAATTTAACACCTTCTTTTTTAATATCAGATTTAGAAGGTATTTTTTCAATCGATTCCATTAAGTCAAAAAATAAAAATGGATCATCATAAGAATTAATATCTTTAGGTGATTTCATTATCTTCTCCAACATTTTAATAGGATAACGTGACCTACCATAACTAGCTCTCGTAGAACCTAATACTGTAAAATCTTTATCACCACTTTTCCATGATGTTACTTTCTGTATATTTTCAGGAGTTAACTTATTTTGTAATACATGGAATTTATCTATTCCTTCTATAATTGCATTTAAAACAAAATGATTAACTAAATAAGGGTGAAACTTACCCTTACCTCTAATATGTTTTAAAGCCCACATTAAATATTTTTGTGTGCCAGATGGGTCAATACCCACCAAATCCTCAAACCATTCAGGTACCCTTTTACCTTCACGATATGATAAAGGTATTAATTCATCCTTAAAGTCTTGAACTAATAAAGCTTTAGCATCGTCAATACGACTTTCTAAAATAACTTCTTCTAATATAATCTTACGGATATTCATTTCTTAATTAATAAATATTTCATATATTTGTATTATGGATAAAGAATATATACTTTGTGCTGCGAACTATTACAATGACGGCGTAGTACATCACCACCAACCTAAAAACATTGAAATTGGATTTGTTGTTTGTGGACGTAGACACCATAATTGTATTGGAACTTTTGCTCAGATAGTTGGTTTCCCTTATAATGAAAATGGTATAAAGATTATGAATACCGAAGAACAGGGGTTCCTAACTAATACTAACAGGTTTGTTAGTCGATTAGAAGCTCTTGAAATAGCTAGAAAGGCAAATCAATTAAAACCCGACGAACCGATAAATGAACATATTGGTTTATATAGTGAAAACTTATATTAATGATTAAGAAAAAGATACATACTTTACAATTCATCCAAAATAAAAAGGATATTGAGAGAGCTAAAAGACTTTTAGGTCTTCCTGAATATTCTCAACCTACTGAAGATGAACTCATACAAGCAATCAGAGAGAGGATGGCAGAACTTTCTAAAGATCATGAAAGAACTATGAGAAAGTTCAAATTCCAATTTTGGGGTATGATATTACTCGCGGCTGCTTCTATAGTTGCAACAGTTTATTTAATAGTTAAACACTAATGGAATTAAGAGAATTTTTAAATAGAGTGGTAGGACAAGGTTCTATTACCCAAAACGATGAAGGTCAATGGTCAATCAAACCATATGAAGTTGTTATTACCTCAAGAAATGGTGACCATGTGAATGGTTTTATATCTTTCAAAGGAGAAAGATTTCAAGAATTTAATGGAGATGCACATAATGACCTAAGAATAGTTAACAGTATCGTAGAATCTTTAAATCATGGTTATGCTGCCGCAATCAAAGATGTTGTATTAAAAGGTAATGTTGGTGAGACTATCAAACCGTTTAAGTTTGTTTAATCCCTTTCGATTACAACTTTTTTCTTTCCACCTGCGGAAGTATCGTAAATAACGAAATGAACTTCAGGGTACATAACTTTTAATTGTTCATCAATAAACTTTTCAACTGCTTTAACATTTTTAAGGTCATCATCGGAGAAACCTAAGGAAATCTTTTTGTACTTACCTTTTACCATATGGTTTTTAACACCATCAATAAGTTTCTTAACAAAATGTTCGATAGCAACTTGTTTAGCATGTTCAGGATTTGATGCTCCACCTGTTACAGGAATACCAAATCTCTCACCAAACTCTTCAGATGATACAGGATAATATTCACCTCTTTCATCTAAATATAAATCAATAAGTTGTTCAGGGTTAAGACCCTTAGTTAATTCTTTTGGTAACTCTTTCATGATATTTTTTAACATGGTTTGTTTTTCTTGTTTAGATAAAACCATGTTAATGAAAAGTTTAACACCTTCTTTTAATGCCTCAGGTTTATGACCACGAGCTGTGTTAATACCGAAAGCATTAGCATATGTAAGAGCTTCAATAAATTTTTTGTAACTTGGTGCGAATTTTTGGTGATGGATTGCCCATTCGGCATCTTCTAAAAAACTTTTTGTTTCTCTAAAATTAGAAAAAGCTTCTTCTGGACTTCCATTTCTTAAACGATATTCAGGATTAGTTCTAACATGGGCAAACTCTTCTGTCGACACATCAACAGGAACCCAATTACCATTTTCATTTTTATCCATTTTTATTTTAGTAGGCATTCTAAGAATATTATCATCCCAGTCAAAAACATAAGACCTAAACTTTGCCTCTAATAAAAATTTTTTAATTTTGTGTACTTGTGATTCGGATATGATAATTTTTTTCATTGAAAATTTGTTTATTTATAAATATTCCATATCTTTGTATTGTAATCATTAACAAAATATTTATACTATTATGACATTTAAAGAACATATGGCAGTTGAAAAGTGGAAGGATGTACCCACTGAAGATATTATAACCTTAATGGCTATCACTAAGGGTTTTATGAATTCTACAAAGGAATCAGTTTTATTTTATGTTGGTTTAGCTTTCTTCTTAGTGGCTCCTTTAGCTGTGGCGACTATCAGTGGTTTCACTACTGACGCTATGATTGGTTTCACTGTAGCTTTCATTAGTTATATTTTTGTATGGAAGTTTTTCATCAGAAAGAAGTTCTACAATGAAGACGCTATTAATGATTACAAGAAGTCAATCGAAGAATTTGAAGCGGTTTTAAAATACAGGGATTAAGAAAAAACCCCGACACAATCGGGGTTTTTTAATCTTCATCATCATAAACAGATTTTTGTGGTGGGTTATCACCCTTCTTAGTTAGTCCATCTGTTAAGAAAAAATTTGTTATTTCACGGGTTTTTTCATTATAACCTGTTATGTTACTATCCCTCAATATACTTCTAATCATCATGAAAATTATAGCATAGTTTTCATATCTATTGGTTATCTCATGAATCGATAGGTTTGGGTTATTTTTAACCTTATTAAAATCATCCACAATATTATCATTCATGGTACGCATAAAATGTACCAAATCCTTATCCTTCATTAGGAGATTTAATTTTATTACCTCGTAGAGCGCTCTAATTGAATAGTTGTCACTTCTTGTACTTCCACTAGTTGCCATAACTATAAATATTCTATTGATATTACAAACAATATAGTTTATTGTTTAAACATAAAGTCTATATACTTAAAGTTGGTGAAATTTATATCTTATCCGAAACTTGGATTGGTCTTCCTAAAGGTATGAAGGTGAAACTAATGGCATTACTTGAAGCTCCGTTTAAATCTTGGAATGGTGATACAGTATATAGTGCTATCATAGAATCGGCAAAAGGTTCACCATTCAAATACTACAAAGGTGATGACCCAATAGTCCAATAACATTTTTACCTGAAAGATATTTGTTAGAACTAAATGAGGGGGATAAAAATAGAATTATTATATGGAATTTAGCAACTAAATGGAACGTTTATCAAACAGATTCGTATAATAAGATGAGAAATGACCATATGAAGAAATATGGTTATGACATTCATAAATTAGTTTACAAATGAGATATAAAGAAGGTGAAAAAGTTTTGTTTAAATTCCATTCAGGAATAACAGACGCGGAAGATTTTAAAGTTGGTGACGTTGTAACCCAAATGGATAAGGGACTTCCCGATTGGAAAACACCAGGTGAATTTTACTATATTGTAAAATCTGAATTTGGTTGGGTTTATAATGAAGATAATGTTGAGGCAATTAAAAAATTAGTTGGTCAAGATATATTACCTAAATTAGAAATGGGTTCTAACTATTGGTTAGTTAGAGAAAAGAATATTCTTGGTAAATGGGAAGACATATCTAAAATACCTGACATAATAAACTTTCAATTGTTAAGACACAAAATTAGATAATTAAAAGGTAAATTTTTTAATAGGTTGCGACAACACATCTAAAACCTCACGGTCCAAATCCCAACCATATTCTTCACCATATTCACCAACAACAGCCAAACGTGAATCAAGTATTTTAGCTTTAATACCAACTTCATCAGTTCCAAAATTTGGGACGGAAATGAATTGTTTATCATCTATCTTCAAATGGTAATGTATTCTATCACCATCAACTAAAGAGTAAAATGAAAGTGGTTCTAATTCTCTAATTGTTTTCATTATGTAGTTTGAAAAATTTCTTCCCCCTTGTAGTATAGACGGTCAAAACAACCTTGACCACAATAGGTTTTTAAAACATATTTTTTGTATTTGTAGGCAGAACCTAAGAAATCTTCATCGTTATATTCTTTAGTTACATCTTTACCTTTATCATAAATGATAGATGTGAATATACCCCATAAAGTAGAGACGGTTTGGGTATGACGTTTTGTATACCACATCTCTTCATATTTGGTTTCCCAAGTTAGGAATTTCTCAAAAAGTTCTTTTTGTTCAGGTTTGGATAGGGACTTCCAATATTGCCAAACTTTCTTACATTGTTTTTTATGTAATTTTTTCCTTTCCTTCTCTCTCTTAAAATAATCACTAATTGATTTCTTACCTTCTGGACTCTCTAAGAATTTTGATGCACGTTCAAGTATAGTCTCAGTTTTTTTAGAAGGTGGCACCACCTCATTCATTGTAAAATCAGGTTTAATGGATTCCTTGTGTTTGTTGTTGTGTTGCATCTTTAATTTTTTGTAAACGTGAAACTAATGACTCTAATTCTGAGGAATAAGATAAATCATACACCCACTGTGAGTGTGATTTTAACGTACCGTCTTTAAGGTTTTGGATACGATTTTTTAAATCCACTATGACTAAATCTAAATTATCTTTCATAGTGTAAAAATAAGAAAAATGTGAAATAAAATCAAATTAGATATCCCAAAAATTGACATCCACTACTGAATCATAATTTTCTTTTGGTATTAAGGTAAACCAATTTTTAAAACCATCTTTACCTCCTATGTTGAAAGTATGTGACTGACCCGATTCGTTCTTAATTAAAACCCAACCTGCAGGGTGTGTTGGATGTAGAACATCTTTTATTGTGTAGACTTTATCTTTCAAAGCCTCTACCTTACCGTTATATTCCATAACCACTGGTGTATGACATACTAAGACATCACCAACCTTAGGGACTACTTTTTTTACAGCTTCATTTAAATTACTAAATTCTTTTCTTCTAACACCCGATTTTCCAATAACAAAATGAGCATTATCTCTAAGACGCATCATATGATATACAGGTTCTTTAGCCCAACGAGTTTCATGACTCCACTCCCCTTTAAATTTAAGGCAAATATCACCATCGTATAATCTATCACCTACATACCTATCACCTATGGTGTCTACGGGGAAAAGTACCTTGTAGATGTTATCGAACCAAAAGAAACAAAGTAACTAAGGAATCGAATAATCCCGATGTCTCCTCAAAACCACTTTCCTCATTTCGTTGTTTGGCAAGTTGTTCTTCAATCCATTGATAACCTTCGATTTGTTATGGCAATCCATATCTACCACCTGGAATAAGGGTGGAAGACCTAACCAAACCAATATAACCAGCATCGGTTTCAACACCAAGCATTGCAGACCTTCTAATTAAAGATATACTTTTTGGCGTATCAATCTTTTCACCACTCTTCCAAGTAATATGAGGATAGGCAAATTTGATTGCACGAATAAAACGTTCAACATTATCACCATCAAGTCGTGGTTCGAAGTGTAGATTTAATAGATACATCAAATAATAAATATCCACCAAAAAAGAAAGAAAGGGGGGTCGGGGGGAAAAAGACGGATCCGGCTTCCGGAAAATTATTCCACATAAATGGAATCGAAATCAATTGTAGGCAAATCAACAATTCGCCAATGATTATCGTTTAAAACATTAAGAAATTCTTCTTCCTCATATCTAGCCTCCCAATCCTTACCATCATTAAAGGCAGGATTATCATTAGGCCAAGCAATAATAAGAAGAAAGATAAGAACAAAGAAAACTTTGAAAAATGAAAACCCCTTGTCAAACATTATAATTAATTTAAGTTATTACAAAAAATAGGAAAAGAGAAGATGGGTGCGTGGACAACTCTTTTTACCATCAGCGTTACTAACCGAAATCCCGATGAACCTTGATACAAAGATAAGAAAATTATACCTTTTCGTCAAAAAATACTTCACAATGATCCTTGGAATAAAACCCAACAACACCTCTAACATCATTAATAGATTTGGAAGCAAACCATTGGTCACCATAACGACAAGAAAGACTCATACGAGAAAAGGCTTTTGCCCAATCCTTGATGGAAGTTTTAACCCAAGAACCTTTTCGATCAATAACTTCATTGTTGGGAATATAATCACCTAAGTGACTCCATACGGTTCCTTCCCTCTTGGTAAATTCCTTTCTAAGGTTGGAGATATTCTTCTTACGTTTCTTGTCGTACTCTTCAGACTCCTTATTATATTTCTCTCTATTTTCGGGAGTATCATCCTTAGGATATTGAGGACTCTTGGGAAGAGTGCCGGGTTGGAAATTACCGATACTACTAATTAAGAAAAATTCTTGTACAATTTTAGGCATGGCATAAATCCCTCTTGAAGTAGGGGGAGAATGATAAGAAACGTCTTCCTTGTTGGAATAACCTTTTTGTTTCTTTAAGTTAAGACCACCGAATCTAACAAAGACAAATAAATCTTTTCCTTTTATGTTTTTATCCTTTGACATTTCTACAAAGATAATAAATTTATCTATATTGAGGAAATTTATTTAGGAATTCTTCCTCCGACATATCCTTCTTTAAGATATTGGCTATGAAGGAAATAAATTGAACATTATCTTCAGTATATCCCCTTGAGGAATCTATTCTATCTATGGAAACATTTTCATTACATCTATCCTTATAACTATTGGGATGTTGACGTTGAAAGGTTAAAAGATTTTTGGTGTACTTACAATGAGTAGGAAGATTGGACTTAATCCAGTCTACAGTAATGGTATGTTCTAATCCTGACTCTTGAGCCCTACGTAAAGAATTATAATACATACCATAAATAACATCCTGATACATTCCTCCCTCAGAATTACGATAACCTGACTTATGGATTTTATGACATTTTCGACACCACTTATTACGACCATTCTTTCTATATCTATCTATAGAAAATTGGTCTTCATCTTTTTCTAAATTACACTTATTACAAACAATCATAAGGTCTTTTTTTTGGGAAATTTTTCCCGGAAATTTTATTTGGGGTTTTTACTCTATATTAAAAATAATCGCTTTTTTGGGAAAATCTAGCCGGAAAATTTTTCTGGAGGTAGATCTGAAAATGGAACCGAACCCCCTTGGCAGACCCCCCAGAGCCCCCCAGAGGGGAGGGCGGATACAGGCGGGGGGGGGGGCATACCCTTAGGGCGGGTCCCCAGCTTAAGAACCATCCCCCTGCCATATCCGTTTCCTTATATACCTGTGTCGTCCATGTAGTCATTGTTACTACTACCATCAAACGGGTCTCTACCCTTCCGCTTATCACGTAGTATAACCAATAGGGCTGAACCACCTATGACTATTGGAACCAAGATTGCTATTACTACTTCTATATCCATAATACAAATGTAATCATTTCTTTTTACATTACCAACTATCCACGAAAATTAAATTTAAGTTTATACTTCTTTGGTTGGAGTTCATCCTTAAACCATTCCAACCTTCCTACTTCAATATGTTCATTCAGTTTATCTTCATCTATCCTTACCTCATAACCCAATCGATTGCCTCTCAGTGTGTAGTAATAGATGTAACTATTGAATTCCGTCAATCCTTGAAAGAAGTTATCTACTTCTACTTTAATGATAGTCGCGACACCACCTGTCTTGGTATTAATAAACATGTCTCCTTCTTTGTACTTCATGTGAAAAAGATAATCAAAATATTTGTTAGTCTCAAATAAAATTTTTATCTTTGTATTAGTCAAAGGCCAAAGACAACAGGAGAGAATCCGGCGCTGACTATGCCCTTTACTGAACCATCATGACATCGTGTCATGTATTGTTTATATGGAATAAAATTATTATCTTTGTGACATATGAACTGTGTAATAGGTAACAGATATAAAACATCAAATGATGAAAGAATAAACGTCAACTATAGAGGTAAATGGTTTGTAGTTACTGATATAGATTATAGTCATGTTCACTGTATGTTTGAAGGTATTCCTCATAGAACAATACGTAAGGAACATTGGGATGATTATGTTGACAATGGTTTAAGAAAACCTTGGCAAGGAAATATATTAAAGTTTAGATTTATATGAGAGTAGGAGATATAATAGAATTTTCTAATGACTATGATAGTTTTAAACCTTTTATGTATGGGAGAAAACATATCATTACTAGGATTGATGAAGATGGTGCGATATGGTCCAAAGGTCATGGATGGTCTTATCGAGATCACGACGATAACAGTGAGGAACTTAGAACAAGGGTGGTAAACCTTCGTTGGGTAATTAGAGTTACTCCACCAAAGTCTTGGGATTCTTCCAAGTTAAAATTTTCATTTATTAATTCAGATCAAGTTGATAGTCTCAACTAATTTATCTATCTTTACTATATGACGAAAAAAGAAGAAGTAACAATTTATTATTACTATGACGAGGCTGGAGTAAAGTACTTCACACCCTCATTAGTGTTCGCTCACGCTAGAGCGGAAAAGTATAACAGTGGTGTCTACGGGGAAAAGTACCTTGTAGATGTTATCGAACCAAAAGAAACAAAGTAAGATTATGACTGGTTTAGAGTATGGTGTAATCATAATGGTAGGAGTTTGTATAGGGGCATTAGTCCTACTCCTACGTGGTGTCTCCAAGATGGATTAATGTGGGTTATGGCTCTTGAAACAGAACCCCATTATTATGGGGTTATGGCTCTTGAAACAGAACCCCATTATTATGGGGTTATGGTACATAACCTTTTCCCACTTTCCACTATCCTCTGTCTGAGGATCGTCTCTCGCTGCCCTGAAAATTTTACAAGAAATTCAAGAAAGGGTCAGTTCCCTTTTATTATTTCCTTACCATTCTTTAGGTTTTCTCTATACGTGGCATTCTTCTCAATACACAATCTACCACAACTTACCACTTTTCTACACATGTGCCTATAAGGATCGAGATTTTTACTATAATTGGTAGCGGGCGTTGCCTATTGACCGGATCGTGGGTATCCACACATTTTTAGGATTAAGGTACAGATAATGGAGGGTTAAAGGTACAAATGAGTGTTTCCTCATCTGTATAAGTTCTCTCATTTCATAATTGTTGGTTTATGGAAACCCAATCATCTTTAGTGGTTGGGAGGTAATAAACCACGTTTCCCTCTTTTATTATTATTTTAATACAAATATACAACTTTAATTTGTAAATAACAAAATATTTTAACTTTTTTTATTAAAAATGTGTCTTTTTTGTTTTTTCCATATATTTATATATAGGAATAAATATATTATGATATTAGTACAGAAAAATAAACTATATTTAAATGACGAAGATAAATTTATCATCGATAAACTTTGTTATCATTCAGCACGTTTATATAACTCCTGTATGTATATAATTAAAAACTATTATAACGAAAATAACTCTTATATTAATTACAATGAACAATATCATTTAATCAAGAGTAATGAACATTATAAAACACTTATAACTGATTCTTCACAACAAATACATCGTATTGTTGATAGAAATTTTAAATCATTTTTTTCTTTATTAAAATTAAAACAAAAAGGTGGATATACATCACCAATTGATGCTCCAAACTATCTTAAAAAAGATTCTCTTTGGAGTTTATTTGTTGCTGGTCGTTCCGCAAGAATAAAAGGTAATAAAGTATATATTGGGTTAACTAAAGAATTTAAGGAAAAATATAATATTACTAAAAAAGAATTAATTATTAACTTACCTAAAAATTTGTGTAACGTTAAACAACTACAACAACTACAAATAAAACCGTTGTACGGTGGTAAAGAATATGAAACATTATTTTGTTATGAAAAACAAAATGATATTAAACAATTGGATAATAATTCTTATTTAGGTCTTGACTGTGGATTAGATAATTTATTAACAGGGTATAATACTAAAAATAAACAATCATTTATTATTAATGGTAAACTATTAAAATCTATAAATCAACATTTTAATAAGCAAAAATCTAGACTTCAATCAGCCTATGAAAAAAATAATTTAAAAGATAAAACAACAAAGAAAATAATTAAATTAAGTGAAAAAAGAAAAAATGTAATTAATAATTACTTTAATCAAACAGTTAACAAGATTGTAAAACATTGCATTAAAAATAATATTGGTAATGTTGTTATTGGTGATTTCAAAGGAATAAAACAAGAAATTAATACTGGAAAAGTAAATAATCAGAACTTTGTTTCGATACCTTATGGTATTTTAAAAAGAAAATTAGAAGCAAAATGTAATTATTATGGTATTAATTATATATTACAAGAAGAAAGTTATACCTCTAAATGTTCCTCATTAGATTTGGAAAAAATATCTAAGAAAGAAGAATATTTAGGTAAACGAGTTAAACGTGGTTTATATAAAACCAATGGTGGTTTTAATATAAACGCCGATGTTAATGGTGCTTGTAATATAATAAGAAAATATAAATGTAAATCTGATAGGGACTTATCCCTTACAGATGTAAGCGGTGTTATAAACCACCCAGTTAGGATTAATCCTACAAAACCAATTGGTCTTTAGCCGATTGGTAGTTTATTACATGATGGTGTTTTAAAACACCAACAATTATGAAACGTAGGGTTCAATACTATTTTGGGAAAGTGGTAATGTATAATAACCTGTGTCACGTTGGGCTATAATAATCCAACTACCAAGTGCTTGACACTTACAGACTATACCTACTCTTTGTTTCACACCTAAATTTAATCAATAAAAAACTTTAAATCAAATTTATCAGGCCCAACTCTATAAGTGTTACTATCTGTAATTTGTCCGTCTTCATTAACCCAATTAACATTTACCCATATTTGATTGTAGTCATCAGGACCGTTTTGGGTGTAGTCTTCCATTCTTAATCCGTTATCATTTTCGATGATAGTAAAATCATCCCAACTAATTTTACTACCTTGTTGGATTATACCATAAACTGACCCTTCATCTTGGTTACCAAAACCCCAATCCTTACCTCTAATAACTTTAGCGCCTTTAAAGGCATTTTTACTAGTAACAATTTCATCGGCATTATCATATAACTCTTGTGCCCAAGCTAACTCATCACCAACCGATTCGTTTAGTTCTTCTCTTTTATAAACCATGTAATACTTACTTTGGGTTCTACGGTCAATTTCTATACAGTAATGATAACGGTCGTTAAGGTTATCTTTACACATTCTTTGCAGACCTTCCAACATAGTTGATGAATTGCTAGCCCAATTTTCTAATCTAGCCGTACAATAAGTAATTTCATTTGTTTTAACTAAAAACTTTGTACCGTTTGTTTTAAGTATTTTTCCCCTTTCATATTCATCAGGAAAACCACAACCTCTCCATTGAGGGTGAGTAGTAAACATTATTTCATCACCAACTCTTAAATAAGAATATGGAATTTCGTTACCAAATTCTTCACCACCTTTATCAAAACCTAAATCATCTAAACTATACTCCTCAAAAAATGAATTAATTATATCTTCTGGTTTAAAATCTTCTATTGGTGTATACATTTCATCGTAACCGTGGAAACTATATACATAACATAATAAACCATCGAGAACATCAACCCTTTTCACATTATATTCACGATTTGGATTAATACCACCTATCTGAATAGTATGCCAAGGTTTATCGTAATTAGCGTAACTATGACCAGGTAAACAAACTCTCATTCCCGTCCTAACTTTCACAGCATAAGGAACAGAATTTGGTGCTTCAATACCTTTAACACTTTCTTCGGCCCACTCTAAGTCATTCCCCTCTTCAGACTCATATAAAGAATCAAACGCCTTATTAGTATCAAATTCTGTGTCACCAAATGTAAACCAATTTTCATAATTTAAATCATTTTCATCTTTCTGAATAGTCCAATTGGCCTCTGTTGCATACTCATCTTCTGGGTTGGATATTTTTATAAGGTCCTCACCATTACTACCGGCATTATAATCAACATCATAAATTGTATACCACTTACCTGCTTTATATTCATGGACATCAGTATGACAATATATTGACATACCTGGTTCTATAACTTTTCTAAGTTCAGTAGATTCTTTAATTGGGGTTTTAACAGGAGTCCAATCACCATTAACCAATAAACCTAAAATTCTTTCTTTAGAGAATCTAGTTCCTCTAGACATTTTAGCTAAACTCGGTGGTGTTATCCATACATAATCTCTATTAACTTTAACTATTTGACCATAGAAAGTTCCAGCATCACCCGATCTAGAATTAAAACGAAACTTTTGACCAATAACAAAATATTTGGTGTAGTCTTCTTCACTTTCAAACCATTCCTCAGATTCATTTAATTCACTGAATGGGTTAAAATCTTGTACTGTATTTATATTTTTAACAACATCAGAATAAGTTAAACCATTATGATACCATTCACGTAGAACCCAAACACCTGATTCAAAATTGTTAATTACAGTCTTAATCCAATACCGAGCATCCTTATGAATTATATGACCATTTCTAATCAATTTCCAACGGATAATAACCCTAGCATTAGCATCGAAAATAAAATTACCACCCATTAAATCTCCAACATAATATAAACCCGATAATGAATCCCCAACCAAATCTGGTATGTTAGGAACAGGTTTACCTGTACGTCTATCTATGACATAAAAAGGCTTATCCTTAATATAGCTAAGGAAAATTCTATTAAATTCTGGGGTTCTTTTATCCCCTTGTGGATATGGGTGTGCCATAATAATAAATATCCACATACAACCCTTTAGAAGGGTATATGTAAATCTTCTTCATCTTCCCAACGTTCTTCATGTTCGTAATAAGATGGTGGCCTAAGTAGTACTGGATTTCGTTCGTTTTCCACAAAAACGTGTCTAAAAGGATTGGTAGTGTGTGGGGTATAATTGATAGTTGGTTCTTGAGGTTCTTCAAAAACTTCATTTTCTAACGGTTCGGTTCTATTTATTCTTTCATGATATTGTCTATCAGTCTCCCAAGTTATAAGACTTGTATTAACCCAATCTTGGAATTTAGCCCAACGAAGGCATTCTAGGTCAGTTTTATCACAGGCTTTACCAACCTCTAAAACTTTCACTCTTGACTTATCACCAACCTCACAAATTTTCTCCATTGCTATCGTGAATACGTAAGGATAGTCGTTAACCCTATAAACACCAATCCTACCCGTTGGTTTGTATTTCTCTTTCTTTTTCTTTCTCCAAAACATATAACCTCCCTAAACAAATATTTTCTTCTGTAGGTTTATCCCGTGAACTACCCACCCACGCCAAAGGCGATGGGATGGGCTTCAGGAGTTAACACTCTCGCTAACGCGGGCAGTTCGTCCTGATTTTTAAGTCTGTGTTCCCCAGACAAATGATTTTTTAACGCAAAAGATTTAATATTTATGGCAGCATTAACATCCCTATCAAGAACAGAAGAACAGTTACTACAAGTCCATTCACGGTCTTTTAGTTGCAATTCTTTGTTGATACTGCCACAGTTTGAACAAGTCTTTGATGATGGTGCAAATCTTCCAATACGTATGATGTTTTTACCATACCAATCAGCTTTGTATTCTAACATAGAAACAAAAGTTGACCAACTTACATCACTAATTGCTTGTGCTAAATTGTGGTTCCTAACCATATTTTTCACCGCTAAAGCTTCGATTGCTATCGTTTGGTTCTCACGAATTAGTTGTGTAGAAACTTTGTGTAAAAAATCTTTGCGTTTGTTTACTACATTTTCATGTAGTTTAGTGAGCTTCTTTTTAGTTCGCTTACCTTTATATTTTGAATATTTACGTTGTACATATTTTAATTTACTTTGTGATTTGCGTAGGTATTTTGGGTTCTCAAAAACTTCACCATCAGATGTAATAGCAAAGTCCTTAATTCCAAGGTCTATTCCTATTGTGGTGTTTTCTTTAATTGGAGCTTTAGTTGGTAATTCTTCTTTTGTATCGCAAAGGATTGACACAAAGTATTTACCAGTAGGTGTAACACTTATGGTTGCACTTTTGATTGTTCCTTTAGTAGGACGATGTAGAGACATATTAATACCTTCTTTAAACTTAGGAATTATCAAAAGGTCATTTTCTACTATTACATTTTGTGGAATTGAGAAAGATTGTTTCCCCTTATGTTTTGATTTGAACTTAGGAAAACTTGAGCCTTTAAAGAACTTCTTAAATGCAATGTCCATATTTTGGATAGACTGTTGTAAACTTTGCGAGTTTACTTCTTTTAACCAAGGAAGTTCTTTCTTAAGTTCAGGAAGTTGTTTAACTAAATCAAAAGCACTATAATTATGTTTAGCACTTATGTACGCAGCGTTCTTAGTCTCCAACGCAAGATTAAATACAAAACGACTACTACCAATGTGTTTGGCAATAAGCTCTTTTTGCGGCTCGGTTGGAAATATTCTATATTTAAATGCTTTGTACATAATTTATGTGTTACAAAAACCATACCAATTTATACAAATCAGACAAAATGTCAAAATTATTTAAAATGTAAGTGTAACAGGAGTCGCTTACATCCCACCGAGCCTATCGGCATCAGTGGGTTTTACGCTCCCTTTATAAACCTTTGGCATCAATCATATGACACCTATGTTGATTTTCAATAACACCCTTCTCAGTTAAGGATTGGACCCAACCCTTAAACTTTTCGTTATGACCCGATTTAACCAACCAAGGACATTCCTTACACGGTTTTCTTGAGTTCTCTTTCAATGTCTCTCTTTTTAATGGTTTCTCTTTTGTCCCAATTTTTCTTACCTCTACCAATACCAATGATAATTTTAACAATACCTTTATTGGTAACAACCAAAGGTACAAGAGTTAAACCTTTATCGGTTAGTTTGGCCTCTATCTTTCTAAGTTCAGATTTTCTGAGAAGAAGTTTTCTATCTCTTGTTGGGTTTTGTTTATCCATAGATTTCTCATATGGTTTAACATACATCCCACGTATAAAAAGTTCACCGTTGACGAATAAACAATAAGATTCATCAACGGACATTTCGTTCGCTTTAATTGATTTAACTTCGGAACCATTTAGAACAATCCCTGCTCGATATTCCTCGAGTATTTCGTAATTGTATTTTGCCTTTCTATTAATCATTTTTAAATCTTTTAGATGTCTCACCATCCCAACCATCACGTTCTGCTGCCCACGGGAACATTTCATAGAATTTCTTCCATGTTTTCTTGGAACGTTTCTTACTTGGGTATCTTATCTTGTTTCCGTTACTTCCACCTCTACCAACATAAACACCTTTATTATCTCTACCTTCAGGTGTTGGTCTCTTCTTCATTGACTCTTGAATAAGGTTTTTCTGTCTACTTAACTTCCACCACATTTCTTCCCTTTCCTTTTCAGAGAGTTCTAATTCCTTTGAAAGGACGTATATTTCATACCTTTCCTCAATATCTTTTTGAACATGTTTAGGATAAGTTTCCCTATTGTTTTCCATTAATTTGTATTGTTCAATAACTTTTTCTTCGTTAATGAACCATACTTTAGAATGTTTATACATCAAGAAATTTAATCTCCTCAGTTTCTTTTTCTTCTTCATAAATTTTTTCTGTTTTCAATTCTTGAATCTATGTATGTTAAAACTAAGGCAGCAAAACTAGGTGCAAACATTATGAGAATGGATGTATAATTTTGAGAGAAAAGTAAAAGAATAAGGGAAGTCACTACTGCCCAAATATGTAGTAGTTTAAACGTCTTAAGCCAAAATAGGAATTTACTTTTCATTACACAAATATAATGAAAAGGGTTTAATAAAACAAGTTAGAATGGGTATTCTTCTCTTTTGAGAATTCTAACATCTAATTCATCATCCCACTGTGCGGTAGCGGTGTCCATTTGAATTGCATCTTTGCTGGTGTCTGACGGACCTGCCCAACCACTAGGTCTTTTATCTAAATCATTTGACCATCTAATATAAGGAACACCACGACTATTTCTACTAAAAATAAAAGGTTCGTCTTTTAATGTAAGGTAACAACTTCCCTCACCATCACATATATCACCACTTATGGATATAATATCACCGTCATTTAGAATTTTTTTAACGCTACCCCATTTGTAAACATCATCATTAATGGCTTCAACAGCCCAATCTAATTCATCTTCTTCAGATTCGTTGATTGGCATTCTAACTTGTAAGGAAAGTAAGAATTTTTTAACCATATCCCAAGCACCTGTATGTTCATCCCATGTAGTGGATAACTCAACAACATCATCAACTATATAACTAACACTTCCATCACCCAATAAAACATAACCACCCCTTTCTAGGTAAAATTTTAATGCATAAGAAGGACTGAATGATCCTCCCATTTGAAGTATTTTTGTACCATCTTTACTTAATTCACTTTCATTCCACTCCATTAAACTCTCAATCCAACCCATTTTACTTCGTTCATCAATTCGATAGTCTTTCCCATCTACAGTTTGAGTTACATTAAAAATTGGTGGTAGATTCTTGATAGCATCATTAGCCCATTCCAAATCATCACCATCGGATTCGTTTAATCTTTTTTTATTTATAGATAAAAAATTTATCATCTTTGTTGGATTAAGTGAAAATCTCTTACAATTTGGTGTTTTCTTCCCATATATCTTTTTCCGTTAGAAATGTTGACTAACATATAACCCATTTCTCCGTTAAGTTTTTCTCCTGTATTAGAGTCTGTAAAACTTAATGGTAATTCCTCACCTAACTCATAAAGGAATTTACCATTTCTTCTTTTAATAAATAAACCTGGACGTAAGTCCTCTAACCTCAATGGTCTCAATATATAACCACCTGTCATATTTCTTAATTGAGTGTCGTCAATGTTCTTTGGTTGTAGTTCATTAACCCAATCAAATTCATCCCCTTCAGATTCATTTACTGGTTTGTAATCACCACTCATAGAATATTCAACCATCTTAGTGATAGCATCTTCAGGTATTTTTGATATAACTTTATATAATGCCTCATGACCATCGTTCCACCACATTGTTTTACCGTAGTATTTACCGAGTATTTCTTTCTTCTTCTTTAGGTAAATGTCATAAACTTTTGTTTCTTCATCATGCATCTTCTCCCAAGCTTCAGGTGTCATCTCAGGTCTATCTTTCTTAACCGGATCACTCCAATTTGGCATACCCCATTTATCTCTTATTTTTTTGAAAACGTCACTGATATCGTGAGAATCCCAACCCCACTGACGTGCGAACTTCTTCTCCCACTCTTCAAATTCTTTTACTCTAGGTTCAGACTCGAACTCTAATTCTAATTGCTCTAATCTTACTTCTTTAATTTGTTCTAAGTCAAAAGGATTTGACATGTTTCTATTACTAAATGTTGGGTAAGAATCTTTCTTACCTAGACCCCAATGAAAATTTTTATCGTTGATATCACCATTCCAAGTTAATCTAACTTTGGTACCATCTTTAAAGAATATTCTATATAAGATATCACCTTTTGAAGTATGTTGTTTGAACATACCTTTAGATGTTTGTTCACTTCCTCTTGAACAATTACCACCTGTACAGTATTGAGTATTACGAGAAAAACTCTTCGCCGAATCAAAAGATAATGGTACAAGAATAACCATATTATTATCTCTATAGATTACATGGGTATCTTTTGACCTCTTCCCACCAATCTCATTTAATCTACTTTCATTTAGTTCATCAAATAAATCGTGGGTACTTTTAGTAGTTATTAATTTTCTACCATCAATAAAAACACCGTGGTTTATATAATCACGAAAGTCATGTTCTCTAAACCACCTCTTGTATGAGTCTAGGTTATCTAGAATATATGTATTTTTTGTACTTCCCCTTTCTTCATCCACTAATGAATCATTTTGCCAACCATTAACTTCATTTCCATCTATTTCAAGCCAAGCTAATTGGTCTTCATGCTCATAAAATTCACGTTGTTCGATTGGTTGTAAAACAACACTAGAACTTAACATCTTTTTACTATCAAAAAGTCTTTTAAGTTGATACATTTCATCATCATTTAATGGTGGATCAAAATACAAAACAGTATTCCTTGGAAAGGCACCCTTTTCAATAAAATCTAATATGTAGTTATCGTCAGAAGACATATAACAATAAATATTTGTTATATGTTAAATGGTGGAATAAAACGTTTACAAAAATTATGCAAATTTTAGAGCTAATGTTTAAAAATAAATTTAGAAATTAAAAATATCTAAAACAGTCTCAGAAGGGAATGTTTGTTTTTTATATTCTTCTAAGGAAATGGATAATTCTGTTTCC
>Ga0116142_10001244_pt1 | contig 31160 bp, 29 predicted proteins | sample AD_UKC033_MetaG_FD_89785 | JGI IMG/M metagenome (GOLD analysis project Ga0116142, IMG submission 89785) | Active sludge microbial communities of municipal wastewater-treating anaerobic digesters from USA - AD_UKC033_MetaG | ecosystem: Engineered > Bioreactor > Anaerobic > Digestate | place: USA... | reverse complement strand
TGAGCCGCTTTTGTTGCTGTCTCCGGCATGGCGCCCCGCCCCGCCGAATGTGCCTCATGCCCCGGCGAGTGGGGCTTTACAAAAGCCATCAACAATTGCGGGTCTTCCATGGCTTTGAGTGCAATGATCTTCTGCGCTTTATTCTGATTGCCCTTGGCATTGGCCAAAGCATCGAGAATGCAATCTTGCAAATAGGACTGGGTCATAAGGCGACTCTCCGGTTACCAGAATATGGTAACACGGGAGCAAAAGATGGCAAAGGATAAAATCAGGCGCAGTTCGCTAAGTCAAAAGCCAGACTCCGCGCCCCTTTTACACGGTCCGCAAGACTGTCCCAGCTCTTGAGAACCGAAATCTTCTGGTCCGGCCGGACCTTGACCGTTCCGGGCTTCCCAGCAATCCATGTAAAAAGTTTCTCTGGGTTTGGTGGCTGGTCTTTATAAAACCGGATGATCGCCCCCTTCGGTCCCGCATCGAACTGCATAATACCCGCCCGTTTGCAATACATCTTGATCCGCACGATCTCCAAAAGGTTATTCACCTCTTCCGGCAACGACCCGAACCGGTCGATCATCTCGGCGCCAAAGGAATCAATATCCTCATCCGAGTCCAGATCACCCAACCGCCGATAAAGGCTCATCCGCGTGCTCAGGTCGCTCACAAAATTTTCAGGGATCAAGACCGACATCCCAAGGTTCAACGTCGGGCTCCATTCATCCGGCACGTCAACTTTATGCCCCTCGCCCGTGCGCACCACAGCGACAGCATCTTCCAGCATTTGCTGATACAGCTCGATCCCGACCTCGCGAATATGGCCCGATTGCGCGTCACCCAGTAAATTCCCCGCCCCGCGAATATCAAGATCATGCGACGCCAATTGGAAACCCGCGCCGAGACTGTCCAGCGTCTCGAAAATCTCCAGACGCTTCATCGCGTCTTCGGTCAATCGTATATTCGCCGGATAGGTGAGATAGGCATAAGCCCTCACCTTGGAACGCCCCACCCGCCCGCGGATTTGGTAGAGTTGCGAGAGACCAAACATATCCGCACGGTGAACAATCATCGTATTGGCCGAAGGAATATCAAGACCCGATTCAATAATGTTGGTCGCGAGCAATACATCATATTGACGGTCATAAAACGCATTCATGCGGTCTTCAAGGTCTGTCGGCGTCATCTGCCCGTGCGCGGAAATCACTTTAACCTCCGGCACCAACTCTTTCAATTGCTGTTCCAACTCTTCCATATCCGCAATGCGCGGGCACACATAAAAACTCTGCCCGCCGCGATAATGCTCGCGTAAAATCGCCTCGCGAATAACCAGAGGATCATAAGGCATCACAAAGGTACGAATGGCCAAACGATCAACGGGCGGCGTGGCAATCAGACTCATATCCCGCACACCGGTCAGGGCCAATTGCAACGTCCGCGGAATAGGTGTCGCCGAAAGCGTCAGAACATGAACCGAATTTTTAAGATCCTTCAAACGCTCTTTTTGTTTGACGCCAAAGCGCTGCTCTTCATCAACAATCACCAAACCCAAATTGGCAAATTTCAAATCCTTGGCCAACAACGCATGCGTTCCTATCACTACCCGTACCGATCCATCGGCAAGCCCTTCTTTGACAGTCTTGGATTCACGCGCAGACACCAATCGTGAGAGATGCTCGACCCGCAATCCCATCTCGGCAAAGCGCGCGCGGAAATTGGCAAAATGTTGCCGCACCAAAAGCGTCGTCGGCGCGACAATCGCGACCTGAACCCCTGACATCGCGGCGACATACGCGGCACGGAGAGCCACTTCCGTCTTGCCAAACCCCACATCCCCGCACACCAAACGATCCATCGGCTTGCCGGATTTAATATCGGCCAGCACGTCTTCAATCGCGCGAAGCTGGTCTTCCGTTTCCTGATACGGAAAGCGCGACACAAATTCATTATAATGACCAAGGTCGATTTCCAGACGGTCCGCATGATGAAGCAAACGCTGTGCTGCAATCGACAGCAACCCTTCGGCCATCACCATCAAATCTTTTTTGACTCGCGCTTTCCGCGCCTGCCACCCCGCCCCGCCAAGCTTATCCAGCTCCGCCCCTTCACTGCCAAAGCGAGAGAGCAAATCAATATTCTCAACCGGAACAAAAAGACGATCCCCACCCGCATAGGTGATCTTCAAACAATCATGCAAGAGCCCACCGGCTTTGAGCGTCTCCAACCCCTCGAATCGCCCGACCCCGTGATCGACATGCACCACCAAATCGCCAACTGCCAGCGAAGACACTTCACGCAGGAAATTATCGGCCTTCTTGCGCTTGCCTTGCTTGCGCGACAGACGGTCCCCCAGAATATCCTGCTCGGAAATCACCGCGAGGTCTTCGGCAATAAACCCGTGTTCCAGCGGCAAAATCACCGCACCAATCTGGTTCGGTTTAAGGCGCGTCACCTGATGCCATGTATCAACCGGATAGGGAAGCCCCGCACCGCCTTCCTCCATCATCACTTTCATCCGGTCGCGTGACCCTTGCGAATAACACGCCACCAGAATTTTTCGCCCGCCTTGTTGCAGACTGGTCAGGTATTTCCCGACCTCGCCGAACAAATTCCCGTCAGGCAAGGCGCGGATATCTACAAAATCCCGCACCCGCTTGGCAATCGGCTCTTCATCATCATGCGACGCAAACGGCTGCACCACAACGGGATCAAACTTGGAAACCGCCGCCAGAAACTCATCTTCGAACAAATACAATTTTTCAGGCGGCAAAGGATGATACGCAACGCCCGTCAAACTCACATCGCTTTTCTTTTTACTTTTTGTTTTAAAAGAGTCATCAAGCGTCAACCGTGCCTGATAAAAATCACTGATCTGCACCAGCCGTTCCGCGCGCGCTTGTTCGGCCTGCGCATCGAATGACACAACAGGCTCCGCGATATAATCGAACAAAGTCGCCATTTTTGAATGGAACAGCGGCAACCAATGCTCCATCCCCGCATGCTTGCGTCCTGCGGAAACCGCCTCGTACAAAGGATCATTCGCCACAGTCACCCCGAACAAATCACGATAACCGGAACGGAACCGCGCAATGGAGTCCTCATCCAGAAAAAATTCGGTAACAGGCCGTAACTCGAACCGCTCCAGAATGCCCGTCGTCACCTGCGTCGATGGATCAAAACTCCGAATGCTTTCAACTTCATCGCCAAACAGATCAATCCGCACCGGCTGCTCGTATCCGCTCGGAAAAATGTCGATGATCCCGCCGCGCACCGCAAACTCGCCCGCCTCGCGGACCGTATCGGTTCGCAAATATCCATTCCCCGCCAGAAAGGAAAATAATTCCTGCTCTTTAAGACACCCGCCTTTTTTCGCGACCAATTGCGCCGACGCGACACTCCCGGTCGCCATTACGCGCTGGATCGCCGCACCCACCGTTGTCAACACAATGCGCGGCTTGTAAAGCCCGTCTTCTTTCCACTCCAGCATCCGCCCAAGCGCAGTAACGCGCGCCGCCACAATATCGGCGTGCGGCGACACACGGTCATACGGCAAACAATCCCATGCGGGAAAATTCAGAACCTCGACATCAGGCGCAAAAAACGAAATCAACTCGGACAAGGCAGACAGGCGCACATCGTCCAGCGCGATATGAACGACAATTTGTTTCTGCCGCGAAGCCTCAAGCGCCCGTTCCGCCAGAAAGCGCGCATCCTGCCCCTCCGGAAAACCATAGCGGACAGAAAAGGAAGAATGCGAAGAAACGGAATTTTGTGTCTGGGCGTCCATGCCCGATTACTTGGCAAAGCTGTGCGATAAAAGCAAGTCCAGAACGCGGGATTTTAACTCCTCCGGCGGATTTTTCCGCCCCGTGATCCAGTCATAGACGTCCGGATCATTGTTTATCAGAATCTCTTCAAAAATCGCCAAATCCGCACGGTCAAACCCGTTAATATATTTCTCGGCAAAAGACCCGATTAACAAATCCATTTCCCTCGTCCCGCGGTGCCACGCGCGAAAAGTCAGGCGTTTCCGCCAGTTCTCGGTAGGTTCTTCGCTCTCGACTCGGACTTCGGCTTCAGTCATAATATCTCCAAAATTTATTCAAGGGGTACTTTATGAAACTTTTACCATTCATCAAGGAAAATCGTGTTCTGGTCGCGGGTTTCACCCTGCCTTTGCTGCTGGTAGGCCTCTTGGCCTACGCCAAAACCATTCCCGACCGCACAATTCCCGACCCGCAATACAAAGCGGCCTACATGACCCAAGGCTGGAGCGGCCAGGGCCAAATCAAAACAGACATCGACAATAATGGCCGCCTGACCGTTTCCTATAAAAAACACGACACCCCGACACCTGAAACCGACCTGCCAAAGGCGCGGATTTTCATTTATGATCCCGCAACCCAAACCAACGAAGAAATCGAAATCAAACTCACCGAAGCGGATGGCACGGTCACAGTCGATGCCCTGCCCGAACTGGACAAACTGACCTTATCGTCAAAAACCACCGCGCCGGACGATTACCTGTTCGAACCCTACCATTACCGGAACCACTCACTGGTCACCGATATTTTTATCAGCAACCGCAGCTATAACACGCCCGTCCTGACCAAAAAATCGCGGATCATCCGTCTGCCGGCTCCTTCCATATATTACAGCGGCAACATTGAATTTGTTGGCTGGATCACCGCAGAAGGAAAATAGAGCATGACCATGACACGCGAAGAAGCCTTGGGCCAAATCAAAACATTAATTGCCGAACACAAATTCACACAACATGATTTGATCTCTCTGTTTACTGCCCTTCCCTCCACGGAAGAGTCCGGCAACCTCCTCCAACGCGTGATGATCTATATCGGCGGCGCGTTTGTGTTTATGGGCATCTGCGTCTATATCGGCATGATCTGGGACGATCTCGACAGCCTCTCGCGCGTCATCGTTTCTCTGGGCAGCGGCTTTATCGCCTTCATCCTCGGCCTCTTCACCATGGGCGACCAGAAATTTGTCAAAGCTGCAACACCTCTGTTCCTGATCGCTTCGGCACTCGAACCCACGGGCCTGTTTGTCTTTATGGATGAATATCTCCCCCCATCAGGCAATATTGCCAAAGCCTCGACCGTCGTCTTCCTCTTTATGCTGCTACAAATGGCTGTGGCACTCATCGCGACCAACAAAACCTCGCTGCTATTTTTCACCACCTTTTTCTTTTTCGCATTCCTCCACTCATTAATGTCATGGGTCGAAGTCGATGAAGAATACGGCGCGCTAACCTTGGGGCTAAGCGGCCTGATGGTCGCATGGGGCATCGGAAAAACACAACACGCCGTGACTTCCGCCTTTTATTATTTTTGGGGAGCCACCTTCACCGCCGCCGCCGCGTTCGACCTGTTGGAAGACACACCCGCCGACGTGCTGCTCATCGGCGTCTCGGCCGCCATCATCTATCTCAGCACACTGGCCGCGAGCCGCACCCTACTGACCGTGGGCGTTATCTCGCTTCTGGCCTATCTTGGCTATTTCACCGATGAATATTTCAAAAACATCGTCGGCTGGCCGATTGCGCTCATCGTTTTGGGCTTAATCATGATCGGGATCAGCATTTTTGCCGTGAAACTGGGCAAAAAAATCAAGAGCAGCGTCTCGACATGAAAGTCCGCACGGCAAACCTGACGGACAAAGACGGAATTGATGAATTGCTAGGAAAGACTTTTCCGGCACTGATGAAAAGCCATTATGATCCTGAAGTTTTGCAAGAAGCATTGCAATTCATTTCCAAATCCCGACCAGAATTATTATCATCTGGCACATACTATGTCGCCACCGACGATCAAGAAAAAATCATCGGTTGCGGCGGCTGGACCAAAGAAAATCCTGACACCAAAGATGTTCAAACAGGGACAGGACATCTTCGCCATTTTGCAACGCATGTTGACCACACACGGCAAGGCATCGGACGAAAAATTTTTGAAATCTGCCAGAAACAGGCCTTAAATGAAAAAATTTCTAAATTTGAATGTTTCTCGACCATAAACGCTAAAAAATTCTATGCATCACTTGGATTCAAAACAATCAGCCCCATGCACGCCAAACTCCCGTCCGGCCTTGAGCTGCCTTGCGTTCTGATGCGCATGGACCTGACCCCATAATCCCCTTGGCCCCCACGCCCCTTAGTGGTAAAAAACCTTATGACCACCACCCACCGCCCGTTTGTTTTGGATCCGCTGTTCCGCTCGATCGGAGTACTCTCCGGCGTCGGGCCAAAATATTTAAAACTCTACGAGAAATTGCTGGGCGGCACGAAACTTCTCGATCTTCTGTTTCACAAACCCGTGCAAATGGTCATCCGTCACCCGGTTCCCGATGTCGCCCACGCAAATTTCGGCGAAACGGTGATTGTCAAAGTCACCATAGACAAACACACGCTCCCACCCCGCCGCTCGCAACCCTACCATATCCGCGCCCGCGACGTGACAGGATTTATCGATCTCGTCTTTTTCAACGCGCAAGGAAAATGGATCGAAGCCCAATTCCCGCTGAATAAAGAGGTCACCATCTGCGGCAAGATCGAAGATTTCCGTGGCCAGAAACAAATCATCCACCCCGAACCGATTGAAGACGCGAGCAAAGACGCCAACGAAATCATCTATCCCCTAACCGCAGGCCTCACCACCAAGCCATTACGCAAAGCCATCCATGCCGCACTCGACCAAGCGCCTGCGCTTCCCGAGTGGCTGGACGACACACAAAAGGCGCTCCAGAAATGGCCCGACTGGAAAACGTCCATCACCGAACTTCACAATCCCAAAACGCCCAAAGACCTTGAGCCATCTACCCGCGCCCGCATACGTCTGGCCTATGACGAACTCCTCGCCAACCAGTTGACGCTGGCGATTGTCCGCATGAAACAGAAAAAACTGAATGGCCGCATCTTCCCCGTGAACGGAAAACTGCGCCAGAAATTGATGAAATCGCTCCCGTGGCAACTCACGCCCTATCAAACCGAAGTGTTGGACGAAATCGACGAAGACATGGCGTCCAAAAACCGGATGCTGCGCCTGCTGCAGGGCGATGTCGGCTCTGGAAAAACCATCGTTGCCGCGCTGGCCATGATGAACGCGATTGACAGCGGTGCCCAAGCCGCCTTCATGGCCCCGACGGAAATTTTGGCGCGCCAACATGCAGAAACGCTCCGCCCCCATCTGGAATCAATTGGCATCCATTTCGTGACCCTAACAGGCCGCGACAAAGGAAAAATCAAACAGGAAATTCTGGATGATATTTCGTCAGGCAAAGCCAAAATCGTCATCGGTACACACGCGCTGTTTCAGGAAGGGGTGGAATTCGCCGATCTGGGCCTCGCGGTCATCGACGAACAACACCGCTTCGGCGTGCACCAGCGGTTGCAACTGTCAGGCAAGGGGAAAGGCGTCGATATTCTGGTGATGACCGCAACCCCCATCCCGCGCACGCTGGCGCTCACCGCCTATGGCGATATGGATATCTCGCGCATCACCGGCAAACCACCGGGCCGCAAACCCGTGGATACGCGCCTCCTCCCCCAAGATCAGGTCGAAGACATGATACAGCGTCTGGGCGACCAAATCAAAAAGGGTGTCCGCATTTACTGGGTCTGCCCGCTGGTCGAGGAATCGGAAATTCTGGATCTCGCCGCCGCCGAAGAACGCTATCTTATTTTACAGCAACTTTTCGGGGACAAAGTCGGCCTCATTCACGGGCGCATGAAACCGAAAGACAAAGACGATGTGATGGGCAAGTTCTCACGCGGCGAAATTTCAATTCTGGTAGCAACCACGGTTATCGAAGTGGGCGTCAACGTCCCCGAAGCCACCGTCATGATTATCGAGCACGCCGAACGTTTTGGCCTCGCGCAACTCCACCAACTCCGTGGACGTGTAGGCCGCGGCGGCGATCAATCCTATTGCTTTCTGGTCTACGCAGCGCCACTGGGCGAGACGGCCAAAGAACGCCTGAAAACGCTCCGCTCCACCGAAGACGGATTTATCATCGCCGAAAAAGATTTAGAGTTACGCGGCAGCGGCGAAGTATTGGGAACCAAACAAAGCGGACTGGAAAATTTCCGTCTGGCCGATGTCGCCGCTCACGGCGACCTTTTGCTCTCCGCCCGTCAGGACGCGGTCCTCTTCTTGTACAAAGACCCCGACCTTGAATCCCCGCGCGGTCAGGCCCTTAGAACGCTCCTCTACCTCTTCGAACGCGATCAGGCGATCAGTTATCTGCGCTCGGGCTAGGCTTCTTTTTTGCCTTGTCTTCGATAAATTTCGGCGTAATCATGCCGCCGGAAATAATCATTTTGAGCCCGTCATCCACCGACATTTCAAGATCGATCACGTCTTCCGCCGGAACGAACGCAAGAAAACCCGATGTCGGGTTGGGCGTAGTTGGAATAAACACATTGACCACTTCGTGATCGGTCAATGCCTGCACCTCGCCTTCGGTTTTCCCCGTGAGGAAGCCGAGCATATAAACGCCCTTACGCGGATATTCGATCATCACCACATCGCGAAACGCCTGTGCCTGCTGCCCCATCACCATATCGACAACTTGTTTGAGCGCCCCATAAACGGTTTTGACAATCGGCAAACGCTCCATGATATAGTGCGAAAGTTTAAGGAGCATCCGCCCGATAAAATTGCGGGTAAACATCCCGACCACGATAAAGAACACCACCGCAACGACAACGCCGAGACCCGGAATATCCTTGTCGTCAGTGAATCGAACGGGAAGAATATCGCCGACCTTTTCGTCGATCCACGCCAGAACCGACCACACGATATAAAGCGACAAGCCCACCGGCGCAGTCACAACCAGACCGGTCAGGAAATACCCGCGCATTGCGGAAAAAAACTTGGATTCTTTTTTAGGTTCGGGAACGTCTTGTTGCTCGGCCATAACTACCTCTCGCCAGAAATACACGGGAGCATAACATAAAGCCGAAAGAAATAAAGGAAATGGAAAACCCCCTGTCGGGGGCTTGGATTTAATGGTGACCGCGCAGGGATTCGAACCCTGGACCTACTGATTAAAAGTCAGTTGCTCTACCAGCTGAGCTACGCGGTCATTTGCCTTGAGAAACGGCATAGGGCGGCAAAATACGGAAAGACTCCGTCGCCGTCAAGCAGAGATTTTAAATTTTTCCAAAAGCTGCTTTTCGACGTTGGGGGTCACGAATTCCGCCACATTCCCGCCTAGCGAACAAATTTCCTTGATAAAGGAAGACGAGACAAATTGCCACTTGTCCGACGCCATGAGGAACACGGTCTCGATATCAGGGGCGAGTTTGGCATTCATCCCCGTCATCTGGAATTCGAATTCGAAGTCGGACACGGCGCGAAGCCCGCGAAACAAGCAGGTCCCCCCTTTCTTGTGGGCATAATGGATCAAAAGCTCGCTGAATGCCTCAACCTCGATCGGGCAGGCCTTGTCATGAAGGTTCTCAATATCGGTCCGGACCAACGCCAACCGTTCCTCGGTGGTAAAGAGGGGATTCTTCTTCGGGTTATCCGCAACCGCGATAATCAAACGATCAACCAAGCGACTGGCCCGCTTGATAATATGCAGGTGCCCTTTGGTCATTGGGTCAAAAGTTCCCGGGTAAATGCCAATCCGTTCGGCCATTTATAATCCTGTTCTTGTGTTTTGCTCGTCCCCTATCTATAAGTCATTGACGATGAATGCAAGCATTACCCCCTCCATCACGCCTTTGGTGACCCGTCCATGGGACGGGTACGCGCTGCTCGATTCGGGCCACGGCCGCAAGCTTGAGAAATATGGAAAAGTAACCGTCGACCGCCCCGAACCGCAAGCCCTGTGGTCACCCACCCTCCCGCAAAGCGAATGGGACAAAGCTCACGCCCGCTTTACCAATACAGGCGACGAAGACGGCGACTCGGGCAAATGGGTGTTGAACAAAGACTGCCCCGAAAGCTGGGAAGTGAACTGGGAAGGGGTGAAATTTATCTGCCGCTTGATGTCGTTCCGGCATATGGGCCTGTTCCCCGAACAATTAACGCACTGGAACTGGGTCTCGAATAAGATCAAATCGGCGGACCGCCAACTGAACATCCTCAATCTCTTCGCCTACACGGGGGCCGCCACCTTGGCCGCCGCGAAGGACGGAGCACAGGTGACCCACCTTGACGCCTCGAAAAAGGCCATCCAGTGGGGCAAAGACAACCAAGCCGCCAGCGGCCTGACCGAAGCCCCCATCCGTTGGATCTGCGACGATGCCAAGGCATTTGTGGCAAGGGAAATCCGCCGAGGCCGTAAATATGACGGCATTATCCTCGACCCACCGAAATTTGGCCGCGGACCGGACGGCGAGCGTTGGCAGATCGAAGAAGATTTGCCCGACCTTCTGGCAAATTGCGCCGCGCTCCTCTCCGACACGCCCTCTTTTATGATTTTAACCGCCTATGCCATGCGACTATCTTCCGTCTCCCTCGCTGCCACCCTGTCCGACGTCCTCAAAGACAAAGGCGGAAAAATAGATTCGGGCGAACTCCTGATCGAACAAGTCAACGGCAACCGCTTCCTCTCCACCTCCCTCTTCGCACGGTGGGAATTGAAATGAATGAGGGCGCATCTAAACCTATCCAAAGATAGGGCCATTTCCGGTCTTTTTTGTTGACATATCCTGATCGGGTGTTTACGTAAGACTAAATTGTGATTTCTACGCCTGAGAGAAAAAATATGGATATTATAGAAATTTCTCCACTGGAAGCATGGGCGCTCTGCCAAGAGTTTTCTGGCATCGTCACTATTCAGGAAGGTGGCCTCGAAGTTGAACTTACACAAGATGAGATAGCTCAACGCTATACAATCAACAAACAAGAGGGAGATGATCTTGCATGGATTTTTTCTATGTACAGCCATTCTCTTAGCGACCCCGTTAATGCCAATCGTCGCCATACCGTTTCTATGCACGATATTATATTGGAGCATAACGGCGAAGAATTGCCGCCAGAGTATGGCCCCCAAAAGGAGTACGCCTTTCGAATTGTGGCATAATACGATCTGCCGATTTTTAAAATAAACTTTTGATGCATAAAAAAAACATCTTGCTTAAAAATGGGGAATGGCTACATCAAATGGGGTTTCCAGAGAATTGGGAACAAAGAAACATATGGATCGAACAAACTGACTAGCCATGCACCCCAAACTCATCACCTCGCCGTCAAATCCGATTATTAAAGACATAAAATCGCTCGACCAGCGGAAGCGCCGGAAGGAAACAGGCCTGTTTCTGGTCGAGGGTTTACGCTCGGTGATCGAGGGGATGGAGCTGGGAGCAAGCCTGAAATACATCGCCTATCACACTGATAGTAAAGAAAAAGAAGATATAAAACGTTGCGTATCGTACTGCAATAACTGTGGGGGTTTGGCCCTCGAAGTAAACGATCTGGTCTTGGAGAAAATCTCCCGTAAGGACAACCCCCAATCGGTCATCGGGGTCTTCGAACAGAAATTCCATAAACTGTCAGAGATAAATAAAAACGATACGAATCGTAGCTATATTGTTCTGGAACAAGTCCGCGATCCGGGCAATTTGGGAACCATCATCCGCACCATTGACGCGGTCGGCGCAGACGGAGTCATCCTCATTGACCAGTGTTGCGACCCCTACTCCGTCGAATGCATCCGCGCCACCATGGGGTCAACCTTCTCGGTTCCCATTTTCACCGCCACTCTGGATGAATTCAAATCGTGGGCCAAAGACTGGACAGGTGACATCATCGGAACCACCCTCCAATCTTCGATCGATTTCCGCGAAGTCACTCCGAAAAAACCGCTCCTGCTAATGATGGGCAACGAACAGGCCGGACTCTCCGAAGACCTCCGCGGGATCGCCACCACCTGCATCCGCCTGCCGATGAACGGCCGCGCCGATAGCCTCAATCTTTCTGTTGCCACCGGCATCTGCCTTTACGCCCTTCTGGAACCGTGGAAATAATTCCGACAAAGACATAAATATTGTTGACATATTCCTGATAAAGCCATTAACTCCCTTCTTTAAATAACGGAGGGCCACCTATGTCAAAAGAAGAATACAAAATCATTCCGCTAACAGATAAATTCAGGCTTTCCACATTAAGAAGCTACGGTGATGGCGGAGGATTTATGGAGAAACACGTCTCCCCTCTGATTGTTTACATCGCAACTCTTCCGGAAAATCAGGATAGGAACGCGCGCACAGGAAAGCCGAAGCTAAAGGCTGTAGACCAAGCCGTTTACTCTGTTCACGAAAAGGAAGCCAGCAACCCTTTTATTCTGGTTGATGACAAAAACGATATGCGCTTTGTTTTTGCGGTTGCGGTCGGCAAAGCTCCTTTTATAGGTAACCGTCTGGATGCAACCAACGATCAGGCCTTTGCCGCGGCCAAATACCTTGTCGAAACCGTTTCTCCGGACGCGAGTGTTGCAACGGTCGGCGCCACCGTAGCCGGCAGAGAAGGATTTCAAGAACACATCTCGACAAATTACGAAGTTGCATTTAACAGACTCCCGCTCTGGTTACAAAAAGATCTGGGCCACCCCATTTCCCTGTGCTTTATCTAAGCAACGCGGACAAACTCAAAACAACAAAAAGCCCCGCAAAACGGGGCTTCTTTTTAATTCCAATCACAACTCTTTTGACATTCAAAGAATTTTGGAGCGAAAATCACGCTTTTCGAGAACCGGACCGCAGCGTACTTATAGATACGTGAGGACCGGAAGCGCAGAAAAGTGCGGTTTGCAACCCAAAAGGCGAAGAATGTCCCTTAGCTGGTTTGACGACGCAGGAACGCAGGTATATCCAACTCGTCCTCTTCCGCTTTAGCCGAAGGCGAGTCGATATTAAGACGACCCTGGGCCGGAGAAGCCGAAACCGGACGTTGCGGTGCACGCAATCCCAAACCGCCGACAGGCGCGGACTGGGGCTGCTGCTGGACCGGAGCCTCGGACTGGAACCCTTCCTCATCGGCACCGGTAAAAGATTCGATGCTGGCTTCCATACGGCGATACCCGCCGGTGATCCGCTCGAACAGCGACGGCGATTTTTTCTTGGCGGCTGGAGCTTCGGCATAAGCCGGAGCTTGCGGAGCTTCAGGCACGTAAACCGGCTGTTGCGGGGCATACGACTGGGGCGCAGCAGCAACCGGAGCGGCCTGATGGAAGAAACGCTGTGGCTGAGGTTGCGGAGCAACTTCGGCAGCCTGCTGATAAAGATCGGCGCCATAACCGGATACCGGAGCTTCAACAGCTTGCGGAGGAATATAGGACTCACCCATCCGCATTCCACGCATACCAGCAGACTCGGCCCCCACTGCGACTTTCATCGGAGCGGCCTCGACTTCCAACTCCTGCTGGATGTAAGAACGCGCAGGAGCGGAAGCTGCAGGCGTATAGGCGCTGCGCGCTGCCGTTGCAATCGAGGTCGGCTGTTGGTTGATTGGACGGGAAACAGTGACAGGCTTCGAAGGACGCTCGACGGAAAATCCGCCAACCGACCCGCGACCCGTCACAGGCTTCTTGGCGGCCTCGGCAGCGTCAATACCGGTGGCCACAACAGAAACGCGCATCGTGCCGTCCATGGATTCGTCAAATGTCGAACCGAAGATGATGTTGGCATCGGCATCAACTTCGTCGCGGATGCGGTTACAGGCTTCGTCAACTTCGAACAGGGTCATATCATACCCGCCGGTGATATTGACGATCACGCCCTTGGCGCCTTTCATCGAAATATCATCAAGCAACGGATTGCTGATAGCTTTTTCAGCCGCTTCGGTCGCACGGTCGCCGCCCGTTGCCTCACCGGTTCCCATCACGGCCTTGCCCATTTCCTGCATCACCGAGCGGATGTCAGCAAAGTCGAGGTTGATGAGGCCGGGCATAACGATCAGATCGGTCACGCCGCGCACGGCAGATTGCAACACGCTGTCGGCCATTTTGAACCCGTCGGCAAACGTAGTTTTGTCGTTGACAACACGGAACAGATTCTGGTTCGGAATAACGATGAGCGTATCAACATAATTCTGAAGCTCTTCCAGACCTTGCTCGGCCATGCGCATCCGGCGCGTGCCCTCGAAATGGAACGGCTTGGTCACGACACCGACGGTCAGGATTCCGCGTTCGCGGCAAGCCTTGGCAATAACAGCCGCAGCACCCGTTCCGGTCCCGCCGCCCATACCGGCAGTGATAAAGGCCATATTGGCATCTTCCAGATATTGCATGACATCGTCGAGACTTTCTTCAGCCGCAGCTTTCCCGACTTCCGGATTGGCACCCGCACCGAGACCTTCGGTCAGCGTTGCGCCCAGCTGGACCTTGTGTTCGGCCAGATTGCCGTTCAAAGCCTGCGAGTCGGTATTGCACACGACGAAATCAACACCGTTCAGATTGGTGGTGATCATGTTGTTAACGGCATTTGATCCGGCACCGCCGACACCGATAACGGTAATTTTGGGAGAAAGTTTGTTCTTTGAAGAATAGTCCACGTTGTTCATCCGAATGTTGATCATTGAAAGGAGCTCCTTCCGAGGTAGTGTTCCAGTTGCATCCCCGCCAATAGGACAGGGTTTTATAATTTTGATTTTTATTGGAGGAAATGTGCGCTGCGCTTCCGATCCGTCACTGAGAGACAACAACGAATCACACAACCAGTCTAAACCGACGATTCATCAATTTGCAAAGGAAAAGAAAAGCAGAGAAAAAAAGAATCCACAAAGAGAATTACCAATTTTCCCTGAGCCACATTTGCACCCGTTGCCAGACATTTCCGGCTTCAGCGTTGGCCATGATCTCGGCGGGCATCTCGTCGGCGCGCTCCATCACATAATGAAGCAAACCCGCCGTGGTGGAGAATGCGGGACCGGACACAGCATCAGCCAACCCCGGCAACCGAATCGGACGTCCCAGCCGCACCTGTTTTTCCAGATATTTCTGGGCCAATTCGCGAAGCCCCGGAATCTGGCTGGCCCCACCGGTCAGCACCACGCGCCGCCCCGCGACCGCGCCCAGACCTGAATCGTTAAGCCGCGCCCGAACGAGTTCGAGAGTTTCTTCCAAACGCGGGGCGATAATACTCACCAGATAAGAGCGTGGCACATGATTGGGCTGGATATGGTCTTCTTCGCCCAAAGGCTGGACATCAATCAGATCCTTGTCGTCCGTTGCGGTAGCAATCGCCGACCCGTACAGCGCCTTCATCCGCTCGGCGGCATGAAGCGAAGTCGTCAACCCTCTGGCGATATCGCTGGTCACATGCTGGCCGCCAACGGGGATCGCATCGGTGAAAATCAGCTCCTTGCCATAAAAGACGGCAATCGAAGTGGTCCCGCCGCCCATATCGACAACAGTACATCCCATATCCATCTCGTCTTCGACAAGGCACGCAAGCCCCGATGCATATGGCGCGGAACACAGCGCAGTAATATCAAGGTGGGAACTTTGGATACAACTCGCCATATTGCGCAATGGCCCCATATCTCCAGTGACCATATGCACATCGACATCCAGGTGTTGCCCGAACAATCCGCGCGGTTCGCGAATACCTTCATGTCCGTCAATCCGGTAAGCTGTCGGAATGGTATGAATCAACTCGACCTCATGACCGATGGCCTGACCCTGTGCCTTGGCCAGCGCACGGCGAATATCGTTGTCGGTGACGGCCTCGCCCATAATCTGCACGCCCATGCTCATCAATTTGGAATGGGTATGAATCGCCGGAACATTGACGATCACTTCGCGCAACGGATAGCCCTTTGTGATGTCGGACGCCATTTTCTCGGCGGCATGAACCGCCTGACGGATAGCAGCCTCGGCACTGTCCAGATCGACCACCGTGCCGGACTTGATCCCGTGCGACGCCTGATGTCCGATACCGATCACGTCGATATTGCCATTATCATCGCGAACCTGCGCGATAAAACAGGCAATCTTGCTCGACCCGATATCGAGCGCGGCAATTACAGAACCTTTGGAATAAATGCTTCCGGCCATCGGCGATGCCTCAAATATTCTTCTGGCGCTTGAACGACGCCTGATATTCCTCGGCAGTCCCCGGCGCTGTCTGCACCACAATCCGCAAAGGATCGCGCAGATCAATCGCCTGAACGTTCCGGTCCATCAACTGCGCCTCGCGCTGGGCATCGGCCAGTCTTTTGATCGCCTGCCCCATATCTTCTTCCGGCAAACGGACTTCAACGCCGTTCTTCAAAAATAAATCCCAACGGCGGTCGCCGATCCATTTGGCCGACTCAACCCGCTTCTCGAAATCCGGTTCTGCTTCAAGCATCGCCACCAGATCCGGCGCGAATTTAGGCGCATCGTTTCCGACGATAATCAAAAGATTTTTAAACTTCGACAAACCGTTTTCGGTCAATACCGTCCCATCGCGGTCCACAACCACGAGCTTGTTCTGCCGTTGCCACAACGCCATCGGCTGGCGCTCAGTGAGACGCACATAAATTGTATCGGGAAGATGACGCTCTACCACCGCTGCCTTGACCCACGACAAAGCCTCAAGACGCATTTTCATCGCAGCAAGATCGGGTTCGAAGACGGATTGCCCGCGCCCGACGCCCAGAATGGATCTCAACTCATCGCGGTCAACATTGTCCCGCCCGTCAATCAACAAGCGCGACACGGCAAACCCGTTGCTTTGCATGGAGACATGAAAAGTCTCCGTCGCACGGATTTGCGTTTCGGCGACCCATCCGCTTTTCTCTGCATAAGCATAAGCACCACCGAGCGCTGCCAACAGGGCAGCACTCAGAGCAATACGTTTCATCCAAAAACTCAGGCGCGCTTTTTGTCCTGCGCGTCGGTTAAGGATGCTGGTTCTGCGGGTACCGGATCGAGACATTTTGCAGTTTCTACCAAGTGAGCACAAAGTCCTGAAAAGGACAGACCGTTAGTGATGACCTGTGAGGGGCCGATGGATTGCGGAGTACATCCCGGCTGCGTATTGATTTCGAGGAAGCAAAGACCATTCACGCCTTTGGTATCGTCGAACCGGAAATCACAGCGGGCCAACCCCTGACAGCCGCACACTTTATACACAGCCTCGGCATATTCCAAGGCTTTATTGTACACATCTTGCGGAATTTTTGCGGGGCAAACCGTCTCGGTGCGGACATCCTTGTATTTGGCTTCATAATCGAAGAATCCGGTGTGGGAAATAATCTCGGTCACGGCCTGCGCCTTGCCGTCAAGGACCGCCACCGTCAGCTCTTTTCCGGGAATATATTGCTCGACCAAAGCCATATCCCCAAAAGCCCAATCCGACATATCAATCGGCGGGGAATTGTCCATCTCGCGCACGATTTTAACCCCGACGCTCGACCCTTCCTGAACGGGCTTAACCACAAACGGCCGCGGCAAAGCTTTGCCGGCCACAATATCTTTCACAGAGAAAACACCGCCTTTGGCAATCGGAACGCCGACCGACGCTACAATCGCGCGCGACATCGCTTTATTCATGCCGATAGCGGACGCCAGAACGCCCGAATGGGTATAGGGAACGCCAATCATTTCCAGAACGCCCTGAATAATGCCGTCTTCCCCGCCCCGTCCATGCAGATTGTTGAAAATGGCATCGGGACGCGGCGTCAAAGCCTCAATCAGCGCGGGCAAATTCTTGCGAACATCAATGGTCCGAACGTCATATCCCGCCTCGATCAGCGCCGCCTCGACAGCTTTACCTTTTTCAAGGGATACGTCACGTTCGGCGGACCAGCCGCCCACCAGCAATGCCACGGATTTCGCCATATTTACTCTCCTCGGATACGCCGCACGAGGCTTCGTGCGGACCAAATCGGACTACATAGCAAAGTATGCGGCCCCCGCCCCAAAAAAGCCAGAAGTTTCATATAACCCTTTTGAAATAAGCCCCCCGTCATCCCCGACAAAGGAGGCCCCAGCTGACCGCAGGTCGGGGATCCAGCATGACATGCACAGCCCAAAGGGCTGCCCGCCTTATCCCCTCTTTACTATCCCCCTGATAAACTTTATTGAGAATAATTCTTAATTGCGGTTGACAATCATTCTCATCTAGGGCAACTTCCCCTCTCCGGACAACTCCGATAATAGAGAGAAAAAATGAAAAATCTGACCATCACCACCGAAGACCAAATGCCCGAAGGCGCGCAGAAAACAACGCTGATGGCAGCCTACTTGCTGGCCAGCATCAACGAAGAACCTCAGCAAAAAGAGCTACCGCCCTCCCCTCGGGTGGACCTAACCCACCGCCCCTGCGAAGCAGGAATGGCCTAAACCTGCTAATAATTGACATATTAATAAAAAAACTGTTAAACACTCCTCCATTGAACCCCGCATAGGAGGAGTGTTTTTTATGACCCCTAAAAATTTTGCCACAACCCTTGGCCTGATTTTTTCTACCGCAGCTCTCAACCCTGCCTTTGCCGCTCCGGCCGAAAATTGCAACGTTGTCATGCAAACCATCGTCGACAAGAACGGCGTCAAACACCACAAACCGATTGTCGCTTGCAAAGACAAAAAAGGTGCATGGGAAATCCGCCCGATCCAGAATTTTATGACGGTCGGCGAATTCGGCCCAAACAAGGAAGATCAAATCACGACCGGTTACGGCGTTTCAGACGAAGGTGTAGTGACCACATTTTTCATCGACAAAAAAAGCAAGTCTGTTGAAGTCGGCACCTGTATATCCGTCACCGAGGATTTCAGATTCTGGACAGCCAGCAAAAACAATGTCCTTATTCTTCGAGAACTTCTGACTGATGCCGCAGCACAGGGCGGCAGATCCGAAATCTACGGCAACAATCTGACGACAGCCACACTGAAAGCCCAGAACGGCGCCATGATGGAATGCATTCTCAAGGGGCACATCCCGACCGTCAAATCCGAAGCAAAAAAAGCACCCGCGCCTGAAGCCTCGCCGACACCAAAACCGGAAACGGAACTGAAACGCATACCTTACGGTATTGACCCCTCAGATTCTCTTCCGAGAAAACTTGGAATCTAAAGGACGAACCCCTCTCACGAGGGGTTTTCTTTTTCAATCAAGGAAAGCAGCTTGGCAAAATCATCTGGCAACGGCGCTTCAAAATGCATTTCTTCTTCACTGCGCGGATGGATAAAGGAAATTTCGGCAGCATGGAGGGCCTGACGCGGAAAATTCAAAACCGCCGCCATGACCTCTTCACCATACCCGCCTTTTCTTAAAATCGACCGTGCCTTAGTGACCTGCGCCCCGTAGAGTTCATCCCCCACCAGTGGAAACCCGAGATGTTGCATATGCACCCTGATCTGGTGCGTGCGCCCTGACTCCAGATGACATTCCACCAGCGCCAACGCATCGTTGTAATGTTCCAGTACCGCATAATTCGTCGCGGCGTCTTTCCCGCCGCCTTTCACCACCGCCATTTTAAGACGGTTCGACGGATGCCGTCCGATCAGCGTCTCGACGCGGCCCTTGTACGGAAACGGCACACCGAGAACGAGCGCATAATAAACCCGCGACAGTGACCGATCCTGCAACTGTTCCGAAAGATGATGATGCGCGAAATCGTTTTTGGCGACCATCATCAGCCCCGACGTATCTTTATCAAGACGATGCACAATCCCCGGACGCCGCACGCCATTAATCCCCGAGAGCGTATCCCCGCAATGATAGAGCAAAGCATTCACAAGCGTCCCCGTCGCATGCCCCACCGCCGGATGCACCACCAATCCCGCAGGCTTGTTAATCACCAGCACATCGTCATCTTCAAACAAAACATCAAGCGGAATATTTTCAGGCTCCGGCTGCGCATCTTCCAGCGGCGGCAACGCCAAAACAATCTGCTCCCCCGCTTTCACCTTGCGTGATGGGGTTTCGCACGGCACACCGTCGATCAGACATTCTCCGCCTTCAATCAAACCTTGCAACCGTGTGCGCGAAAAATCAGGCAACAATTGAGCCACCGCCTTGTCGAGCCGCATCCCGCTCTCCGCCTCGCCAATCACAGCATGAAGCGTATCACCAATTGTATCGTCTTGCTGGGTATTATTCATGGCAAATCATCCAGTTTTTTTTCGCCCGCCGATGCGCACGGATTTTTAAACGCGGGCAATTCCGGCATCCCCATAATCCATGTGTCGTACGTCACATATTGCAATTCATCCTCGCGTTTTTCTTGCGAGAACCCTGTCTCCGCCATGCCCAGCATCACGCGCTTGTCCCCTGTTTGAATCACGCGAAACGGAATAGCATTCGACCCTTCGAGAAATGATTCATCACCAAGCAAATAACCTTCATTGGTGAGTGTCACCGCACGCGCGAATTTTCGCCCGCCAAAACTGGTGGGGGACGCTGCCCACACGGTCTCAATTCGTCCGTCCTCCATCACATCAAGATCGACCGCCGCGTAGGAGTATTTCCCCGTCAGATATTTCTGCCACACAACATTGCCCGAAGCATCGGTTTTAAGAACCCATGCCGCCTTGTCGCCCTCTCCGGCCGGAATGGCATCGCCGATAGCGATCACGCCGCCATCCTTGGTCGCCGCGGCATAACGCAACGTCGCATCCGCCCCGCGTTGATAAGGGCGTTGGAATATTAACTCGCCGTCCGTTCCAGCCTTGATTAACCATCCGGCATCGTTCCCGTTCTCGGTTTCCACGCGTCCAGCGACCAGTAACGCGCCGTCGTCCGTCTTGCGCACCGACCACGGCAACGATTTGACACCCGGCATATATTCTTTCACATGCGTAATTTTTCCATTCTCATCCACCCACAGTAATGCCGTATATGGTTCGCCTTTACTGTTTCGCCCTGTCCCTTGCGCCAGAATGATAAACCCACCCGCCTTCAGCGCGACAAAATTCATCGGCATCAAATTGCGCTTCGGATCATGCAAAACCTTTTCGTCTTTTTTCGCGCCCGCCCCATTCAGAGAAGTCAGCACCATATCTCCACCGGACAACGACGACAAAACGACCACTGCCGTCTTTTTGAGAACCGCATCGACAACATGATCGAGATTTTTGACATCATTATAGGCTTCGACAGTCACTTTTCCGGTCTTGTCCTGACGAATCATCTGTAGACGCGCCGGCTTCAATCCTTCTTTCTCGTCGTAAGACAGACTCTCCCCGACAGCAATCGTCCCGCCATCGGCCACCCGCATCAGCGCGCGCGGACGGTCGATCCCCTGCACGCCCACGGTTTTCTTCCACATCGCGGCCTGATCGAAATTGGGCACGCGCAGCGGAACGATTTCCTCATAAACCGGCGTACAGGACGGCTTATAGGCAAGCTTGTTCTCGGCCTGCACCGCTCCCGTGAATGCTGCACTTGCTAAAAAACCTGTGAGAAACAATATTTGTCGTCTGGTCATTCCCAAAAAACCTCGTCACACTACCATAGCCGAACCCACAAGGAACGACCACCATGAAAATTCTGATTATTTCCGATGCTTGGCTCCCTCAACTCAATGGCGTGGTCAGGACGTATCAGAATCTGATCCCCGAACTTGAAAAACTGGGCCACGAAGTCAAAATTCTTGGTCCTCGCGATTTTAAGTTCCGCATTTCCTCGCCATGGGACGTCGAATTGGCTTTTTTCACCCGCAGCAAAATCGAAAAAACCATCGACGAGTTCAAGCCCGACCGCATCCATATCGCGGTCGAAGGTCCGATGGGCCGCAACGCCATCAAAATCTGCCGCAAACGGAATATTCCCTTTTCAACCTGCTTTCACACGAATTTTCCAGTCTTTCTGGTCAGCCATCTGCGCGGCCCGTTCAAACACTTTGCCGATCCGGTTTACTCCAAAGCCTATGAAGCTCTGCGCAACTTTCACAATCAGGGCCACGGCATTTTTGTCGCCACCGAAGACCTAGCGAACCAATTAAAGAATCAGGGATTCAAAGGCCCCTTCCTTCCCATGACCCGCGGCATGGACAGCCGCTTTTTTTATGTCGGCGAAAAGACTCTCTTTCAGGATTTACCGCAACCAATTGCTCTTTACGTCGGGCGCGTTTCAAAAGAAAAAAACATCGACTCGTTTCTCTCCGCCGCGTGGGAAGGGACAAAAGTCGTGGTGGGCGACGGCGCCGATCTCGAACGCCTGAAAAAGAAATACCCCGAAGCCCGTTTTCTAGGCCGCAAGGAAGGCAAGGAACTGGGCGATTGTTTCCGCTCGGCCGATGTGTTCACCTTCCCGTCCAAATTCGACACATTCGGCATCGTAATGATCGAGGCACTGGCCTGCGGCTTGCCCATCGCCGCCTTTAACGCCGACGGCGCACGCACCGTGATTGCCGACCCTATGTTGGGCGCAATGGATGATGACTTTGCAACCGCTTTGCAAAAGGCTCTGAACGCCCCCGGAACCCGCGAAGAACGGGCCGCGCACGCCACTAACCTTTATTCTTGGGGAAAAACGGCAAAACAGTTCTTGGAAGCCGCCCCAGATTATGGTTAAAAGGCCCCATGTCACATATTCTGATTGCCGAAGACGACGAGTCGATGCGCCAATTTTTAACGATGGCGCTGGAAAAAGCCGGACACTACGTCACGAGCTGCGCCGACGGGCTGGCCGCTTTTTACGCGGTTGAAGCCATCGGCGAGACGATTGATTTGCTCCTAGCAGATATTGTGATGCCTGGCATGGACGGGATCGAACTCTCCCAGAAAACCGCCAAAATGCACCCGCATATCAAAATTCTGTTCATTACAGGATTTTCAGCGGTGGCGATGGACAAAACAGCGGATACGGGCTCTCCCGCCCGCGTACTGTCAAAACCGTTTCATCTGAACGATCTGGTGGCACAGGTCACGGAACTCCTTGAAAAACCGCCGGAGTCCCAAGCCACCTAAGGGGCCGGAGTTTTAATCTCCACAGCATTCTCTTCAGGAAAACGCAATTCGCATCCCGCGACAACGTCATAGACACGCACTTGCCGGTGGGTAGATCCCAACAAGACATTGTCGACTCTGGAATGAATCAATCCGCGGGAACTCAAACCGTTAAAGGCATTCAACACCCCGCCGTAACCTGTATTCCAGCCAAGATGCCTTGCCACGGAAGAAACCATCAAACCGTGCCCACCTTTTTCGAACATGGCCTTCAGAACCTTCATCTCGATTGGCGGAACCTGACGACGTTCACCGTCAAGATAAACATCGGCATCCCCTGCGGAACCAGAATTCTTTTGAGGGCTGCCATCCGCTTTTGATTTAAAAAAACCGGCCAACCCACCAAGCAATTCCTTAATCACAACGCGTACCTTTCTCACTCTATAAATCAAAAACAATTATTGTCATAAGTTTGGGAAAAATAACAAAAAAAGACCGGAAAAACAACCCTGAATGATCTGAAGGAAACGCAAAGCCAAATAAATCTTGCAATCCATTTCTGTTCCCGCTAAAAAACCCGCCTGTTTGCATGAACGGCAATACAGGGCAATTAGCTCAGTTGGTTAGAGCGCTATCTTGACATGGTAGAGGTCACTGGTTCGAATCCAGTATTGCCCACCATTTAATAAAGATGCCACCGTCAGGTGGCTTTTTTATTAAGTGTGGCAAGCTGGAGAGAACCAGTTGGTTCGACAAAACGGCAAAGGCGTTTTGGACGCCGAAGCCCTGCGAGGCGGTCCTGAAGCCGCAGGCTGAGGGATAAAAATGCGCCCCGCGCGATTTTTACAATCCAGTATTGCCCACCATTTAATAAAGATGCCACCGTCAGGTGGCTTTTTGGTTAATTGGGCATATTGCCGACCCACTTCTCCGTAAGCTAGCATGGAAAAAACTCAAAGGTATTTTCGTGTCGAAATTCTGGCCCCAACTCGTCTACGACGACATCTTCGCATCGGATAAAAATTATTATCGCGCCACCGCTGCCAACAAGCCTTGCCCGCGTCTTGAAACCGACAAATCCTACGACATCGTGATCGTCGGCGGCGGCCTTTCCGGTCTGGCCACGGCAAAGCACCTGCTGAATGTCGGCATCAAAAACATTGCCATTATCGAACGCCATTTTGTCGGCTGGGGGGCATCGGGAAGAAACGGCGGAGAAATTTTGCCTGGGTTTACAGCCCCCGTCACGCGCATGGCCCGTAGATACGGCCTTGAATTCACCAAATCCATGTGGGACCTCTCGACCAAAGGGGTCGCAGACGTCGTAAAAACAATCAACGAACTCGACATTGATTGCGACTTGCGCCCGGGCTACGTCCTTGCCATGGAACCCGAAGGGTACAATCAGAAATCGGTTGAATCCGAACTGGATATTCTCGAAAAAATAGGTCACGCAAAGACTTTCAAATCCTCGCAACAAACGTGTGCAATGCTCGGCTGCAAGGACGGATACTACAAAGCGGGATTGCACTACACCGATGCTTTTCACTTCCATCCGCTCAAATATCTTTATGGTTTAAAAGACTATCTCCTTAAACAAGGTGTCTCGATATACGAAGAAACCCCCTGCATCCATTTCGAAAACGAAAATGACGGACTGAACATCCTGACTCCGAAAGGCAATCTCAGAGCGCGCAAATTGGTTCTGTGCGGCGATTCCTATTTGGGAACGCTGGTTCCGCATTTGCGCCGCAAATATGTTCTGATCCGCAACGCCATGATTGCCACCGAACCGTTACCGGATACGGACAACATTCTTCCGTCCGGAGTCTGCGTCAGTGAAAACAAAGGCAAACTGATGTACTACCGTAAGACAGCAGACAACAGATTGATCATCGGCGGCGGAGATACGATCCGCCCCAACAACGATCCGAAAGACACCAGAAAACATATCGTCGAATTGTGCCAAAATTCGATTGCCGACATTTTTCCGCAAATCGCCGGGATACCGATTTCATACGTATGGGGAGGATATATCGGCATCACGTCCAATTACCTGCCTTATGCAGGATCGAAGGACGGCAAAATCTATTATATGGGTGGCTATTCGGGGCATGGCGTCAACCAAACGCACATCTGGTCGGCCTTGATTGCAAATGCAATAAAAAACGAGAACCTTAAGACCGCCTCGCCGATAGACCGCCTTTCACACCTTCCCATGCCGGGCCTAGGCGACTACGACAATTATCTGGCGCAACTGGGAATGCTGGCGGAATCGGTCATGGAAAAATTTGACTGACAACACTTTACCATAACAGGCAGCAAAAACTCCGTGACGGACGGGCACTCTGGCTTTATACTGTTTCGGCAAAACAATATTCCTTATCCCCTTCAACCCAACGGGTTTTCCAAATGATTGAAAAAGAACAGTTTCGAAAAAAATTCCTTTTCCCCATTGCTTATCTGACCATGGTCGGATTCGGAGTCTGGGGTGCCACTGGCCTGATCCCGAACGGAACGGCTGGAGTTCCTGCTGGTTACTCATCGGTTGAACCTGCAGCAGGTGCCGAAGGCGAGATGCAAATGGCCCAGATCGAAATGAGCGATTCCGTTCCCGCAATTGATGAGAAAGACATTATCGACGCACCGCCGATTGCCGACCTGAAGCCGAGCGAACAGGAAATGGCACCATTGCGTATCACGCCGGACAAACCCGAAATTGTCACCCTCTCTCGTGAAGCCGCCAACGTTTTGGTTGGAAGTGACGAACATCTTCGCGCTATTCCCGACACCAACCGCACGATCATCCTGATCCCGAAAAAACCCGGTGCGACTTATTTCAAAGCTCTGGACGCTAATGGTAATACCATCATGCAACGCCACGTCATTATCGGCGCCGCCAAAAGCGAATATATCCGCATCCGTCGTGCTTGCGCCAATGGAGAAGATGGCTGCAAACAATACAGCCTTTTCTATTGCCCTGACGCCTGCCACGAAGTCGAAGTCATGCAGGATGAAAAGAACCTGGGAGCCGATCAGCCCGCTCCGACGGAAACATCGAATGTTCCAGCCGGATCACCCAACGACGAACCTGTAACCGAATAAGATTGATCTGATCATGACCACACAAAGCAAAAGCCCCGCTTTATTGTCGCTGACGTTGCTGTGCCTTGCATCCGCTGCGTTAAGCGGTTGCGCCACGCCGGACGGAGAATCGTCAGGACCATCCGTGTCCTCCATTTCGTCTGAAAACATGACTCTTTATGGCGAACGCCGCGACAAGCTCGGCTCGATCGAAGCGCAATACAACAGAAATCCGAAAGACAAGCTGCTCGCCGCCCGCTACGGCAAGGCGCTGCGCGAAGCCGGACAATACAAATCCGCCAAATCAATTCTGATGCCGCTGTCAAACGACTCGGACGTGGCAACCATGGCCAACACGGAACTCTCCGCTGTTTATCTCTCCGAAGCCAATTTCGACAAAGCCGAAACCTACGCACGTAAGGGCGTCAAAGCTGACGAGAAAAACTACCGCGCATGGAGAAACCTCGGCAACGCGCTAGACGCTCAGGAAAAATACAAGGAAGGCGAAGAAGCATTCCGCAAGGCACTGGAATTGTGGGGTGGAGAAGACAAAGTTCCCGTCATGAACAATCTGGCGCTGAACCTAGCCGCGCAAGGCTACACAGACCAAGCGCTCAACATGCTCTACGATGCCCAAAGAATGGACCCGAAGCGTATCGAGATCGAACGTAACATCCGTATCATTCGCACGCTCAACGAGCCGCCGGAATATAAGGGGGAAAAGAAACCCCTCCCTGAAAACAAACCTCCGAAAGAATGATGCAAAGAAATAAAAACCCCGCGATTGCGGGGTTTTCTATTAGCCACCAACTCCGGCATCCTTGGCCGCCAGAAACGCCGGCACCAGAATCACGATAAACAAAGCCGGCAGAAAGAATAAAATCATCGGCACCGTCAGCTTTGGCGGAAGTGCGGCCGCTTTCCGTTCAGCTTCGGCCATACGCATGTCACGCAGCTCGTCGGCAATCACCCGCATCGCACTTGAAATCGACGTCCCGTATTGCTCGGCCTGAATCATAGCAGTCGCAAAAGATTTGGCCGCCCCGCTCCCCACGCGACGGGCAAAATCCTGCAAAGCGCGTCGGCGGTCATTAAGCATCCCCATTTCGGCGCTCAGAATACCGAGCTCTTCGGCCAGAATCGGACTATGCTCGGCAATCTCGTCACCGACACGGTGAACGGTTTGTTCCAGACCGATCCCGCCCTGAACGCAAATCAGCATCATGTCGAGCGCATCAGGAAAGACCAGATTGATTTCCTGCTGGCGTTTGATGATATGGTTCTTCATCAGAACGCGCGGCAAAAAGAACCCCGCCGCGCCAATCGCTACGACAATAAAGAAAATCGTAAAAGGTTGAAGTTCCTTCTCGCCATTGGCCAGAACCAGCCACGCCAAAGCCATCAGAACGATTGGAATGGCGCCACGTGCCATCAGGTAAATCATCGGTGCTTTCGGATCACGGATACCGGCCTGCAACATCTGCTCGCGGACCTTTTCCCCCATCTTCCCGAACCGCTCCTGAACTTTGAAGAAAAAGGCCAGAGACTCGCGGGTAGAAAGGGATTTTTCTTCCTTCACCGTAGGCTTCTTGTTATAGACCTGCTCTTTGGCCTGATCGAAAAGAGTTTTTCGCTTTTTCTCGATGACGTTCGTATAGCGCTCTTTCTTTTCGGTGCGATTGAGCAAGGGCAGCGCCACCGCCACAAAGGTCAGCATCGCCCCCAAAGAGACCACAATCAGAATAATCATTTGGTCTATTTCTTCGGAAAACATCTTGCCTACACCTTGAAGTTAATCATTTGCCGCATAATAATCCCGCCGACCGACATCCAGAAAATCGCTCCACCAAGAAAGAACTTTCCCTTGAGCGTATAAAACAACGGATACATATATTCGGGATTGATCGCATAAAGACCCGACGCCACCAGAATAGGCAACGACCCGATAATCATCGCCGAGGACTTGGCTTCCGAAGACAAGGCCTGAACTTTCCGTTTCAAGCGGAAACGCGCACGGATCACCCGCGCAAGGTTCGTCAGGATTTCAGATAACGAGGACCCGGTCTGCTGCTGAATGGCAATCCCCGTGGCAAACATCTGCATCTCGGTAATCGGCATCCGCTCTGCGGCGTGAAGACAAGCATCAGCCATGGTAATTCCGATTTTCTGTTCGTCATAGACGCGGGCCATTTCCTCGCCCACCGGACCGGTAAACTCGCGCGACACCATTGAAATCGCCTCGCCCACCGGCATACCGGCTTTAAGCAAACGCACCATAGCCTCAAGTGCATCCGGAAAATCTTCCAGAAATTTTTTCTGCCGCCGCTTGATTTTGAATTTCAGAAACAATCGCGGCAATCCGAAAAAACCGACAAAAGCGCCCAGAACGACAATCACTTTGGACAAAGAAAGCGACAACAGCAATAACGTCACAATCGTGCCGCTCAGAATAGAGGCGATCCAGAAATTCTTGACCGGCACATTGGCAAATCCCGCCTGCTGTAACTTATCCTTGATTTCCGCGGATTTCTTGGATTTCGTGGCATTGCTATCCTGAAGTTTTTTGGCCAGATCCGCGCGGCGCTTATCACGGCTGTTCCGTTCCGCATCCTCGCCCGAAACCACCGCCTCACCGGCGATAATAGACAAAGCGCGTTTTTGCTGGTCCTTGCGGGTAGACATCATCAACGCCGCGATCATCCCGAGAATGACCGACACCACCAACGCCACCAGAAAGATTATAAGTGCAGAAGGCATAGTTTTCCTCTGTCAGTATTCTTTAACCGTAAGCCTCTTCCATCGCATCGAGAACCAGTTTCTCGACACCGAAGGCGCGGGCTTTATCCCAGAATTTCGGCCGCATTCCGGTCGATTTCAGTTGGGTAATCAGTTTTCCGTCCTCATCCTCGCCGATGATTTCAAGGATGAACAAATCCTGCATGGAGACGACTTCACCTTCCATCCCCGTAATCTCGGTCACATGGGTAACTTTACGCGACCCGTCGCGCAAACGCTGAACCTGAATAATGACGTTAACTGCCGAGGCAATCTGTTCGCGCACCGCGACGGTCGGAATATTGAGGTTCCCCATCGCGATCATGTTCTCCATACGGGACAATGCCTCACGCGGGTTATTGGCGTGAACCGTTCCCATCGACCCGTCGTGACCGGTGTTCATGGCCTGGAGCAAGTCAAATGCTTCGGGGCCACGAACCTCACCGACGATAATACGTTCGGGACGCATACGCAGACAGTTCTTGACCAGATCGCGCATCGTAACTTCCCCGACGCCTTCAAGGTTGGCGGGACGGGTTTCGAGACGCACGACGTGCGGCTGCTGCAATTGAAGTTCGCACGCATCTTCACAGGTAATCACGCGCTCGCCTTGCTCGATATAGCGAGTCAAACAGTTGAGCATCGTGGTTTTACCGGAACCCGTACCGCCGGAAATCAACGCATTCACGCGGCATCGCCCGATTGCCATGATCAGCTTGGCACAAGACGGCGTCATCGCTCCGAATTCCAACAATTTTTCAAGCGTGAGCTTGTCCTTGGCAAATTTACGAATGGTCATGCACGCGCCGTCAACGGCCAGCGGCGGAATAATGACGTTCACACGCGACCCATCTGGTAAACGCGCGTCGCATATTGGCGAAGATTCATCAACACGGCGGCCAATCGCGCCCACAATCCGCTGACAGATCGTCACCAGATGCTGGTTGTCGCGAAATTTGATATCGGTTTTCTGGATCTTACCCTTACGTTCGACATAAACCGTTTCCGGTCCGTTGATCATGATATCGGCGATACCGTCTTCGGCCAAAAGGGTTTCAAGCGGGCCATAGCCCAACATATCGTCGCCGCATTCCTTGGCGATCTGCCCCATTTCCATTGGCGTCAAGTCGAGATTCCGGAACCGTGCAATTTCCTCGACCGCGGTTTTAACTTCCTCGCGCGCAGCCTTGGCATCCATCCGCGCAAGAGCTTTCAGATCAATCCCGTCGCGAAGGTCGGCCCAAATCCGGTTACGCGCGCGTTGCAAACGAAGGGCCGTCATTGAATCCCCTTCACCGCCCGACGATGTCACATGAATTTCCTCAGCGACATCCTCGACAAATCCTTCATCAATCGACTTTTTGACAGACGACTCATCCGCTGCGACCTTGACCTCGGCAACAGGCTTATGAGCAGCTTGGGATGGCGGCGCAGCGGAAAGCTGGGGTGCAGGCGCAGGTGGTGGCGGCGGTGGCGGAGCAACCGGCTTCTTTACAGTATCTTGAGATGATCCTTTTTTACCAAACGCCATCTACAGCACATCCCTATTTCGATTTCATCTTGCCCAAAAAACCGCCAATCAGCGAGGGCTGCTTTCCATCCGCTTTCTCGGTCGGAGTTTCTCCGGACAATCTCAGTTTTTCGATCAAAAACTTGCGCACCTGAACCAGAACCTCTTTGGCATTGACCATGTCGGACAACGGCTTTCCTGAACTTTCAGCGGCCGCAAAAATTTTCGGATTCCAGTTCAAAACCATTTCAGGGGCAACCTTGAGTGCATTCACAATATCGGCATCGGAAACGTCAAACCCTTGCGTCGCACCTTTTTGATTGAGCGTCAAATGGATGCCCTGATCGACACCGCCGCGTAGCGTCTTGATTTCCTGCAACAAACCGCGCGCGGAACGAAGCGCCGGAAGCGTCGGTGCGGTAACAACCACAACATCGTTGGCCCGCACAATCACGGACCGCGCAATAGAAACAGGTGCTGCCGACAAATCAACAATCACCACCGGATAGGAAACCATCAGCTTGTTGATAATCGCTTCAAATTGTTCCGCCGAAATCATGTCGTCAAGAATAGCCTCGGCCCCCGTCGCCAGAACGGACAAATTCTCGGACACTTTGACAACCATACGCCGGAACGCGTCCTGATCGGAGGAAACGCACGCCCGCGCCGCTTCATGGAGTGTCGTCACCACATCGGTTCCCATTGCAACGCTGAGATAAGAACTTCCACCGGCGGCATCAAGAATGACGGTTTTCTCGTTAAGCTCGTTCGCCAAAACCATCGCCGAAGCCTGCGCCACCCACGATGTTCCGCATCCGCCCTTGGCCCCTACATAGGCAACCAGACGGCTTTCGGAAACGCCAAGTTTCTCGATCAGGATTTTGGCAATCAGATCACTAAGAATTTTTTTCTCGATGGGCCGCACCAGATAATCGCTAACACCCATATCAATCAACTT
>Ga0116142_10001235_pt1 | contig 31358 bp, 30 predicted proteins | sample AD_UKC033_MetaG_FD_89785 | JGI IMG/M metagenome (GOLD analysis project Ga0116142, IMG submission 89785) | Active sludge microbial communities of municipal wastewater-treating anaerobic digesters from USA - AD_UKC033_MetaG | ecosystem: Engineered > Bioreactor > Anaerobic > Digestate | place: USA... | reverse complement strand
CAGGTTATACCGCTAACTCTTCTTGACATGAGGAGGAAACTGTCAGACGGTGTCAGTGCACCAAGGTCACTTCCCTCTCATCGTGCCAAGTTACTTAACTTTGAAAAATCAAACATATAAGGTTACGCATACCCACCCCGTTAAAAAATTCGGTTCCCCTCCAATACACAATAGGCGCGTGGCTACTCCTCACTCATGCTCGCTGCATAATTGTTGGCATCAATATTACGTTGCGCGCGCAATATACGCTGCACCGTATGCTCATCAATATGCATAAGCAAAGCAATTATACTGGGAGCGTAACCCTTCTTAAAATACTCAAGGCACTTTTTATGCTGTAAATTAGCCTGGTATAATGAAGTCAGCAAAACAGGTGGTGCAGCTTTTGATGGTGCAGGTGCAGGTGTAGGTAAAGCAGCAGTCTTAATTGTAGGCTGGCAAGTCTTTGCAGCAGCAGTTGTATTAACCTTTGCACACATAGTCGGTTTGGCATCATACATCACAGTGGCTCTCTTTTTACTTCGCGCCTCAACCGCTTTTTTGTGCTGTGCTATAAATTGTGGTAATACAGCATCAAGCTCTTGCCGGGTAATATTTAATTTTTTAGTAATAGGTGCACCATGTACTCCTTTAAAAAAATACACAGCACCTTTATGGCCATTACGTATCATAAACCTGTTTCGGCAAAGCCTCGTGCCTTTACACGTGTACATAAGCTTCATGGTCAAGTCAATTTTCAATGGGCTATGTGCCGCTGTCGTTAATACTATGTTATTTTTATCCATAGCATGTTTTACACAGTTTTAAACAAAAAGTTTCAAAACCTTACAAAAAAAATTGAAAGGTCTTAATTTCACCTCAAAGGTCGCACGTGTTGTTTCCAACCCAAATCCCCGCAGGTAAAGTCGGGCATACCGCGCAGCATATCTTGCTTCCCACTACCCGGCAGGTCGTCCTTCACCTGCGGGGTTTAATAAGTATAAGCACCACGTTAAAACAAAGCGTTCCCCTTTAGGGGTCAGGGGTTACCGCCCAACCTTATGCAACCCAAATCCCGACAGGTCGCCCTTCAGCACCCCCTGGGTTTAATCACATAAAATCAACAAACGCCCGGCTTTCAACCTATATATTTTTCAAACATAAAAAAAACTTCCCCCAAAAATGTAACCTTTAAAAAATACCCCCGTTAAAGACCTCATATAACATCAAACAATAAAACAACAAACAACAAACAACAAACAACAAACAATAAACAACAAAACAAATACACCATGACCCGTCAACAAAAAAATCAACAAGTAATGGGCAACTCAGTTGCACAAACAAACACTAACTACAAACCAACCTGGGAAGGTTCCGAACTCTTCAACGAGTCAGATGCTACCCACAGCGAAAATCTCATCAATATTCAAAATTGGGAGATAAAACAAGCAGAGGCCGCAGAACTAAAAGGTCTCGTGCGCGACAAAAACATCTTACGCTCTATTATTGCAGGCAATGCCTCGCGCATTGTATCTGGTATTAAAGCGTATGCCATGTCCGTTAACGATCAGCAACTCTTCACATCAGTTGCTCCCTACACCCTATCTAAATTATCCTACAATTTCTCCGACACTAAATTTGCTACTGCCATTGGCAGCATCAAAACTATTGCCGATGCCAACGCTGCATCTATACTTCCTTTCGGTATCACAGCAGCTATGCTAACATCATTTGCTGCAGATGTTACTTCCTTCCAGGCAATTGCCCCAAAGCCAAAAGCATTGCGTGGTCAGCTAAAAGCATACACTGCCAACCTTAAAAAGGCTGTTAAAGACATGCTCGAGTACCTTAAAGCAAACATGGATAACCAGGTTCGCTCACTTTTCCCCGCTACCGATTTTGAAGCTGCATACTTTAACTCACGCAAAATCTATAACTATAACGAATCCGTTACAGGCATCAAAGGCACCATCACAAACATCGAAAACGGCAAGGCTATACGCAACGCCATTGTAGAAATGATAGATTACCCTCTCGTTGGCGAAAACAGCATCCGTTCAACCAACGAAGCAGGCAACTACCACTTCAAAAAAGTTAGCCTTACCAAAGCAACTATCCGCGTTCGTGCAAATGATTTTACCACGGCCGAGTTCGAAGTTAACGTTACCAAAAACAGAATCACCGATTTTGATATCCAACTAACTCCTGCTTTAGAATTGGTTCCTGTAACAGCATAAACCATAACTTTTAACTTATACAATATGTTTTTCCCCGCCCCTCAAAATGGTGCGGGGTTTTTATCTTAACCAAACTGTGTAAAATTCATTTATACCTGTTTGGTTTAATACCCTTCGGCAAATAGATTCTTTTCTCAGCTTCACCCATTCCACAATCAACTCTTCCCACTAAACACAAAACAAACCCCCTCTGCGCTCCCCGCGCCTCTGCGTGACACTCACCTTCCCAACGTCCCCTCTGCCCGAAACCCACACTCCCCCTTAATAACTTCCCCCATCACCTGTTACATTCCCACTTGCATCATATCAAACTAATATTACATTTGAAACCTTAAATAATTTAATCAATAAACATAAATACCATATTCACCGTAATAGATAAAAAACAAAAGAAAAGATAACGCACACTGCCATTCCCTCCCCTTCGGGGAGGGTTAGGGTAGGGCTAACAGCAACAACAAATCACAAACATATTATGAACAACAAATTTTACTCTTTAGCAACAGCATTGCTTTTAACGGTTACACTTCAAACCAATGCCCAGCTTTCATTCACCAATACCAACGCGCGCCTTGCAAATGCTGCATTCCATAGCGGCTGCGCAGTATCCATTGCCGATTGGAATGCCGATGGATTAGACGACATCATTCGCCTTGCCGATGGACACGATGCCTACGTAGAAGTGCAGCAGGTAAACCAATCCTACCAAAGCATTCACCTTGGCGATTTTGGCGGCACCAACAGCGCTTGGGCAATGTGCGTGGCAGATGTAGATCACAATGGTTATAAAGATATATTGGCTGATGCTAGCGGCAACGTTATTAAAATATTACTCACCAACAACACCGGCACAGGTGGCACATTTGTTACCCTTCCTAACTCAGGCTTCTTCCTGCAAAACGCAACCTTTGCCGATATCAATAACGATGGATGGATTGATGCATTCCTGTGCGATGACAATGCCGAAAGCCATGTTTACCTCAATGACGGTACCGGTAATCTTTTCGAATCCACCATCATCAACTTTGATGTAACCTCTACCGATGACAGCGGAAACTACGGCAGCGTATGGACAGACTTTGATAACGATGGCGATTTTGATTTATACATAGCCAAATGCCGCCAGGGAGTTAACAGCCCCTCAGATGGTCGCAGAATTGATGTACTGTTTGTAAACAACGGCAATGGCACCTTCACAGAAAATGCTGCAGCATATGGCTTGGCCAATGGTTGGCAAACATGGACTGCTAGCTTTGGCGATATAGATAATGATGGCGACCTCGACCTTATGGCTACCAACCACGATCACGAAAGCCAGATATTTACCAATGATGGCAGTGGCAATTACACAGATGTTACCTCCACCACAGGCTTTGACATAACAGACATAACACCCATCGAAAGCGTTATGGAAGATTTTGACAACGATGGCTTTGTTGATATACTCGTTTCCGGCAGTGATTCACGCTACTACAAAAACAACGGCAACGGAACATTTACCAAACTTGAAAATCTTTTTAATACAGATGATATGCTCACCTTCTCCATCGGAGACCTCAACCACGATGGATTTATTGACATATATGCAGGTTATGGTGGCATATACACCAACCCAAGCAGTACTGATGACGTTATTTGGATGAACAACGGCAACACTAACCACTTCTTTACACTTAACCTCAAAGGAACCGTTAGTAACCACGATGCAATAGGAGTAAAAACTGCTATATACGGTGCATGGGGCGTACAAATCCGCGAATCACGCGCTGGCGAAAGCTACGGCACCACCAACACTGCCATGTGCCACTTTGGTTTAGGACAAGCTACGGCTATTGATTCAGTTGTTATTCAATGGCCATCAGGCATAACACAAACTATTTACAACCCCGCTATTGATCAGTTTTTAACTGTTATAGAAAACGATTGCGTATCACCAACTGCAACCATTACATCAAGCGGAAATAATATTTTATGCCCCGGTCAGTCATTAACACTAACTGCACCTGTAGGTTATAACTATTTATGGAGCGATGGTTCTACCTCACAAAGTATTAACGTAACACAAACCGGTGATTATAATGTGCAGGTTACTGCCACAGGAAACAATTGCGTTGCACAATCTGCAGTTTATAAAGTAATACAATCTCCTAACCAAACACCTGTAATTGCAGCCGCAGGCATTACCGAAGTTTGTGATGGAACCCCAGTAACATTAAATGGTCCCTCAGACCCTGGTATTTTTGCATACACTTGGAGCAATGGCGATACCACGCAAAATGCCACCATAACATCAAGCGGCACTTATACGCTAACTATACAAGGTTATTGCCAGCAGTTTACAAGCAATGCAATTAGTGTAACAGTACACACCGTTGCAAATCCTGTTGCTAATGATGTTTACCTTACTACCCCCGGCACTGCTAATTTAACATCAACAGGTAATAATATAGTTTGGTATAGCGATGCTGGCGGCACTACATCTGTTGGCACAGGCAATGCATTTACCACTCCTGTGCTTACCGATACCACTGTTTATTACGTGCAGGCAACAGATGTTTATGGTGGCGCTCAGTTTAGCGGAGGCCGTGCTTATCATACTGGCACCAATCAATATTCAGGCGGTACTACCAATGCAAAAACTTATTTTGATGTAATCAATTCTTGTACTTTACAATCTGTAAAAGTTTATACCGACACACCTGGCGATAGAAACATTCAGCTTTACGATAACACTGGCGCGGTAATTTACAACCAGGTTATTACCGTTAACCCCGATACGCAGGTTATTACATTAAACTGGGCATTAACTCCGGGTACTGACTATGCAATAGGTACTGATGAAGCCTACAATTTAAACATAGCCGGTTGGAATCAGGTTTCTCCTCGTTTCAGAAGAACAAATGGCGGTGGTATAGTTTATCCATACACCATTCCAAACCTTGTTACTATAACCGGTAACGATTTGCTAAATAACTTCTACTATTACTTCTACGATTGGAAAGTAAAAGAAGCAGAACTTAACTGCACAAGTGCATTGGTTCCTGTTACAGTTTATGTCGGTACTACCGGTCTGGCAGAACTTGCGCAGCAAGGCATCAGCATTTATCCCAATCCTGCAAATGATGTTTTGCATATTGATTTGAAAAACGCTTCAGAAATCAATTTCACCATCACCGATTTTATGGGCAAAGTAATCAAACGTACCAACTTTAGTGCTTCATCAAACTTAATTGATGTTACAACTCTTTCGCAAGGGGTTTACCATTTAAGTATGAATACAAACGGTCAGCATTTTGTTTATCGTTTTGTAAAACAGTAATTAAAAAACAATTGTTCAAAACAAAGCCGGGCTTTAGCCCGGCTTTTATTTTTTGAATGAATCTTATTTTTATTTTCACAACCGTAATTAAAACTCATCCAACCGCATATTAAGTTCTAACCATGCATTATACTTTAGACAAACAAGACAAGCATGCAGTAATTAAACTGCACGAACAAAAACTCAACACCCTCATTTCTGCCGAATTAAAATCAGAATTATTGATTTTAAATAGTCAGGGTTACACCAACCTTATCCTTGATTTATCAGACACCAACTACTGCGATTCATCAGGCTTAAGCGCTATCTTGGTGGGTAACCGTATTTGCCGCAATGCAAATGGTGCTTTTGTAATTTGCGGATTGAGCGATGCAATTAAAAAACTAATTACCATCTCTCAATTAGAGCAGGTGTTAACCATAGCCGCCACACAACCCGATGCTGTGGATATGGTCATGAAAAAGGCTTAGGTATTCAATTACCAACACCCGTTACCTTAATTACCTTAGTGGCTTCTATTATCTATTATCCTATTCCCCAAATCCCATGAATAAATTTTACACCTTATTATTTGCAATTGTTTTTTTTGCTTCTGCTAATGCAAAAGCACAATGCGTTCCTGACCCTAATAATTTAACACTAATTACACCAGATACTACTACCAATTTTGTTTCCGGTACAGTAGGGCAACCATACTCTCAAATTGTTTACATACACCCTCCTGAAGATTCAATGGTACTTATTCCGGGCGGTCCCGCAAATCCAATTCTTGTAAGTGATATTGAGGTTGAGTTGATAAGCTTCTCAGGCTTACCTCCCGGTTTAACCAATCAATGCAACCCTTCTAATTGTATTTACTTGGGTGGAGTTAGCGGATGTACTGAAATATCCGGAACACCAACCGTTGCAGGCACATATCCATTATTTGCCATAATTGGTGCATCCGGAACTATTCTATTCGGAACCGTTAGCGTAGGCCCTATTATTGATACGCTTCTTGCTTATCGTATTATAATAAACCCAAGTGGAGTTGGTATTAATGAATTGCATACTGATTTATCTATTTTAAATATATCTCCTACCGTTACCAATCAAAATGTGGAGGTACAATATCAGTCTGTTAGCGCTGCCGAAACTTTTATTACCGTTAGCAATTCTTTAGGACAAGCTGTAAGCACTCAAAAAATAAGATCAAAAAGTGGCATCAATTCTTTTACAATTAATACATCAGCACTTAACAACGGTGTTTACATTATTTCACTACAAAACAAAACCCAAAAAATTACAAGCAGGTTTGTAGTAGCCCGATGACTTTTGAAGTAACCATTTTAGGCAGTAGCAGCGCAACACCTATTTATACAAGACACCCCACCGCTCAGGTACTAAACATACGTGAGCGGTTTTTTTTAATTGATTGTGGCGAGGGTACACAAAGCCAGTTGGTGCGCTACAAAATAAGGTTTAGCAGAATATCGCACATTTTTATAAGCCACCTGCATGGCGATCATTACCTTGGTTTAATGGGCTTGCTCTCTACCATGCACCTGCAAGGTCGCACGTCAGAGTTGCATCTTTTCGGTCAGCCCGATTTAATGGACATTATTGAAATGCAACTGCGCCTTTCGCAAACAGTATTGCGCTACAATCTTATTTTTCATCCAATAAGACAATATGCGGGTTCGGTAATTTTAGATGATGACGATGTTATTGTGCGAACTGTATTACTCAACCACCGCATACCCTGTACCGGTTTTTTATTTAAAGAAAAACCCAAACCGCGTAAGCTCATCATTAATCAATTGCAGAAGTATCATATACCATTTGCGTACTACAACAAATTAAAAGATGGCGAAGATTTTATTGATGATGACGGGGAAGTAATTCCAAACTCAGAGCTTACCATGCCATCTACACCACCTCGTTCTTATGCTTTTTGCAGCGATACAATATATGATGAAACAATTGCAGAAGAAGTTAAGGGCGTAGATTTGCTTTACCACGAATCTACTTTTTTAGACGATATGTCTGAGCGTGCTTCTGCAACATACCATAGCACAGCAAAGCAGGCGGCAGCTATTGCAAAAAAAGCCGGTGTAAAAAAACTAGTCATCGGTCATTTTAGTGCACGTTACAAAACATTAGATGATTTTTTAAACGAAGCACAAACTATTTATTCCAATACTGAACTTGCTATTGAAGGTCGTACTTTTAGAGTAGAGCCTGAATATCCTCTTTCATAAACCTTTCTTTAATTCAACATTACTTTCGTAAATCGTTTTAGCTTTGCCTTTTGGTAAATTAAAGTATGAGCATTGCCATTAGTGTTCAAAACGTAAGTAAAAGCTATATACTTCAGCATAAAAGCAATGCTGTCAATTCCAATTTTAGAGAAACGCTTGTAAATAATTTCAAGCAGGTTTTCAGCAAAAAACCTGCCTATAACAATACCGAAGAATTTTGGGCATTGCGCAACATCAGTTTTGATGTTAACCAGGGCGACAGGCTTGGTATTATTGGCAGAAACGGTGCAGGTAAATCTACGCTGCTTAAAATTATCAGCCGCATTGTAGAACCTGCCTCAGGAAAAATATTTGTAAAAGGTCGTATAGCAAGTTTGCTCGAAGTAGGCACCGGTTTCCATCCTGAGCTTACCGGCAGAGAAAATATTTTTTTGAATGGGGCTATTTTGGGAATGAGTAGGGTTGAAATAAAAAAGAATTTTGATGCCATAGTTGATTTCAGCGGAGTAGAAAAATTTTTAGATACTCCCGTAAAGCGTTACTCAAGCGGTATGTATGTGCGCCTTGCATTTGCAGTAGCCGCACACCTGCAGCCCGAAATTTTAATTGTGGACGAGGTGCTTGCAGTAGGTGATGCAGAGTTTCAGAAAAAATGTTTAGGTAAGATGAATGAGGTGAGTAAGAGCGGACGGACGATTTTGTTTGTGAGTCATAATATGGCAGCAATTCAAAATTTATGCAACAAAAGTGTTTTACTTAATTCCGGTAATCTTGAAACTTATGGGAGTACTGCCGAAGTTATTAACAGGTATATCTCACAAAAAGGTAATAACGATATTAAGTTATCAGAGATAAAGGAAAGAAAAGGTAATGGAAGGTTGTTTTTTACAAAGGGTAGCGTGGTTTCAATAGAATCTGTTAATGAAAATACTGCAATTACTTTTTCAGATTTGCATTTTGATTTGGAATTTGAAACAAAAGATTCTCATACAATATTAAGCTCAAGAATTGATATTGGAATAAATAATTTTATTGGCGACAGAGTTGCATGGCTGAGCACAGATACTGTTGGACATCAATTAGATTTATCAAATGGAAGGGTTAGGTTTCATGTGCGTAAGTTACCTTTAGCGCCCGGAAATTATAACTGCAACCTTTATTGCACAATAAATAACGAGGTTGCAGATTGGATTACTAACGTTGTTGAATTTAGCGTAATTGAAAAAGATTATTACAACTCAGGAAAATCAATTCCATCAAATCAGGGAAACATTTTACTGGATTATTCAATTGAGGCATGATACCAAAAAAAATAAAACAATTAATAGCTGATTTCAGAGTAAGGGAACAGTTTATTGAAGCGCAAAGCAGAGAATTGGAATGGGCGCATATCTTTCATGATTCAATTCGTGGAAGGCATTGGTTAGAGGAACTGCAATTATCACCTGGCAGATGGGCAGGTAATTATTCTTTGCTGTATTTATTGGTAAGAATCCTTGCTGACTATAAACCCAAAACCATTCTTGAATTTGGTTTAGGTGAGTCATCAAAAGTTATTTCTGCATTTTTAAAAAATGAGTTACATTCATCTCACCATACAATTGTTGAACACAGTAAAGATTGGATTGCCACATTTGAAAACAGGTTTTCACTTGCTTCAAATTCTCAAATAGCGATTCATGATTCGATTGCTTCTACTGTATACGAAATTCCTACTAATACATATTCTAATTTGCAAGCATATAAAAACAGCATTATGGATTTTTATCTTGTAGATGGAATTAGTTCTGACCGGTTTTCAAGAAATTATATAGTTCAGTTTTTTGAAAATGCTCAAAGTAGAGATGAGTTTATTGTAATTATTGACGATTATTTACGTCCGGGAGAAGTTGAAACCTCAAACGATTTAATTGGTTTGTTAAACAACAAGGGAATAAAAACTTACACCGGTGAATACATAGGTAACAAATCGCAGATTGTAATCGCAACAGAAAAATACAAATACGCTACCTCACTTTAATGACGACTTCTTAATGCAAAAGAAATTAGATTATAACTTGATTAATTTTCAGTTTTAACCGGGTTTACATGAAGGTGTTATTCACATTTGGAGGGCTGGTTCACTATTACAATTTTGTATTAAACAAATTAAATTCTTTACACGGGTTAGAAGTTGTAGTAGTAACCCCACCCAAAAAAAGCAAAACATTTGGAGAAGGTGTTTATCAAACCAAGTATGGAATTAATTTTAAGCATATTGAATTGGAGGAGCACGAAACCCAAAATGGTTATTTCAGGTTTAAAGAAATGGACAAGGTGCTTTCGGTGGAAAAACCTGATGTAGTTGTGGTTATTGAACCATATTTGCGGGATTTATTTTATCACATTCCCACCTTTTTTACTTTAAAAAAAAACGGGATAAAACTTATATTGAAAGACCATCCATTTAGACTTTTAAAATTTGAAGAGTTAAAAAAGAAGAAACTTGCAGAATTTCATAGTGAACAATTTTATTTAAAAGTTAAAAATAAACTGAATGGTATGTTTGGGAAAATTCTCAATGCAGGCAAATTCGGTCTTATAGTTAACCTTTTGGTACTCATTTCAGCCCAAATATTAACTCCATTTCTCAGAACCCAAAGGATACTCAATGTTTATATTGATTTGTGTAAGGCAAAATTCTTTTTCAACTTTCCCGATGCCCTCGTTTGTTATATAGAGGATGCTTTTGAAATTTTTGGTACTTACGGTGTAAAACGAAAAAATATTTTCATTACCTATAATTCTCCGGATACCGATCATTTTTTTAAAATAAAAGATGAAATTAAAAATGAAGATCCACTTCTTCCAAAAAATGAAAACAGATTGATACATACAGGGAGGTTAGTGGCATGGAAGAAAGTTGATTTACTTATTAAAGCATTTGCAGTAATTAAAAAAAAATTTAGTAATGCTGAGTTACTCATTATTGGCTACGGGCCTGAAGAGGAGAATTTAAAACAATTAAGTAAAGATTTACATGTTGATCAATCGGTAATTTTTTTAGGAGGGGTTTATGACCCCAAGCAGTTGGGGCACTATTTAATGGAGTCTTCAATTTATGTTTTGGCAGGCATGGGCGGCATATCCATTAACGATGCAATGTGTTTTGGCTTGCCAGTAATCTGTAGCGTATGTGATGGTACCGAAAAAAAATTAGTTCGTGATGAGATAAACGGAAAATTTTTTCAGGAAAATGATGAAGCTGACCTTGCAGAAAAAATTCTTTATTTGCTATCGGATAAGAAATTACTGAAGATAATGGGGGAGAATTCCGAAAAAATTATTGCGAACGATATTAATATTCATACAGTTGTTAATGGATATGTATCCGCTTTCGAGTATGTTACAAAAAGTAAACTGATTAAATCAAATTAAACAGGGGTTACTTCAAAAAATAATTTTAAATGAAAACGTTGCTGAGAAAATTATTGCCACCGCTGGTGTTGGATATTTTTCATGCAATTAAATCGGCAGGTAATGTTAAAAAGCGGGAACTAAAGAAAATTACCGCAACACCGCGTTATCAACAAGGCTTTACCAATATTTTGCAACTTGGTTCTCCGGTAAAATTTATTGACAGCGCTTCCTTTGAATTTATTTATGATGAGTTGTTTGTTAAAGAGATATATAAATTTAAAACTCAATTACCACAGCCATACATAATTGATGCAGGAGCCAATATCGGGTTAAGTATTATTTATTTTAAAAAGATTTATCCTAATGCCGCGATTGTTGCCTTTGAAGCTGATAAAAGTGTTTTTAAAATTTTGGATAGCAATATTTCAGCACTTAATTATCAAAATGTAGAATTAATCAATAAGGCGTTGTGGAGTGAAGAAACGGTTTTAAAATTTTATTCAGATGGTGCTGATGGTGGAAGGATAGCAACATCAAATGATACTGAAAACATTACCGAAATAGCAACCACTAAACTTTCCTTTTATCTGGAAAATAAACAAGTTGATTTTTTAAAAGTTGATATTGAAGGTGCTGAATACCGCGTGCTACTTGAAGCAAAGGAGGGGCTGAAGAATGTCAGAAATATTTTTGTTGAGTACCATTCTTTTGTGGGGCAAGAGCAGTTTTTGCCAGAATTATTTTTAATATTAAAAGAAGCGGGCTTTATTATTAATATGCAACAGGTAAATATATTTTCGCCTCAACCTTTTGTAGAGAAAATAAGAAATAACGGAATGGATTTGCAAATTAATATTTTCGGGACGAGAAAATAGCGTTTTTCAGGCACTGATAATTTATGTTAATTTCAGTTAAGCTTGCAAATTCATAGTAAATGAAGGTACTTAACATATCTAATTCAATTCATGGCGGTGCGGGTCGGGCAGCGTTTCGTTTACACAAAGCATTAATTAAAGAAGGAATTAATTCTCACTTTTTAAGTATGGATAAATTTATTGATGCGCAAATGGAGAAATTAAATGTTCACACAGAATATAAACCTCCATCTTTTGTTACCCGAATAAAAAATAAACTGCTAAGATTAACCCGAATTAAAAACCTGACGAGGCGTGGGCGGCTTCAATTAGATTTTAAAGCGCTCTATCCAAAACTTAATTGTGAAATTGCCTCTTTACCGTTTTCAGTTTATAAACTTTCATCACACCCTTTGGTTAAATCTGCAGATGTAATCATTCTGCATTGGGTTGCTGAGTTGATTGATTATCCTGACTTTTTTTTAAAAGTTAATAAACCTGTAATATGGACTTTGCACGATATGAATCCTTTTCTTGGAATTTTCCATTATCGGAATGATGAAAAAAGAAATTTGAATGTTGCCGGTAAGTTAAACGATGCAGTATATTCGCTAAAGTGCATGTGCATTAACAATTTTAAAAATCAAATAAAGGTAGTTGCTCCTTCAAGTTGGTTATGCGAAAAAGCAAGGAAGAGTGCTATTTTACAACAATTTCCTTCTTATTTTATTCCCAATAGTCTTGATTTGAATGTGTTTAATATTCTTGATAAGGATAAGATAAAAAGTGAACTGAATATTCCTGATAACAAAATAGTCTTTTTATTTATTTCTGAGACGGTAACAAACTATAGAAAGGGTTTTGATTTACTACTTGAAGCCATGAAATTGTTACCGGCAGATAAAATTGTTTTAATTTCATTAGGATATAATACCAAATTTGTTGATAGCGAAATTGAAATAATTAATCCGGGAATGATTTCAGAGGATACTCAACTTGCAAAATATTATAATGTTGCTGACGCTTTTATTCTGCCAAGCCGCGAAGACAATCTACCCAACGTTATGATAGAGTCATTTGCGTGCGGAGTTCCGGTTATTGGTTTTCCTGTAGGTGGTATAAAGGAGCATGTTAAAAATTTTGAAACCGGCATTCTTGCTAGTGATGTTTCTTGCAGCGCTCTTGTGAATGCGTTAAAAGATTTTATTGACATAAAAGATAAGTTTGATGCTAAGATTATCAGAAAATATGCTGAAGAAAATTTTGATGCGCACCTACAGGCAAAAAAATTTATTGAACTTTTCTAAACATTGTATGCTGATATTTGCTGTTGTATGAATAACAAAGTTTATATACTGTTACCGGTACACAACAGAAAAAATATTACATTAAAATTTATTGATCTCCTTAAAAGCCAGAAGTACAGCAAATTTTGCATCCTGCTTATTGATGATGGTTCTACAGACGGAACCACGCAAGAAGTTTGCATAAAATTTCCAGAAACAGTTGTTATAAAAGGAAAAGGCAACTGGTGGTGGGGTGGCAGTTTACATCAGGGTTTTCGCTATTTGAAAAAGCAAAATATCTCAACTGATGATATTGTATTGATCATTAATGATGATTCAGAGATTAGCAGTGATTTTATTTCATTGGGTGTTATTGAAATTAATTCAAATAAAAATTCTCTCATACTAGCTACCGCATTTGATTCAGAAACCAAAATGCAAACCGAAGGAGGTGTATTTTATAATTTGAAAACCAATACCATTACCGAGGTACATGAGAATCATTTAATCAACTGCATGACAACGCGCGGATTATTTATAAACGCACAAGACTTTATTAACCTAAAAGGCTTTCATCCTTTATTGCTGCCACATTACCGATCAGATTATGAGTTTACGATAAGAGCATGGAAAAGGGGTTATAAACTTATTTGTTCAGATAAAATAAAACTATGGTTTGATGACAAGACTACCGGAATACATAAACTGAATTTTAAATCGCTCAAATGGAGTCAGTTTTTTAAACAGTATTTTTCTAAAAGTTATGTGGACAATCCGATTTATGCAATAAATTTTTATTTATTGTTGTTTCCATTCCCGTACAACTTTAAGCATGTTTATATTGAATTAAAGAAAATGATGAAGGTGTTTTTTGTAGTTTTCAAGTCAAATATCAGTGGAAGAAAATAACATCATTAAAAGCCTTGCAAAAAAAATGTCTGAAACGCCTGTATTACTTCTAATTTTTAACAGACCCGATGTTACACAAATTGTTTTTGAAATTTTGAAGAAAACAAAACCTAAACAATTATTTGTAGCTGCTGACGGAGCCCGTACCAACAAACATGGTGAGAAGGAAAAGTGTGAACTTACAAGGCGGATAGTGCTTGATAATATTAATTGGGATTGTGATCTAAAAGTATTGTTAAGAGAAAACAATCTGGGATGTAAGTATTCTGTCAGCAGTGCTATTTCCTGGTTTTTTGAGCAAGTGGATTACGGGATTATTTTAGAAGATGATTGTATTCCCGATTTAAGTTTTTTTAAATTTTGCGAGGAATTGCTTGAGCGTTATAAAGACAATGAAAGAGTAATGCATATTAGCGGAAATTATTTTAACAGTAGAAAAAATCCAAACGGGTACAGTTATTATTTCAGTCATTATCTTGAAATATGGGGTTGGGCTACGTGGCGAAGAGCATGGAAGTTGTATGATGTGGAAATGCTGAGTTTTACAGAAAACAGAAGCAAAGACTTTATGAAAGGAATATTTGTAACGGATGAAGAAAAAACGCACTGGATGAATTGCTTTGAAAAAGTAGTGGATAAAAACTTAGATACATGGGATTACCAATGGGTTTATAACCTTGTTATTAATAATGGTATGGGAATTACTCCCTACAAAAACTTGGTCTCCAACATTGGCTTTAGAAGTGATGCAACACATACTACCGGATACGATAAAAGGTTTTCCAATATGCAATCACAGTCTCTCACAACCATCCAGCATCCTGTAGAGTTTAAAGTTAACTACCAAGAGGATGCATTAACTTTTAAAAGGTCGCACCAAAGCAGGGAGCCATTAATAAAAAGAAACCTAAAAAAAGTGCTGCCTGATTTTATTCTTCGCGCATATCATTTTTTAAGGAGTGCAAAGCAGTAATTATCTTTAACTTAACAGTATTTAATTTTTTAAAATAAAAATATGATTGATCCATTATTTACAATGCATAAGTTTTACATTTAATAAATGGTGAACTATAATTTTTGCACACTATTTAACACTGCTTACATCACGCGCGGTCTGCTAATGTATCAATCGTTACTTCAAAACTGCAGCAATGCTCACCTATTTGTTTTCGCTTTTGATGATACATGCTATAATTTTTTAAAGGAGCAAAACTATCCTTCGCTTACTGTAATTTCTTTAAGTGAATTTGAAGACGAGGAGCTGCTTAAAATAAAAAACCAGCGGAGTGCTGCTGAATATTGCTGGAGTTGCACTCCTTCAACCATACTATATGCAATAGAGAAATATAAACTTGATAATTGTACTTATGTTGATGCCGATATGCAGTTTTTTAGCAACCCTGCAATTATTTGGGAAGAATCAATTGATAAGTCGGTTTTAATTACAAGTCATAACTATACGGTTGCTTACGACCAGTCTGTGGTTAGTGGAATTTATTGTGTTCAGTTTGTAGGGTTTCTAAACGATAGTAATGGCATGCGGGTTTTACAATGGTGGCGTAAATCTTGTATTGAATGGTGCTATGCAAGGAGTGAAGACGGCAAGTTTGGCGATCAGAAATATTTAGACAATTGGGTTACAAAATTTGAAGGCGTGCACGTAGTTAAAAATTTTGGTGCCGGCATTGCTCCATGGAATTGCCAGCAATGCAATTTTCAAATGAAAAATGGCAAAATAAATGCTCATCACATTGGTACAAGTACTGAGTTCAATGTTGTTTTTTATCATTTTCATGGAGTTGTTTTTTTTAAAAATGAAACCTTAATACTATCTGGCGACATTTATAAACTGAACGAAGATGTTATTCGGCTCTTTTACATTCCATATATTAGGGGCTTACAAGATTTGAAAATAAAAATTGAGCCGCATTTTACAGACAAGGATACACAAGGAAGTAAAGATATTTTAGCAATGAAACCTGGATTGTTTTATAAAATTACTCTCTTAGTAAATACTTTAAAATCTTTTTTGAAAAATTTATTGGCTGGTACTTTTAAATTTACACCGCTATTCAATCATTATTATTTTATAAATAAATTTACCGGAAGGAAATAGAAAATGGCTTCACTTTTAGACCTTAAAACATTCACCGACAAGCGCGGCAACCTTACGGTAATAGAAAAAATTTTGCCATTTGATATTAAAAGAATTTTTTATATCTATGGTGTTGATGATTCAAAGCGTGGCGGACACAGGCATAAAGCAACATGGCAAGCAGCAGTTTGCTTAAGAGGCAGTTGCACAATTTATAATCATAACGGAGTTGAGGAAAAAGAATTTCAACTTACTTCCCCTTCCGAGTGTTTATTGATTGATCCGCAGGATTGGCACACCATGTATAATTTCACACCTGATGCTATTTTAATGGTGTTTGCTTCTACTTATTTTGACGTTGCTGATTACATATTTGAACCCTATGTAAAATGATTGAATACGAAAATCTTGGTAAACTTAACCGTCCGTTTATAGATGAGTATAAAGCTGTGTTTGATAAAACTTTAGCGAGTGGTTGGTTTATTCTTGGTAATGAAGTAGCGGCTTTCGAAAAATCTTTTGCTGCTTACTGCAATGTTAAGCATTGTGTGGGGCTAGCTAATGGATTAGATGCACTTATACTTGCATTGCGTGCTTTCAATTTTGAAAAAGGCAGTGAGGTAATTGTTCCATCCAATACATACATAGCTACTATACTTTCAATAGTTCACAATCGGTTAACGCCAGTTTTGGTTGAACCTGATATAACAACCTATAACATAAACCCTGAATTAATTGAGCAAGCCATTACACCTAAAACTAAAGCTATAATGGCGGTGCATTTATATGGGAAGATGTGTGACATGGATCCTATAAATGAAATTGCAAAAAAGCATGAGTTAAAAGTTATTGAAGATTGTGCGCAGGCTCATGGCGCAGCTTATAAAACAATAAAATCGGGTAATTGCAGTGATGTGGGTGCTTTTAGTTTTTATCCAACAAAAAATTTGGGCGCATTGGCTGATGCAGGCGCTATTACAGTTAACAGCCAAGTACTGGCTAATCAGTTCAGGAGTTTGCGTAACTATGGTTCTGATAAAAAATATTACAATGATGTAGTGGGATTTAACTCAAGGTTAGATGAAGTGCAAGCTGCATTTTTATCAGTTAAATTAAAGGCGCTTGATAAAATAAATGAGCACAAACGAATGTTGGCTTCTCTCTACTTAAAAAACCTTAAAAAAGATTTTATTTTACCAGTGGCAGATAAAGACTTTTATGATGTGTATCATATTTTTAATATTCGCCACGAGCGTAGAAACGATCTACAGGCTTACATGTTAAAGCATAATATTAAAACTGAAATACATTACCCCGTAGCGCCTAACAAACAAAAGGCAATGCAGGGAATTTTAGATAAAACCGTTACACCTGTTGCAGAAGAAATACACAATACAACGTTAAGTTTACCTGTATCTTATTTTCACGGTGCGGAGGATGTACTTGCTGTTATTGAAGTGATGAATAAATTTTAATAATGCCACTTTTCTCTATCATTACTATTAACAGAAACAATGCCCGAGGGCTACTAAAAACTATTGGCAGTGTGGTTGAACAATCCTGTACCGATTTTGAATATATTGTTATTGATGGTGCATCAACTGATAACAGCCCGGATATTATTAAAGGTGCAGAAAATAAAATCAAGTACTGGGTTTCCGAAATGGATAATGGTATTTATGATGCAATGAACAAAGGTATTTCAAAAGCTAAAGGAAAGTATCTTTTGTTTCTTAATTCAGGTGATTGTTTGGTAAATAATAATGTTTTAAAAAAAGTAGCAGGTAGCAACCCTGCTGCGCAACTAATTAGCGGTAATATTCTTTTTAAAGAAGCAAATGGAAATATAAGGCAAGATACAACTCCGCAAAAACTTACTAAGTTTTATCTCCTGCGGAGCATGTTGTATCACCCTGTAACTTTTGTTGATGCTGAACTATTTAAAAGTTTGGGCTATTATGATGCACAATATAAAATAGTTGCCGATTACGAGTTTTTTCTTCGTTGTTTAAGTGCACGTTCAATTTCCTACACGCACCTCAATTTTGATATTACATTTTTTGATAACTCAGGCGTAAGTGCTGTGCCAGAAACGCGCAAGTTATTAATTGCTGAAAGATTAAATGTGCAAAAAAAATATTTCAATCCTTTTATAGTGATGATGTACAGGATTTACCTTTTCGCACAAACTGTTACAAAAAATAAAAAGTAACTCATTAATTATTTCGCTGTAAAAGGTTCAGGGCATAAAGCTCTTTTTTGAAGGTATACGCCCAGCTATCCCAATTTAATACATTATTATAACGATTATAACTTTGCAATTTAAGATGAGCCATCAAATTGTAAGAGCTTATTACCTCGCAAATTTTGTCTGCATATACTTTACCACGGTCGCTTAGCTTAAAAAGAAATCCTGTTTCATTTTCAATTACAATTGTTGGAATGCCTCCGGTGCGGGTCGCAAGCACAGGAACTGAATATGCTGCTGCTTCACAAAAAACCAAACCGTAAGCTTCAAAGCGTGTAGGTAAAATAAAAAAGTCAGCAGTCCTGAAATGATTTATCAGCTTTTTATGCTGTCTGCTATCCTCCTTATTAAGAAAGCCTTCAACCAACAAATTGGGGTGTTTAATATGTGCGGGAGGATTGCAGCCGCAAACAACTAATTGAGATTTTACACCTGCTTCTTCTAAAGCAAGCAATGTTTCAAATGCAATGTCTCCTCCCTTATCCTTCCAGTTTACACCAGTAAAAAGTAATTTAATTGGGTCTTCTTTTTTTCTTTTAAAGTTGTTGGGAGGTGGAGCTATATCAAAGTTTGCACCAAAAGGAATCATTTTAACTTTGGCATCAGGCACCCCATATTCTGCAACGGCTGATTGTGCTGCCCACACTGATGGAAAACTTATCATAGCCGATTTATGAAGTGTAAGAGAATCTACATATGCGCTTTGCATAAATGAAAAGGTAAACAAATTCCTAAACTGTTCATGGTAATTGTACGCGCCTTTTACAGTTCTGTCGCCTATATAAACCATCGGAACACTCGTTTTAACGTAAGCAAGCAGTGCATTACCGGTGGGAGCTATAATTAAGTCGTATTTTTTTTTATTTAGTTTGCGGGTTAACATACGTCCATAAACTTTTGAAAGAAATACGGAATGCCGGTAATCAAATCGTTTGCTAAATAATTTAAGTGTAAGAAAATTTATTGCCCGCAAAAAAAACAAAATAAAAAAGGGCTTAACAGGTCCGAATATTTCAACATCGCCAATGTGTTTTCGAAGTGATTGCATTATGTAATAGTTAGTACCCGACCATGAGTGTTTATGGGTAGGGTCTTCAATGGTAATATATGCAATTAATAGTTTTTGAATTGACATTTCTTTACATCATGAATAACTAAAATCCGCTTCAAACATATTTAAAATTAATATCTCTAATTTTAGCCGGCATGGCAAATATTTTTTATGAAAAGAATTTTATTATTGGCTGACTGTAATTCTCCACATTTGCAAAAATGGGCTACCGGCATATCGCAAGGCGGTTTTGAAGTTGGTGTTTTTTCTTTATGCAAATCAACTTCGTTATGGTACAAGGAATTAAAAGATTTTACTTTGTTTGACGAGCATGGGTTTAATAATGAAATGTTTCACAGAAGCAGCTTTAAGAAGTTAGCATTTCTTAAAGTACTTCCATCATTAAACCGCGTAATTAAAAATTTTAAACCTCACATTGTACATGCTCATTATGCAAGCAGTTACGGATTGCTTGGTGCGTTAAATGGTTTCCGTCCTTATTTTATTTCGGTGTGGGGGAGTGATGTGTACGATTTTCCCGAAGAAGGGTTTTTGCAAAAACGCATTATTAAATTTAATCTTGGCAAAGCCGATAGAATTTTTTCAACCAGCAACGTAATGGCATTGCATACCCAAAAATTTACTTCAAAAAAAATAGTAACAATTCCCTTTGGTATTAACACTCAAAAGTTTTGCAAAGTTAAAGTTGCTCCGTTGTTTGATATGGGCGCAGCGGTTATAGGTATGGTTAAAACTATGCAACCAAAATATGGTGTAGAATATCTGATAAGTGCTTTTTTGCTTGTTAAAAGTAAATTTCCTCACCTTCAGATTAAATTATTGTTAGTGGGCGATGGAACACAAAAAAAATACCTGGAGACATTATGCGTTGAGTCAGGAATAGCGAATGATGTTGTGTTTACAGGAAACGTTCCATATAGTAAAGTGGTGCAATATCATAATCTTCTTGATATAGCTGTATATCCGTCTATACTAGATAGCGAGAGCTTTGGTGTTGCTGTGTTAGAATCAAGCGCCTGCCAAAAACCTGTAATTGTATCAGATGTTGCCGGGTTTAAGGAGGTAGTCATAAATGGTTACTCAGGCATTGTTGTTCCAAGAAAAAATATTGAGTCATTGGCAAATGCCATTGAACAGCTATTGTTAGATACAGAATTAAGAAAAAAAATGGGTGAGCAGGGGCGGGCTCATGTTATCAATAAATATGAATGGAGCAATTGCCTTAAAATGATGACTGATATTTACAACGAAACTAATTAACTGTGTACGATTCATATAAAACCATTACTGTAGTTTGCCCTGTTTACAATGAAGAAGCATACATAAAAAAAGTGCTTGATTTTTTTGTTACAGCATTACCGGATAACAAAGAGATTTTTATTATTGATGGAAACTCTACCGATAAAACAACTGCAATAGTTAACGAGTTTGCAAGCCGGTATCCGAATATATTTTTACTCACTAACCCAAATAAAACTGTTCCCTATGCTTTAAACATTGCAATTCCAAAATGTAAAGGAGAATTTATTGTCAGACTTGATGCCCATACAGAATATGCACCTGATTATTTTGAGCAAATCGTAAAAACATTTCAAGATACCAAGGCAGATATTGTTGGCGGGCCTATGCGTGCTGTCGGTAAAACTGATTTTCAAAAAGCTGTTGCGTATGCAACAAGTACAAAATTTGGAATTGGCGATAGTTCATTTCATGACGAACATCATCGTGGGTATGTTGATTCTGTTTACCTGGGCGCGTGGAAAAAGGAAATTTTTAATGATATTGGATTGTTTGATATAAAATTTAAACGAAATCAGGATGATGAGTTTCATTACCGTGCAAAATCAAAAGGAAAAAAAATTTACCTCAACCCACAAATAAAATCATGGTATTACCCGCGTAGTACCGCAAAAAAATTATTCAAGCAGTATTTTCAGTATGGACTTTACAAACCACTGGTATTAAAAAAAGTAAGTTCCGGATTTAAGCTAAGGCATGTGATTCCGTCATTGTTCGTTCTATATTTAGCAGTACTGCCGGCATTTTTGGTTTTTTCCCTTTTACTAAGTTTTCCTTTAATTATTTATCTTTTAATTGCATGTTATTTTGCTTTCTCGCTTAAATCAAGCGCTATGGTCAAGTTTTTTGCTTTATTTGCCTATCCGACATTGCACCTGGCTTATGGCTCAGGTTTTTTGTTGGGAATGTTTAAATTGAATGTCCGGAACAGCCAATAAAAATTATACTGAGTTCTGTAGTTATCTTTTATCTGCGGTTGCATTTTCACTTCCTTTAAGTGCACATTGGGCCACCTTTTTTGTAGTGGCTCTCATTGTAAGTTCGGTTATTCTTGGCAATAGGATTTTTTTTCTGAATAATTTAAAACGAAACAGCACATTCGTTTTATGTATTTCTTATTTTGTTTGGCATGTTATCGGTTTGGTGTATTCAAATAACAATTTTTACGGGCTCCATGATATAGAGACCAAACTTTCCTTCATTGTCTTTCCGGTAATATTCTCGCTAATTAAGTTTAATGATTATCATATTAAAAGAGTATTCAGAGCATTGGTTGCAGGGTGTGAAGTTGCACTTGCATTGTGTTTGATAAATGCTCTTCTCAAATTTAAATTACAACAGACACCGGTGGTGTTTTTCTATACCCACTTTTCGAAGTTTCTGCATCCTGCTTATTTTTCCATATACCTTACTGTTGCAGTTATTTTCTTAATCGGCAGTGCTTTTGATGAGGCTTATTTCAACAAGCCATTTCGAATGACATTTTTCTTTATTTCTTTGATTGTATTAGAAGCAGGCATCGTTATGCTTTACTCTCGCATGGCTATCTTAACTGCTTTACTTATTGTTGTAATTTTCACTATTTATAAGTACAAACAAAATAATAAATCCAGTTGGTTAGCTACAATCGTCTTTGCATCTTTACTTGTTTGTATTTTGGCTCAATTTAAAATTACTGATGTATATAATAGGTTTAAACAGTTAGAGTCAGTATCGGTAACAAGTACGCAACACAATTATACTTCTGATTCAATTAACGTAAAGCCTGTGGAGTATAACAGCGCCTCTTCGAGAGTAATTTTATGGAAACATGCTGCCAATTTATGGCTTAGCTCACCATCCACCTTCGTACTTGGTGTAGGTACGGGTGATATCAAAGATGAGTTAAGAAAGAATTATGAGGCAAGTGGTTTCGAAAAGGGGGTAACACAGAATTATAATCCTCATAATCAGTTTTTGCAAACTGCTGTAGCTGTAGGTATTGTAGGACTGTTGTTGTTACTTACAATCCTTGTACTTCCTTTTTTAAAGTCGAATAATAATAAGTTGATACTTTTTTTTGTTGGGATATTTTTTTTCAATGGACTGACTGAATCAATATTAGAAGTTCAAAGTGGAATAATTTTTTTCTGTTTGTTTTACTGTTTATTATCTGCCAACCAATTTGTAAGCGAAACAGAAACATAATTTATTTTAGCGAAATGATTAAAGTCCCATTTTCTCCACCTCGAATGGATGATACAATAGCCGAAGCGGTTAAAGAAGTTTTGTTTTCGGGATGGATTACTACCGGACCTAAAACAAAACTCTTTGAAAAAAGGCTGGCTGAATATTGCAAGGTACCCAATGTACTATGCCTCAACTCTGCTACTGCGGGGCTTGAAATTATATTAAGATGGTTTGGCGTGAAAGAAGGCGATGAAGTGATACTGCCTGCTTACACATACACCAGCACAGCCAATGTAATTGTTCATTGCGGTGCCAAACCGGTTTTTGTTGACGTAAATGCACATGATTTTAATATTAACGTGCAACAAGTACAAAATGCAATAACATCAAAAACAAAAGTGATTATGCCTGTTGATTTTGGTGGTTTCCCTTGCAATTATGATGAGTTGAATAAACTTGTTAATAATGATGATGTAAAAAAACAGTTTAATGCCGTTTGTGATAAGCAAAAAAAGCTGGGACGTATTCTCATTCTTTCAGATTCTGCACATTCCTTTGGTGCAACCTGTAATGGAATTAAAGCAGGTGCACTAACTGATGTATCTGTATTCTCATTTCATGCTGTAAAAAATTTAACTACTGCTGAAGGGGGTGCTGTTGCATTAAACTTACCGGCACCATTTAATAATATGGATGTATATGACTTTTTATGCGTTTATACGCTGCATGGACAAAATAAAGACGCACTTGCTAAAACGAAAAAAGGAAACTGGAGATACGATATTGTGGAAGCAGGATTTAAATGTAACATGACAGATATTGGATCTGCCATTGGTTTAATTGAATTAGAGCGGTACGATAAGGATACTTTAATAAGAAGAAAAGAAATTTTTGATTTCTACTCATCTTATTTTTCAAAACACAAGTGGGCAATTGTTCCTCCATATAAAACAGATACTAAAACATCAAGCTATCATGTATATGCTTTGCGGATTAAAAATTGCAATGAAGCAAAGCGTGATCAAATTTTAAGACTGATTTTTGAAAGGGATGTAAGCGTAAACGTGCATTTTATTCCGGTACCCATGTTCAGCTTTTATAAAAATATGGGATATGATATTAAAAACTATCCTCAAACTTTTAAAAATTACGAATGCGAAATATCTCTTCCTGTTTTTTATAATATTACTAATGAGCAGTTAAATTTAGTTGTTACTGCAGTGGTTGAAAGCGTAAATTCAGTTTTGAATAAATAAAGGCAAATGCTTAAAAGAGTTTTTGATTTTGTTTTTTCCTTTTGCTTTCTTATTCTTCTTATGCCGCTATTTTTATTAATTTCAATTCTAATTATTATTAATAGTCGGGGACCTGTGTTTTATTTGCAAAGCAGGGTAGGGAAAAGTAATGTTGACTTTAAAATTTTTAAATTCAGAAGTATGTATGTTGCCAGCGATAAAAGTTCATTTATTACCATTGGCAACCGAGATCCGCGTATAACTTCTGTTGGTTATTATATACGGAAGTACAAATTAGATGAGCTGCCCCAACTGATAAATGTATTATTAGGTAACATGAGTTTTGTGGGCCCCAGACCTGAAGTAAGAAAGTATGTTGAACTGTATAATGCCGAACAATTAAAAGTACTTACTGTAAAACCCGGCATTACAGATTATGCATCTATTCAATATTCTAACGAAAACGAAATTCTTGCATCATCTTCAAACCCCAACAAGGAATACATTGAAGTTGTAATGCCTTCAAAGTTGCAGCTCAATTTAAAATACATTAAAGAGCAAAGTTTTTTTACAGATGTAAAAATTCTATACTTGACTTTTTTGAAAATTTTAAGGCATTAAAAATAAAATCGCTTTAGTTAAAGGTCATTAGCCTGAGCAATAAGCTCCGCAATGTCCATAACCTTTACATCAGCTTCCTTTTCAAAGTGCTTAACACCATCTGTTATCATTGTCATGCAAAAAGGACAACCTACTGCTACGTGCGTTGGGTTCAACTGAAGTATTTCTTCAGTCCTTTCAATATTAATATCACGGTTTCCTTTCTCAGGTTCCTTAAACATCTGAGCCCCACCTGCACCACAGCATAATCCGTTAGAACGGGAGCGTTTCATCTCAAAAAGTTCAGCATCTAATTTGGAAATTACCTCTCGCGGAGCTTCATAAATATTATTAGCTCTGCCAAGGTAGCAAGGGTCGTGGTAAACAATTTTCTTTCCTAAAAACTTTCCTCCTGATACTTTTAAAGTTCCTGCATTTATTAATTGTTGCAACAGCTGGCTATGGTGTACAACCTCATAAGTACCTCCAAGTTGCGGATACTCATTCTTTAACGTATTAAAACAGTGAGGACAAGCAGTAACTATTTTTTTTACTCCATAACCGTTCAGCACTTGTATATTCATCAGTGCCTGCATCTGAAACAAAAACTCATTGCCCGCTCTTTTTGCCGGGTCGCCTGTGCAACTTTCTTCAGTGCCAAGAACTGCAAAAGATATATTACAGTGAGTTAAAATTCTGGCAACTGCTTTAGTAATCTTTTGAGCGCGTTGGTCAAAACTTCCGGAGCAGCCAACCCAAAAAAGTATATCAGGCGTTTTGCCTTCCTGCATAAGTTCCTGCACTGTTGGTACTTTTAACATAGTCATTTATATGTTTTGGTTTAGAGCAAATTAATTTTCTTCCGTCCACTTCATTCTGTCAGTAGGACTAAACTGCCAGGGTGCACCGTTGTTTTCAATTTTTGTAAACATGCCGTTTAACTCTGTTGGTGCAGCACTTTGTTCCATTACCAAAAACCTTCGCATGTCTGTTATAATTGACAAAGGATCAATATTTACAGGGCATGCTTCTGTGCAAGCATTGCAGGTTGTACATGCCCAAAGTTCTTCAGGCGATATATAATTAGTCAGCAGTGTTTTGCCATCGTCCTTAAACTCTTTATTCGAATCAATATTTTTTCCAACCTCTTCAAGTCTGTCTCTTGTATCCATCATAATTTTACGCGGAGAAAGCAGCTTGCCGGTAATATTTGCCGGACAGTTTGATGTACACCTGCCACATTCAGTACATGTGTAAGCATCCATTAGTTGCTTCCAGTTTAAATCGAAAATATCTTTAGCACCAAAACGCATGGGGGCTGCGTTAGCATCTGTGGGTGGGGGAGTGGCAGAGGGGTCAAGCATCAGTTTTACTTCAGTAGTTACACTCTCTAAATTGGTAAACTTTCCTTTTGCATTTAAATTACTGTAATAAGTGTTAGGGAATGCAAGCAATATATGGAAGTGTTTGGAGTAAGGAACATAGTTAAGGAAAGCTAATATGCCAATGATGTGCCCCCACCAGCAAAATCTCTCTAACATTATTAAACCACTATCGCTCATTCCTGAAAACACTCCTGCATATAAACCGCTAATTGGAAAAGCGCCCGCCTTAACGTAATGCTCAATACCTCGGTTTTGTAAAATAACATCGCAGGCATTCATCGTAAGGAAAAGGGTCATTAAAATAATTTCGGTTATTAAAATAATGTTGGCATCACTGCGTGGCCACGATGTCATTTCGCGCATCCAAAAGCGCTTCAACTTTAAAATATTTCTTCGCACCAAAAAAACCACGCATGCAACCAATACCAGCAAAGCAAGTACTTCAAAACTTCCTATTAAAAAATCATAAAATCCCCCTAAAAAAGATAACACACGGTGTGTACCAAAAACACCATCTATTAAAATTTCAAGCACTTCAATATTTATAATTACAAAACCAACATAAATAAATATGTGCATTACTGCTGCCACAGGTCTGTTAAACATTTTACTTTGACCTAATGCCACCAGAGCCATCGTTTTCCATCTTTCAGCAGTTGAGCCTTCTAACTTTACATCTTTACCCAACTGTATATTCCTTATTATTTTTCTGATGTTTTTGGTAAACAGAAAAACGCCTGCTGCAAGTATGATTATAAAAATGAGGTTTGCCATATTAGCTTGGTGCTTATCGGGCAAATGTAAAACAAACCTTACGCTTTAAAAATTTTATCCTTTCAATTAAATAGGTGTAATTTGCACAGAATTTGCACAGATGCTGTTAGTATTTACCAAAACCGTTACCCCCCGCCTAAGGTATATTTTCGATTTTTTTATAAAAGACCTCATGGGGTTTGAATATCAGATAACCCATAACAAAGAAGAATTTAAAAGCTTTGCCGGGGCACGCTTATCTTATGGCACCGAAGCAATTGACAACGAAATTTTTATTTACTCCGAAAAACTACTGTTCGAAAAAGGAATAGAAGACCAGCAGCTAAGTGTATTTGAATGGGATGGAGTTAAGGCAATGTTTGCTACACATCCTAAATACACCATACCCTTTGATGTTTTTGCCGCATCATTTTATTTAGTTAGCCGCTACGAAGAATATTTACCTCACCTGCGCGATAGTCACGACCGTTTTGTAGAAACGGAAAGCATTGCATGGCAAAAAAACTTTTTGCAAAAACCCATTGTAAATATTTGGGCTGCCAAATTGCGTATGATTATTTTGGGTAGATTTCCGGGTATTAAATTTTTACAACAGCCATATCGCTATATCAGCACAGTTGATATAGACAATGCCTACGCCTACCGCGAAAAAGGTATTATGCGCACGGTTGGTTCTTACGCAAAAAATGTAACCGAGCTTAATTTTGCTCAAATTGCTGAGCGCACCCGTGTATTAATGCGAATGGAGCAGGACCCTTATGACACGTATGAATTTATGCATGAGCTACATGCAAAGTTCAAGGTTCATGTCATTTATTTTTTTCTGCTAGGGGAGTATGGCGAGAACGATAAAAACTTACCTACCGATAATAAAAATTTCCAGGAACTTATTAAATCTCTGGCTGATTATGGTGAGGCGGGCATACATCCGTCTTATGCCTCTAATAAAAAGGCTGGAAGGCTTTCTAAAGAAATAGTTTTATTGAGCAAAATTTTAAAAAGAGAAGTAACAAAAAGCCGGCAGCACTTTTTAAAATTGCGTATGCCTAATACATACCGGCACTTAATTGATGCTGATATATCTGATGATTATACGATGGGTTATGCTGGGCAGGTAGGGTTTAGAGCGGGTACCTGCTCTACATTTTACTTTTATGATTTAGATCTTGAACAAGAAACCAATCTTAAAGTACATCCGTTTGCTTGTATGGATGCCACTTTCAAATATTACATGAAAACAGATGTGGATAAAGTAATGGACATAGTAAAAAGCTTGGTTGATGAGGTGCGCGCTGTAAACGGAACTTTTATTAGCCTGTGGCATAACGAAAGTCTTAGCGAAAGCTACATTTGGAAAGGCTATAAAAATATTTACAGGGAATTGGTGGAGTATGCGCACCACTGAATCCGGACAATTTTATTTGCATTTAATAAATATTTTAAAGCAGTAACTTTAACTCAATAGTCTCTCAGCATAAAACTATTTACAACTGCTATTAAACAAATTGATGGCTGGCTCATTGCCCATTTGTGCTGCAAGTTGCAAATCAGCACAAGCGCCTGCCTTATCATTTAAGTTTAGCTTAGAAAGCGCACGGTTGCAAATGGCAGAAGCATTATCAGGGTTCAGATTTATAGATTGATTATAATCTTCAATTGAACCTGCATAATCTTTTAACATACCTTTTGCATTTCCCCTGTTAGCATAGGCTTCCTCGTAATTAGGTTTAAGATCAATGGCAAGAGTATAATCTTCAATAGCACTGTTAAAATTGTTGAGGCCAGCTTTACTGTTTCCACGATTAAAGTAGGCTACAAAATACTTTGGATTCAACTCAATGGCTTTCGTGAAATCATTTATCGCCTCCTGGTTATTTCCTAAATCAGAGTAAACATTTCCTCTGTTATAAAATGCCTCCATAAATTTTGAATTGTATTTTATGGAAGTGCTGTAATCAGCTAATGCATCACTTGCCTTATTTTGCTTTTTAAATTCATTACCACGGTTAAAGTATCCGTAAAAACCATTAGGGTAAATTTCTATATTTCTGTTCCACAATGCTATCGTATTTTTCCATGTTTGATTTTGATTAATACAAACAACACTCAAAATCAGAATTACTGCAACAGAAACAGAAGTAATTTTAGTACGGTTAACCGGCTGGTTAATAAATCTCAAAATCAAGGTTACAAAAACAAATACAAGCCCAAGCATTGGTATGTAAGCGTAGCGTTCTGCTAAATAAATATTAGTCCCAAAAGGTACAAGATGTATTACAGGCAATATAGTAATAACATAAAAGAGCACGCCAAACCACAGTTCTTTCCATGCTTTTCTGTACTTAACAATAGCAAAAATAAATAGCAGCAAAGCCACTGGCGTTAATAAATACTGTACGGGTAAACTTCCATTTTGCAATGCCGGAAACCCATGATAAGCTGTAAGCCCGTATGGAAACAAAAACCTGAATGGGTAAAACAACAGTGCATTCACCGATAAAAGAATTCTGTTTAATAACGTATAATTTTCAGTAAACGAGTAAGAAAAAGAGTCGGGTAGGGTAGGGGCATTTGCTTTATGCACAATTGGTATTAAAAAAATGGCAACTGCCACTATAGCAAATGGAATTTTTTCAATAATCGTTTTAAAATTAATATGCCTGTTTAAATACCTGTCAAACAAAACCAACACAAGCGGAAAAGTGGCAGCCATTGGCTTAGATAACATGGAAGCTATAAATAGCACCAACGAGATTGCGTAAAGTAATTTACTTTTTGTTTCAGTAAACTTCAGGTAGCTCAATAAACTCGCAAGAAAAAACAAAGCAAAAAGCACATCCTTGCGCCCCGAAACCCAGCACACAGGCTCCGATGCTAACGGATGCAATGCAAACAACAGGGCGCCAATAAGTGCTGGCGTATTATTCTTTAAAATAAACAGGAGTAAATAAAAAAAGAGTAAAGCATTACCTATGTGAAGCAACAAATTTAAAAAGTGATAACCACCGGGACTCAACCCTGAAAACGAATAATTGATAGCATAACTTATAATAGTCAGCGGGTGGTACATATACCGCTCATTAACACTAAACATATTTAATACATTTTGTGCCGACAAAGATTTAATGTCCGGGTTTTCCAGCACATGAACCGGATCATCCCAATTGGTAAAGTTGTAGCCAATGCTGTTGCCATAAACTATTAAGCAAGCAGCTATCAATAAAATTATTAAAAGCGTGTTGCCTTTTGCCGTTGACTGCCTGCCATTTTTTTTTGCTGAAGATGGTGTGCTATTTTTTTTCACCCTTGCTTTAAATTACATCGCAAGCATAAAATTTTTAATGCTTAAATCAAAGAGAAGGTTAAACCACAAGAATCTATAATTTTCAGGTTTTATGGTTATTAAAAATTACTCAGCCACCACTTCCCCAATCAACTTCAAATAATTAACCTTGTTTTTCGCATTTGTGTTTACTGTAATAGTTCTGTTCTGAGTTCCCGATTTACCCTTAGAGTCAAACACAATTTTAATTTTTCCTTCTTCACCGGGCATTATCGGAGCCTCAGGTTTTTCAGCAGCCGTGCAGCCGCAGGTTACCGTCACATCCGTAATAATTAATGGAGCAATGCCTGTGTTTTTAAACTTAAAAACATTTTCAACTTTCTCGCCTGCTTTAATTTTCCCGAAATTAAATTCAGGACTATCAAAACTAATTACAGGTTCTTTCTCAGTCGAAACCATGTTGGCGGTTTTAACAGCAGCTGCATCTTGTGCATTCAACTGATAGCTGCATAAAGCAATCAGTGCAAGGACTACAATTTTTTTCATCGCTTTTATTTTTTGATTGTTATATAATACGACAAATATGCAACGCATGTTTACCCAAGCCAATGAAGTATTTCTAAAATCATTTTCGAATCATCAACATGAAGGCAATCAACACAAAACCTTTCTTGAGGATATAAAGTGTATCAACCTGTCTAATCATTTATTAGCCTCTCCAAAAAGCTGAAATAAATTAATATTTAGGCTTGTACAGAAATGAAAATCAAGATTCTTGCCAACACAGAACTTATCATTTATCTCCTGACTTGTGTTACCCCGTAGGCGTGAGGCTGTGCCTCGTTGCCCCCCCCGTAGGCGCGAGGCTGTGCCTCGTTGCCTCTTTATTATTTTTGCTTGTAGCAAATAAAAGAATTACTTAGCAACGTATGAGCGAAAAGTATAAAATTTTCCCTGGCGGTTTATATTTTG